>OJNS01000644.1_pt1 | contig 21308 bp, 17 predicted proteins | sample 1597911 | NCBI WGS metagenome assembly OJNS01 (sample SAMN01915214, study PRJEB22387) | human gut metagenome | isolation source: stool | host: Homo sapiens | place: USA
ATTTCAGAGGGCGCCAAACCGTTGCCTATGTTCATGAGGTTCTGCGATATTACAAAATATATCAAGAAAAAATCCCCTTATAAAAACCTTTTTTTCCAAAAGTTTTTTATCTTTGTAAAAGATAGAAGTCAATCGGTCTGGTAGAAGAACGTCGGTTTTCACCGGTCTCTGTACTCGTCATTCCTCCCTCTCCCCGACAAGAGACGGGAAATGCAGTGTGTGAGTCTCCTGCTCGATGAACCTGAAATTGGCCCTATCGCCATCAAATGAATTGCCGTGCAGCATGTTTCGCGCCATCTTTTGCCACCATGCCGCCCTCTTTTTCAACTTACTAAATTTTGCGTATTACATATTTCTAACTAAAAATTTAAAACGATGAAAAAGAACAAACTGAATGTGGCTATTGCCCTTACCTTAGCAGCGACTCTCTGCTTCTCGTCTTGTATCGGATCGTTCAGCCTTACCAACAAGGTACTTAGCTGGAACGGAGGTGTAGGCAACAAATTTGTAAACGAACTCGTATTTATCGCCTTCCATATCATCCCGGTATACGAGGCTACCGTACTTGTCGACGCCGTGGTGCTCAACTCCATCGAGTTCTGGACCGGCAGCAGCCCCATAGCCCAGAAATCGACCAAGGAAGTGAAAGGCGAAAACGGTGACATCTATCTGGTAAAGACCGATAAAGACGGCTACACCATTACCAACACGGCCGACAACTCGACCATCGGTTTCGTATTCGACAGCAACGACAACTCGTGGTCTCTTTCGGCCAACGGCGAAACGACCAAATTCATGACCTTCGTCGATGACAACCATGTACAAATGGTAGGTGCCGATGGCAACAACATGACCGTAGAGCTTTCGCAAGCCGGTGTACTGGCCTACCAACAAGCTGCACAACAGCTCAATCTGGCTATGAAATAAGCTCCGTATCACATACAAAAAAGGGAGGCAATCGCGCCTCCCTTTTTTTGTATCTATCCCCGCCAACGGCGAGACTATGCCGGGGAGGGAATCCCCTCCCCGAGCGTAATGTATCAATGCTCGGCAGCCACCTTCTCCAGAATGAGCACCAGGTGGTTCCAGAACTTCTCTACGGCCGGGATGTGCATCATCTCGTCGGGAGAGTGTACGCCCCGCAACGTGGGACCGAACGAAATCATGTCGAGTTGCGGATACTTCGTCAGGAACAGGCCGCACTCGAGACCGGCGTGGATAGCCTTGATGGCCGGGGTCTGCTGGTAAAGCTCCTCATAGGCAGCCACAGCAATATCCTTGATGTGCGAGTGCATGTTGGGTTTCCATCCGGGGTAACCGTCGCCATGCGTAGGCTCGGCACCGGCCATCCGGAAAAGACACTCTACCTGATAGGCGATGTCGTACTTCTCCGACTCGACCGAACTGCGCTGGCTCGTAGCCACCACAATCTTACCCGGCTCGGTCATCTTCACCGAGGCCAGGTTGGTCGAGGTCTCTACCAACCCCTCAATATCGTGGCTCATGGCTATCACCCCGTGAGGTGCCGCATAGAGGGCACTGACGAGCGAACGGGCCACTCCATCTTCAATCATGAACTCGGGTGCATCGGCCGTAGCAACATCTACCGTCACATTCGGGTCCACGCCACTCAACTCGGCAGCCACATCGGCAGCAAAGTGGTTGACCTCGGCCCGGATAGCCTCCTTATCCTCGGGATTCACGGCAATCACCGCCATGGCCTCGCGCGGTATGGCGTTGCGCAGGTTACCGCCGTCGATGGCACACAGGTGAATCTCGTGACGTTGCATGCACAGCCACAGGAAGCGGGCCAGCAGTTTGTTGGCATTGCCGCGGCCCAGGTGAATATCGCCACCCGAGTGGCCGCCCAGCAGGTTCTTCACCTCGACCCGCAAGTAGAACTTACCGGCCGGTAGAGGCTCCTGCTTGTAGGTAAAGGTCGACGTGGTGTCGATACCACCGGCGCAACCGATAAAGATTTCGGCCTCATCTTCCGAATCGAGGTTCAACAGATATTTGCCGTCGATCATACCGGCTTCGAGACCGAAAGCACCCGTCAATCCCGTCTCTTCATCGACGGTAAACAGCGCCTGTATGCGACCATGCTTCAACTCCTTGTCGGCCAGCACCGCCAGAGCGGCAGCAATACCGATACCATTGTCGGCACCCAACGTCGTGCCCCGAGCCTTCACCCACTCGCCATCGACATACGTCTCGATGGGGTCATTCTCGAAGTCGTGTTTCACATCGCCGTTCTTCTCGCACACCATATCCATGTGAGCTTGCAAGATAACGGTAGCAGCCCCTTCGCAACCCGGGGTAGCCTCTTTGGTAATCACTACGTTGCCCGTCTTGTCGACCTGGGCTGCCAGATTTTGTTCCCGGGCAAAAGCCAACAGGAACTCACGAATGCGCTCCTCCTTTTTCGAAGGACGGGGAACCTGAGTAATGGCATCGAAATAGTGCCAAATTGATGAGGGTTTCAGTTCTTTAATCTCCATTTTTTTCTATTTTAGTTACAATTTGTTCATTGCTAAACTTTCTGTACTCGAAGAAATTTATGTTAAATTTCCCGTTTTTACCGATTCTATCGTCAAAATATTTCCATTCTTCGACCAAATTCACATTTTCCTTTCCTATATTTGCACAGCAAAGACGGCCGTAAGGCATACACAACCAACACGTTTGTTTCTGCCCGCTCGGGGGTCTTTGTTTTACTATACAAATATAGTGAAAGGGAAGTGCAAAGACAAATGAAAAGACGAGTTTTCAAATGGACAGAGCCGAACCGATCTCTGTATTTTTAATGAAAGAAGGAATGTGGATTATTTTACTTTTTACCATAGGGTTTCTTGCACTGGCTGTCATACTCTTGGGCATACGGGTTTTCTTCGTCAAGGGAGGCAGGTTCCCCAGCCCGCACATCAGCGACAACAAATACCTGCGTAAAAAGGGTATTTCCTGCGCGGTCTCTACCGATGCACAGGAGAGGAAGGAGAAACTTATATAACGATATAATATTTTAGACTGATAAATAACATGAAGACTTTTACTCTTGCAATCCGGACTGTAGCTGTGATTGCCGTTTCTTTATTGATGGTACAATGCGGCAATAAACAAAACGCATCGAATCAACCCTCCAACAACACCGCATCGTCGGCCTCCTTCGAAGGGAAATTACCCATCGCTTACATCAACGTAGATTCTTTGCTCTCCAAATACAACTATGCAAAAGATCTCAACGAAAAGATGATCAACAAACAGGAGAACGCCCGCGCCTCAATCAACGAAAAGGCTCGTCAATTAAAAAAAGAGCAGGACGACTTCCAACGCAAATATCAAAACAACGCTTTCCTCTCGCCCGAGAGAGCTCAACAGGAGTATCAACGCCTCGAAAAGAAAGCTGCCGACCTGCAAGAGTACGCTCAACGCCTCGACAACGAGAACATGCTCGAGCAACAAAAGATGCTCATGCAGATGAACGACTCGATCAACACCTTCATCAAAGAGTATAACCAAGAGAAAAAATACGAAGCTATCTTCAACAACGCCAGCACTCTCTACATCAACCCCGCCTACGACATCACCAACGAGGTGGTCGAGCTGCTGAACAAACGCTACGCTTCATCAAAATAAGGAACAAAACATTTTTATTCTCAATCAAGCCTGTTGTCAAGTATGGTAACAGGCTTTTATATATCGAGCCATGAGAGCATTGCGACATATCGTCTTCTTCATAATCGGCACACTGACACCCGTTTTATCAGGCTGCCAGACTCAGGACAATGAGGAGCCTGCCTCCTCAATCAGCCTCTATGGCAAACAACTGGTAGCCCTGGGCAACAGCATCACGGCACCCAGCGACTCGTGGGCCTGGGTCACGGCCCAACACTTCGACATGTCACTGACCAACCTGGCCGTGTCGAGTGCCTGTTGGATTGACTACCCCGGGACAGCAGTCGACACCAACCCCCAACCTGTATACGACGGCAACAACACCAACAACGTCATCTCCAACCAGGTATTCCGCCTCCTGCAAATGGTCGTTCCCGAGGGAACAGTCATTCCCGAAACCGAGGGCGAACCATTTCACAACGACACCCCTTCACCGCTCGTCGGCCACAAACAGGCCGATTCTGACTTCGACCCCTTCCTCGTGATTATCTCGTGTGGTACAAACGACTCGGGCAACGGAGTCATCGGCGACATTTCCGAGCTGGAGAAACCCTACAACGAAGCCAATCGCCAGACCCTCTACGGAGCCATCAACTGGGCCGTATCAGTAATACGCAAATATTGTCCCGATACCCAGGTTATGCTGCTCACTCCCATACAACGCGCCCCTACGGTTACCCGGTTGCCCCTCTTTGTCGAGGCCATACAACGGGCCGGCGAGAAGCTGGGATGCCCCACCATAGACATGTACAACGAATCGGGCATCACCACCGAGGTAGAGACCCAAGGCCACAAGTATCTCTACGACGGACTGCACCCCAACGCCGAGGGCAGCCGCCTGATGGGAGCAACCGTCATTCGCCACCTCGAAAGTCTATATCCGACAGAAAAGAAATAAGAAAAACAGGCCACTCCCATGGCCCAAAAGATTGAGGGAGGAGCGACAATGTTTTACAGCCTCCCCTCGTCGGCATAGCTGAAGTACCCCTCTTCGCCCACGATGATATGGTCGAGCACCGCCATATCGAAGAGGGCGGCAGCCGCCTTTATCTTGGCCGTTACCTTGTCGTCGGCCGCACTGGGTGTGAGATTGTTCGAGGGGTGGTTGTGACACAGGATCAGGGCCGAGGCCAACTGCTGCAAGGCCGACCGCATGATCAGCTTCACGTCGACCACCGTCGCCGCAGTACCACCCTGACTTACCCGCAAGGTATCAATCACCCGGTTGGCCCGGTTGAGCAGGAGCACCCAGAACTCCTCGTGCGGCAAGTCTATCATCTGCCCCCTCATGAGGCTGTACACATCGGCACTGTGGGTAATGGCGGGACGCTTGGGCAGCTCCTCGTCGCGCCTGCGGCGGCCTATCTCGAGAGCCGCCATAATGGTAATGGCCTTGGCCTCGCCTATCCCTTTGAACGGTTTCACGAAATCGTCTATACCATATTTTCCCAGCCGGTTCAGGCTGTTGCCTGCCGCATTGAGAATGCGTTGCGAGAGCTCCACAGCCGTCTCATCCACATTGCCCGACCCGATGAGAATAGCTATCAACTCGGCATTGCTCAAGGAGCGGATACCGTGCAGCATCATCTTTTCGCGCGGACGGTCTTCGGCCGCCCACTCGGTTATCTTCAACTTGTCGCGCTTGCGGTCCATGGCTACTTTCCTTTACGCAGACGCACCTCTTCGGCTTCGTCCCGACCACGACCAAGAACCACCTTCAAGAAGTAGGCTTTCAAAAAACCCACACCATATCCGCACAATTGTATGAGACTGGCTACCACCGACAACGCGGCTATTTTGAGCCGCTTGTTCACGCACCACGACACGATAAAGACCGCCAACAGATAGGCAACCAACGGCAGAATGGCCGGCCACCAGAAGAGCGACCCTATAATCATGACCAACGCCCCTACGACAAAACAGGCCGGAAGCCAGTGAACGAGCTTCAGCGTATCGGGGTAAAGCAGGTAGAGCGAAATGCGCGACATCCCGAATATATACACCTGCCTGAAAAACAGCCGCAGGTTCACCCTGCGCTTGTGGTAGACAAAGGCATCGCGTATGAGGGTAATGGAGAATCCGGCCTGACGGATGCGGGTACTCATGTCGATGTCCTCGCTGAACATCTCGCGGAATCCGCCCACCCGCTCGTAGACCTCACGCGAAAAGCCCATGTTGAAGGTACGCGGGGTAAACTTCTCGAGCTGGATCTTCCCGCCCCGGATACCGCCCGTAGTGAGAAACGAGGTCATCGAATAGTTGATAGCCTTCTGCACGTCGCTGAACGAGTCGTGAGCAGCATCGGGACCTCCGAAACAGTCGGTATAGTGTCGTTGCAAGGCCGCACTCAGCACCTCGAAGTAACGGGCCGGTATCACGCAATCGGAATCGAAAAAGATAAAATAGCGACCCGATGCCCGCTCCATACCGTAGTTGCGAGCAATGCTACGCCCCTCGTTCTCCTTATAATAGTAGTGTATGTCGACCGACGACTCGTAACGCGCCACGGCATCGGCACACCGCACGGTCGAACCATCTTCGACCAAGACGATTTCAAAATCCTTACAGGTTTGTTGCGACAGGCTCGCGAGCAGGTCGCTCACTTCGTCGGGCCGGTTGTATACCGGTACAATAATCGAGAAATAGGGCATAACGGTAATATTCTGTTTCGTACAAATATATAAAAAGGTAAGTGCAGAAACAAATGAGAAAACAAGTTTTCAAATTCGACTATGCCGAACCGGCTCCTATATCCGTGAAACAGATATACATCTTTCATCCCAAACACCCATCCAAGAGCTGGGCCGAAACATATCGGGCACAAAAAAAACGGGACCCGTTTGCACGAGACCCGTTTTTATGGCATGAATGCGGAATCGATTCTTTATTTGGCACGCTCGATATACGAACCGTCGCGAGTATCGACTACAATCATCTCGCCCGTTTCGATAAAGAGAGGTACACGTACCGTAGCACCCGTCTCGACCGTAGCCGGTTTGGTGGTATTGGTAGCGGTATCGCCTTTGAGACCCGGCTCGGTGTAGGTCACCTCGAGCTGTACCTTTACCGGCAATTCGGCAAAGAGCACCGTCTCGGTCGAAGCATCGGAAACCACCTCGACAACCATACCCTCTTTCAGGAAGTCTACACCCGTGATAAGGTCTTTGTTGATAATCAGGTCGTCCCAAGTCTCCTGATTGAGGAAGTGATAGTGTTCACCCTCGTTGTACGAGAACTGATACGGACGACGTTCTACCCGTACATCTTCCAGTTTTTCACCGATATTGAAGCGGCGTTCAAGCACACGACCCGATACCACATCTTTGAGTTTGGTACGCATAATCGTGTTTCCCTTACCCGGTTTTACATGTAAAAATTCTACACAGAAATAGAGCTTTCCGTCCAAACGGATACAGGTTCCGTTTTTAATGTCTTGCGAGTTAATCATACTTTGTATACTGTTTTGTATTTATATTATTCTTTGTTTCTGAACTTTCGAGGTACAAAAGTAAACTAAATCAATAAAATCTCAAAAAGAAAATCCCCAAAAATGGGTAATCTCTTGGTTTATTAAAAAAAAGTATCTATTTTTGCAGTCCGAAAAAAGGAATAATAACGATAAAAATATAACGGCAATGAAAAGAACATTTCAACCTTCGAACAGAAAAAGAATTAACAAACACGGATTCCGTTTGAGAATGTCTACTGCAAACGGTCGTCGCGTACTGGCCAGCCGTCGTGCAAAAGGTCGTAAGAAATTAACTGTATCTGATGAATACAACGGAAAATAATTCATCTGACCGGAAAAAATAAAAGGAGTGAAGTCGTAGAGACTTTGCTCCTTTTATTTTTCCAACTAAGCCGAACAGCCATGAAAAAGTAACTTAACTTAAATGATCAAATAAGTCAACTGAAACGACCAGGTAAGTTGACTTGCTTGTTCCATACAGTCGGCTTACTGAAAACAGTCTATTTATTTCTCTTTTCTCTCGCCCACTCCATCACATTAGCCGGAGCGCGTTCCGCCAGATATTCCTTCTTCATAAAATCCATATAGGGTGCTACGTGGTCAAAGAATTGATAATATCCCTTACACAAGTAATTCAATCCCGGTTCACCGTCTTTACTTAACATAAAACGATTCTTCGGACATTCCCCATGACAGGCAAACTCATAAGAACAGTTCAGGCACTGCTGTGGCAGACTATTGTGCTTCATCACACCAAAAGTTTCCTGTTCTTTACCATACATCATCTCCACCAAAGTCTTCTGATAAATATTTCCCAATTTATACTCAGGAAAGACAAAATGATCGCAAGCATACACATCACCGTTGAATTCCATCACGGCTGCATGTCCACAATATTTAGCTAATGAACAAACGCCTGGCTGCTGTCCCACCCAATTGGCCAGCGTAGAATCAAACAACTGAATATAGTAATTGCCCACGTCATTCAGTACCCATTCGTCGAAAATAGTACAAAGGAAATTCCCCCACTGCTCGGGAGTAATGGAGAAAGGAGCCAGTTCACCGTCTTTTTGCTTTAATGAAGAAAGCCGAAGACCGTCCGCACGGCTAGACAGTCGCTCGACAATGGGAGTAAACTGTATATAATGACAATCAAGTTCGTCACGAAAGAAACGATAGAAGTCCAACGGATAATCTGCATTATAGTCATTGACCACTGCCATGGCATTCCATTCCACTCCATGCTTTTTCAACAGGTTAATCCCTTTCATTACCTTATAGAAAGAAGGTTGTCCCATCTTGTTCTTCCGGTATTCATCGTGAAATTCCTGAGGACCGTCTATAGAAATGCCTACCAAAAAATTATTCTCACGGAAGAATTCACACCATTCATCTGTCAGCAATGTGCCATTTGTCTGAATGCAATTATCAATGGTTCTACCACCTGCATATTTTTTCTGAAGTTCCAAGGCTTTCTTATAAAAAACTAAAGGACGCATCAAAGTTTCTCCCCCATGCCAGGTAAACAAAACTTGCGGCATGGTTTGCGACTGAATATATTCTTTAATAAATTTCTCCAGTAATTCATCGCTCATCACATGACGCGGCTGTTCCTCATATAACTTGGATTTTTCCAAATAGTAACAATAATCACAGGCCAGATTACAAACCGCACCTACAGGTTTGGTCATTATATATAGCGGCTTTGCAAAAGGAGTTATGGTTGCTTCTTTCATTTGTTTTTCATTTAATTCCTAGTATAAAGAATACAAAGATAAAGCTATTTTTCAATATTCGTTCTTACAGTAACAGGTTTATGCTACCCTCTACCCCCAAAAGGACATTCTTCTTGCCACCCAATCTGTTTCAAATATAAGAGTTCCACCTTGCTTCAAACTCTTGAAACAAAATGAAACTCTGACCCTCTATTTAAAATATCACTTGAAAACGTGTCTGAAACGCACTTAATGACTGATTTTCAAATCCCACTCTATCCGTTATCTTAGTATAAGAGTACCGGAATCTCCATATCATATACTTATTGATATAATAATTGACAGTAAAAGAGACATCGTTCAAACGCCCGCCATAAATATGGGACCGGGTATCCGACATATCAGTATAGTTATATCCGAATACGCATTCCAACGAACCAGAGTCCGGAGTGGCAATACCACAATCCGTATGTGAATATCTATAATTACCACCTATCAGCAAACCTCTCAGTATTCCATACATACCACTCGCTTTATAATTCTTAAAATCCTTTTTCCGGTTCACTTGAAGATAATAATATTGTGCTTCCAATGCCACAGGACCATATCCTGCTATCATCTCCGGTGTAAATTTTATCAGGTTCTTTGCATCCGGAATCAAGGCATTCACAGCTCTGACTTTTGCAATACGCGTCGGGAAATTAGCCCCCAAGTCAAAGCTAGTATGGTTAAGTGTAGATTCGCTATTGTATCTAGGTGTTTCGTAAGCACCGGAAATACCCAACTGAAACAATCTCCCTGTATCATGTAAAGGACGATAGACCAGGCGGCTCATAGCACCATAACCCATTTTACCCAATTCATTGGATTTCTTCTTAAGAGCCTCGCTCTCCACATGAACACTAGCTGTACCGAAAAAATCATTTTTGTCATACACAAACATAGCCCCCATCAGCCGGCTGTTGAAAAAAGCCTCATTACTTGCCGGCTCCTCCATGGTTACTTTCATAGACGAACTAGTAGAACTTTGAAGCCCGAACTGATGTACAAAATTCCCTACACGTAATAACGCATGTGAGGAAAATTGTCTTTCTACAAATATGTCTTTTAAACTGACCTTTCCATACGCATAGCCTATATCCACTTTCGCTTTATATTTTCCATAGGTTGCTTTTACACCTATCCGGGCATCAGGAATCGCTACACCATCTACAAAGCTTTTATTATCTGAATGAAACAAGCCTCCATCCATCAAGATTCGTCCTGTAGGACGTATTTTCAAAACTGATTGTTCCTGTGCATTTACCTGTACGGAGAGCAATATCAGGAGAAAAACTCCTAATGATATAAGATTTTTCATAATATACAGTTTTAATGGTAACCATCCAAGTATCCTGTCAGTCTGTCTCTGATTTTTATCATACTGAGGGCAGTGAAGAATCTGTAAGACCACACAATGAAAGCAATCAGTCAGACTCCTCCTCCCATCAGCATCCGATCAATAGTCATGCTTTTAGGCTCAGCAAATACTCTTGTCCGGTTCATCTAAGAAAAACATTACATTAAATAGTTACGGTTTATGGTTAAGTTATAGGGAATTATTTTTTGGAAACAGACTGAATGAGTCCTGCTTTTTGCAGCTTGGAGAACTCATCTTTCGCCTTATTAAGCTGTTTCACAAAAGCATCGTTGGCATGGAGACGGGCAACAACAGCACTAGCCACAATTCGGGCAGCATCTACATCACTTTGGAAATGATACCCACAAATAACACGACTCTGTCCCATTTCAAATCCTCTTTTCAGAATCTCATTCTGCCTGTCAGGATTGATTTCTGCCAAAACAAGGGCAGTAGCCCATCCTATGGCTGTATGTCCCGAAGGATAGGAACCGTTCGTTGAAAGTTCTTCCTGCTGTTCGGGATTACAAGTCATTTCATTGAAAAAACTAAAAGGACGTACACGCATATAATACTCTTTAGCATGACGGGTAGCCAAATCTCCGGCATCCTCTCTCATATTAATAATGAGCCTATACAGTTCCGGCGTTTTATCCCTCGTTATTTCAATACCAAAAGCCTCCGAAAAGGCAAAGGGAACGCCATCACCATTTACACGGGCATCACTGACAGCTTGTTCACCCCTAGGAGTATCCCTTTGCAATTTCCCCCAGTCGTAACGGGCTTTGTCATACAAGAACAAAATACTTCCTGCTTCAGGAGGAGGAGGCAGTAACTCCAGACTATTGGCAACCTCCGATTCTTCCAAATAATAAAGTTCGGGATTGGTTCTTCTATCCTTTATTTTTTTCTCTTGTGCAAAGATGTTTAATGAAATGGCACAAAACACTAGAAGTAAGGCAAACTTTGTTTTCATGATAAAAGTTTAGTTTAAACGGTTAATTAATAAAATTCAATTGGTTTTTCGAAAAACATTTTAATCATCTACGGAACGTACGACAAACAATCAGAGTGTCCGCATCCGACGGAAACAAAAGTAGTGTTTGAAATTATCCCGAAAATACCTTTTTAATCCCGTTTCCTCCTTTTATATGACCAAAACATCCTAGAAGAGAAAAGGAGAGAAAAAGGAGAGCCGGAAGTGTTTCAGCACTTCCGGCAAAAAAGCCATTCCTCATAACAAAACAGATACACGAAGCCGGCTCTACGAAATACAATAAATTGAGATAACTCTAAAGATGAACTTATTTTCTTCTTGAATTGATACGGTCATAAAGCAGATTGATGACTTTACAATCAAACTCCCCATCAGGATAAAGTTGTTCTATTTCTTTCCTTACATTATACTTATGTCTTGTTACCGTTGCCTGATCCACATCCAGCACTCTTGAAATAATAGCAGCATCAATATCTTCTATCATCAGAAGTATCGTTATAAAATACCTTTCTTTTCCCCTTCGTTTCATAAAGGATAATTTACCCAATTCAGGATATTTGTCAGCAAAATCCAAACACACCTGTTTCAGTTCCTGACGCATATCATCCTCTCCCTCTGTTTTTCTGTATCCCAAGGCATCAAACAGGGTCTTGACTTTTTTGTCAACCTTATGAACGTCCATTTCCAGTTCCTCCCAATTCATCCCGACATCATCCGGATTTATCCCTTTTTTATCCATCAGCGCTTTCCGAGTTCCTTTTTTCCGTCTTTTCAAAAGGAAAAGAGCAAGAAAAGCCGATAGCAGCACCGCTATTGACAGGATGATATACAGCGCATAGGACATCTCTTCTTTTTCTATCGAGATAGGAAGCAAGCCTGATTTACCATCAAAAAGGAATAATCCTGACTTACATCCCAAAACCGCTTTCCGTCCATTGACGGCAATACAAGGCTTGCTAAAAGCCAAATCGCAGAATAATGGTTCTGGAACACCGGCATCATCCAATCCCTTAAAACTCATACCATAATAATAGAGTATGAAAAAGCCCTCATTAGGATTCTTTTCAAGAGCTCCCGATATTGATTTCACATGTTTCACTGGCAACAAGGTCGCATTTTCTTCATTAACGATTCCCAACGAGGTATTCAAGTATTTATTTCTACCATTCATTATCACACCATAAACACTCTCATACCCTGATAAATCACGTATCTGCCAGAAAGATTCCTGCGGCCTGTTTAAAGGTCTTCCATACAATCCTTTGTTCAAGGTCGTTACATAAATACTATCCTCATTCTCACAAATTCCGGTAATATAAGCGTCGATAGTATCTTTCACCCCTTTATCTGACACAACCGGAATAGGAGTTACAATATGGTCCTGCTGTTCATCTATAATACCTAAATATTCCCTAGTACCCACATAAAGACAATGTTCCGCGGTGGAATAATAAAGAGAAGTGATATTATTCTGCCCTTTCGTGTTACTGAACTGCAAAAGACACTCCGCTCTATTGCCTTTAATCTTATAAAGTTTCTTACGCGTAGCAAGAAAGAAAGTATTAGGACTGGTTTCCAAAAATTTTATAATATCATTACCCACAATATCCAAGCCTTCAATCTTTCCTAAAGACTTTGATTTGAATTCCGGATGATTATAGACAAACTTATACAGATGTAAACGAAGATCATCGGTAATAAAGAAAATGGAGTCTCCCGTCCTTTTATCACTAACCGCCAATACATTATTGTCTAAATCTGCCGAGTTCTGTCGCAAGGCAAAAGAAAGCATAGCCTCTCTGCATGCCAGATGCAGAAAATCTTTCCCCATAAAGCCTATCTGCCTGGCGATAGTACTGATACCATTCGGCAAATCATATTCTAAAGTGCAACCGTCTTTGACATAAAGTATAGAATTAGCACTGATAAACCATTCATCCTTGTCGGGGCCTTGAGCATACAAGTAGCACCGTCCTTTGTGTACAAACGTCTTTTTTCCATCGGGAGCTATCTTGAAAACCGAATTTTCCAACAAAGCATATACCGTATCATTATAAACACTGACATTGGTAACCAGAGAATCTATAACAGGTCGTTTAAAGTCCTTTTCAAGATTACGGACAACGAACAACCCCTGTTCACTAGCCACATATAGTTTTTTTTCCTTTATCACAACCTTATTCACCCCACAGTTTTTACTACATTTCCCTAGTTGAATGGGAGTGAGTTCATGAGATGTGGAACCATCTTTCAAATTCAATCTAAACAGTCCATTACTAGTCCCCACATACAAACACTGTTTGTCATCATCCAAAGCCATACTATATACCGAATAATTCATCCTCTTATTTTTTATGTAGTAAGTCTGGGTCTGCCGAGAGGATTTAGCCAATAGTTTCAAACCGGCATCTCTTGTTCCCACAAACAGAGAATCTTCACTATATTCCAATATATCATATATACGCCGGTTGCTATTAATGGAATAGGTCTGGCAATTATTGTTCACTTTTTCTATGATACAACCGTCTTCCTGACCAATATAAAGTTTATCCGCATCTGCTGTCGAACGGCTGATACATGATATAGGAGCGTCAAATGTATTGATATTGCAAGTGAGCTTTATAGGTTTCGGGACAAGTGCATCCTTGCAGCCTGTCAAACAGAACAAGGCTAATATAAAAAGAAAGTACAGGCTTTTTTTCATATTCAATTTTACTCATTTAAGTGATATCGATTAAACAAAGGCTTTCTACAATTAATCAAAAAGTTGAATATCTGTTATGCTTATGCAAATATAATACGTTTTCTCAAAATCCGGAAAGCTCTTAACAGATTATTAGCTAATTCCTTAATATGCCCTCCATATACAAAAGAAGTTACGTCAAAACCCAGATGATTCTCTCACCCGACTTTTGACATAACTTCTCCTAAAATAAAAAAATATATTAACCTGATTTATTTCAACAATACTCCTATCTCACCGACAGCAGTTACTGCTTTGTTATTTATTTCGGTAACAGGCTCCAGTTTAAAATAACGGGCCGGATAAGTCTTTCCGAAACGTACAAAATAAGGAACAGGATTATGCATGATATTACTGAATTCACCTGTAGCGTCACACTTCATCCAATCCTTACCATCCCGGCTGACATAAAAGTTGTATTTATAGATAGTGCCAGTCAGATCCTCCTCCTGTGCAGGAGCATAACTGAAACCGGCTATTTCCACTTCTTTACCCATATCAACCACCAAGGGAGTTAAAGTTTCGGTTTTCCAAACAGTTTCCTGTTTTCCATCGATGGCTGCGGCTGCATCCATGCCCACTGTTTTCCAACCATCCACCGGGACATCACTCAAGGTTACTTTCATCGTTTTATCAACCAATGGTTCAGCATAATACAAGCCTATGTTACTGATATTGACGGTTCCACGAGCACCCGTAATTGTCACTCTAACCTTTTCGGCATGACTATCCGAGAAAGGCAACAACCGTTTATATCCCACCGTAGTTCCCTCACCCACATGATGCCATGCGCCATTGGCAAACACTTCTACTGTAAAACCTTCCACACGTTGGCCTTTTGTAATATCCTCCTGAATTAAGAAAGTATTAACAAGTGTATTCTTCCTCACCTTATATTCTTTCGTATCTCCTACTTTGGCTGTCCATATCCTATTTCCCTTCTCAACTTTATTATCGGCAAAGGTCTTTTTTATATATTCCGTCAACTCCTTGATACGTTTCACATCATTCTCGTGCATCAAACCACGTTTATCGGGTGGAATATTCAGCAACAAAACAGAGTTACAGCCCACAGAACGATAATAAATATTCACCAAGTTGGCAAGTGAACGAACTTGATTATCCTGTTCGGCATGATAGAACCATCCCGGACGGATAGAAACATCGACTTCAGAAGGATACCAGAACAAATCCGATGCTTTAGATACCAATTCACGGCTTCCCAAATCCTTGGACATAGCATTTATGCCCAATCTCTTATAGACTTCATCAGAACCCGGATAAGAATTAGGCATCAAAGCCGTTGCACTCCATTCCGTGGTACGTCCCAATCCACCTTCATTACCTACCCAACGCACATCATCGCCCATGATAGCGGTAACTGCCTTAGGTTGAAGACGACGGATAGTCTTCAAAATAGCGTCCCAATCATATTCCTGCTTCTTTCCGTTAGGTCCTTCGCCGTTAGCTCCATCAAACCATACCTCATGCACTTCTCCGTAATTGGTAAGCAGTTCAGTCAGCTGTTCGATGAAAAACTTATTATAAGCTTCTCCTTGTCCGTAACATTCCGCATTACGATCCCAAGGAGAAAGATAGACTCCGAATTTCAATCCATACTTGTCACAAGCTTTGCGGAGTTCCTGTACCACATCCCCTTTTCCGTTTTTCCATGGAGAAGAAGCAACAGAATGCTTGGTTGTCCGGGTAGGCCACAAACAGAAACCATCATGATGCTTGGCAGTAATGATAGCCATTTTGAAGCCACCTTCCTTCAGAGCTCTTACCCATTGTTCACAATCCAATTCGGTAGGATTGAAAATGGCCGGATCTTCTTTACCATCTCCCCATTCACGGCCTGTAAAGGTATTAATACCAAAATGAAGGAAACAAGTGAATTCCATTTGTTGCCATGCCAACTGTTGCGGTGTAGGCACCAAACGGGAAGCCATATCTATCTTCTGTTCCGTAGTCGCTCCTGCCGGAAAAGCTACGTGTTTCTCATAATACTCCTGTGCCTGAGTTCCCAGAAAAGCACAAAGTAAGGCTGCGGTTAGAATCGTTTTTCTCATTTTTCTTTATTACTAGGTTATTTTAATGGACGAATCATAAACTCAAACGTATGCTTCTCCACCGGAACACGATATGGCGGCAATACCCCCGGACCACAAGTCGCAGTACCTACCCCCGACTGTTCCGCATCTAAGTGAACATTTATAATCCCTGTTCTCTCAAGTTTATTAATATGAGTAGCTTGATCTACATTAGAATCCGTAAATGGAATAACACTGAACTGAAACACTTTATCCGAACGGAAAGACAAACCTTCTCCTGCCTCATCCGCCAATTCCATCCAACGCACATCCGTACGGTTTCCTGTAGCCTGGGGCTTCACATAATAATGGAACATACGTTCTGCATCTGTATGGTAAATTCCGATACATCCAGACTGATTACGGTCTATATAAGTTTCATGTTCACCACGTCCCAAATAAGAAACCTTGTTATAGGCATACGGCATTTCAAATGCCAGGCCCACTCTAGCCAATGAAGTAACAGCAGAAGTATCCGGCAGGAAAGTTGTCTTTACTTTTAATGCACCATTGCTCTGCAAAGTATATACAAAGGTAGCCATTCCCAACTTTACGCCTTTAGCATTCCATAATTCTACTTCCGATTTACCACCTGTTTCAGATGCTTTGACAAAAGTAGCTTTTTGAATCATATTATCCAAACCTTCTTTCCTCCAAACTTTGGCTCCTCCTGTTTTTTCCCTGCTGTCATTGTCCGTAACAGGACGATAAAGGCTGAGAACTACAGGAGATGAAAGCATCTCTTTACCTTTATATATATAAGAGCGTAAAGCGCCGGTTGCAGGATCAATATCTATCTTCACCTTATCAGCCAATTTGATTTCCGGCGCACGATACCCTTTGTTGGCAGACAGCACAAACTGGTCATAGGCCACTTCGTCATGAGTTCCAATAAAGGGAGTTGCCTTATCAGGCGTCCAAGACAGATTCAAATAAGCCTCACGAATCGTAGAAGGCAACTTTACAGCACCCAAAGAGAATGTTACAGCCTCATGAGGGGCACAGTCTGCTTTTCGAGTTCCTTCTGCTATCACTTTCCCATCATCCCCCATGACCTGCCAGTGCAACGTATAGGCATTCAAATTGGTAAAGTCATACCAGTTCTTGACTTCCACTGTCAGCTTCTTAGGATCGGTCAGTGCCGATTTGATATATTGATACTCCTTCTTCACTTCAATGAGATGCGGATGCGGTTCGCGGGCTGCATTGACCAACCCGTTACAACAGAAATTGCCAAAGCTGGGCACATCCTTCGGACCATAATCCCCACCATAACTCCAATACCATTTACCATCCTTATCTATCTCGCGGAAAGATTGATCCACCCAATCCCAGATACAACCTCCCTGAACAATCGGTTCGGTTTCGAATACATGCATATATTCCTTTAATCCTCCGCCACTATTACCCATAGTATGCAGATACTCTGTCATGATGAAAGGACGATAGACTTTAGGTTCTGTCTGGCGGGCATAGGCCATGAGTTCTTCCACGCTGCGATACATACGGCAATAGATATCGGTATTATAATTCTGTTCGGCCCGTTCATATTGTACAGGACGACTTTTCTCCACTGACTTCATCCAGTCATATGTACGTTCGAAGTTAATACCGTTTCCGGCTTCATTCCCCAATGACCAGATGACGATAGCCGGATGATTCTTGGAACGCTCATACATACGTTGGGTACGATCCATGTGGGCAGGCAACCAAGTGGAATCTTTGGCCAATGAAGCAGGTCCATACCCCATGCCATGTGATTCAATATTAGCTTCATCTATCATATAAAGTCCATAACGATCACAAAGCTGATACCAATAAGGATGGGTAGGATAGTGCGAATTGCGGACCGTATTGATATTATGCTGTTTCATCAATTTGATATCTTTTTCCATCAGTTCCTTGCTTACAGTCCGTCCTAATTGAGAATGTTCATGACGGTTCGTTCCCTTTACCAAGACCGGCACACCATTGATGCAAAAACGTCCGTCCTTAATTTCCGAAGTGCGGAAACCTACTTCACATCCGGTAAGTTCCGTTACTTTACCTGTTACATCTTTCAATTCCAAGATCAGCGTATAAAGATTCGGATGCTCAGCACTCCAGACTTCCACATCCGGCAAACTTTGTTCATCCAACTTCAAGAAATGGCTCAATCCCTTCGATTTGATAGGATATTCACCTTGCAGAACCGCCTTACCGGTTTTATCTTCCAGTCGGTAAGCAAAGGTAGTCATGGAAGTAGAAGGTCCTTCAATGGTAGCTTCCAAACCGAAAATACCTTCTTTATATTGTTGTTTGTCTAAAGAAGAGGTTACTTTGTAATCGGCTATATACTGTTTAGGAGTGCTGTAAAGATACACATCACGTTCAATACCACTCAACCGCCACATATCCTGGCACTCCAAATACGAACCGGCACTCCAACGGTAAACCTCCAATGCCACCGTATTCTCACCTTTCTTCAATTTATCAGTGATATCCCATTCGGCCGGTGTCTTTGAACCTTGATTATAGCCCAACAGATGTCCGTTCACCCAAATATAGTAAAAAGAAATCACTCCTTCACAACAGATAACCACACGGCGGTCTTCCCAATCGGCAGGAATTGTAAAGGTACGTCTGTAGGAACCGACTTCATTCTCTTTATATGGAACTAAAGGCGGATTCTTTTTAAAATGGAACAGTTTGTCATCGAACTCATAGGTTTCGTTTACATAAATAGCTGTTCCATATCCTTGACGTTCCCAATTGCCGGGAACCTGAATATCCGCCCATCCTCCTGTATAAAACTCCGGTTTATAAAAATCCTTCGGACGGTTATCGGGATTCTTTACCCAATGGAATTTCCAACTACCGTTCAGACTCATGTAATAAGGAGAAGATTCATAATCTCCGTTACGGATATCAGATACGGTTTGATAAGGCCACACATAAGTATGAGGGGCCAGTTTGTTCAGTCCGACAGCATATTGGCTCTGCCATTCGGGTTGTTGTTGCGCCATTACTGGAAATATAACCAGAGCAGCCAAAAAATATAATAATGTATTTCTCATATATCTATTTATTCTATCATTACCTCATCAAAATAAATCCTTGCCTCTTGTCCGGGGCGTACATGGGTTGCAGGACACTCTCCGGCTCCTTTAGCAATAATCCGCACATAACGGCCAATTTCCTTATTCAAATCAAGTACCACATCCTCTTTGAAAGTCCCTTCACGGAAAATCTCTCCATCCGTGAACTGTTTACCGGATACTTTACAATAATCCCGATTATCATTTGAAACCCACACTTCAATATCTGCCGGTTTATGGGCTGCCATGCCATAATTCGTTATGCATCCCACTGATACAGAACGAAGCGACTCCTTCTTTTGCAAATCTATAGTAAAAGCGACAGAATCACTGCTTTCCCATGAATGCCATTCGAAATCCGACTGGCGCAAGCTGCCACGTATACCATTTACTAAAATCTTCCCAGCCTGTGTATTTCCTAAAACAGGTTTGGCGGTAGCCTTATTCCAAACCAAAGGCAATGTCAATGTTTTTCCCATCTGCCGACCTGCTCTATAAGTCGTACACTTTATAGTTTGTGTACCGGTCACCATCAACGGGCTCTTATATAGCAGAGACCGGTCTGTCGGCTCCTTACCATCCATTGTGTAACGGATTTCCACATCAGGACGTTCACATTCCAGTTTCACCTGTAGCTTTCCATTTACAGGGGTTACCGTATGTTGTATATTATACATGGAACAGGCAAACACAATCCCTTTAGCAGACAGATGCTCGTTGAATTTATCCATTGCCACCAAAAAACTTCTCCAATTTTTATGCCAAGGCTGTGTCCAAGCCACTTCGGCTAAAGCAGCCAGACGAGGGAACAGCTGATATTCCACATCTTCCGGTTTATTGCAAAACTCCGTCCACATGGATGCCTGTACGCCCATGAGCAAAGAAGCATATTCCGGTTTCCAGTCCGCCTGCACCGGTTCGTAGTCGTAGACATCTTTCAGCGTGTTATTGCCGAAATAGGTCTGGGGTTCGAACCATTGCGGGCCTTGATAACGAATCAGGTACATGATGCGGGCAGGCGTCATAATGAACTGATGTCCTTTTTCCGCAGCTTTCAGAGCAGCCGCACCGAATCCGCGCCAGCCTTGGATAATAACGCCTTCCGGTAGGAAGCTGCTGTTTGTCAGTTCGTCCCAGCCTATCACTTCACGCCCTTTGCTACGCACATAGTCGCTCATTCGTTTCATAAAATAGCCTTGCAGATCTTCTTCGTTGGCGAGATGCTCTTTTTTCATCCGTTCCTGACAAAGCGGGCATTTTTTCCAGTACCCTTTCTGCGCCTCATCTCCTCCCAGATGAATATATCGCGAAGGGAAGATTGCCATCACTTCGTCCAGAACATCTTGCAAGAATGTAAAGACAGTATCTTTTCCGGCACAATAAATCACTCCCGAATTACTTCCACCCAAACCCGGAACAACTCCAATGTAACAGTTTACTACGGGGCAGACCAGTTGCGGATAGGCAGCCAGTGCAGCGTTGCTATGAGCCGGCATATCTATTTCGGGGATAATTTCTATCTGACGGTCGGCGGCATAGGAAACCATTTCTTTAATATCTTCCTGTGTATAAAATCCTCCATGCCGTTTCCCGTCATACACGTCACTACCAAAATGGTTGATTTCCGAAGAATCGCGGAAAGCACCGATTTCAGTCAGTTTCGGATATTTTTTGATCTCGATACGCCAGCCCTGGTCGTCGGTCAGATGGAAATGGAACCGGTTGAGTTTATGCATGGCCAGAATGTCGATGAAGGCCTTCACATCCTCCACGGGCATGAAATGCCGGCAGACGTCGAGCATCGCGCCGCGATAGCCGAAATAGGGTTTGTCCTTCACCGTCACGGCCGGAACCGTCCCCTCGCCTTCGATCACCAGCTGGCGCAGGCTCTGCAAACCGTAGAGCACCCCTTTCGGCGAACCGCCGCGCACGTCGGCGCCCGCAGGCGTCACCCGCAGCACGTATTCCTCCTCGCCGAGCTCGGGATCGACCGCCAGGTCGATCTTCGCGCCGTCGGCCGCGGTCTTCACCTTGACGGCACGCCCTGTGACCGGCTCGATCATCGCGGCGAAAAGTTCCCCCACGGAGCGCAACGAGGCGTCCCTGCCCACCGTGACGACGGTCGCGGCATCGACCGTGA
>OJNS01000664.1_pt1 | contig 20975 bp, 17 predicted proteins | sample 1597911 | NCBI WGS metagenome assembly OJNS01 (sample SAMN01915214, study PRJEB22387) | human gut metagenome | isolation source: stool | host: Homo sapiens | place: USA
ACGCTCTTCCGATCTAAAAATATTAAGTATAATGCTAGTATTATTTTTATTATTAGCTAGTACAGTTGTTTATGGAGCAGATGAAAAATTCAATTTAAAGTTAGGACTAGATAGTGGCAAAACAAATGTGCAAAGAGGAGATACAATAAAAATAAATGTTGTACTAGATAGTGTAAGTGTTGAGAATTTAGGCGGTTATATGGCTAACCTTGTATTCGATGAATCAATATTTGAAGGTGTAGATATAAGTAATAATGGAGTTGTATTAGTTTCAGGGTCTGATACAGAACTTACAGTATTTAAAAAGGGAACTGTAACAAAAGTAATATCATTAAAAGTAAAGGATGATGCAAAACTAAACGAAGAAACTGAAATAAAATTAGAAAATATATTAGGTGCATGTTATACCGATACTGATGATGGTGTTGAACAAGTAAATGGTAGCTGTACATCTTTAAAACTAACTGTAACCGAAGAAGCAGTAGAAGAAAAAACATTAGCAGGTATTGAAGTATCAGAAAAACCAACTAAAATAACATATACAGAAGATGAAAAATTTGATAAAACTGGAATGAAAATAACAGCAAAATATAGTGATGGATCTTCAAAAGAGGTAACAGATTATACATATACTCCAGAAGGTAATTTATTGGCATCAGATTCAAAAATTACAATAACATATACTGAGGGCAATATAACAAAAACAACAGAGCAGGAAATAATCGTTAATAAAAAGAACGACTCAAATCAAACAATAGACGATAATAAAAAAGATGATCAGAATGATAATAATAAAGATAATACAAATATAAAATCTGATGAAGATAAGAAAAATGACAATAACGGTACTCAAACAACAGATAATACTGATAAATTAAATAGTGACAAATCACAAGCTGGTAATAAAATTCCACAAACAGGAACACAAGAAATTATAATACCAGTTATAATAGCAAGTGTAGTATTAGTATTTTCATTTTTAGGTTATAAAAGATATAAAGAGATAAAATAATAAATAAGAAGAAATATAGCCAATGGAAAAAGCAAAAAATGATTGCTTAAATCCATTGGTTTTTGTTTATCTTAAAAAATAGAAGAGGGAATTTAAAAGATGAGATACAGAACTAACAGTAATAAATTGAAAATTATACATTTAAATTTTTTAACTGTAAACAGTGCTTTCCGTAATATAATTCAGAAAAAGTAGATAAATTATGTATGAAAAAGCATAAAAATGTAATATAAATGTAAAAAAGCATCAGTTCATTAAATCCGTATACTAAAACATAGTTGAGAATAAAGCCGCAAAAGTAAACATATTGATATTACAACAAATTTGTAGTTATATAATAGGTAAGAAATATTATGCAAAAAAGAAAAAATCAGTAAGTAGCATAGATTAATATTTAAAACTGAAATTGGAGATATTAAGGAATTATGAAAAAAAATATGAAAAAGCAAAATAGAAATTTAATACTAACTTTTATTTCCATTATACTTATATTATGTAGTTGTAATACAATTTCAAAGGCTAATTTAATAGAAGAAAGTATAAACATAGGAAGTGAACTAATAAAACAACAAAGTGATGACCCATATCAAGATAAACCGTATAGCGCTGAATACTTAAAGTATTTACAATTGTTAGACAAAGAAAAAAGTAAAGTATATGATATTCCACGTAAAGAATTTATTGCAATTCATAAAAATATAGATAATGGTGAAGAGCTATATTCAAATTATGCTGTAGAATATGCAGCAGAGTCAAATACAACAGAATCTTCGCTACCTGCAAAATATAATTTAAAAGACTATATAGGTTTAAAAGTAGAAAATCAAGGTAGTTCAGGATGGTGCTGGGCATATTCTAGTTTAAAATGTTTAGAAACATATTTACAAAAGAATAAATCACTTAACTATAATTTGGCGGAATATCATTTAGGATATATGAGATATAAGTATTTTGGGGGATGGCAAGATATAGAACAAGGAGAGTATTCTAGCCTAGGTGAAGCAGCATATAAGTGTGGTGGAACGTTTTCAGACTTTATGAAATACACAGGAGTATACTCATCTGACTATCATGCAAAAGGTGCTATTATAGGAACAGATAGTGAAAACAAAGAATATAAATTCTGGAAGGAAAACAAGGAAAGTTTTGAAAACAAGACTCCAACCATCAAAGTAAATAAAGCCATAAACTTTTCCTATATACGTAAAGAATATTCAAATAATGGAGCAGTTACATATTATAATGGAAGTACAAAAATGTCTAATCAAGAAATTCAAGAATTTAGAAAAAAAATTAAAACTCATATTAAGAATAGCGGAGGTATACGTACATCAACATATTTAAGAAGTGAAAAATATTTCTATAATAACAAGGCTTTATACATAAATAATTCAGATGTAGAAAGTAATCATTCTGTAACAATAGTAGGTTGGGATGATAATTATTCAAAAACAAATTTTAAACCTGGAAATCAACCTAAAAATAATGGCGCATGGATAGTAATGAATTCATACGGCAGTGATTGGGGGGAAAAAGGATATTTTTATATAGCATATGATGATGCACTTGTTGAAAAATGGATGGATGGAGTAGTTAGTGCAAAGAAGTATACTGATAAGCCAGAACTAACTTATTCAGTTAGTCCAAATAATACAACAACAGGAAAAGTAACAGTGACAATTACTTCAGATGATAGAGTACAATTGAATCAAGCTAAAGCTAATGGATGGAATGTATCATATAAAGAATCGTATCCGGTTACATATGGAACTGTAAGGACAACGCAAACTATTTTGACAAAAACATTTAATTGGAATGCAACAGAAGAAGTAAAGGTAAAAGCAATAGATGGAGGACAAACCAATTCAATAACAGTTACAGTTAGTAACATCAAAGATATTACTCCACCAAGTGTTGCTCCATACATTGAAGGGATTCCAATAACATGGACCAATAAACCTGTAACACTTAAAATACATGCTTCAGATTCACAATCAGGACTACATTCTAGGGCGTATAGCTTTGATGGTGGAAAGACTTGGCAAGCCAGTGAATCATATAATGTAGACAAAAATAAAGTTGTATCAATAATTGTAAGAGACAAATATGATAATAAGTCAGAAGTAAAGAATGTAACTATAGATAAAATTGATGTAACTCCTCCTAATATTGTATCTGTAAAGGCACAATTAGCCAAAGGAAAGCAAGGAATTATGACACTAACGTTAAATGCATCAGATTCGGGCTCCGGTTTAAATTCTAAAGCATATAGCTTTGATGGTGGAAAGAATTTTTTATCAAGTAAAACAAAGAATATTAGTGTAAATCAAGGATTAGTATCAATTGTTGTACAAGATAAAGTTGGAAATAAAGCAATTAAAACAATAGATACAAAAACAATACCAATATTAGGGGATTTGGATAAAGATAGAAAAGTTGGAATTAGTGATTTACTGTTAATGAAAAAGTATATCTTAACAGGAAAAAGATTAACGGATGAAGATATGCAAGCAGTGGATTTCGATAATAATAAAAAACTTAACATTATTGATTTATTGCAAGAAAAAAAATTAATACTAAATGGAACATAATATAATTAATAATAAATTTATTTATAATATGATTTATTTTAGGGTGATTTCATAAATTATAAAAAACTATTGTAATTTATGGAATTACCCTAAGTTTATTAATCTAGTGCTTGTAAATCCAGATTAAATGTATTATAATAAATAGCTAGAAAAAAATAAATGGGGGATAAAAATGATAATAGATCCAGACCTTTTAGAAGAACTATGTGAAGATGCAGGAAAAGATAGAAAGCAAAAAGCAGAAGAATATGTAAAAAGCAAAAAGGTTAATATTACGAAAGTAATATATGAAAATAGTTGTAATTTTGAGTTAAAGTCAAAAGTAAAAGGTAATAGTAGCAGTATATATGAAGTATATATAAAAGTTAAAGATAATGAAATTGAAAATATAAGTTGTACTTGTCCAGACTATGAATCGCATTTAGGAACATGTAAACACATACTAGCTACAATAATGGAATTTGCAAGAAATCCTGAATATGTAAGAATATTTGCTGGAATTGAAGAAAAAAATAAAAATGCAAATTTAGTAAATAGTAAAAATAAAATTCAAGAACAAAATCATAATTTTAAGCAATTAATAAACGTTTTTTTAGAGGAATCTGAAGATAATAAACAAAAAAATCACTTACATAATGTTAAATTAATTCCAATAATTATAATGGATAGATTTCAAAGTAAACTTAAAATGGAAATAAAAATTGGTGAAACACAAATGTATAAATTAAAAAGCTTTCCAGAGTTTTTTGAGAATATGCTAAATGAAAGTGAGCACAAATATGGGAATAAGCTTGAATTTGTTCATACAAGAGAAGCATTTGAAGAAGCATCAAAACCGCTTTTAGATTATATACTAAAATATGCCGAAATTATAAAATATGCAAACGAAACAGCAAGTCATTATGGATATTATGGAAGAATGTTAAATGAAAATTCAATTAGTATATCGAATACAGGATTAGACGATTTATTTGAAATTATGAAGGGCAAACAAATTTTAGTACAAAGTGATATGGGAGAAAAACAAGTAACATTTGTAGATGATAAACCTGAGATATCATTTAATATTGAAGAAGTAGATAAAGATAATTATAAAATAAGTCCAAATATAGATATATATGAATATAAAATTTTTAAAGGAAAAAAGAATTCATATATCTTATATGGTAATGAATTATATAGATGTAGCAAAGATTATGAAAAAACAATAATTAAACTATTAGAAGTATTTAGAACAAACTTTGTAAATGAAATTGAATTTAGAAAAAGTGATCTTTCAGAACTATTTTCAATGGTTATACCTAAAATTAAAAATAATATAAAAATGGATAAAATACAAGATGAAGAAATAGAAAAATATATGCCAAAAGAACTATATACAAAAGTATATTTAGATTATGATAAAAACAATTATATTACGGCAGAGGTTAAGTTTTGCTATGATGATACAGAATTCAACCCTCTATTAGCAAAGAATCCTGATATAGCAAGAGATACATTAAAAGAAGCTGAAACTTTAGATAAATTTAGAAGAACAGGTTTTATGCTTGATGTAGCAAATGCTAGATTAATTTTAGTAAATGAAGAAAAAATATATTATTTTTTAACAAACGAGATAGAAGATTATATGAGGGAATTTGAAGTTTTTGCAACAGAACAATTTAAAAGTAAGGAAATTAGGCAACCAAAAATTTCAAATTTGGGTGTACGTATAGAAAATAATTTATTGCAAATAAACTTAAATAGTATTGATTTTGAAGCTTCAGAAATAAAAAAAATCATGGAAAAATATAAGCTTAAAAAGAAATTTCATAGATTAAAAGATGGAAGCTTTATTGAACTAAATGAGAATAATGATACATTACAGTTCTTAGAAAATGTGTCTAAGCGGAATGAATATAACTTATGAAGAATTAGAAGCGGGAACAGTAAATATTCCAATGTATAGAGGTTTATATCTTGATGAACTACTAAAAAAGGTAAATGTTGACTCTATTTCAAAAGATTCAAGATACAGAGATCTTGTAACCAAAATTGGAGATAAAGAATTTGAAACTGAAAAAGAATTGCCTAAAAATTTAAATGCATCTTTAAGAGCATATCAAAAAACTGGATATAATTGGTTAAAGTGCTTAGAAGATTACGGCTTAGGTGGTATTTTAGCAGATGATATGGGACTTGGAAAAACTATTCAAATGTTAGCAATTATTCAATCTTACAAAGAAAAAAACAACAATACAAAGCCAAGTATAGTGGTATGTCCGAGTTCACTTACTATAAACTGGAGAAACGAAGCACAAAAATTCACAAGTAATCTAAATGTTTTAGTTGTTCATGGAAATTCAGAAGAAAGAATAAAACAAATAAATAGTATTTTACAATATGATTTAATTATTACTTCTTATGATTCCTTAAAAAGAGATATAGATAAGTACAAAGAAAAAAATTACGAATTTAAATATATTATTGCTGATGAAGCTCAATATATTAAAAATAATAATACACAAAATGCAAAAGCAATTAAAGAAATAAATGCAAATACTAAATATGCGTTAACTGGTACTCCAATTGAAAATTCATTATCAGAATTATGGTCGATTTTTGATTTTATTATGCCAGGATATTTGTTTTCATATAGAAAATTTAAAGAATTATATGAAACACCTATTATGAAACAAGAAGATATTGAAGCTACCAATAGACTTAAAATGTTAATTAGCCCATTTGTTTTAAGAAGAACTAAAAAAGAAGTTTTAACAGAGCTTCCAGATAAAACTATTTCTGTTTTAAATAATGAAATGCAAGACGAACAGTTAGATATTTATTTATCTTATCTTGCACAAGCAAAACAAGAAGCTTTATTTGAAATTAGTTCTAATGGATTTGAAAAAAGTCAAATAAAGATTTTAGCGTTACTTATGAGGCTTAGACAAATTTGTTGTCATCCAAGTCTATTTATAGAAAATTATAAGGGAAAAAGCAGTAAGCTTGAACAGTGTATTGAAATTTTAAAAGACGCAATTGAAAGTGGTCATAAAATATTACTTTTTTCTGGATACACATCAATGTTTGAACTTATTGAAAATGAACTAAAAAAAGAAAATATTAAATATTTTAAGCTAACTGGTAAAACAAAAATTGGAGATAGAATTGAAATGGTTGATAATTTCAATCAAAATGCTGATATTAAAGTATTTTTAATTTCTTTAAAAGCTGGACGGAACTGGTTTGAATTTAACTGGTGCTGATATGGTTATTCATTATGATCCATGGTGGAATTTATCAGCAGAAAACCAAGCGACAGATAGAACATATAGAATTGGACAAAAAAAGAATGTTCAAGTTTACAAGCTTATAACTAAAAATTCAATAGAAGAAAGAATTTACGAGCTTCAACAAAAAAAAGCAAAGCTTATGGACAATATGCTTTCTACAAGTGAGACTTTTATTAGTAAACTTTCAAAAGATGAAATTATGGATTTATTTAGATAGAGTCCATTATTATATAGATTTCTTATTTGATATTTATGGAAGGGAGAATGTGCAAAAATAGATAATTTTAAATTGCACAAATTAGAAATATGAATAATTTTATAACTATTATTGGAGGAGGGCTTGCTGGTTCAGAGGCTGCATACCAAATTGCTAAAAGAGGAATTAATGTTAAATTATACGAAATGAAACCGGAGAAATTTTCTGGTGCCCATTCAAATGAAAATTTAGCTGAAATTGTATGTAGTAATTCATTTAAGTCTAATTTAATCACAAATGCCTGTGGCTTACTTAAAGAAGAATTAAGAAGACTAGATTCATTATTAATAAAAATTGCAGATAAAACTAGCGTACCTGCAGGACAAGCATTAGCGGTTGATAGAGAAGAGTTTTCTAAACAAGTTACAAGTGAATTAGAAAAAATGCCTAATATAGAAATTATAAGAAAAGAGATTGGAACGGATATTTCATTAGAGGAAATTTCAAAAGATGGCATTGTAATTATTGCAACTGGGCCATTAACATCAGATTCGCTTGCAAAACAGATTTCAGATTTAACAGGAACAAACAAGCTATTTTTCTATGATGCTGCAGCTCCAATAATTGAAAAAGAATCTATAAATATGAATATTGCATTTTGGGGTGACAGATATAGCCAAGAAAGAAGTCTTGATGAATCCATCGAAGAGTGGAAAGAAAGAAGAAAAGATGTAAAAGAAGAAAATTATATAAATCTTCCAATGAATAAAGAAGAATATGAGATTTTTTGCAATGAACTTATAAATGCAGAAGTAGTAGAATTACATGAATTTGAGAAAAGAGAAATTTTTGAAGGATGTATGCCAATCGAGATAATGGCTAAAAGAGGATTAGATACATTAAGATATGGACCATTAAAGCCAGTAGGGTTTACAGATCCAAGAATTGGTAAAAGACCATATGCAATAGTACAATTAAGACAAGATAATAAAGAGGGCAACTTATTTAATTTAGTTGGATTTCAAACAAATTTAAAATTTGGTGAGCAAAAAAGAGTATTTAGTTTAATTCCAGGACTTGAAAATGCAGAATTTGCAAAATATGGAGTTATGCATAGAAATACATACATTAATTCACCAGAACTTTTAGATGAAACTTACAGATTAAAAGAAAATACAAATATATATTTTGCAGGGCAAATATCTGGAGTTGAAGGCTATGTAGAGTCAATAAGTTCAGGAATGGTAGCAAGCTTAAATGCGATAAATCAATTTAATAATAAGGAAGAAAGAATAATATTTTCAGAAATAACAATGATAGGTGCTATATCAAAGTATATTAGTACAAAAAACAAAAATTTCCAACCGATGAATGCAAATTTTGGAATTCTGCCAAGTTTAGATGAGAAAATTAGAGATAAGAAATTAAGGTACGAAATGCTTGCAAAAAGAGCATTAGAGGAAATTAAAAATAAAATGTAATTAATAAATGAGGGGATTTTATAAAAAAGTAATAATAAAAAAGACAAAATTTACATAAAATGAGAAAAGCTCTTGCAAAAAAATGTTTTTTTTGTTATCATTAATTTAATGGATTATAAAAATTTAATTTTGGAGGGAATATAATGTAATTAAATGAATTGTTAGAGGAAAGAAATAGTATATTAGAAGATAAGAAGAGAATAACAACTTTAGAAAATGAAATTACAAGACTTAATTCAGATAAAGCTATGCAGATGCTTAGTAGTAGCCTAACATATGTAATGGACTCATATATAAAAAGTAAGCTGGAAGAGTTAGAAAATGTAAAAAAAGAGAACGAACGTAAACAAACTGAACTAGAATCTAATATTGAAGCTTTTAAAGAAGTAGAAGAGCTAAAAACAAAGATTGATTACATTAAGATGATGGATAGTAGACTAATATCTGTAATAGACTCAGATATAAAAAGTAAGCAGGAAGAGTTAGAAAATGTAAAAAAAGAGAACGAACGTAAACAAACTGAACTAGAATCTAATATTGAAGCTTTTAAAGAAGAAAAAATAGCTAAAATTGAAGAAGAGCTAAAAAACTATGTTTCAAAGACTGATTACGCTAAATTGAAAAATGAGATTTTAAACTTAGAAAATGAAAAAAAAAGATGTGAAAGAATAATAAGTGATAATGAAAAAGCAATATCCAATATAGCTGACGAATTTGAAAAAGGTGTTAAAATTGGCGAAATTCATCTATACATAGAGGAAATAAGAAAAATAAATAGAATTAAAAGACTAAAGTTGTCTGAATTAAGTACAATTGAAGACAATATGAAGGATGTTTCTGAACTAAAATATTTAATAATGAGAATTAGAGGTTTAAATAGTGATAATTTAGATAAGGTCGATTTAAGCGAAATTGATAAGAAAAAAGCTGAAAAAGATTCAAATGAAACAGCAATAGAAAGATCAGATGCCGAAAAAGATTTAAATGAAACAGCAATAGAAAAATCAGATGCTGAAAAAGCCCAAGATGAAAATATGGTAAAGGGTAAAAGTATTTATAGAAAAAAAAGAGAGTTACAAAATGAAATAAAAGAGTTGAAAGCAAAGAATCCAGCAGAAGGAACTGAAGATGCTAAAAGGCTTAGTGAATGTGAAAATAAGCTAAAGAAGATACAACAGGAAATCAAAGATGAAATAGCTAGATATCAAAGTGAAATGAGGCAGAAATTTTCGGATAATCAAACAGGAAAATATTATCAAAATGCTACAGAAAAAAATACCAATATCGATCAATCACAAAACTTTAGTGAATTGAAAAAAGCAGAAGAGGAAGTTTATACTGACATAGGTTTAAAGACAATACAGAATATTGAAATTATAGAAAAGGGTAAAAAAGAAAAAGAAATTAAGATTAATGGTGAAGATGCTGAATTCAAAAGGAAACTGCTTAGACGCGATGGAATGAAAAAAGAGGTATCTAAGATTTGTAAACAATTATTTGAAGGTAAACGTTTTAGCAAGATAAGAGCAATACATCTAATAAAAAAATTAGATCCAGCTATAATAAATGCCATTGGAAAGGATAAAAATTTAATTTTAAGCGAATATATAGAAGCAATTGCCAAAAAGAGAGATTTACCATTTGATTTAACATATAAAATTCAAGGTCCACAAAAATTAAAAGATAAAAAATATGTAAGAGCTGCTAAAAAAGCAAAAGCTACTATAATAAACGAACATAAACGTAAGTTCTTTTCAAAGAAAGAAGATATTAAGGCTATTTCTAGCGGTGAAAATGTACAAGATAGCCAAACACATGAGGATAGTGAATTCAAAAAAATTTTACGGAGGTCATAATATCGATCACCAAAAGGCAAATGAAGCTGCGCAACAACAAAGTCAAAGAGAAACATCAGAAATTCAGAAATAATTTTTATAAATAAAAGCTGATACTTTTTAGAGAAGACCAATATCTAAAAAGGTCAGTTTTTTATTGTTTTCAATTTATATAAGAAGTAAAAGTTGTTACTTGCCCCAAAATAGTATATGTGTTAGAATAATTTAGGAAAATGATAATAGACGGAAAAATGATTAATATTGATGAGCTGTTGAAAGAAACATTTATGGAGGTGATTTTAAATGATATATCCAAAATTTTTAAAGAAAAATAGCAGTATTGGAATTCCAGCACCATCAGACGGAGCCTCTAACTTGCAATATGTAAATAGGTACAAAAATGCTAAATTAAATTTAGAAAATTTAGGTTATAAATTGCAACTTTCAAACAATCTATTTTCCTCTAAAATGGGAAGAAGTAGTAGCACGCAAGATAGAGCAGAAGAACTTAATAAAATGTTTGAGTCAAATGATATAGATGCAATAATTTGTGCGGCAGGAGGAGAATTTTTAGTGGAAATTTTACCATATATAGATTTTGAAAAAATAGCCCAAAATCCTAAATGGGTGGAAGGTTTTTCGGATCCAACTGGTATATTATTTCCAATAACAACTAAATATGATATTTCAACAATTTATGGGAATAATTTTGGTACATTTGGTATGTTAGAATATGATAAAAGTATAATTGATAATCTAGAAATCTTAAAAGGAAATATTATAACTGAAAAAAGTTATGAGCTATACGAAGATGAAAGAATAAAAAGGCAAACAGGACTTGAGGGATATAATCTAACTAAAGAAGTAAAATGGAAGACTATAGGAAATAAAAATGTTAAAGTAAGAGGAAGAATTATTGCAGGATGTTTAGATATAATTATGGAACTTTCTGGAACTAAGTATGATGGAACAAAAAGTTTTATTGATAGATATAAAAGTGACGGGATTATTTGGTGTTTTGACAATTGTGAGTTGTCTAAAGAAGAGTTAATTCGATCACTATGGAAATTAAATGAATTTGGATACTTTACAAATACGAATGCAGTAATATTTGGAAGAAACGGAACCGACAATTCATATTTAAACTATACAATGGAGCAAACAATAAAGGATAGTGTCTTAGCAAAGTATAATATTCCAGTTATTTTTGATGCTGATATATCACATAAAGGTCCAAGTATGACAATTATAAACGGAGCAATTGCTACCGTTTTAGTTGATAATGGAAAAGGTCAAATATCTTTTGAATTAAAATAGTAAAAGTATCACATATAAAAATCTCTCCATATAATAAAATATGGAGGGATTTTTTATGGCAAAAATAATTGTATACAATAATGATACAAATCGTATGGAAGTATATTATAGAGGCGAGCAAGAAGCAATGCCTTATATTACAAATAGAACGCTAACAGTAGGAGAATTTAGAGGCTCAAGTAGAAGTCCAACGCTATGGACTGAAAAAAGAGCAATGCAAAGTTGGAATAGCCAAAGATATATTTATGGTGCACCAATACCTGTGGGGTTTGCTTTTAAAAGACCATATGAAGGAGGTCATGGAAGTCAAAGTCAACATTATGCAGGCGTTGCGTTTGACGTTGGTCAAAGACTATCTAATGCACAAAGAAATAGACTAAGAAATAGTGCAATTAACTCTGGAGTTTGGAGCTATGTAGAACCTGCATATTTAACGCCTACATGGGTACATTTTGATAGAAGAAGAGGAAAACCTGCATGTAATACTACTGCAGGATATCCACAAATTGGTCAAGGGGCAAAAGGCGCATATGTATTAATTGCACAGGATGATTTAAATACACTTGGATATAAAGCAGGAGGATTAGACGGAATATTTGGAGCTAGAACTGCACAAGCAGTAAGGAAATATCAAATAAGTAGAGGTTTACAAGCAGATGGAATTGTAGGATGTAATACGTGGAGATCACTCCAAGAAGATGTAGTAGGAACAGGTAGAACAAGTACAACAATTGATTAGATACAAATTTGCAAGTTAAAGATTTTGACGTAAATGCAAAAATTATAATATTTGATATTTAGAAATATTATAATTTTGCATTTTTTATTATAAATAAGTTATTGACTTTATAAATGCTAAGAGTTTATAATACTAATAATATTGAATGTAAGGAGGCTGTATGGAACAAGAAAAATTAATTGAAGAATATGGATTGGAACTTGCAATTGAAAAAGTAGCACAAATGATAACTGAAAAAATAGATATGTATAAAGAAACAAATGAAAAAGAAAAGATGAAAGAGTTAACAGAATTGATTCTAGATAGAGAAAAAATATATAAAAATGACAAAGAAACAATAAAAAAATATTTGAAAGATAGTGGGGATAAAGATGCAGAATAAACAAAACGAAATTGATAATATAAATGAACTTTGTAATTTATACAGTCTAACAGATGAAAATTTTAATGAGTACTATAAAAAAGTAATGCTATTTTTAACAAGCAATAAAAAGGCTGGTGAAAATAAAACACTTGTAATTGTTGGAGGACAATCTGGTGCTGGAAAGTCAAGGTTAATACCGATTGCATTGAAAGAACTAAATAATAATGCAGTTATTGTTGATTTTGACGAATTAAGAGCAGCACATCCGCATTATAAAGAGGTTTGTGAAAACTATCCAGAGATAACTCATAGAATTTTACATCCTGATACAGAAAAGGTAAAGAATGCAGCATTGAAAACATTAATTGAACAAGAATATAATGTGATTTATGAAGGAGCTTTAAGAAATACACAGGGATTTTTAGATTTTGCGAGTGATTTTAAAAAAAGTGGATATAATGTGGAAATGTTTATAATGGCTGTTCCGAAGTTAGAAAGTTATGGATCAACTTTTTTAAGATATTGTACAGCTTTAATAACTGATTCACCTGCTAGATGGGTTGAAAAAAGTGCACATGATGGTTCATATGAAGGAGTAACGAGAACTGTAGAAGAATTCATAAAACAAAAAATGGTAGATTCTATAAGTGTATTTGTTAGATCAAATGAATTACCTAAAAAGATATATTCTACACAAGAACGCCAACATAGTGATGCTGTAATGGCAATAAAATACGGAAGAGAATTGGGAAGAAAGAAAGCGGTGGAAGACTTTTCAGCAAAGTATAAGACTGTTAAAGTTATTTTACAAAGTAAAAAACCTGAATTAGTAGATAGATTAGAATCTTGGAACAACTTGTATAATGAAGAATTGGAATATTTTAATACAATAAATGGAGGTAAAGAGTATAATGATTGATTTACATATGCATACGACATATTCAGATGGAAGTAATACGGTAGAGGAAATCTTAGAAAAAGCCGAGAAATTAAAATTGGGAATGATTTCAATAACTGATCATGATAATTGCAGGGCCTATAAGGAATTAAAAAATGAAGAGATAAGAAGTAAGTTCTCTGGAAAAATTATTCCAGGAATAGAAATAAAGTGTTCTTATGGAAAAAGACTAATAGAAGTTTTAGGATATAATATAGACACAGACAAAATGCAAGATTGGGCTGATGAATATTATAAAGATAAAACAAAGGAAAAATTACAAGCTAAATATTTTAACATTTTATATGAAAAATGTATGGACTTAAACCTAGTTATGAGAAAAAAGGAAGAAATTGAATTTGATTCAAAAGTTCAATGGGCATCTGTAACTATATACAATGAAATTAAATCACATATTGAAAACAAAGAAAAATTACCAAATGATTTATGGGATGAATTTAATACTTTTTCAAAAAAGTATTGTGGTAATCCACAGGAAATTTTCTATATAGATAAAACAAAGGATTATCCATCAACAGAGCTAGTAATTCAAAAAATAAGAGAATGCGGAGGACTTGCATTTTATCCTCATTTGTTTATATATAAATGGGCTGATGACAGAAAAAGAATGATTAATGAGTTATTAGAAAAATATTCAATAGATGGAATAGAGTGTATGCATAGTGAATTTAATAATGAAGAAATAGATTACATGTTAAACTTATGTAAAGAAAGGAATTATTTCATGAGTGGTGGTAGCGATTATCATGGAAAAAACAAACCCAATATTGAAATGGCAACAGGAAAAGGCAATTTAAAAATTGAATCAAGTATGATAAAGAATTGGATTGACGAAAAGAAATTAATTTAAAAAGTAAAAAGCTATTTCTTAAATAAGATAAATGAAAAATGTTAGATGTTAAAAGTATCAATTTGAACGTAAAAGAAGCATAGAATTAAAATCTATGCTTCTTTTACGTTCAAGATATACTGCATATTGAAAAAATAAATGTAAGATTTAGTAGATTTATTCATATGTAAGAAAGAATTGAATATAGATATATTAATTATATGGACAACATATAAAAAAATTACAAAGGAGAGAGGAATATGTGGCAAACATTAAAGATAACAGAAATAAAGAAGAAGTTAAGGACAAACTTTGATTTTGGACTTACAAATGAAGAGGCACGGTAAAAGACTAATAGAATACGGAGAAAATAAACTTGAAGATAAGAAAAAGGAAAGTCTAATTGTTCGCTTTTTTAAGCAATTTAATGACTTTATGATTATTATTCTTATAATTGCATCTATTATATCAGCTGCTATAGCAAAAATGGAAGGCAGCAATGACTATATGGATTCTATTATTATTATTGCTATTGTTGTTTTTAATGCAATAATGGGACTAGTTCAAGAAGCAAAAGCGGAAAAATCATTAGAAGCACTTAAAAAAATGAGTGCTCCAACTGCAAAAGTAAGAAGAGGTGGAAAAGTAGTTCAAATTTCAAGTTCTCGGAATTGTTCCAGGAGATATTGTTATATTAGAGGCTGGCAGTTATGTTCCGGCAGATTGTAGGCTTATTAATAGTCATAATTTAAAAATAGAAGAATCAAGTTTAACAGGAGAAACTACAGAAATATTAAAAAATGAAAATGTAGTGTTTGATGAAAATGTAGCTTTAGGAGATATGATTAACATGGCATTTGCAACAACAGTTGTTGTAAATGGGCATGCAGAAGCTGTTGTAACGGAAACAGGAATGAATACAAAAGTGGGAAAAATAGCCAAAATGATAATTACAGACGAGGCGCCAGAAACTCCAATTCAAAAAAAATTATCCCAAGTTGGAAAAAACCTTGGAATAGGATGTTTAATAATATGCGTATTTATTTTTATTATAGGGCTAATTAAGAAAATTTCACCAACCGAAATGTTTATGACATCAGTTGGATTAGCTGTTGCAGCTATTCCAGAGGGATTACCTGCAATTGTTACAATTATGTTATCAATTGGGGTAACAAAAATGGCAAAGAAAAATAGTATTATTAGAAGGCTTCCAGCAGTAGAAACACTAGGCAGTAGTAGTGTTATATGTTCAGATAAAACAGGTACATTAACACAAAACAAAATGCAAGTAATTAAAATAGAAAATTTAAATGAGTTTAATATTCAAAACAATGAAAAAAAATTTATTTTAGAACTTGCATCAATGTGTACAGATGTACAAATTATAAATGAAAAGGGAAGGGAAATTATTAGTGGAGAGCCAACAGAACTTGCTATAGTAAATAAAGCAAATGAAATGGGAATAAGTAAGCAAACATTAGAAGAACAAATGCATAGAGTTGAAGAAATTCCGTTTGATTCAGAAAGAAAAATGATGACAACAATACATAAGAATGGTTCAAAATATAGAGTTATTACAAAAGGAGCACCAGATGTATTATTGAAAAGATGTAATAGATATAAATTGAATAATGAAGTATTAACATTAACGAGCAATAAAATTTATGAAATAGAAGAAAAAAATAACAAAATGGCAAATGAGGCACTTAGAGTATTAGCAGTTGCCTATTATGATACAGATGTATTTCCTACTAAGGTTAATTCGAGTTCAATAGAAAATAATTTAATTTTTGTAGGATTAGTTGGAATGATTGATCCTCCAAGAGAAGGTGTAAAAGAGGCTATTAAAGAATGTAAAAGAGCAGGAATAAAAACAGTTATGATAACAGGAGATCATATAGCAACTGCCAGAGCGATTGCAAAAGATTTAGGAATATTAAGGAAAAATGATTTAGCAATTACTGGAGCTGAACTTGACAAAATACAAGATAGTACATTACAAAAGGAAATAATGAAGTATTCCGTTTTTGCTAGAGTTTCACCTGAGCATAAAGTAAGAATAGTAAAAGCATTTAGAAGTACAGGAGCAGTGGTTGCAATGACTGGAGATGGTGTTAATGATGCGCCAGCACTAAAAAATGCAGATATAGGAATTGCTATGGGACTGAATGGTACGGATGTGGCAAAAAATGCTTCAGATATGATTTTAACAGATGATAATTTTTGCACAATAGTAGAAGCTGTAAAAGAAGGAAGAAATTTATTTGAAAACATAAAAAAGGCAATTCATTTTCTAATTGCAACTAATATTGGAGAAATTGTTACAATATTTATGGGATTAGTATTAGGACTTAAGTCCCCTCTACTTGCAATTCAGTTATTATGGATTAATCTTGTAACTGATTCATTACCTGCCATTGCATTAGGCTTAGAACCAATGGATAAGGAAATAATGAATAAAAAACCAAGAGATCCTAAAAAAGGAATATTTGCTGATGGCTTGTGGGGAAAGATTTTTACAGAGGGAATTATGCTAGGAATGCTTACATTATTTGCATTTAGTTTAGGAAATAAAATGTTTGGTCTAGAAGTTGGAAGAACAATGGCATTTGTATCATTAGGAATGCTGGAACTTGTTCACAGTTTTAATATAAAAAGTGAAAAATCGATTTTAAAAACAGGACTTTTTGAGAATAAGTATTTAACCGGTGCTTTCATTTTAGGAGCTATATTACAAATAGGAGTTGTAATTATTCCAGGAGTGGCTTCTTACTTTAAATTAGTACCACTTACAATGACTCAGTGGTTTTATACAGCAGGAATATCAATATTACCTATAATAATCATAGAAATTCAAAAAAAATTTAATGAAATTAAATTTGGAAAAGTAATATATACAGATTCTAAGGTAATACATCAAGATTAAGGTAACTCTTTATATCAAGAGAAGAAATTTATAATATCTTCTCTTGATTTTTTGATATTGTTTAGATATAATTTTAATGATTAATAAATTATAGGAGAAATAAATGGAAGAACAAAATAAAATAACTATTCATCAAATAATATGGTATTTATTGATATTTAGCGTAATTGGTCTTATAATTGAAACGCTGTTTTGTTTTATTACAACAGGAGTTTGGGAGAGCAGAAAAGGATTAATTTATGGCCCCTTTTGTCCTGTTTATGGAATAGGGGCAACACTACTAATTATAATTCTTAATAGTTTTTATAATAATAAGTTTAAATTATTTGTTTATGGTGGAATTTGTGGTAGTGCAATTGAATATATAATGAGTTTTGTATTAGAAGCATTTTATGGAACTAGATTTTGGGATTATTCATATTTAAAATTTAACTTAAATGGTAGAATATGTATTACATATACAATATTTTGGGGTATACTAGCACTTTTATTAATTGCAGTTGTAAAGCCTTGCATAGATAAAGGCATTAATAGTTTTAACATTAGATATTTTAAAATTTTAGATATTGCAATTATAGTATTTGTTATTATTGATATTATTTGTACAGTTTGGGGAATTCAAAGTTATAAAAAAAGAGCAATAAGTTCTTATTATGGAATCAATCAAAATAATAAAAATAGTGTTATAACCAATATAGAAAATAAAATTTTTCCAAATAAAAAGATGAGAAAGATATTTCCAAATTTAAGGTATATAAACGAAAGAGGAGATGAAATTTGGATAAGAGATATTATATAAAAATAGTTTTTATGAGAAAATTTGCGATAGCAACGGTTTTATTGGAAAAAATTGACGGAATATAAAATTTGCAATCATTAACAATATATGTTATAATATGATTTGTGTTAAGCAAAAAAAAGGAGAGTGGATTTTTATTTTAAAGAATAAATTATTGTATTATACGAAAAAATCAATGAAGTTCATCATTTTCTTAATAATAGCATTTTGTATGATTGCAGGTGTTGTTTGTTTAAAATATAAACCAATATATAAAGTTACTTATTTAGGTGAAACAGCCGGATATGTGCAAAACAAAAAAAGTTTTGAGAAAATGATAGAAGATGAAATTTTTAATCCTAATGAAAAAAATGTTGCTTTTGTAACACTTGATAGTCTACCAAGCTTTGAGCTAAAATTAGTAGACAAATCTATAAATACAGATGAAGAAAAAATTATTGCTAAAATAAAAGAAAATTCTGAAACAACTTATGAAATGTATGCTGTAACATTAGATGGAGTAAATAAATCCTATGCTAATACATTAGAAGAAGCAGAAGAAGTTGTAAATAAATTAAAATCAGAAAACAAATCTAAAAATGAACTTAATTTAGCAATTAGTCAAGTTTATACAACTAATCTTGATGAATTAAATAGTATACAAGTTGCAGAAACTAAAAATAATATTAGTAGTAATGCTAAAAAGGTTGCAACAAGTAATTCTAATACATTTGAAGGTGTATGTTTTAGTACAAAACCGGTTTCTGGAACAATTACATCCAGATTTGGAAATAAAGAAAGTATTAGAACAAGTGCACATAAGGGAATAGATATTGGTGCACCAAATGGAACACAAATTAAGGCAGCATCAGATGGAACTGTAACATTTGCCCGGATATACTACAGGTGGATATGGAAACCTTGTTGTTATATCTCATGGAAATAATATTGAAACATACTATGGACATTGTAGTAAAATATATGTTAAAAAAGGCCAAACAGTATCATCAGGTGATGTGATTGCAGCAGTTGGTTCAACCGGACGTTCAACTGGAAATCATCTACATTTTGAAATTAGAAAAAATGGAAATCAAATTAATCCGCAAAAATATGTATATAAATAAAGCAAAAATTTTGAATATTACGATATATAATAAAAAACAGAAGTTATAAATTTAAAATGCTTCTGTTTTTTTTGTATGAGTATGGAAAAAACGACTATCAAAATAGTCGTTTTTAAAAATAAAAGGGGATGTTTTCTATTTTTGGTTAGTAACCGGAGTAATATTTTTAAGTTACTAACTATAATTATAATATAACATCTAATTTTGTTCATTTTGTGAACTAAATGTGATTTATTAGAAAATTACATTTGGTAAAATTAAGGCTTTTCTTGTAATGTAAGAGTAATTTCTTTTTCTGTACCATTTCTACTTATTTTTAATTTAAATTCATCACCAATATTATGCTTATTCTTTAATTCATTAAGTTCATTCATAGTCTTTATCTTTTGTCCATCTGCTTCAATTATTACATCACCGTTTCTAATATCAGCTTTTTGTGCTGCAGAAAAATCTTCAACAGATTGAACATATACACCAACTACAAGATTATTAGCTTTAGCCAAATCTTCTGTTAAATCAATACCACCAATTCCAATATAAGGTCTTTTAACTTTACTATATTGTATTAATTGAGAGTAAATTTCTTTTGTATCATTAATTGGTATGGCAAATCCCATACCTTCAATTCCTGTTCCAGATAATTTTAATGTGTTAACACCAATTACTTGACCTTTACTATTTACTAATGCTCCACCACTATTACCAGAGTTTATTGCGGCATCTGTTTGAATTAATTTATATTTTTTACCGTCAGAATCTGTAACTTCTCGTTTAACAGCACTAATCATTCCTGCAGTTACACTACTTTGAAGTCCAAGAGGATTTCCAATTGCCATAGAAAAATCTCCTACTTGAACAGAATCAGAATCACCAAGTTCTGCTGCTGTTAACCCTGTTTTGTTAATTTTTATAACAGCTAAGTCAGTTTGCTCATCTGTACCAATAACTTGTGCTTCATACTCTGTAGTATCGTTATATAAATATACAGAAACCTTTGTTGCTTTTCCTAATTCATAGTAAGATGAAGAAGAAGAAGAATTAATTATATGATTATTTGTTAATATATATCCATCTTCACTTATTATTATTCCAGAACCTTCAGCTGATGCAGTTTGATTTGAATTTAAATTACGATAAAAAATAGAGTTTACTGAATATTCAACTTTTATTCCTACAATTGAAGGTAAGACTTTATTTGCAACACTAATACCTGTTTCCGAATAATTAGATATAGATACTAAGTTGTTATTTATAGATGTAGATTCATTAGAATTGTTATTTTCCTTATTATCTTTTGTTTGTTCAATAACTGTAGCTGTTGGGAAAAGTTTGTTTTTAATTTGAGGAACTCCAAAACATGTTCCAACTACAAGAACTGTACCTAAAGCTCCACAACAAAATGGCAATAATACACCTTTTGCAAAACCAACTTTTGCTTTCTCTTTATGAGAATTTACAGCTGTAAAAGTGGTTTGTGGACCGTTTGAATTTTTTTCATTGTTACTTTCATTAATATTTTGATTGTTTTGATTTAAATTATTGTTTTCATT
>OJNS01000676.1_pt1 | contig 20853 bp, 18 predicted proteins | sample 1597911 | NCBI WGS metagenome assembly OJNS01 (sample SAMN01915214, study PRJEB22387) | human gut metagenome | isolation source: stool | host: Homo sapiens | place: USA
ATAACAGCAGATTACCGTTCCTATAAATGCGGACGGAAGAACAAACACCGCAAAAGCCGGTATCCCGTTTGCCCCGTATATATTCACAAGCGCCGCAAACGTCATTCCCACGCCTATACCCTTGAATGCCGGTATAAGCGCACCCACAGGCTGTCCTACAGCGCAAAGCCCTGCTAAAAACGGCACAATGCACCATATAAGCGCCGATATGAACGAAGCGGCGGCATTCCCGAAAAATCCGCCGTGTATCCTTCCTTTGAGAAAGCCCTCCAGCATCTCGTCAGGCACGGTCACCGTTGCCTTCCCGTAAAACACCGCCCCGACAACAGCGCCGGCAACCGCCGTTATAAAGAGTATCAGCCCTGCATACTGCCTGTTGCGCCTGCCTTTAACCACTACTTCCGATACGGTTATACCGTCGGCACTCAGCTTCCCGTTTTCCTCCGCCATAACCGCTGTATCCGCATCCTGCCCCTTGCAAACATCGTCCCCGCCCGCCACAGCGTCAGACTCGCACACCGCATTTCGTTCCTTTAAAAATTCTTCCCTTGTCATAATTTCGTTCATACTGCACGTCCTTTCCTTTTGGGTACTCTACAGTAAATCTATGAAATGAGAAGAAAATTTATGACCGAATATAAAGCCTTTCTCAGACACAAAAAGAAAAGCCGTGCAAAACCCTTACGTTTGCTCGGCTTTTTCATATCAACTTTTTCATATCAACTGCGGCGTTTTCTCATCTTTTCCAAAATATACAGCCACAGCTCATCGCTTACAGATTCACGGCTTAAATTATATCCGGGCAGAATATCCATCCATTTTTGCAATACATTATTCAGCGGTTTCCTGTCCTCAGAGTCTGCTATAAAATTGGGTATAAGAAGCTTATCGTTGCGAGTAATAATATGAAAATTGTCCATATTGATATAATCGATTGCACATTTAAGTGCATCTACCTTGTCTTCACTTTCTTCAAAATACTTCCACCGTGCTTCTTTCCTGTATTTGTACGCAATAACCCCTTCCTCAAACGCAATATCGTAAGCACTGTCACCATATATTTCATTGAAATCCGGATCACATTTGCGTATATCGCCCTCTATAACATCGCATATTCTTTTGTATGTGAGCAAAGACAAAATAATACCACGCTCAGCATATCCTAAATAGTAATTTCCGCAAGGACCGAGTACCATATGCCATGAAAAGTCAAGATCGGAAAGCAACTTAAAAACATCATTATTATCCATTTTAATCAAGCCTTTCTTGAAATAAATTGTTGCATATATTATAACACCTCGTTACATAAATGTAAATCAAAGTAATTAAATGATATTCAATAACCGCTGTCACGCAAAAACCGCCATGCCTCAGCACAGCGGTTTAAATTCAATCTTCAGCAATGTTTAATACTGTTTTAGTATATTCATCATTACCCAAAAAGTAATTTTCTATAATATCCCATCTATCATCAGAAGTAAGTGGTGTGCTAAAAAAATTGTTTACTACTTTAAAAGAATAACGATGTTTTTCTTCTATTTCTTTAAGTATACCATTACTATATTTTCCTTGCAAAAGATATCGTAATTTCATTGGGTCGCTGATTCTAACAAAAACTTCTGTATTGCTACCTCCTCGAATTTCATAACTTGAAATATCTAAAATTTCCAATAGAGTAAGAAGCTTCGTTAGCTCAGGTTTATCGGTTTTATACTGCGGAGGTATATATGAAATATACCTTGTCTGTTCACGGTTTGGTTTATATTGGCATAAAAGAGAAAGCAATTTGTTTTTAATATACAAATGATTGTTTCCTATTACTCTATACTCAACTTCCATCCTTGCGGTATTTTTCTTTTGTATAAATGTCCACGGATCACGCTTTTTATTAAACGCTGGTCCAGATTGCACCGAAACTACAAACATCTCTAATAGTATTCGTAAAAACTCATCGTTAACAGTAAGTGAAACACTATCTTTTTTCTCTTTAATAGCATTTTTAAAATCAATAAAAGAGAAATTACTGTTTGCTGCTTTCAAATCGGAAAATACGTCTGTCAAAACATCAAGAGTATTTGACACAATATCGTATACATCTCTGAATTCTTTTTTATAATTAACAGATATCTTCATTCGCGGCCAAAATTGTTTTTGTTTTCCGTCAGAAAATAAAGTTCAATCAAAAAATTTTCGTTTGAAATCAGCAAACGTCAAATCACTGAACTCTCGTTCCCAGATGGTAGACATATCAATTTCGTAAATATGACCATCATTTTTTACTATCGTGTCAGGTTTATCAGGATTTCTATTTTTTATTATTCTACCTTCAGTATCTGCAAGTTGTTTTACAATATCCCCGTACTTTTGCAAGAATTCACTCTCAATATTTGAAGACACACATACATAATTCTTAGTGAACATATTTTTCGGTCTAACAGTTATTACCGGGAATCCGTATTTATTTTCAAGATCTTTTGATAATAACAGTAATCCGTTTTTGACTTTGTTGCTAATATCTATATCATTGAATAAGTATTCAAATACATCAGGTGCTATTAATAAATTTCGATGATTTTTCACAGAGTATATATCATACAATTTTCTTAGCATTTCTTTTAATTGATATTGTTTCAGTCCAGAAATACCATGAAGCACTCTGGCATACTTCATATCGGAGGAGGAAAAATCAATAGAAGCAATACCCAGTTGTTCTTTGTTACGTGCAATTCTTCCTATTTCCTGTATATAATCTGCTAAGTTTCCACTTGGAGCAAAATGATAGCAATTAGTTATATCTTTGACATCAATCCCCATACCATAAGCTTTAGTACATATCATTACCGTGATTTTCCCGTTGCGAAAATCATCCTGATATATTTCCTTTTGTATGTTATTTAGTTGTCCATGATATATGCCTACTTTTGCAATATATTGTGGTGAAATTCGACGATATAATTCATTCACTTGTACTGTATATGGACAATATATCAATGTCTTTTTGTTTTTCTTGACATATTCTTCAATTTCTTGTACAGTTTTCTCTAATTTTAGCTGCTCATATGAACCCTTTTTTTCGCCCTTTTCAAAGTGCCTTACATCAAAATCTATATTGTTTCTTTTGACATTTCCAAGCAGTATTCTATTATTATGTAGACCAAGCGTGGCAAGCGTTTCATTCACAACGTCTTCTATCCCACCATATACTGCTGTTGCAGTCAGGCAAAGCACAGGAAATAAATAACCATTCCTTTGAGCATTTTTGATATAGTTTCCAAGAAACCAATAATCGACTCTGAAATCTCTTCCCCACGATGTTACTGTGTGTGCTTCATCAACCACAAATAATGCCAGTTTACGTTCGCCTAACAAACTGTTCAAAGGACAGGATAATAATAATTCAGGTGCTAAATATACTATGGATTTCTCCCCATTTTTAATTTGCGCACTTCTATGCTCGCGTTCTTCAAATGAAATAGTCGAATTTAAAAAAGTTGCGGAATTAATACCTTTTTCTATTAGATTTTCAACTTGATCTTTCATTAACGCTACTAAAGGACTAACCACAATTGTGACAGCATCATATTTTTCAGCCAGATAAATCGCAGGCAATTGAAACAGTAGAGATTTGCCGGCTCCTGTCGGTGCAGTTATAAATATGTTTTTAAATTTTCTGTTTCCTTTTAAAGACTGTTCACTTTGCAATGTTATATACGAAATTATCGTTTCCTGTGATATCTCTATTATTTCGTTTGATATATCAGGATGCTTATAGAATTGCAAATTTCGAAATTTTGCCTCATCACCATGCATTCTTTTTAGCAAAGACGAAAAGGAAATTTGACCGTCATTTAAACTATCGAATGCATCATGCTGCGAAATGACAAAATCAATGTTCATATCGTTAAGAACAGGTACCAGTGTGTGAAGTACTTCAGAATCAGTTGTCTTTTCGTCTAATATGAAATTAGCTTTTCCGATATCTTTATTATCAAACAGATTGATTACCGTTTCCCAAAAATCAGTCGATAGCACTTCGACATAAGTCTTATCTTTATCGAACGGCGTCACCCCATATTTACCAGCCCTAAAAAATTTTAAAGAAAGTATATGAGAATCTGAATGCTTGTTAATATTAACAGTAAATTGATTTTGTCCAATATAAAAAACGTCCGAATAAATATCAATATATGGCATTATCACATCTGAAATTGCATAGTCATCTTTTTGAAAATACTCATATAACATACGAGTTGCTTCTATAGATAGCAATGATGGAGAAGCATTGTTAAAAATATTATTTCAATTATGAATATATTTTTATCGGTAATCTTAAACTTAGAATTTAACATATCAGAAATTATCTGATACTGTTCATATATAGCTAAAATTGGTTTTTCACTATCTTGTGACATTATTTTCGTTAGTAAACTTTTAGAATACTTATTTAGTGAACTAAAAGTGAGAGGCTGAAGATCCGGTATACACACAAAGCATCCGCATTTTTTCGCTTCTTTACTAATTGATTCAATCATGGCACTTGTAAAATCTTTTAATATCAATATAGAATTCTCGCCAAGTTCTGCATGATCATCTAAAAACGTTGAGAAATACTTTTGCAAGTAAGTATCAAAATCTCGCTTCATTATTTTCACTCCTTTTGATAACTATTTATTCTATTATACCATCTAATACCGTTAAAGTAAAGTGAAAAGAGCATACACATCCTATACTATATTGGTGTTTTGCAATAAAACACAACCGCCATGCCTCAGCACAGCGGTTGTTTCCTGTTATCCGTTAAATTTCATATTAATAATATCCGGGATCCGGCAGACCGCTGAGATAATATCTCGGGTTCAGTCTTTCCGAACCGTACCTTACTTCAAAGTGGCAATGACATCCGTATGCAAGTCCGGTTTCACCTACTGCGGCTATGCACTCGCCCTGATTTACCTCCTGACCTGCACTGACGAATATCTCACTGTTGTGGGCATATACCGTTGTGTATCCGTCGGGATGAAGTATCATCACGGCATTACCGAGTCCGCCGTTGTCCCAGCCTGCAAATATTACAGTACCGCTTGCTCCGGCATATACATCCGTACCGTAAGGTGCGCCTATATCAACGCCTCTGTGTCCGGCATAACCGCCGTCCCACCAGCCCCACTCCCAGAATGTGCCGCCGTCAACAGGCCATATATACTTCTTGCCCGTATCGGCAGAAGCATCTGAATAATGCGATGACTGCGGAGGCAGAGTACCCTGAAGGATTATCTCCGTTACAGGCTCTTTCACTCTTTCGGTTTTCTTTATGGTGCGCTTGACCTCTTCGCCGTTTACATAATACACCTTTGCCGTGATTTTGTTCGTACCGGTCTCGCCCTCCTGGTAAACCGTTTCAACGCCCTCATAGCGTGTATCGTCGTCCTCATATTTCGTTTCATACGGTACATCAACGTTGTATGTTTCCGTTCTTGAAATACTTACCGACAGGAAAGGCACCTCCTGCGTTTTAAGCAGCTTTTCACCGGCTCTCAGCACATAGTCCTCATCCATAATACCGGGATTCAACGCCTCAAGCTCCTCCAAGGTTATTCCGAGCTTTGAGCATATTCCCGAATGGCTGTCGCCGTCAACCACAGTGTAATAGGACGCTTCTTCCTTTTTGGAATTTATCAGCTTGATGATCTCATCACTCGACACAATACTGTCCGACAGATAAAGACCGGGAACATACTCTATATCCTTCTCAAAGGCAACGTCCTCGTCCTTTGCGTTTGTGCGGTAGCCGTCAAGTATCTTCTCAAGCTCAGCCTCAACCGCTGTATTGTCAACAAGCGCACCGTAGAACTTTCCGCCTATGTACATTCCGTATGCATACTCGATAGGAGTATCACTAAGCTCAAGCAGCTTGTTTGCAAGCTGATATTTCGTCAGATATTCCTGGTCACCGAGCATTTCGAGCGAATATTCCGGCTCCATGCTTATCTTCTTCTCGTTGCCGATATATGTGATACGCTCCTGCATTATACGCTCTGCGTCATTGAACACCTGCTCGCTTTCGACATATCCTACAAACTTTCCGTCAACCGTCAGCTTTATCGCATAGTCGGTACCTGTCGCATATCCGACAACGCTCATAAGAAATACTATTGCGATGATCGGTGCGGCATAGTTGAACAGCGTTACCGCAAGACCCTGCTTGCCGAATACTGCGTCCTTTGCTATACTTCCGTACAGCTTTGCCGCCTTCTTGTTGTCGCCCTGCTCCTTTGCGGTCTTTATCTGCCTGTTTGTACGCTGAAGCACACGCTTTGACTTTAACAAAGGCGCAAAGAAGAAGCTGCCTATTTCGCAGAACGTCCTCTTTACTGCGTCCCTGAACAGCGCCGTATGCTTCCATATAAACACAGCGACATAAGCCACATATACAGCAGGCTTTGAAAATACATCGGCTATGATATGACAGAAATACTGCCCTGCCATAACCAGAAAATCAAAGATTCTGTCGGCAACAGCCGAAATACCGGTTTTGCCTTTATCTTTTTCTTCGTTGCTTTCTTCATTCCGATTCTCCGACGTATCAGAAACCGCAGGCTTTACATCAGCCTCCTGCACTTCCTTTTCACTGTCGCTGTCAGGAAGTATAGTTTCCTCAATATCGTCACGATAATCGGGTATCATCAGTTTTCCCATTATCAATCCTTTTCCGTATAAACCAAAACAAACGGGCATACGCCCCAAACAATCAATATATTTATAATAACCCGCCGATGTGAACGGCAGGTGATAAATCAACGCTTTTTCCGTTAAAAGCAGGAACGGGCATAACGCCCGCTCCACACCTTTAAGGTTGCTTTTCCTTCCGTCATGAAAGACAGCAATCTTTTCCGTCACCGCCATTATAACATAAAAGATTACAAACCCGCAACAATTTGTAACCATTTTGTTACCGTTTTGTAACCTTTTCGCCCTTTTGTACAAAAATACATCTACTTTCGCTTTTATAACAGTGTATTTTTAACATACCGATTTTGTTGTGATTTTACATAAACGCCACACATTAATTTGTGCAACCCTTACAAATATTTTCCGGCAATTTCAGTATCTGTTGACACGCTCAACGCATTTGTGCTAAAATATAGATGTGAAATTATGCTTACCGTTAAGTTCAGGCAAAAGGCAGGTGATACCCATGAACATAAACGAAGAAAATAAAACCGAAAACCCGGAAAGTGGGATTCAGACATATGACAGGAAAAAGAAGTCACACGGCAATTTTCTGAAAATCGGCTGTGCGTCATGCGGTTTTGTCGCCGTAGTCGCTCTTTGTGTTCTGTCAAGCCGTTACTCATGGTTCGGAGTCAAAGCCGATGACGAGGGTATCAGCTACAACAACGGTTCAGCGTCATCATATTCCGCTACTACGCCTGTCGAGGAACAAAAGGTTCCCACCAAAGCCAACAAGCATAACGAGGCACAGGAAACCACCGTTGCTACATCGACAACTACATCGACAACTACAACCGTCAAGGCAACATCGGTAACCACAACAGCAAAAACCACTCAGACCACAGCGGCAACAACCAAAGCTACAACCCCTGCTACAACCGCCGCACCAAAGCCCGCATGGACAGAAAAGAAGTGCAGCGGCACAATGTACATAAACATTTCAAGCTGTTCTGCAAGAAAAGAGGGCTTACAAGGCGCTGAGGTCGTTTCCTATAAATATTACGGAGATGCGGTAAATATCGCCGCGCTGACAGACACCGGCTACTATAAGCTTGATGACGGCACATATATCCACAGCGACTATCTTTCCGAAAGCAAGCCTGTCGCAACTACCGTTCTCGCAACAGCAAAACCCACCGTGCAGGATAATGCAACTCCCGCACCGGTCATAACCGACAGCCCCGTAAACTGCACCGCAGAAGAGGCGGAGGTTTTCCGTATCGTGAATGAAATCCGTGTTTCCTACGGGCTTAAGCCTTATAAGTGGGATGCAAACGCATACAAGGCGGCAAAGGCACGTTGCACTGAAATTGAACAGCAGTTCAGCCATCTGCGACCGGACGGCTCAAACTTCAAGACCATATACGGCTACAGCGATGATGAGCTTTGGTATAAGTTCTGCTCCGTCGGAGAAAATCTCGGCTCAGGTCAGCCCACCGCACAGAGAGTAGTCGATAGCTGGATGGCTTCCACCAAGGGTCACCGTGAAAATATTCTCAATCCCGATTTTGAAAATCTCGCCGTAGCATTCGGCACATATAACGATGCTTATAAGTATTACTGGGTACAGGAATTCACGACCTACAGATAAGCATAATAGCATGTTATAAAAGCACAAACGCACAGGCTGTTCGCCTGTGCGTTATTTTTATGCTTTTTTGAGATCCTCCGCTCTTACCGCCGCAGTGACCTGCCCGCCCTGACCGATGACGATATAGTCCTCTCTGTCGCCCGAGCCTGCCTGCATAACCTCGTACACATTAGTATAAACAAACAACGCAAGCGAGCCACCGTTATACGTCTTTGCGCCGTAATTCACCTTGACTTTATCGCCTACAGCAAATTTCTGCGTTGTGTCATTGTTTTCCGTGCTTTCCGCCTTTTCCGCCTTGTACAGATTCTCTGTATAAAGCCAGCCGGTAGGCACCGAGCCGATGCCTATAAGCGTTTCCTTACCGCTTGCCGACACCTGCTGAACGGTATAGACCGTATCATATACATAAGAATACGGCTCTACTCCGTTCGTAAATCTCGCACCACGCTTCACCCTCACGCTGTCGCCCTTTTTAAACAGATTCACGGGCTTTTCGGGCTTATCACCGCAGTTTTCCTTGTACCACTTAGCCGTTATCGTAGGATAATCTACAAAGCAAATATCCCCGTCAACGTCCTTGCCTGCGATACTGTCAATACCCCACTGCCACATTTTCTGCCCGTAGTCATATCTGCTTGCATAATCCGGGCTTTCGGTCCAGTGTGCAAGCCATATATCACGCTTTCCAACAATACGTTCCTTCTGATAGTAGTTTTCAAGCCACGCAGGATTTGCATACACTCCGGAGGGAAGCCCTGCCTTATTCAGCCTGTCGCAGAACTCAAGTGCCATATCGGTTCTTTCCTTGCTTGTGAGGTTGTCGATCTGACGCTGTTCCTCCATGTCGCAGAACACGGGATATGACGGCTTTTCATCGCCTATCACCTTGACGCACGCATTTATCTGCCTGTCAAGCTCCGCTGTGTCTGTCGCTGTAACATACCAGTAACAGCCGAAATCTATACCGAGCTTTCTGCACTGCTCGATATTGCGTCTGAAGTAAGTGTCCTCATCCGTGCTTATGCCGGCACGGATAATTACAAACTTCACGCCTGCCGACACAGCCGCCGTAAAATCGAACTGCTCCTGCACCCTGCTTATATCAATGCCCTTTGTTCTCACTGTCGTCCTCCCCACTTTTACTTTTTATCTGCCTTAATACATTCTTTATTTTCTGTGGCACCGGCAGTCCCAGTGCCGATGCGTTTTCGACAATGCTGATTCCCTCGTTAGCAATATAGAAAAGCATTACCGCCGTCATAGCGACAGGCACACCGCCAAGCACATAGGTGTCTGCGATATGGCCTACCGACAGGAACACAAGTATCAGCAGCTTTTTCGCTATCCCCTTGAAGCCTACCGCACTTGACAGCTTCTTCTCCGCTATCGCCACAAGCACACCGCTCACATAGTCCAGGATCATAAAAGCGATAAGCGCACGGAACAAGCCGTTTACCTCGCCGTACATAAATCCCAGCACCGCCCCGACAGCACCTGCTATGCTGTCAATAATTATCTGTATCCTGCTCATATTCCCCCTCCTTTGCTTTCACTTTTTTACTTTTTGGTCATCCCCTGATTTAACCACCAGAAGCTCTGGGAATGAGGAGGCGTAGCTCCGCCGCCTGTTGCGGTTCTTCTTATAAGTTCATCATCGGGCATACCCATTTTCTTAAACGTTGACGGCCTGATCTCCGGATGTATATCATACAACAGCTCAAGATACGTTGTGCCCTTTGTGTCACCGGGTATCTCCATCTGCTCCACCCAGTCAAAGAAGCCCTCCTTATCACCGTAAAGCTGATAAAGTGCCTCGATATACTCTTCATCCGTATAGATTTTATCCCCGTACTTGCTGATAAAATCATAAGCGTCACTCGGCGAAAATTTCGTACTGCCGGTTTCCTCATTCTCCACAGCGTCTTTCAGCGAACTGTTCAGTTTTATCTGATAATTGCGGTCGTTGTCATACACCTTCTGAGCATAATCCCTGTCATTTTCATATACCCTGCGGTTATAATCCCTGTCGTTCTCGTAATTATCCCGTTCAAACTGCGCCTGCAAATTACGCTGTGCCAGAGCGTCCTTACTTTTATTATATTCAAAATTCCTGTTTGTGTTATAATCGTCAACGCTGTCACGGTATCTTCCGTAGTCCGACTTCTCAAGCCCTATAAGCGTATTGAGTCGCTTATACGCACTCTCCTCATCATCCTTATAACGTTCATACGCCCTCTGTTCAAGTTCGGGAATCTTATCACTGAGCTTTGACATATAGCTGTTATATGCCTGCTGACCTGCCGTGACCGCATAGCTGTTGCCGTATCCGCCCGTAAGCGATGCCGCATTCCCCATCGTGTCACGCATAGCTGTTCTGCCCGATTTTTCATAGCTGTTCTTATACTGTGAGAACAGCTTGTCCTTATCTGCGTCATAACTGAAATTCTTCTTTGCCATAACCTTTGTAAGATTGTTTTTCAGTGCGTCGCCGTATCTGCTCTTATATACCGGAGCACTGTCCTTATCCTTGTTTTTCTGTTTTTCGCTCATATAACCTCCTCGTAAATTTCCGTATTATCCGCCTCGTTCATCTTTGCCTCAAACTCATTCATCTCCTCATCAAACCTCGCAATATCCTCCGCCGTTATCCTGTCACGGCTGTAATGATTGCCAAGCTGCATAGCCGCCCAAGCCCTGTCAAAACTGCCGCTCTTAACGCCGTTCACAGCAACCTCGACTATCCATCTGCCAAAATCAAGCATTATACCTCACCTCCCGATACCGCCACAGCCTCAAGTGCCGCAACCCTTGCTTCAAGGCTTGCGATACGCTCCGTGTCCTCTTCGGCCGCAGGCGACCAGTCCGTAGCCTTAGTTCCTTTTTCGAGCTTGATGTTGCAAGCCTCAATCATGCCGTTTTTATCAAGCGCAAGCGCCACGCATTCGAGCTTCGCTATGTCGCTGTCATTTATCGTCCACGTCTTTTTATAGTAGAGCCACTTGTCTTTAACAGTATCGACCCCCACCGTCAGCGACAAGGCATACAGCTTTTTATCATCTGCCGAGCGAAACCGTGCCATTACATACCCGCTTGCGTCAAACCCGACATCGCTTCTGACCTTTATCCACGCCGACAGAGTGTAGCTTGTGCCGACGTTGAAATCCGTCAGAAAGTGCCGCTTGCTTATGCCGAAATATCTTGCATTTCCGGAATAGCCTGTTCTGGATATTGCAAGGCTGTTACCGGATATTCCTCCCCCGACATTTATCACCGTAGTACCGCTCCAGCCGTTTTTGATGTTCCCCGTGCTGTCATACAGCAGATTTCTGCCGCCGATCTCGACAGCGTTCACTGCCGCAGTAATATCTGCCGCAGTCGCCGCTCCGACCTCGCTTGCCGTATACGCTGGCTTATTCTCGGTTTTCGTCCATTCGGGCATATCCGTAATATCCGACATATTATGTGTATGATTCTTCTCTGCCGCTCCGACTTCTTCCGCTGTATACACAGGCTTGCTTTCAGCTTTTGCCCAGTCCGCTATATCCGTGTTTTTCAGGTATGCCGATAGATTGACCGATATTGTACCGCTGTCCGATACGTTAATGTTATCGCCAATCATCACCCCACCGAGAGTATCGGCAGTAGCTGTAGGAATGACATAGCCGACACCCCCGTCAGCTGTAAACTTTCCCGAAATATGCAGATTACCATCACTGTCAAGCGTTAAGGCATCCCTCAGATTCTTGCTGTCCGCCCCGTTACCGACCGCAAGTAAAATACTCGTGCTGTCGCTCGTCCAGTTGTTTCCGAATCTGGCTGCACCGTGTATTTCGGTGCCTAAATAATCCCATCCGGGACTATTCGCTGTCAGATTTCCGGCAAGTTTCAGATTACCGCTATAGTCAAGCGTCAGGGCGTCGCTCCTATATTCATGGCTATCGTTTCCCCAGCCGTTACCGACAACAAGTGCCACATCTTCAGCCTTTTTGTTATACCTTCCGAGTGAAAAGACCTCCATTCCCGCAATTGTGTGACTTCCCGATGCGTGCGAATGCTCTCCCCGTGCTATAGTATGATACCCCTCTGCGTGTGAGTTGCTGCCGCTTGCGATACAACCCATATTTTCAGCATGAGAACAATTTCCCGAAGCGGTCGTTCCACTGCCTTCTGCATGACAGGACGGATTTGACGCTACAGTGTTGCTCCCTTCCGCATGGCTGTACGGAGCGTTAGCCGTAGTCATATACCCTTCGGCATGAGAATAGTACGCTGATGCAACATTGTTTTCGTAGTCGTTGAACACCTCGCAGTTTTTATCTGTGTTGGTGAACTGCCCCACTTCGTCCGCAATCGTACTGTAAATAAGCTGTTTTTCCTCTTCGCCGTCAGATTTCTGCGCAATATTCTCATCTATGCCATTAAGACAGAATTTTATCCTTTCGGTAAGTAGCGACAGATAATCCTCAACCGCATTTATCCGCCCTTTGTCCTCCGCAGATTTATCGGGAGCAAAGCTTATATTCAGATTATCCACTTATCTCACTTCCCTTTTCACTGTCAAGATATATGCCGTACAGCGCCACACAAGCGTCACCGCTTACTTCACCGCATATCTTTATTCTTATCTTTCTGCTTCTGAGCGGTATTACCGGAGCGACAGCTATTTCTTCGCCATTACCCTTTCCATCGCAAAGCTCATACACCTTCCTCCATTCTCCGCCGTCAGCGCTTATATATGCCGACAGCTCAAGCGTTTCGCCGACCTGCTTTTTGTGATACAGCGACATTCTCAGCTTTTTATATATTCTGAATATACTTTCCCTGCCAAGTTCGCCGCTGACCGCAGAAAATTCACTCCTGTCACTGTACGTATAACCGCTGTCGTTTCCGACAAGCATTACAAGTCTCATCTTTTTATTGCTGTCACGGGTAACGGCATACAGCCTGCCGTTTATCTCGTGCGCCGAGATTACATCCGCAAGCCGCCTTGTGTACCACGCCGAGTAACGCTTGTCATAATAATACACCGTTTTGTCAGCCGCACACATAACGACATATCTTCCGTTTGCCGTCATCACCGCCGTATCGGTAATATCATCACCCAGCTTTGCGTCGATCCTCACCGATGCAGAGCCGTTAAAGCTGAATATCCCCTCAGGTGCCTTATAATAAAGCAGCCCGTCCGATATGCACAGCGAGCCGTCACTGCCCTTCTGAACGCCTCTCAGCTTTACGGTGCTTAGCGTGAAGTTTGACGCTCGTGTGCCGTAGACAATATGGACGACATTTTCCTTAAAGAACAGTACGCCACCCCCGTACACGCATACTCCGGTGAAATCCCCGTCAGACCCTACCGTTGCCGCCCATGCGTCAGTTGAGATGCCGTCATAGCTTCCCCACTCAGTAGCACTTCCGAGCTTTGAACAGTATATTTCACGATTTGCCGACGAACACCCCCACAGCCTGTTGTTATGCTCTGTTATAAAATCCATCTTCGGTATCGGACAGCTTATGACCGCATTCTTTATATTAGACACCCTGAATCTGTCCATCTTCCGCTTTTCCGTATAAAAATAATAGGTATCGCTGTACGCACTCGTGTCGAAGTTGATCGACACGCACCCTCTCATGCTGTAGCTTTCCTTTCCCACCGAGCTTATCAATGCAGACAGATACTGTTTCTTTCCGCCGTATTCATAATCTATCCTGACCATATCGCCAACGCTGTAGCTTGACAGCGCTACGCTTTTCTCAGGCACATCAAGATACAACAGCTTGTATATAGAAACCGTAGGCCGTGTCTGGTTCTGATTATATTCGAACAGTGTGCCTGAAAGCGCCGGCTTTGCCGTATACTGCACGCTTGCAGGCGTGTCTGCGGTATTTACAAGCACCTCGTCCGGCATTATCAGTATGTATGCTCCCAGTGACACAAGCTGTTTTTCCCCTGCGCTGAGATTTACCGCCGTTTTCACTCCCGAAATATATATACCGTCCGCCTTTGTGTATACTATCTCTCCGTTTTTTACGGTATACCCCGTTATACCGTCAGCCAACGCCTTGTACGAAAACGGCTTTACCGTTTTAAGTGCAGGAAAAGCGGTAAAATCCATACCGTACAGCTCCTGCCAGTATCCAAGCGGCGTACCGTTCGAGCGATCGATACCGCCGAACTTTACGGCACTTTCCGTACCACCCGTTATTTCTCTTACCGCCAAGTTCTTCCTCCTATCCCGTGATTTCGGTTCTCACGCACGAAATATGCCTGCTGTTCCAGAAACGGCAGCAGCTTTCATACAAAGCCTCAAACAGAGCGTTGTCATTTGCATATCTCTCATACTCCGCATGGTAAAAATCTATAAGCGAGCAAAGATAAAGAATGTATATCTCATCGTGCGGAGCCTTTATGAAAAGCTCCGTTGTGTCATCGCTCGTGATCTTTTCCGTATCGGTAAACCCGATTCCCTCATGCTCGTGCGTAACATACAGATCCTCATATATCCTGCTTTCAAGCTGATAAAGCCACTTTCTCTTGTCCTCTGCGGCAATCTCGTTCGGTCGCAGTGCGTCAACCGTTTCAATGACTTCCTTTACCGTCATCACTTGCCCTCCTGCACTATCAGCGACTGCTTCCAGCCTTCATCACGGTAGTATTCCGCTCTCTTTCTCTGAAGCTCTGCTCTGTCCAGTTCCTTTTTTATGAACAACGGCACCATCACCGTTTCACCTCTGCGTATAAGATAATTGTTGCAGTTCACCGATACAAACACATCCGAGTTGTACTTGTCGTTGTCCTTGAACAACCTTACCGCCACAAGCTCAGTTAAATTTTCTTTCATATATTTCTCCTTTGCAATATTATTCCCCTTACCCTCCCGCACTGCCGTTGCTGTCACCACGCCTTGCAGTGACCCTGTGCCGCTTATTCCGGTTGTCCTTTACCGGCTTTAATTTGCGCTCGTCTTTTCCGAATAAACAGGAGAACAGCTTTCTATTCTCACCATATACTCGTCCGTAAGTATCTCGGCTGTGCGTACCGCCTTCCAGCCCACGCTTGCTCTCTGGTTCAGAGGATCGTCACCGTAGCCGAGCTGCTTTACTATGTGCTGAAGACCGCCGCCGGTAACGTCCGTCACCGCATAAGCGTGCGCTCCTATAACCAGAGTAGAGAACACCGCAAGCGCCTTCTTTTCGTAATACGTCGAGGCTGTGACCTGTCCACCTGCCGAAACGCTTGCCTTCTGATAGCTGTCGCCCGACTTCGTATAATAGTCCTTTCCCTCAAGGAAATTTGCGTCGGAGGTCAGCTGATAGAACTGCGGACAGCTTTCATCGGCAAATATCTTCGCCTCCGTGCTTTTTACAAATCTCACATTGCCGAGCGAGCCTATCTCCCCCTTGAATATGCTTTCAGGGTCGGCATACTTATGCACATCGACCCACTCCGCACTTCTCATAAGGTCATATGCGGCATAAGGGTGTATTATCGCAACATAGCTCTCCCCGTCTATTCCGTCGGCATTCATGCTCTCAAGCTGTGCGGCGGCACGGAATACCGTATCCACCGATAAAACGCAGTCCTTGCTCAGTTCATCTCTTGACAGCACCTCGCCCCCGTCCTTACCGCAGGCATATATAACATTCGTTCCTGCGTTAACTATCTCTCTTGTTATCGTGTCAAGCGTTCTTCCCGACTGACTGCCGAGCAGCTTTGTTGACTGCACTACATTGTTGTCGATTGCGGTAAGCTCCAGCATATCCGACAGCTTGATATAGTCGCCGTACTGATTCACCGTTGCTGTCTTAGCTGTTACCGACAGCATATTTCCCGCAGGTGTAACGCCCTCGACAAGCGGCGTTGTCGCCTTTGCAAGCGAGCTGTACTTTCTCAGCTCTATCGTCTTGCCGTTATTCTTTGGTATCGGATATTTGTCTGCAAAGCGGTCATGCACCAGCTTAGGCTCTGCCATATCTATCAGCGTGTTCTCATAGAACGTTTTCATCTCGGCGGACAGACTTGCCTGTCCTGTTGTCTGTACATCGAACAGATTTAATTTAACTTCTCTCATCTTCATATAGATTTCCTTTCCCGACGGCTGATACCGTCATCTTTCTATTTTCTTATCGTTTTTTCTTATCGTTTTTTCTGCCGCAAAACTTTTCCCCGTGCGGCTGCGGCTTTTATATTCCCGCCTGCCCTCCCGTTGCAGTATTCATATCTCACCCCCTTCCTTCATCATTCATAAACGATTAAAGCACCACTCTTTCCCCTCTCTCCGTCCGTCTGATAAGTTCCTTCCGCTCATTTTTAGACAGGCTTTTCTCACTTTTCGTAACCTCTCCCGCAGGTGACAGCGCTCCCTCCTTCATTCTGCCGCTTTTACAGAACGCACCACTTCTCATAAGTTCAGATGCCGCATATTCCATTGCGGCGGTAAAAAGCTCGTCCTTATGCACGATAAGATAAGCCTCCTCAAGCCCCACGCCCTTATAGCACAGCGAAAAGAATCTTCTGTCACTCATTTCTTTTGCAAGGTCAAACTGAGGATATGTCTGCTTTACCTCCTCGCTTTCCTTTTGCCACCGCTCAAGCCTGTACTCCATATCGTTTCTTCTGCACCGCTCGAAGTTCCTCTCGGATACCGCATTTTCTATTCCGTCATAGTCGCATTTATCCGCTCCGCAAAACTGTGCCACAAGGCCCAATATCTGCTCTGCCCTTGCCGCCCTCTCACGCTTTGACTTAAGCACCGCCTGCCTGAAAAGCTCCGCCTTATCCTCGTTTTGTTCTTTTTCGGCTTCATCAGGTTTATTGTTTTCGCTCAGGCTTTCTTCACTCTTTTGCACCTTTACTTCTTCACTTGTTTCAGCATTTTCTATACCGCCTTCTGTCGCCTGCACATTCTCTGTCGCTTCCATATTTACCTCTCACTTCTGTAGCAGGATACATATTCCGGATAGTTTTCCTCCAGCATATCAAACCCCTTGCATATCCCGTCAACCGCCGTGTTCAGCCCGTCGTCGTCCGTCACATAGCTTATGACCGCCTGACCGCTTCTCAGCGTAACGTCAATAATATCGGTATCCCCCGTGTCCTCGCTGTCAAAAACATTCTGCGCTATCGTCTGTGCAAGCGTTGTCATTGCCGCACATACAAGCGTAGCCTCTGTCGATCCGCTGTTTTCATTCGCACAGTGTCCCGTGATATAAATATCCCTGCCAAGACCCGACTTGTCTATTCTTACTCTTGTCATATCTTCACCTCGTTCATTCCTGCGTTATCCCTTATCACACGCTCAATTTCTTCTTTTCCCTCAAAGTCCATCATCGCAAGACAGCCCAGTGCCTGCACTGCCGTTTCCGGATTGAAAAACCCCAGCTGAAAAAGCTGCTTTGCAAGCTCATTCTGTGATGCTTTGGAAAACGGCGATTTCTTCGATGCCGTACATACTATATCGAAGACAGGCTTCTTTGTCCCAAGCTGTACCCCGAAAAGCTCCCTGCTCTGCTCCTTTATGGCAGAGTTGTCAAAAGCGTCATATCCCCCGGTTATCCTGAAGCTCCTCGGCGTATCATAAAACTGCCTTATCAGTTCTATTATCAGATAGCACACCTGCTGGAAAGCAAAATACGTTCCCTTTATCATATCCCTCGACAGCTTGCTTCCTGCCTCCTGTAAAGCCGCAATGGCGCTTGCCGCCGTAACGCCGTTTGAAACCGACCCCTGAGAAAAATCCCTGTTTCCGCTCGTTTCCTTCAGTTCGTCTATTTTAAAACTCAGCGCATTCATCACCGAACTGTCCAGCGGCTCCGCCTTAATTTCCCTTATATCCTCTTCACCGAGATTTCCCGCAACGTGAACGAATCTGTTTTTTAAGTCGGCAAATTCGGCTTCGTTCACTGCACTGTTCTGTCGGATAAAATATCTCTTTCTGCTCATCATCACCGTATGCTCAAGAACGACCTGTGACAGCTTATCTATATACATCTGTGCGTCACGCATAACATCTATGTAGCCGAATCCGCACGGAGTTCCCTCCTGCACAAACAGCGTATCCATAACAAAGGGATAACGGCTGTGTTTATAGAATCCGTCGGCACAGCTTTCATCGTCCTCGCTCGAATATATCACCCTGTCGCCGCAGAATTTACAGTAGCAGAGCTGTTTTCTGCCGTTTATCGTTTTCTTGTAGTACCAGTCGACGACTTCGACCTTCGCACTGTCGTCCGTCTTATCCTCCGTTTTGTACTTTTCCACGTTTTCTGTACCGCCCGCAACGCTTTCTGGCTCTTCCCCCAAAAGTTCAGGGTACATCAGATTCAGCCGTTCACGGTCAACAAGCGTCACATAGAAAAGGTTTGCGCTCTCCTCAATATCCTTTATACCCGGCTCCCAGAACAGATTCAGAATATCTGCGTTTCTTATCGCTATATCCCCCATACCGCCGTCAGCGTCAGGGTCCCATACAACAGCCGTACACATACTGCCGTTCTTGAGCTTGTACCACCAGCCGTCGCTGTACAGCTTTTCGTAGCCACAGCGTTCAAGTATCGCAGGAAGTATCAGCGATAACTGCTTTGCGACCTCCTCGTCGCTTTTTTCTCTCGGAAGCACCGCAGGCTCAGGTATATTGTCCATAGCGTCAGCGTGCTTATTTGCCAACGAGTTGAACAGCCACGCCGATGCCGGCATAGGCCTTGTATCGTCCTTGTCATAGCCTATTTCGCCCCAGTGTCTTAATTTCCACCACTGCTCGTTTGACACGATTCTCTTGTCGAGTACCGCCTTCCCCTCCTTATACTTTGCAAGCGTCTGCCTTGCCTTACGCACCTGCTCCTTACCGATTTTCTTCATATTTCTCCTTTCATAATCACATCATATAGAACGATTCCGCTCTTTCGGGCTTTCTCTGTTCGAGAGGATCGTCACCTGCAGGGATTTCCCCACGCTTTACCGGTGCGGCGATAGGATGCTCCATAAGGACATACCTGCATTCGTCATATATGTGATCCTCCATCGTTGTGTCAATATCCTCCACGTTCTTTTCGTCATACATAAGCGCAGGAATAGTCCTGATAAACTCTCTGCATGTGTTGAAGCAATAGAACATCGCCTCCCCGTCACTGTTGAACGCCAGCCTGTTGTGGTACTGCATCTTACCCGATATTCTTGCGTTATCCCCCGGCGACCAGATTATAAAGTTAGGCGACCGTGCCATAAGGTCTGCGACGCTTTCCCCACGGCTTTTATCGAATATTGAAGGGTCTGCGACCCCGTACACATTTCTCCCTCTTATATTCGGATCGTCACGCTCTATTTTTCTGATATTCTCGGCAATTACCGACGGCTCAAGCCTTATGCCCTCATTTGCCTTATCCGTACAGCCGTAGTATTCCCTTATCCTGTAGATGCACCCTTTGGTATCCACCGCATACCACCCTACCGAAAACGGCCTTGTATACCCAAAATCAAATCCCCTCACTATCTCCCAGTGTCGAGGTATCTCAAACGGCGCTATGACGTGCGTCCATCTTCTGTCGCAATAATGCTCAGGGTCATCTCTCCATTCGGTGAAAACCTGCCCCGTAAAGCTGTTCCAATCCCCGTACAGAAGTGCCTTTTTCTCGGCGGTCGGAAGCATAGACAGGCTCGCAAGATATTCAGGGTCGTTTCGCAACAGCTCCTTATTGTCAAATACGCTTGCCGGGATGAACACTCTCGATTTTCTAATGATTATCTCCGCCCCGTCGGGCTTTTTCACCTTATGTTCTTCTATTATCGGTTTCATCGGCTCGCCTGCCGTTATAAACCTTTGCTTTACCCACGAATGACCAGGTCCGCCAGGATTCGCCGTGGCTCTGATGTACACCCTCGTGCCTTTTCCGCCAGGCCTGTTTCTCGAAAACATATAACTGTATTCATCAAAGGAAAACTGCGTCAGTTCATCGAACCCCACAAAGTCATAATGCTTGCCCTGATAGTTAAGCCTGTCTTTCTTATGCTGCATCGCCCCGAAATAGATTTTAGCCCCGGACGGAAAGCTCCAGCAGTGCTTGGTCTTGTTGTACCTCGCCGCAGGATATGCACCTTTATAAAGCGTCTGCGACCTGTCCTCAAGCTCCGTCAGCTGCGGATACGTTTTTCTGAAAATTATCCCTCTGTAGCAAGCCTTATCCGCCTGCCTGAGCGCCTCCGCCAGAAGTGCGTCAGACTTACCTCCGCCGGCGGCACCCCCGTACAAAGCCTCATACTCTCCCCTTTGCATAAACTCCGCCTGTCTTTCCTGCGGCGACCATACCACCCTCCTTCCGCCTTTTACATCGTTATCTTTCATCTCAGCAACACCTCCCGTTTTTCTGTAAATCTATCGCCATCCCCACCTGCCCACCATTCCCACACATCTGCCATCCCCACAACCCTCTCAAAACCACATCCTCCCTCGCCCCGCACCATGTCCTTGCCTCCCTTGTCAAAGGTGAGGTGCTGTCGCCCGAAAAAATTCGGGCGACTACCGGAGGGATTGCCT
>OJNS01000681.1_pt1 | contig 20806 bp, 21 predicted proteins | sample 1597911 | NCBI WGS metagenome assembly OJNS01 (sample SAMN01915214, study PRJEB22387) | human gut metagenome | isolation source: stool | host: Homo sapiens | place: USA
TTTCGCTGTAACTCAGAGTAGAGTTTACTTTAGCCGGAACTTCGATATTGTTGAAGCCGTATATTCTTAAAATATCCTCGATCACGTCTGCTTCGCGGCGAACATCCACCCGATAAGGGGGGATCTGCAACGAAAGCCCTTCGGTATCTTCTTTTACAATCTTTATTTCCAGAGCATTCAGGATTTTTTTGATCGTATCTTGTCCGATTTTTTTGCCGATTAGACGATCGATGTGGGCATACTTTACTTCGACTTCGAAATCGGCTACCGGATTCGGGTAGATGTCGATGATTTCGGACGTAATCTTTCCGCCACCCAGTTCTTTGATCAATAAGGCAGCCCGTTTGAGGGCATAGAGGGTATCGTTGGGATCGACGCCCCGCTCGAAGCGGAACGACGAGTCGGTATTCAATCCTTGACGACGGGCCGTCTTGCGCACCCACGTGGGGTTGAAGCAGGCCGATTCGAGGAATACATCGGTCGTCTCGTCGGTCACGCCAGACTTCAAACCGCCGAATACGCCGGCAATACACATAGGCTCCTCGGTGTTGCATATCATCAGGTCACGGTCTGTCAACGTGCGTTCCACTTCATCGAGCGTAACGAACTTGTCGCCCTCCTTGGCCGGTTTCACAATCACCTTGCCGCCGGCGATGCGGTTCAGGTCGAAGCAGTGGAGCGGTTGCCCCGTGCCGTGCAGCAGGTAGTTGGTAATATCGACCACGTTGTTGATGGGTCGCAACCCGATAGCCGACAGACGTTGCTTCAACCAGTCGGGGCTCTCTGCCACCTTCACGTTGCGCACCGTCACGCCGCTGTATCGGATACAGGCCTCGTGATTCTCCACCTCGACAGCGATGCCGCCATCCTTGCGATCGATGGCAAAGCCCTCTACCGACGGACGATGCAGGCCGCCATCGTGTCCGTGCTGGGTCAGATAGGCTGCCAGGTCACGAGCCACGCCGTAGTGCGATGCAGCATCGATGCGGTTGGGGGTAATGTCGACTTCGAGAATGTAGTCGCTCTTGATATTGTAATACTCTTTGGCGGGCGTACCGGGTTTCACAGGCTCGGGCAGCACGATGATGCCGTCGTGCGAAGTGCCGATACCGATTTCGTCTTCGGCACAAATCATGCCGAACGACTCCACGCCGCGGATTTTCGATTTCTTGATGGTAAAGCTCTCGTCGCCGCTATACAACACGGTGCCCAGCGTGGCCACTACCACATATTGCCCGGCAGCGACATTGGCGGCGCCGCACACGATTTGAGCCGGCTCGGCTTCGCCCAGGTCGACGGTCGTAATATGCAGGTGGTCCGAATTGGGGTGATCTACACAGGTGAGCACTTTGCCGATAACCAGGCCGTTGAGGCCTCCTTTTATCGTCTGTACCTCCTCGATGCCGCCGGTTTCGAGGCCGATGGAGGTAAGAGCAGCCGAAAGTTCCTCGGGAGTGAGGTCGAAGTTTACATAATCTTTCAGCCAGTTATACGAAATATTCATAATGAACCAATTTTATCTTCTATCCTATCGCATTCCGAAAGAGCTCTTTGAACGGGCTCCCCGAAAAATTTTGCCAAAGTTAATAAGAAACTGTTTAAAAGCCAACCGCTCTACCGATTTTTCAACCCGCGCCGACGCTATTTCTTTTCGGCATCCGGCGCACCCGAGCCTGCCGTAATCGAGAGGAAACGGGGCGGTATGGGAGTCTCGAAATTCATCTCCTTGCGGGTAACCGGGTGGGCAAAGCGCAACTTGTAGGCATGCAGAGCCCCCCGACCCAACGGGCTGCCGTGAGCGCCATACTTGCGGTCGCCGGCAATGCTGTGACCCAGGTCGTGCATGTGCACACGTATCTGATTCTTGCGTCCGGTAGCCAAGTTGAGCTCTACCAGCGAGAAATGCTTGTTGCTGCTCAACACCTTGTAGCGGGTAATGGCCAACTGCCCCTCCTCGGGATTGTCGGTCGAGTAGACCTGATAGGCCGAATTCTCGGCCAGATACGACCGCACCATCCCCTCGGGCTGTTCCATCTGACCCTCGACCACAGCCACATACTTGCGCTCGAGCACCATGTTGTGCCAGTTGTGCTGCATCTGCTCCTGTATGCCTTTGCTCTTGGCAAACATCATCAGCCCCGAGGTGTCGCGGTCGAGCCGGTGTACGATGAAGAGTCTGTTTTCGGGGTTCTGCGACTTCACATAGTCGCTCAAGATGCTGTATGCCGTGCCGGTCTTGATGCGCTCGGTCGACATCGACAGCAAGCCGTAGCCCTTGTCGATGACCAGGATATACTCATCTTCATAGACCAGCCGCAGGCGGTTGTGCTTGAACACGCTAAACCCGGCCTTGAAGTTGATTTTCAACTCGTCGCCGGCATGCAGTAGCGTGTCGAACTGGGTCACCGGCATATCGTTCACCGCCACCTGGCGATGGAGCAGATACGACTTGACCGTGGTACGGCTCTTGTCGCCGAAAAGGGTAAACAGGTAGTTGAGCAACGTGTCGTCGTGCTCGACGGTGTAGTGCTTGACATCTTTGTCGGAAAACCGACGGACAGGCCGTTTGTGAGAAGGTTGGCGCATACGTTTTCTATTTTTGCGATTTCGTCGTGCAAAGATAGTGCAAAGCCGCCGCAAAGACAAACATAACCCGCTCTTTTATACGCAAACGGCCGGTTCGCACCGGCCTGTCCGTCTGCTCTGCACGACAAGACTAATCGTCGATCATACCCAGCTTGCTGGCTATCCCCACGGCAATCGACCACACGATAAATGCGATGAATCCGACCAGCAGTGCCGACAGGAAACCGTCGCTTATCCACGTCGAGATGAATGTCACAACCACTCCCAGGAGTCCCCCGAACATGATGATATATCCCATGGCCCGCCAGACGAAGACAATGGCCGCCAGGATGAAGGCAACTACCGACCAGAGGAAACTGAACACCCGGCGCACCCCGTCACCCACCCGCTCCCAGAAGGAGCGGTGGGGACGGTGCACGTAATCGGGACGGCCTTGCGAAATGATTTCGCCGGTCGACATGTCGACCCGTGTGCCGTTACGCAGGGTTATGATGCGATGCTTGCCCATGGATTCCTATTGCCTGCACTCCATGCACTCGGCGTCTTTCTTCAGTTTCACGCCATACCAGCGCAGTATGGTGAGGTGACGCTTGGGGTTGTTGTTGAACGGAGCCCAGTTGGCAAACTGGTAGTCGCGCCGGTTGGCCCAGATATAGTAGTCGTAGGTGAGCTCCTCGAGCAGCGACGAGATGCCGCACTCGATACCCCTCGACAGCTCGTTGAGTGCCAACTTCACCATCATGTTGTTGATGGGAGCGATGTCGGTCGACAGCCCCACCTGCACCATGGCATTGGCATCTTCGTCGGATACGTAGGCCGGGATGATGCCCAGCTCGCGTGCCCGGCGCACATCGGTAATCTCGTCGTTCTGGTGGTAGATGGGATTTCCCGTGAGGCAGGCGTAACAGGGTCCACCCGGTCGCACCCGCAGAATATCACCCCCTTCGGCCCGGGTAACGGCCCGGCCGAACAGCCCCACCTTGCCCAGTTTCACCAGCCGGGCGTTGATGTTGTAGCGGCTGGCATACTCGTCGGTAGCCACGATGGTGAGGTCGCTCTCGGCGATACACCGCTCGAGCTCGTCGAGGTGCCGGTTGATGTCGATGGCCAGGGTTTCGACCTGCGCATAGGGGTTCTTCAGCAGGATGGCATCTTTCACGGCGTTGACCTTGAGACGCCCCAACTCGTTCACGCCGCAAATGTGGCGCGAGATGTTGTGCAGTTCTATGCGGTCGAAGTCGATGAGGATGAAGTGCCCCACGCCGGCCTTGGCCAGCTCGACGGCAATAGGAGCGCCGCCGCTCCCGAGCCCCACAATCAGCACCTTCTTGCCCTCCAGAGCCCCCACCTCGAGCAACCCCTTGCTGCGGGTATAGAGCTCGCTGCGGCGGGGCACATACTTCACGGCAGCCTCGACCTGTTGCTCGGCATCGACGATAAAGGCACGCGACTTCACCCGGTTGTCGGCCTCGACCCAGATGCACACAATCACCACCGGCACCCGCCGGGCTTCGGCCGGCAAAGCACGATAGACGGCAGAAGCCTCGTCGTCGGCCCGCTCATACCCCGCCTGGTCGACCACCCTGAAAAGACAGGGCATCGAGTAGCCCGTGGGGGCCACCTGCGGGTATTTGAGGTAGACGTGGTACACCTGCTCGCCCTTCCACTCGAAAGCAGCCCCGAAGCACTGGGCCTGCCCGCTGTTCCAGAACTCCTGCAGATGATTCTGATAGAGATAAACAATCGGTTCCATACCCGGTCAGTTGGCATAGTAGGGTTTCGTACCGATGGTCGTGCCCACCTTCTCCTTTCCGCTGCGTTCGGCCTCGGCCGGAGTCATCGCCTCCAGTTCGCCGTCGTCGCCGATTACCAGTTCCACTTCACGGCGTCCGCTGTTGGTCTGTGCCAGAGCTTCGCCCAAATCTACACAATCGTCGGTTTTCTTTTTGTCAAACATTCCCATAACTTTTCGTTTTTATCGGTTTTACAATTCATTTTCAACAGGTTCAATAAGCAGCCCCCCTCAGAAACTCGTCGAGGGTACGCCCCGTCTTCAGGTGGCACTCGTACATCTCGAGCCAGATGCGCACCTTGATGATAATCTGGTAGAGGGTAATGCGGTTGGGCGCCCAGTCGGCATGGCCGTAGTGACATACCCGCACACAACCATTCTCGCCGGCCAGCGTGTGCATGCTGTGGCTGGGCGAAAGCATACTGCCGCCCGAGCGGGTCAGCAGGGGTTTAGGGCTGGTGATGAATACCTTCGGGATGTTGTACGGGTAGTTGTCCGAGAGGTCAATCTTCACCACGTAACACCGCAGGGAGTTGGTCTGGATGGCTACCGCCAGATAGGGATGCGATGTATTCATATCCATAAACCGGTATTGCTTGGGTTTGATGGTCGAGTTTTGCAACACGCCCAACTCGATTTGGTACCTTTCGTTTGTCATATCGATAAATCTTTTAAACGGTTAATCACTGATGGTGCTATTCCGTCGGACAGCGGACTCCAGAGAGCGGCTCCGGGCCGGCCCAAAGCGCCCAGATTCCACGACGAGGTCTCCCCCTCCTGATAGCGCACCACATAAGGGGCCCTCACCGGGAAATCCTTGTCGAATACCAGTCGCCACGAGGCCCGGCCGGGCACTTCGAATCGCACCTCGATGGTCTCGTCGTCGACCTTCAGCAGTTTCGCATCGGCATAACGCCCCTGTATGTAAGCCACAATCTGCTTCAGTTGCAGGCGGTTCGCCCGGTCGTTCAGCCAAAAGCCACGATCGAAAGTCACCTGCCCCGCGGCAGGAGCCTGCTGCGCGCCCCGGGCATTCATCTCGCCATATACGGCTACGGAGGTAAACGGGAAAATCAGACTGTCGCCGTGGGCTGCATCGTAACGGGCCCGTACCGGCCCCTCGCCCGGCACGACCAGCCACGGGCGCTGCTCCATCGTCACCCGATGGTGCAGATTCACAAACGAGAAAGCGTTGGCCGAGGCCCTCTGCCGCACGCACACCCCGATGGCCAGCACGCAACGCGACAGACCGTCGGCATACATGCCCTCGTGTATCGACTGCACGTCGCCCCCGCTCGGATGCGAAAGACCCAGCCCGGGATGCGAATGCCACACCCCGATGTGCGACAGCCGATGCTCCCGCGACAGCAGGTCGACGTGACGTTGCAGATAGTCGGCATCCTGGGTGAAACTGGTAAACCGGCGCACCGATTTCGGCCCCGGTCCCAAGACATAAGCCACCACGGCGTCGCCCTCGGCAGTCCAGTAACCAAACAGGTTACCCCCCGTCTCCATCTGCGGCGAGTCGAGGATGACCCGCATCATAAAATCCAATTCTTCCCGGTAAACATAGATGTCCCCATAAATCCCCTTATCAGTCTCCATACGGATAGTGTTTTTCGCTTGCCAAAAACAGGTTACTCTCTCTTTACGCAATATAAGCAAAAAATATCGACATATACAAACTTATGGCCAAGAAAATGAACACAGCGAATCCAAACCGTCGCAGCAACAGCAACCGGTAGCCCCTCCCCGGGTGGGCTGCAAATAATCAAATCATACAAAAACACAAGGGAAAAAAGTTTTATCCTCAAAATTTGCCAGTTAAGAAAAAGGACTTTACATTTGCAATAGAGAAACAGCCGTTTCGGAAACAGCCGTTTCGGAACTAATCATTCAGGCCATGAGATTTTTTGACAGGACAGAAGAAATTCAATCACTGAAAGAGATACGGACATTGTCGGAAAGCAATGCTCAGTTTACCGTGGTAACGGGGCGCCGTCGCATCGGCAAGACAGCACTCGTATGGAAGGCATACGAAGAGGAAACCATACTCTATTTTTTTGTCGCCCGAAAGGCCGAGAGCGATTTATGCGGCGATTACCTCCTCGAAATAGAAAACAAGTTGGGCCTCCCGACCCTGGGAAAGGTGGAGCATTTTTCCGAAATTTTCGAATATCTGATGAAACTGTCCGTCACACGCCCCATCACACTGTTTATCGACGAGTTCCAAGAGTTCTTCAGAGTCAACAAGTCGATATACAGCGACATGCAACGTATTTGGGATTTATACCACACAAGGGCGCGCATCAATCTCATTGTATGCGGTTCCATCTTCTCGATGATGACCAAGATATTCAAAGACAAGAAAGAACCCCTGTACAATCGCCAAACACGATTCATGTCGATAAAACCCTTTACGACCAAAGTCTTGAAGGAAATCATGGCCGAGTATAATCCCCAATATACGCCAGAAGACTTATTGGCCCTCTATTCTTTTACGGGCGGTGTAGCTAAATACGTTCAGTTACTGATTGATGCAGGAGCTACAACCAAAACAAAAATGCTAAACCAAATAATCAAGGCCGACTCCATATTTCTGGGAGAAGGCAAGGCAATCCTCATCGAAGAATTTGGCAAAGACTATGGCAATTATTTCTCCATCCTCTCTGCCATTGCACGCGGCAAGACCTCGCGTTCGGAAATCGAGAATGTCATCGGTAAAGAGATAGGAGGCTATCTCACCAAGTTGGAAAAAGAGTATGAGATGATTGCCAAGAGACAACCCATTTTTGAGAAAAATTCGACAAAGAATGTTCGCTATACGATTAAGGATAACTTCTTTACTTTCTGGTTCCGCTTCATATACAAGTATAACTATATGCTTGAAATAGAGAATTACGACGCCGTAAAGACAATCATCAACCGGGATTACGAAACTTTCTCGGGGCTGATGCTCGAACGCTACTTCAAGCAAATGCTCATTGAGAGCAAGGAGTATACCCGCGTAGGCAGTTGGTGGGACCGCAAGGGAGAAAACGAGATAGACATCGTTGCCGAAAACGAACTGAACGACAACGCGGTTTTCATCGAAGTAAAACGTAAATCCGACAATTTCGATCCCGAAGCACTGAACAACAAGGCAGCAACCTTCCTTCGTGCCACGGGCAAATTTAAGAATTACACGATTTCCCGGAAAGGATTGTCTATGAACGACATGGAATCGGCGGCTCTGAACCTGTCATAAAACCCGACAACAACAGCACACGAACAACCGGCCCGGTATTCCCAATCTCAAAAACCCTTACCGATACACTTTGCCGTTAAGGGACATACGGTCCCTTCAATTTCCGAAGAAGCAAAAAACAATCATTATCTTGGTCTTTCCACAAATAACTATTACCTTTGCCCGCTGCATCTAAATCGAGTAAACATGAAAATGAAAATACATCGAGAAGGTAAAAACATATTACTCTTACTGTTTGTAGTCCTGCTTATTCTGAACATACCTATCTACATGCGGGTAAAAATCGCCTGGATAGCGATTTTTGTGCATGTAGTCTCGATTGTGTTTTTCCTGCTGGTTGTCAACTTCTTCCGCTCTCCGAAGCGTCGGTTCAAAGGCGACCGTAAAAATGTGGTGGTGGCTCCGGCCGACGGTGTGGTAGTCGTGCTCGAAGAGGTACTCGAGGACGAGTATTTCCACGACAAGCGCATGCAGGTTTCGATTTTCATGAACATATTCAATGTGCACGCCAACTGGTTCCCCGTAGCCGGCGAAGTGCTCCACGTGAGTCATCAACAGGGCCGGTTCATGGCGGCCTATCTGCCCAAATCGAGCACCGAGAACGAACGCTCGACCATCGTCATCAAGGCCGAAAACGGACAAGAGGTGCTGGTTCGCCAGATTGCCGGAGCCGTAGCTCGCCGCATCGTCACTTATGCCGAGGTGGGCGACTCGTGCCAGATAGACGAGCACATGGGCTTCATCAAGTTCGGCTCGCGTGTCGACCTCTACCTGCCGCTCGACAGCGACATCAAGGTGAAACTGAACGACAAGACTACAGGCGATTTAACCGAAATAGCCCGCCTAAAATAAGATACGATGAACGTAATTGTCAAGAACATACCCAACACCATCACCTGCCTGAATCTGCTCTCGGGCTGTTTTGCCTGCATCTTCGCCTTTCAGGGCGAATACGATTGGGTAGCCTTGTGCATAGGACTGTCGGCCCTCTTCGATTTTCTCGACGGCATGGCCGCCCGATTGCTGCACGCCTACTCGCCTCTGGGTAAAGAGCTCGATTCGCTGGCCGACCTCATCAGTTTCGGCCTGGCACCGGGTTTGATGGTGATGCACTTGATGGCCTACAACAGCACATTCCACGGCATGGCCAGCGAATACCAGTCGTGGTGGGCATTGAGTGCGCTGCTCATTCCGGTATTCTCGGCTCTGCGGCTGGCCAAGTTCAACATCGATACCCGCCAGACCACCTCGTTCATCGGGTTGCCCGTACCGGCCAACGCCCTCTTCTGGATAGGCATCTGCCAGGCCGGGCTGCGCATGGAGAGCCCCGTATGCGGCTACGCCATCGTGGCGCTGGTCATCATCTTCTCGTTGCTGCTGGTATCGGAGATTCCCATGTTCTCGCTCAAGTTCAAAAACCTGAAGTGGAAAGAGAACTACCTGCGCTACCTCATCATCGCCGTTGCGGCAATCTGCCTCATTTTCTTCGGTTTGTCAGGTCTTGCCGCCACCATAGGCCTGTATATCGTCTTGTCGCTGCTGACAGCCCGCAAACGATAAAAACAAAAACGGAACGATTTTTGTTCCTATTGGGATATAAACCTAACATGTATCGATTATGCACTTGGCATTTTTGCTTCTGATTATACTCTTTATCATCTTCTTTGTTCCCCTTTTGGCCCTCATCCAACTGGTGGTCCGTTTCATTGCCCGCCTCTTCTTCGGGCGGAGAGAAAGCTCCACGAGCAACCCCTTCGGCCGGCAGGAACAGAGCAGCCGCTCGCAGGGTGGACGCTCCACTACCTGGTACACCAGCACCAAGAAAGGGAAAAAGAAAATCGACAGTTCGGAGGGCGAGTATATCGACTTCGAAGACATAAAAGAATAAAAGAGAGAGACCCGTCGCACCCCCATCAAGAGGGCCTGCAACCAGTCTCTCCCCTGTCTCGCGGCGGCTTGTAGCGGCCGTGCTATTTCACCGACAAAATCTCTTCAACGATAAAGTTGCTGTATCCCCGCCAGGGCAATGCACCCAGATACTCGTTGTATTTCAGTTCTACATGCCGTCCGCTCATGCGCATGAGCGAATCTGCCAAATTGGCATCATCGACCGAAAAGACGAACTGATTGGACTGCAGCGACCCTTGCCCTGCCGTGCGGAATCCCTCCATGATGAGGGTCCCCTCGTAGGTCTTGAACACATAGCCCTTCTTGACTACATAGTTGAGAGTCCCCGCCTTCACGCCCGAACCGAATACGAAATAGTAACGCACATACACAAAGGCGCCCAGGGCCACTACCAGTACCACTCCCGCAATCCACAGGAAACGGCGTAACGACCGGCGCAGGGTTTCACCCCGGCTGCGGCCGGTTTGAGTCTCGTTTATCTCACTGCTCATTTCATTCTGTTTTTTTGCGGCCTTGTCCCGCAGGCTCAACCTCGGCAAGTTCTGCACCTTGCCCCGTTTGCCACGGGTCCCGACCGCACCTGACAACAATTATATTTCAAAACAAAAAAGCGGTCGATGCGAGCGGCCGCATCGACTGCTTTTAGCATTTATTATCGTTTCACTCCTTCACCGGGATATTCTCCAGAGCGGCCACCAACAGTTTCCAGAAGGTCTCGACCGTAGAGATTTCTACCTTCTCGTTGGGCGAATGCGGATGCTTGATGGTGGGGCCGAACGAAATCATGTCGAGGCCCGGATAGTTGGCACCGATAATACCGCACTCGAGACCGGCGTGCATCATCTTCACTTGAGCCTCACGCCCGGTTACCTGCGGGTAGAGCCGTTTCATCAGGTTCAGAATCTGCGATTTGAAGTTGGGTTCCCAACCGGGATAGGCACCATCGAAATCGACCCGGGCACCAGCCAGCGAGAAGGTGCTCTCCAACTCCGAAGCCAAAGCCCGTTTCATGCTCTCGCTCGAGCTGCGCACGAGAATCTTCACCTCGATATACCCTTCGGAGGTACGCACAATCGAGAGGTTCGACGAGGTCTCCACCACGTCGGGGGCATCGGGTATCATGCGATACACACCGTTGTGGCAGGCCACGATGGCGTTGATGAGGTCGTCCTGTATCTCCTCGGGCAGGAGCGAATGCGGCAGTTCGGTCTGCTCGGCCGTAAAGTAGAGGTTCTCTTCGATGAAGCCATACTCCCGCTTGAGCGTAGCGGCAAAGTCATTCACGGCATCCATGAAATCCTCCTTGTCCTCGGCCAGAATCGTCACCACGGCCTCGGCTTCGCGCGGGATGGCATTGCGCAGCGTACCGCCGCTGTAACTGGCCAGGCGGGCCTCATACTCCGACACCGCCTCTTTCAGGAAGCGGAACATCTCCTTGTTGGCATTCATGCGGCCCAGGTGAATATCCACACCCGAGTGGCCGCCGTGCAGTCCGCCCAGAGTCAGCTTCACGGCTATCTCGTTGGGAGCCGGCGTATAGGGTTCCTCCTTGTAACGGAACTCGATATTCACATCCACACCGCCGGCACAGCTCATGTAGAGCTCGCCATCCTGCTCCGAGTCGGTATTCAGCAAAATTTCGCCATGCAGCTCGCCCGGTTCCAGCCCGATAGCGCCATACATGCCGGTCTCCTCGTCGTAGGTAAAGAGCGCTTCGAGGGGGCCATGCTTGAGATCTTTCGACTCGAGAATAGCCAGAATCGACGAGATGCCGATACCGTTGTCGGCGCCCAGCGTCGTCTCGGTAGCCGTCACCCAGTCGCCGTCGACACGGGGGAGAATAGGATCGGTCTCGAAGTTGTGCTTCACCGACTTGTTGGCCTGAGGCACCATATCCATGTGTGCCTGAAGAATTACACCTTTCCGGTTTTCCATGCCCGGAGTTGCCGGTTTACGGATAATTACGTTACCTGCTTCGTCTACAAAAGATTCCAGTCCCAAGCCTTTTCCGAAGTTAATCAGAAATTCTGTTACTTTTTCCATGTGTCCCGACGGACGGGGAATCTGACAAATCGCCTGAAAATGTTTCCACACAGCCTGCGGCTGAAGAGATGTGATTTTGCTGTCCATAGTTATAATTTTATAGATCCGTAAATTGTCAAAGGCGATCCGACTCGGGAATCTCCGTCACAATATCGTCCACAACCCGTTCGCCCTTGGGTTTCTTCTTATCGCATGCCATCGAAATGAAGGCATATATTCCTATCAGCACAACCAGCACCATTTGCGACCCGTGTGCCACAAAGGCAAAGGCGCCGGCCTCGTTGCCCGTGATACCGTAGTACGACAGACCCGCGATAACCGCCAGGTGCCACGGTCCTATCCCCCCCTGCACGGGAAGTCCCATGCCCAGACTGCCCAACACATAGAGCAGCAACACGGCAGCCACCGTCAGATGCGACGTGCTGGGGAAGGCAAATATGCACAAATATAACTGCATAAAATAGCAGAACCAAATAAAGAGGGTATAGAATATGAATTGAAATTTACCGTGCATGGTCACAATCGAAGCAAAACCGGCCCACACGTTGGCCATCAGCCCCTTGATGCGCTGCACCAGCCGGCTCTGGCTGTTGGTGCGGAAAAACCAAATCACCACCCCGATGCAGACGGCAATACCCACATAGAGCCACACCGATGTGAGCACGCTTGTCACCCCCGCCTCGATCGAAGGGTTCTCGTCGAGAAACCGGATAAACGGCTTCATCTGCATGAAAAAGACCAGCAGCGTGAGCAACGCCACCATCACCGTATCGGAGAGGCGGTCCGACACCATCGACCCCAGCACCTTGCTGAACGACGCCTTCTCGCGCTGGGCCACATAGCCGCAGCGCCACACCTCGCCCAGGCGGGGGAAGAGCAGGTTCATGGCATACATGCCGAAGATGGCATTGATGAGGACACGCATCGACGGCTCTATATGCAGCGCGCGCAGCTGCAAACGCCAGCGCAAGGCCCGGGCTATATGACTGAAAACGGCCACCCCCATCGAGAGGACAACCCAAGTATAGTTTACATCGGTTTTAAGAATCTGGAGTATGGTCTCTACATCAAGTTGCTGGTAGACATACCAGAACAACCATACGCCGCAGAGCAGAGGAAGCAGATATTTTACAATATCGCGGATTATCCTTTTCAATTTTCCCGTTTTAAAAATTTGTTATACCTTTGTATGCTGCAAAGATAAAGGTTTATCTCCAACTTTGTAGCGAACGGAGGCCTGAAAAATCTCCGCTGTAAATATTTTATTGACTCACAACTGAAACCGGAACCTTCATGAGCTACATGGTCAAACCCAAGAAATCGCTGGGACAGCATTTTCTCACCGACTTGAGCATAGCCGAGGCGATTGCCGACACCCTGGCCAGCTACAAAGGCATGCCCGTGCTCGAGGTGGGGCCCGGCATGGGAGTCCTCACCCGGTTTCTGCTGGATAAAGGCCACGACCTCACGGTGGTCGAGCTCGACCCCGAGTCGGTCGAATACCTGCAGGAGCACTTTCCCGAGCTGCGCGACCGTATTGTCGCCAAAGACTTTCTCAAGCTCGACCTGGCCCAACTCTACGAAGGCCCCTTCTGCGTCATCGGCAACTATCCCTACAACATATCGAGCCAGATATTTTTCAAGATTCTCGACTATAAAGACCGCATACCCTGTTGCAGCGGCATGATTCAGAAAGAGGTGGCCGAACGCATGGCCGCCCCTCCCGGCAGCAAGACCTACGGGATACTGAGCGTGTTGCTGCAGGCCTGGTACGATATAGAATATCTCTTCACCGTTCCCGAGCACGTGTTCAATCCCCCGCCCAAAGTCAAGTCGGCGGTCATCAGGATGACCCGCAACCAGGTCGAGCAACTGGGGTGTAACGAACGGCTCTTCAAACAGATTGTCAAAACCGCCTTCAACCAACGGCGAAAGACCATGCGCAACTCACTGAGAAGCCTGGTCGGGAAAGAGTGCGAAGTCCTGTCCGACCCCATCTTCGACGAACGCCCCGAGCGGCTGTCGGTCGAGCGGTTCATCGCTCTCACCAACCTGTTAGAGAGTTATATCATCCCATAAACAACCTGCCGGAATACCGTCGGCCTTCCACCCTGTTCCGGATTCAAACCCAAGGAGGCTGAGACATGGAAAAGTTTACGCCCGAATATATACAGAACGTCCAGCAAATCATCAAGAACGACGAGAAAGACAAGGCTCGCGAACTGCTCAAGGAGTTGCACCCCGCCGACATCGCCGAGCTGTACCAGCAGCTCAACCTCGACGAGGCCGAGGACATATACATGCTGCTCGACGGCGAAAAGGCTGCCGACGTACTGCTCGAACTCGCAGAGAACCCATGCATGATGAGACGTTTGCAAATGCCCAGTGAGGTGATTGCCAAGCAGTTCATCGACTACATGGACTCCGACGACGCCGTAGACCTCATCCGCGAGATGGACGAGGATGCCCAGGAAGAGATTCTCTCGCACATCGACGACGTGGAGCAGGCCGGCGACATCGTAGACCTGTTGAAGTACGACGAGGATACCGCCGGCGGTCTCATGGGTACCGAGATGGTGGTCGTGAACGAAAACTGGAGCATGCCCGAGTGCGTGAAACAGATGCGCATCCAGGCCGAGGAGCTGGGCGAACTCTACTACGTCTACGTGGTCGACGACGACGACCGGCTCAAAGGCGTCTTTCCCCTCAAGAAGATGATTACCAACCCGTCGGCCTCCAAGATCAAGCACGTCATGCGCAAAGACCCCGTATCGGTCAAGACCGACACCCCCATCGAAGAGGTGGCCGTCACCTTCGAAAAGTACGACCTGGTGGCCGTTCCCGTAATCGACAGCATCGGGCGGCTGGTGGGGCAGATTACCGTCGACGACGTGATGGACGAGGTGCGCGAACAGTCGGAGCGTGAATACCAGTTGGCATCGGGTCTTTCGCAAGACGTCGAGTCGAACGATACCGTTTTCACCCAGACGGCGGCCCGCCTGCCGTGGCTGCTCATCGGCATGTTCGGCGGTCTGGCCAACTCGGTGATTCTGGGCAACTTCGAGGCCAACATCGCCCGCAACCCCGCCACCGCCCTCTTCATCCCCCTCATCGGTGGCACGGGCGGCAACGTGGGCATCCAGTCATCAGCCATCGTCGTGCAGGGCCTGGCCAACGGCAAGCTCGACATGAAGACGGCCGGCAAACAACTGTTCAAGGAGCTGGGCGTAGCCCTCATCAACGCCTGCATGATTTCGCTGCTGGTTTTCGTCTACAACTGGTTTTTCCTCGACAACATGGCCACCACCGTATCGGTGTCGCTCTCGCTATTTGCCGTCGTGATATTCGCCTCGATATTCGGTACTCTCGTGCCCCTCACCCTCGAGCGGTTCAAGATAGACCCGGCCATTGCCACAGGCCCCTTTATCACCATTACCAACGACATCATAGGCATGCTCATCTACATGAGCATAAGCTATATGCTCTCGACCTAAAAGGGGCTGAGACGAAAAATTTTGCATACTTTTGTGTATTTCAATCGTTATTATATATATTTTTGTCCACGCGATTGAGACCAAGATTTAACCGACATAAACTCAAAAATGAAAAGAAGCATATTAGATATCTCCGATTTACAGGAAATCGTCCCCCAGTTGAACAACGAGAGAGGGGGCAAAATACTCCAACGATTAGCCAAAATCTGTAAACTCGATGATATCAATGCCCTCTACGGACGCCACTGCGATTTGAGAGGAGCCGATTTTGTCAACGCCATCATCGACGATTTGGACATCACCTGCAAGGTCGACAACGAAGAGGTGCTCGACCACCTGCCCGAAGGCTCGTTTGTCACCATATCGAACCACCCGTTCGGTGCTCTCGACGGAGTCATCATCATCAAACTGATTGCGGCACGCCGCCCCGACTATAAGGTGATGGTCAATTGGATACTCAACTACATCAAGGCCATGTCCGACAACTTCATTGCCGTAGACCCCTACTCCAACCCCGAGCGACGTTACGTCTCGCTCAACGGCATACGCGAAGCTCTCTTGCAAGCCAAAAACGGCCATCCTCTCGGATTCTTCCCCGCCGGTGCCGTGTCGCGCCTCAAGTGGAGCCTCAAGATTGAAGACCGGGAGTGGCAACCCAACATCATACGTCTCATCCAGCAAATCAAGAAGCCGGTGATTCCCGTCTTTTTTCACGGACACAACTCCCTGTTCTACAACCTGCTGGGATTGATAAGCTGGCAATTGAGAGCCTTGCGGCTACCGGCCGAGGTATTCAAGAAGGAACACCAGACCATACACATCTCTATCGGCAACATCATTCTGCCCGAGACCTTGGCCCAATACCGTACCACCGAAGAGCTGGGAGCATTCCTGCGGCACGAGACCGACAAGCTGAGAAAACTGAAAAGCCAGCGCTAAAACACACCACCTACACCCGTTTTTTCAGTATCGATGGGAAAACAGGATGCGGTTCGGGATAAAAAATATCTGAAAACAAACTGCGATATTTTATTTTCCGCTCTCCTTTTTACTATCTTTTCAGAAGATAGGATGCGGTTCGGGATAAAAAATATCTGAAAACAAGTTTCGATATTTTATTCTCCGCTCTCCTTTCACTATCTTTGTAGGGGATAGCAGGCAACGAGACGCCAACCCACTCCGTGAAACAGGAGCGGGAGAACGTGTCGTCTCCGCGCTATCTCGACCCTAAAAGATTCAGCAGTTATGATTCCCGCAGACGTACAGCAAACCAAACAGCGGTTCGGTATCATCGGTAATGCCCCCGGTCTGATACGGGCCATCACCCGGGCGCTGCAAATTGCACCCATCGACCTGGCCGTGCTCATCACCGGCGAGAGCGGTGCCGGCAAAGAGTTCTTCCCGCAGATAATCCATGCCAACAGTTCCCGCAAACACGGCAAATACATAGCCGTCAACTGCGGTGCCATACCCGAAGGTACCATCGACTCCGAGCTCTTCGGTCACGAAAAGGGAGCCTTCACCGGTGCCCTCTCGGCCCGCAAGGGATATTTCGAGGAGGCCGACGGCGGCACCATCTTCCTCGACGAGGTGGCCGAGCTGCCGCATCCGACCCAGGCGCGGCTGTTGCGTGTGCTGCAGACGGGCGAGTTCATCCGCGTCGGATCGTCGAAGGTCCAGAAGACCAACGTCCGCGTCGTGGCTGCCACGAACGTCAATCTGCAGGAGGCCATCGCCCAGGGCCGCTTCCGCGAAGACCTCTACTACCGGCTCAGCACCATACACATCGAGATTCCCCCCTTGCGCGAACGGGCCGACGACATCCTGCTGCTCTTCCGCAAATTCTCGACCGACTTCGCCGAGCGGTACCGCATGCCGGTCATCCAGCTCACCGACGACGCCCGCAACGTGCTGCTCAACTACCGCTGGCCGGGCAACGTGCGCCAGCTGAAGAACATCACCGAGCAGATCTCCATCTTCGAGACCAACCGCGAAGTCGACGGCGCCACCCTGCAGGGCTATCTGCCGCAATACAACATCGAGAAACTGCCCGCCCGCCAGACAGCCACTCCCGGCGAGCAAGACCACACCTTCTTCGAGAAGGAGCGCAAGATGCTCTACAAGACGCTGTTCGAGATGCAGAAGGAGCTGGCCGACCTGCACGCCAAGGTCGAAGAGCTCACCAAGGCCGCTCAGGGACAGGCGCACTTCACCCCCTCGCCCCAATCGGTGACCGTGGCCCGCTCCATGGCTCTCGCTCCCATTACCACGGCCGTACCGGTACACGTCCCGGCCTCCAAGGGCAAAACCATCGACGAGACCGAGGGCGAAGTTATCCCCAACGAAGCCGAGTATGTGGAGGAACAGCCCACCACCCTCGAGGATACCGAGCGCGAGACTATCCGCAAGGCGCTCATGCGCAACCACGGAAAACGGAAAAAGACGGCCGAGGAGCTGAAAATCTCGGAACGGACCCTCTACCGCAAAATCAAGGAATACAATCTGGAATAGTATATACATGCCTATGAAACGCTTCATCGCCATACTGCTCGTGGCCCTCACCTCTTGCAGCATCTCCTACAAGTTCAACGGGGCCTCGATCAACTACGACACCACCAAGACCATCTCGATTGCCAACTTCCCCATCAAGGCAGCGCTGGTCTATCCCCCTCTCGAGGAGCTCTTCACCAACTCGCTGAAGAACGCCTACACGCGCCAGACCCGGCTGCAGATTGTCAGCAGCGGCGGCGACCTGCAGCTCGAGGGCGAAATCACCAACTACGACCTCACCCCGCAGGCCGTAACCGAAAACGCCTACGCCTCGCAAACGCGGCTCACCATTGCCGTGCGGGTGCGCTTCACCAACACCAAAGATCCGCAATTCAACATCGACAACCAGACCTTCTCGGGGTACAAGGACTTCTCGAGTACCCAGATGCTGACCGATGTTCAGGACGAACTGATACAACAAATCACCGACGAACTGGTGGACCAGATTTTCAACGCCACCGTAGCCAACTGGTAATGCCATGATCACCCGCGAACAAATACGCAATCTGCTGAATGGCGTGTGCGACCAACCCATCGCCCGGGCCGACGCCGACCAAATGGCCGCCGACTACCCCTACTTTGCCATTCCACAACTGCTCTACCTCAAATACACGCCCGGCGCCATGCCCGACGAGCGACGCATACAACAGGCTCTGCTTCACGCCAGCCCGGGCGAACACCTCGAGAGTGTGCTCGGCATCGAGGGCGAGTCGTTTGCCGACCTCTACTCCAAAGCCCCGCGCACCGACACCACCATGCAGGCCATCGACCTCTTCCTGGGTACCTACCAGAAAGGGGGTAAACTCCCTACCGAAGAGAGCCTCGACCGCCTCATCTCGGGCAACATCATCGCCCAGACCGACTACATGAGGCTGTTGCAGCAAGACGACCCGCAACCCGCCGTACAATCGGCTCAACCGATACAACCCACCGTCGAGGTACCCAAGCCTTCCCCGGAGCACAAGAGCGAACCGGCTCCCGCCCCGGCGCCTGCCCGCAAGAGCCCGGCCGAACGCGAGAATACCCCGCAAACCGCCTCCTCTGAACCGGCTGCCGACGACACCTTCTTCACCGAAAGCCTGGCCAAAATCTACATCAAACAGCGGCGATATGAAAAAGCATTGCAAATAATTAAAAAATTAAGTTTGAAATATCCAGAAAAAAATATTTACTTTGCAGACCAAATAAGATTTTTGGAAAAATTGATTATTAACATAAAAACAGAATAACAGAAAATGTCAGTAGTATTAACCGTCTTTATCATCTTGGCATCGGTGCTGATGATAGGCATTGTATTGGTACAGAAATCAAAAGGAGGGGGTCTTGCCTCTAATTTCGCATCATCAAACCAGATTATGGGTGTTCGCAAAACAACCGACTTCGTAGAGAAAGCCACTTGGACTCTCGCCGTGGTAATCATGGTTTTAAGCATTGCCACTGTATTTGTTTCGCACAATAGCCAAACCACTTCCGGTTCGGAAATCAAAGACATCGTAAACACCGAAGCCCCTGCTGCTCTCCCCGGTTTCGAGCCTCCGGCTGCCGGCGACAACACCGCTGCTCCCGCTCAACAGGCCCCGGCCGAACAAGCTCCTGCTCAGGAAACTCCGGCGAAATAATCCAGAGATTTATAACACACTTTCATATCGATGCCCGAACCTACTATGTGTAAGTTCGGGCATTTGTGTCTTATCGTATAACCCGTATCTTCACCATGGACGACACCAAAAACTTCTGGCAACGCCTCTTCAAGCGCAACCGCAACGACTCCCCTCAATCGGAGGCCGAAAAAGAACACTCCCTGAGGGAGCAACTCGAGTCTCTGGCCTGCAACGGCATCTTCTTCGATTTCGATAAAACAAGTCAGGTATCGCCGTGTCAATCCAAATTCGGAGGCCGTCCCGCCCTGCCGCCGAAATGGAAATGGCCTCACTACACCGATGAATACGGCAACGAGACAGCTTTGCCCTTCCTCCTGCAAATCAACTGCGAAGAGCTGGCTCCCTACGACACCGACAACCGGCTGCCGCACGAGGGCATGTTCTACCTCTTCTACGACCTCATCAACCAGCCGTGGCTCAACAGCAAAGGGGCCAAACTGCTCTACACCCCCACCCCGGCGGCCGAGCTCACCCCGACCGAATATCCCGACCAACTGGCCGTGGCTCAACGCCTCTACGAGATGGGGCTCCGGTTCGGCAATCAACCTTCGGCTCCCGGCTGGGACGACTATTACAGCCTCATGGGATACGACCAAAACACCTATGCCTACACCGATTGGGACCTCATCGAGAAGCGGCTTGAGAGCTGGGGTTACACCCACCCCGAATCGGCCGGCCAGATGCTGGGCTATGCCCAACTCATCCAGAACGGCATCGCCGAGGTGTGCGAGTCGAGAGCCCGGGGCGACAAGCCCGAGAGCTATACGACCGAGTCGGCTCGCGAATGGGTACTGCTGCTGCAACTCAACTGTATCGAAGAGCCCGAGGTCGACATCTCCTTCGGCGACTGCGGCAGCCTCTACTTCTACATCAGACGGCACAATCTGGAACGCGGCGACTTCGGCCAGATTCAGTTCGAGATGCAATGCTATTGACCATCCGCCCCCTATACTAAACGAGGAGCGAGCCCGGGTGACATCCCCCCGACTCGCTCCTCGCTTCTATTCGTTCCAATTCGTCCCTGCCTACTTGGCCGGCTTCAATGCCTCCATGATGGCGGCTTCGAGCTCGTCGGCCAGTTCGGGATTGTCTTCTACACACTTCTTGGCGGCATCGCGGCCCTGACCCAGTTTGGTATCTCCGTAGCTGAACCACGAACCGCTCTTCTTGATGATACCCTTGTCGACACCCAGGTCGATAATTTCGCCCGAGCGCGAGATACCCTCGCCGAACATGATGTCGAACTCGGCTTTGCGGAAGGGAGGTGCCACCTTGTTCTTCACCACCTTCACACGAGTCTGGTTACCGATTACCTCGTCGCCATCCTTCAGCTGGCTGATGCGGCGAATATCGAGGCGCACCGAGGCGTAGAACTTCAGGGCGTTACCACCCGTCGTCGTCTCGGGGTTGCCAAACATCACCCCGATCTTGTCGCGCAACTGGTTGATGAAGATACAGGTCGTGTTGGTCTTGCTGATGGTGGCCGTGAGCTTACGCAGGGCCTGCGACATCAGGCGGGCCTGCA
>OJNS01000684.1_pt1 | contig 20788 bp, 18 predicted proteins | sample 1597911 | NCBI WGS metagenome assembly OJNS01 (sample SAMN01915214, study PRJEB22387) | human gut metagenome | isolation source: stool | host: Homo sapiens | place: USA
CGCCGATGCTGAACAGGAAGGGCTTGTTGGAATAGTTCAGCTTGGCGCTGCCGCTCTCGCTGAAGTACTTGGAGATGACCACGGCAATGGCGGTAGCCAGCAGGTTCAGTGCCGTACCGCCAATGGTCTGGTCCGCCTTCAGGTTGATAGAGGCAAAGGCCAACAGCAGGCTGTAGATCACGCCCGCCAGCGCTGCCACCAGAATGGAGATCAGCACCACAAGGAAGGGCGACAGGCTTGCAGGCAGCATGGTCAGGGTAAGCACACCGGCCACGCCGCCGATGACCATGATGCCCTCCAGTGCAATGTTGATGATGCCGGAATGTTCGCTGAACATACCGCCCAGTGCCACCAGCATCAGCACGATACCGTACAGCAGGGTATATTTGATCAGAAGCAGCATATTACTTGCCCTCCTTTTTGGTCTTTTCTGCGGCAGGCGCAGGCTCTGCGTTCACATTGGTCTTTTCGGCATTCCGGAACAGCAGGCTCTGGATCTTGCCGCGGAACAGCATGGAGAATGCGCACAGGTAGATGATGATGCCGCTGATCAGATCCGAGATCTCAGTGGGGTAAAACTTGGTGGACAGGAAGGAGCCGCCGACCGAGATGTGGGAGATGAACAGCGCGGAGAACACGGTACCGATGGGGTTGGAGCTTGCCAGCAGTGCCACCGAGATACCGTTGAAGCCCATGCCCGGCAGGCTGGTGGAGTTCAGCGGGTTCCACTGGGACACGTTGGACAGATAGAACAAACCTGCGCCAAAGCCTGCCAGCGCACCGGCAATGGCCATGGAGAGGATGATGTTCTTCTTCTCGTTGATACCGGCGTAACGGGCGGCGTTCTTGTTCAGGCCAACGGCCTTGAGCTCGTAGCCGAAGGTGGTCTTGTTCAGCACCACCCAGATCAGCACGGCCACCACTGCCGCCAAGAAGATGGCAATGGTGGTGCTGTTGGTCTGGAACAGCTTGTTCAAGCCAAAGTCCGGGATCAGGGACTGGGCAAAATCGGCATTCTTGCTCAGGTTCAAAGTACGGGTGTTGCGCACATCGTACATGGGGCCGGTGCCGTTCTGGTAGATGAGCTCATTCACCAGATACAGGCCGATCCAGTTGAACATGATGGAGGTAATGACCTCGTTGATGTTGAAGTAGGCTTTGAAAAAGCCGGGGATCGCACCCCACAGGCCGCCCAGCACTGCTGCTACCAGCAGGCAGACGAACCAGGGCAGCTTGAGCATGATGGCGCAGTACAGTGCACCGTAAGCGCCCAGCGTATACTGACCGGCTGCACCGATGTTGAACAGGCCGGTCTTGAAGGCAAAGGCCACGGACAGACCGGTCATGATCAGGGGTGCGGCATTGGCAAGCTCCTTGCCCACACCGTAGGGGGCATCGTGGAAACCGCCCTTGATGATGCGCACAAAGCCATCGCCCCATGCGTGTGCGGGGTTGATGGCTACCAGCACCAGAAAGCCCACCAGCAAACCAATCAGGATGCACAGCAGTGCAGCCAGCACGCTGGTAACAGAGCTTTGCAGGCTGCTGCTGCGGGAAAGTTTTTTCTTATTCATGTGTTACTGCTCCTCCTTTCCCTGCTTGCGGGCGCCTGCCATATACAGACCCAGCTCCTGCACGGTGGTGGTCTTGGGGTCAAACTCGCCCACGATCTCGCCCTCGTACATTACAAGGATGCGGTCAGAAAGGTTCATCACCTCGTCCAGTTCAAGGCTGACCAGCAGCACGGCCTTGCCCTTGTCGCGCTCGGCCACGATCTGGCGGTGGATGTACTCAATGGCACCCACGTCCAGACCACGGGTGGGCTGCACTGCCACCAGCAGCTTGGGGTCGCGGTCGATCTCGCGGGCAATGATGGCCTTCTGCTGGTTGCCGCCGGACATACTGCGCACGGTGGTCAGACTGCCCTGACCGCTGCGCACATCGTACTGCTCGATCAGTCTGTCAGAGTACTCGCGCACCTTATCGGCACGGATAAAGCCACCCTTCTGGAACTCCGGCTGCCAGTAGCGCTGCAGCACGATGTTGTTTTCCAGGCTGAAATCCAGCACCAGACCGTGCTTGTGGCGGTCCTCCGGGATGTGACCCATGCCGTCCTTGGAGCGCTGGCGGATGCTCTCGTGGGTGATATCCTTGCCGTCCAGCGTAAGCTTGCCGCTAGACACCTTGCTCAGACCGGTCAGGCCGTAGATGAACTCGGTCTGACCGTTGCCCTCGATGCCCGCCAGACAGACGATCTCGCCTGCGTGCACCTTGAAGGACACGTCCTTCACCACGTCCTTTTTGCGCTGGTCGTTGTGGATGGTAACGTTTTCCACGTCCAGCACGGTCTCGCCGGGGTGCGCGGGCTGCTTTTCCACCTGCAGCTGCACGTCACGGCCCACCATGCGGCGGGAAAGCTCTTCCTTGGTGGTGTCCTTGATATCCACCGTGCCCATATATTTGCCCTTGCGCAGCACGGTGCAGCGGTCGGCCACAGCCATGATCTCGTTCAGCTTATGGGTGATGAACAGGATGGACTTGCCCTCCTTCTTGAACCCGCGCATGATCTCCATCAGTTCGTCGATCTCCTGCGGGGTCAGCACAGCGGTGGGTTCGTCAAAGATCAGGATCTCGTTGTCGCGGTACAGCATCTTCAGGATCTCCACGCGCTGCTGCATACCAACCGAGATATCGCTGATCAGTGCGTCCGGGTCCACCCGCAGGCCGTACTTTTCGCTCAGCGTCATCACCTTTTTGCGTGCCTCGGCTTTTTGCAAAAAGCCCATCTTGTTGGGTTCCACGCCCAGAATGATGTTGTCCAGCACGCTGAAGCATTCCACCAGTTTGAAGTGCTGGTGCACCATGCCGATGCCCAGTGCGTTGGCATCGTTGGGGTTGCGGATGGCAACCTCCTTGCCGTTTTTCAGGATCTTGCCCTGTTCCGGCTGATACAGGCCGAACAGCACGCTCATCAGCGTACTTTTGCCCGCACCGTTCTCGCCCAGAAGGGCGTGTACCTCGCCCTTGCGCAGTTGCAGGGTGATATCATCGTTTGCCTTGATACCGGGGAATTCCTTGGTAATGTGGAGCATCTCGATCACATAATCCTCTGCCAATCTGCTCACTCTCCTTTCGTGCCGTAACGACACCTTTTCTATACTACAACCCATTATACCTGATTTTTTGCAGTTTGCACACGGCTTTTTGATTTTTTGTCAAAAAGCACAAGTAAAAGTATTACTTTTGTACGATCTGCATGATTTCCTACCTGTTTCTCCCACACAGGCATACAAAAAGGGCGGGGTGCCCCTGCATGAGCACCCCGCCCCTATTACGGGAGTAATTCCGGGATAGCGATTACTGGATGTAGTTGACCTTGGTGAACTCGCTGACGGTGGGCTTGGTAGCGTCGTCGGAGCTGTTGTCCACAACGAGCTCGCCGGAAGCGATCTTGCTCTTCAGGGCCTCGTACTCGTCCTTGGTGAAGGTCTTGAAGTTCCAGCTGTCATCAGCAGTGGGCAGACCAACATAGTCGCCATCCTCCAGACCGAAGTTACCGTTGGTAGCAGCGATGTTGCTCCACTCGCCGGCCTCGATGTCGCCCAGAGCAGTGCTGACAGACTCAGACAGACCCTTCATGGCAGAGGTGATGAACGGGTTGTAAGCGTAGCCGTCCTTCTCAACGCCATTAGCACCGATGTAGTTCTGGTCAACGTCAACGCCCACAACGTAGCCGTTGTTCTTCAGAGCAGCCTCGACAGCGGAAGTGTAGATGCCGCCGCCGCAGGCAAAGACGATCTGGGTGCCGTTGGCATACCAGCCCTCCATACGGGAGGTGATGTTGGCATCGCCGTAGAACTGGCCGCCGTAGAAGTAGTTGATGTCAATGTTGGTGCCCAGCTCCTTTGCAGCAGCGTCAGCGCCCTGCACATAGCCGTAGCCGTAACGGATAACAGCGGGAACAGCCATGCCGCCCAGGAAGCCCAGCTTGGTGTAGCCGTCCTTAACAACGGCGTAGCCTGCCAGATAACCTGCCTGCTCCTCCTTGAAGGTGATGCAGTAGCAGTTGGCGGGGATGCTGTCGGTGCCGATATCGCCCTGGGTCACATCGATAGCGATGAACTTGATGTCGGGGTACTGCTCAGCAGCCCATGCCAGAGAGGCACCGTACAGGTAGCCCACGCAGACGATAACGTCAGCACCGTCGTTGACAGCCTGACGGATCATGGTCTCGCGGTCCTCATCGGAAGCATCGGAATCGGGGATGTAGTACTGGCAGTTGTCGCCCATGTAGCTGGAAACAGCAGCCCAGCAAGCCTGGTTGAAGCTCTCATCATCGATCGTGCCAGTATCGCAGGTCAGAGCGACCTTAGCGATCTTCTCAGCGCCGTCTGCTGCGCCGGAAGCAGCGGAAGAGCTGGCAGCTGCGGAAGAAGCAGTGCTGGTAGAGGAAGCGGAGGAACCGCCGCAGGCGGTCAGAGCAGCGGCAGCGGCAGCAGCACCGGCCACAGCCAGAAAGTTACGACGAGAAATCTTCATAAGAAACTCTCCTTTTATTTTAAAAAATTGCGTCAAATGAATGAAATGTGCACTCTGGCACATCTACTGGCTCAAGTATAGCGGGTGGAAGTGACAGATGCAAGCAATTTCCGATTACAAATTCTTTACAAATCCCTTGTATAATTTATAAAAAAGTAATGCTTATTCACCAAATTTCCCCTGCTTGCGCTGTTTTTCGCAGAAGGACAGTTACTTTCCTTCCACGGCGCTGTTGCCCGCCACGTTGGAGGGGCCAAAGCCGAAGGGCAGCAGCTCGTCCATGCTGCGCTCAATGAAGTCCTCCGGGGTCTTTGCCATAATGACGTTCAGCTCCGGCCCGCCAAACTCGAACAGTGCCTGACGGCACACCCCGCAGGGCGAGGTGATCTGCCGGTTCACTTCGCCCCGGCGGCTGCCCACCACCGCGATATCCGTAAACGCGGTCACGCCTTCCGCCACCGCCTTGAACAGGGCAGTGCGCTCGGCGCAGCTGGTGGGGGTAAAGGCGGCGTTCTCCACGTTGCAGCCGGTAAAGATGCGTCCGTCCGCAGCGCGCAGCGCAGCGCCTACCATAAAATCACTGTAAGGCGCATAGGCCTTTTCCCGTGCGGCCAGTGCCATGCGGATCAGCTGCTGTTTTTCTTCCATGGTCAGTTTTGTCATGCTGTCTCCTCCTTTTACGGGCAAAAACAGCGCGGCTGTGCCTTGGGGCGGCAGCCGCGCTGGAAAGTTATGCGATCAGTACTCTGCGCCCAGAGCGACCTTCATCATGTCGGTAAAGCTCTTCTGGCGCTCCTCGGCGGTGGTAATGCCGGGGGCCACAAAGCTGTCCGAGATGGTCAGCAGGCAGGCGGCATTCTTGCCCAGCACCTGCGCGTTGGCAAACAGGGCAAAGCTTTCCATCTCCACGCACAGGCAGCCGTCCTCGTCCCGCAGCTTTTCCCAGTAGGTGGGCTTTGCGTCCGAGGGCTGGCGGTAGAACACATCCGAGGAGTGGATGTTGCCCTCGATCAGGGGGATGCCCTGCTTTGCAGCGGAGGCACGCAGCTTTTCGTTCAAAGCTGCACTGGGCAGGGTGATGTTGCCGGTAAACCCGCTCTGCACCCGGGCGTAGTTACTCTCGCTCACAGCACCGGTAGCCAACACGGTGTCGAACAGCTTAGCCTTTTCGGTATAGCTGCCGGCAGAGCCGATGCGGATGATGTTCTCCACGCCGTAGAAGCTGAACAGCTCGTAGGAGTAGATGCCGATGGAGGGCATTCCCATACCGCTGCCCATCACGCTGATGGGACGGCCTTCGTAGGTGCCGGTAAAGCCCAGCATCCCGCGCACACCGGTCACCTGCCGGACATCCTGCAAAAAGGTGTCGGCAATGAACTTGGCACGCAGGGGGTCACCCGGCATAAGGACTGTCTTGGCGAAATCGCCCATTTCTGCGCTGATGTGAGGGGTAGACATAGATGATCTCTCCTTTTTATTCATGATACAGCAGAGGGGCTTTCCCCTGTGGAAAAGCCCTTGCTGCTATTTACCGATATTTGCTGCGGTTGAACACGTTCTGCGGTGCGATGTAAGAGCCGTTGCGCCGGATCTCGAAGTGACAGTGGTTGCCGCTGGAACGTCCGGTGCTGCCCACATAGCCGATGAGCTGACCCTGCTTGACCGACTGACCGGCGTGCACCACCAGCGACAGGCAGTGGGCGTACAAGGTGGTGTAGCCGTTGCCGTGGCTGATGATGATGGAGTTGCCGTAGCCGTTGCCTGCACCGGCGCGGTTGTAGCCGGCCTTGGTCACCGTACCGCCTGCCGAAGCATAGATAGGCGTACCGGCGGCGGCGCAGATATCCACGCCCTTGTGGCTGCCGCCGTACCAGCGGGAACAATTCCGGTAGCCGGGCACCGGCCAGATGAACTGACCTCTACCGGTGATATAGGATGCACCGGAGGACACCTTTTTGGTGCCCACCGTAACTTTTTCGGTCACAGGCTCCTTGGTCACTACGGTGCTCAGAATCTGCTGGGAAAGCTGATTGCCGTTTGCATCGTACACCCGCTGTGCCGTCACGGTGCGGATGCCGTTCTCGCCCTTCTGGGTAACACGCTTGGTACCGGAGTTCAGCTCCTTGGATTTGGTGGTCTCGGTGGTGTAGGCGATCTCTTCCTCCCAGCTTTCCACCTTGGTGATGCGCACCTCCAGCGTCTCCTCCTCCCGCACCACGGTCAGTGCATCGCCGGGCAGGATCTTGGAGTTCTGGGTCAGGCCGTTTTCGCCGTTGGCGGTAAAGCCGGTGTTCATTTCGCACAGTTCCTTCACGGTCAGGCCGTTTTTCTGAGCGATAGACCAGATGGTGTCGCCGTTCTGCACCGTATAGGATTTTTGTGCCTGCTGCACACCGGAGAGCAGCTGCTCCACCTCGGCTTCCTCCTGGAAGCTCTCGTTGAAGTAGATGCCGTTTTCCAGCGTGACATCCTTGTTGAAGCCCACGGTGGTGTTGGGGTCGTCAGGGTTCTCGTAGGGTTCCAGCAGGCTGCTGATATATCGTTGCAGGCTGTTGCCGTCCGCACACACGGCGGTCAGCTCGCCGTCCAGATACAAAGCCGTACCCTCGCTGATCTGGTCGCTGGAGGTTTTGAGGATAGCGTCAGCCACGTCATTTTCGTCCATCACGTCATGGGCGACGGTCACGGAATAAGTAGGCTCCACGGTAAAGCGCGCCTGCTCTGTACCGGAATAGTTGATACGCTGCTGCACAGCCTCCAGCGCAGAGTTGAACACCTCTTCGTTGGCCACATAGCCCACGGTCTTGTCGTCCACCTGCACCTGCAAAGCGTAGGGCTGGCGGATGGTAGTCTGGAACACGGTCACCATAACAGCCAGCGCTGCCACCGGCAGCACATACATGGCCATGCGGGGCACAAGACGGATGTTATCAGCGATACCATGGGCAAGGAAGTGCCCGCTTGCGCGCAGCGCAGCGCCAAAGCCATTTTCCTTGCGCACCCGATGTGCGTGGCGCAGCAGCGCCCCGGTGCCCCGCAGGGCAAGCACTACCGGGCCGAACAGATCCCGCAGCAGCTGCGCCGCCCCGGGAAAGGCCATGGATGCGATATTTTTCAGCAGTTCTCTGACCGTTTGCAGCAGACGCCGCAGCCCATGCTGCAAGCAGCGTCCTGTACGGACCACGGCATACTCGGCGGAAAAGCCGATGGCGTACAGCGTCTCGCCCACCATAGGTGCTATGGGATTGTGCAACAGCTTGTGCCACAGCTTTTCCCAGCGGTGCTGACGCTTGCGGCGAATCCTGTGCCGCCGCAGCACGCCCCGGCATTGGAACTGCGCCCACAGCGAGCGCAGCTTCTGGCGGCGGGGCTGCCGTACAGGCTGCGCAGCAGGCTGCTGCTCCTTTATTTTATCTTCAGTCAACGGGATTTTTCTCCTTCCTGCGCTGCTGCAGGGCATTTTTCCAGCCCGGAACACAACAGCTAGATGGTGTACGTTCCCCTGTTCAAAAGGCCAACAGGGCCTGTACACAATACGCTCTCTTTTTATTATACACTTTGCATGGTTTGAAACAAGCGCTTACATAAAATTTGGCTATTTTTTCACGCAGTTTTCACGAAAAGAGCGCTTCCATATCCGGCGGCAGCGGGCTTTCCACTGTGACGGTGCGCAACTGCAAAGGCATTTCCACCCGGATGCCATCCGGCAGCGGGGTGTATACAGGCACGGCAAAGCTCTGCTTCGCGCAGTGCAGCGCCTGCCGGGCAATGCGCTCCCGGCTGCCGCCGTAAAGATCATCCCCGGCAAGAGGATGGCCGATGGACGCAAAGTGCACCCGGATCTGATGGGTGCGCCCGGTCACCGGCACACAGGCCGCAAGGCTAAGGCCGTTTTCTTCCTTTATAATAGTATACTCGGTGCGGCTGGGCTTGCCCTCGGGGGTAACGCAGCGCCCGATGATGCTGTCGCCCCGGCGACCGATGGGTGCATCGATCGCTCCTTCCCCCAGCGGCAGCGCGCCCTGCGCGATGGCATAATACAGCTTTGTCACCCTGCCCGCCAACAGCGGCGCGGCGTAGGCGTTTTTGGCCGCCAGTACAAGGCCGCTGGTGTCCTTATCGATGCGGTTCACCGGGCGGAAAACCGGGCTGTGGCCGTGGGCAGCCGCCCACGCCGCATAACCGTTGGCCAATGTGCCCCCGGGGTAGTTCAGGGTGGGGTGCACCGCCAGCTGCGGCGGCTTTTCCAGCACCACCGCAAAGGCATCCTCGTACACCACCTTGACCGGGATCTCCGGCTGCGGGGTCACGCCGTCCCCCTCCGGCGGCAGGGCAAAGGAGAGCATCTGCCCGGGGAAGATGCGCCGGTTTGCCAGCACAGGCACGCCGTCCGCAAAAAAGCCGCCGCCCCGGAACTTGACCGCCCGGGCAAGATCCGTAGAGACGGCACACTGGCGCAGAAAGCTGCGCACCAGCACCCCATCGTGGGTGGTGGCCGTATCCGGCACGGCAAAATACAGCTGCATGGCCTGCCCTCCCCCTGCAAAATTCACAAAAACACAAATGATATTATAACAAAAATCCGTTTCACTTGCAAATCTTACTTTTTTATGGTATCATGAGGAACGGAAAACGAGTGGAACATACGGCGGCGGGGCGGCTTTGACCGCTCTGAGGAAAGTCCGGGCCTCACAGAGCACGGTAACTGCTAACGGCAGCCGAGGGTGACCTTAGGGAAAGTGCAACAGAAAACAAACCGCCGCAGCAATGCGGTAAGGATGAAACGGCGAGGTAAGAGCTCACCAGCGCATGGGTGACCATGCGGCTTTGTAAACCCTACCGGAAGCAACGCCTATATGGGACGTACAGCGCTGCTCGCGTGTCCCGAAGGCGGCACGAGCCTGTCAGCAATGACAGGCCTAGACAGATCGTCGTTTAATACAGAACCCGGCTTACGGTCTATCTCGTTTTCCCTTTTGTGTTTTTGCGCTGTCTGCTGTTGCAGGCAGCTTTTTTGTTGCAGCAACGTAAAAAGAGGCCACCGCACAGGATTTGTGCAGTAACCTCTTTGTTGCATGCAAGACTATTGAAAATGCCCGCCGCGTGCGCTTTGGGCATATTCAGCGGAATAATCATTTTTAATTGCAACCCGGGAAAATCTGCGGATTTTCCCGGGTTGCCTTTTCACGGAAAGGGGTTGCTCAGTTCCCGCTTGCGCCCAAGATGGCGTCCAGCACGGTGGAGGCGGCGCTGTACAGCGAGCCTGCGGCCTGCTCCACCTGCTCCTGCGTGGGCAGGCTGACGGCGGGCGTCTCGGTGCTGCCGCCCTCGGCGGGAGCAGTCGTTTCCGGCTGGGGCGTCTCGGTGGCAGCGGGCTGCTCTGCCGGCTGCTCAGCGGGCTGCTCTGCAGCCTGCTCCGGCACGCTTTCCGCCGGTACTTCCACGATCACGCTGTCGGCGGGCGTCTCGGGCACCGAGACAGCGGCATCGGGGTCGGTGGTGGGGGTGTACACATCCGTCTTTTCCGGGGTCTGGGTGGTGGAACTTACCGTGCCTTCGCCGCCCATCACCGCCGCGATCATCTCTTTGGCCTTTGCCACAGAGGCTTCGTCCGGCTTCATGACATAGAGCTTCTGCCCCTTGGCAGAGTAGCACTTGGTGCTGCTGCCGGAGGTGCCAGTAACGGTGTAGCGTTCAATATTCCACTCCGCAAAATCGCTCAGCTGCATGCGCACCAGCGCGCTGATCTGGTTGGTAGAAAGGCTGGTGACAAAGCTGTCGGCAACAGCGTCCAGAATTTTGGTAAAGCCCATCAGCAGCGCCGGGGACTTGATCTTGTTCAGCATGGCGTCGATCACCTTCATCTGATTGATGCCGCGCTGCACATCGCCGGTCTTGAAGGCGTGGCGCTCGCGGGCAAAAGCCAGCGCAGCCTTGCCATCCAGATGGTTCCAGCCCTCCACAAAGGTGGTGGGGTCGTAGTAACCGGGGCTGCCCACCGAGGTGAACGCCTGATCGGAATACACGTCCACACCGCCCAGCGCATCAACAATGTCGATAAACCCTGCAAAATTGATGCGGATATAGTGCTCCACGTTCACACCATACAGGTTGCCGAGGGTGTCCATGCTGGTCTGCACACCGTAAAGCCCGGCGTGGGTCAGCTTATCCTTGCTGTTTGTTCCGGCAAGGTCCACATAATAATCGCGCGGGGTGTTGATCAGCACCACCTGCTTGGTAACGGGGTTCACTGCGGCAATGATATTCACATCACTGCGCGCTTTTTCGGTCAGATCGCCGCGGGTGTCCACGCCGCTCAGGTACAGCACAAAAGGCTCTTTGGTGATCTTATTGGCCTCGGCGTTGCTCAAAAAACCGTTGGTCATATTGCCCAGCGCGTCGAGGCCCTGCTGTGCCCACACGCAGCCCACCGCCATGGCGGCGCACAGCACCACCGAGAACACCCGGGACACTGTGCCTGCAGTTTTGTACTCCTGACAGCGCTTGACCAGCAGCCACAGCAGCACCAGCAGCGCCGCCAGCACCACCAGATACAGCACCGGCAGCATCTGGGTGCGCCACAGCTGCACCAGCGCCAGAACGCTTAAAATTGCCTGTACGATCAGCAAGATCTTCCCTCGTTTCGGGGGCTGGTACGCCCCATTCTCCCCGCCAGCAGTGTTGCGGGGGGTGTTTTGCTGCGGGCGGCGGGGCGGCGCAGCCTGCTCCGGCGGCAGCTCCGAGAAAAACGCGGCGCTGTCCACCACCACAGTGGCGTCCTGCTGTTCAGCCTTGTGCAAAAGACGGTGCAGGGAACGACCGTCCTCCTTGCGGGAATGCTCATTTTCGTCCAACATGAGAATACTCCTTTTTTCAGCCCACCGGAACGATGGTCAGCACGGCGCGGGCAGGCAGACAGGTGGCGGTCTGATCCTCCGCCGACAGCCAGCCAAAGCCCTCGCAGATGTGATCCGGGCAGGGCGATTCAATAAACCGCGCTCTGCCGTCCTTCACCTCTATATGCACCGTATAATAACCGGTGTCCACACTGTAAGTTTCGTCCTTTTCCAGCGGAATGTCCATCACGGCGTTCGCGTCGCCGTAAATCAGCTGGGCAGTCAGTTTTCCGCCGGTGGCGTTGTGGCTGCGCACGGCCAGCAGCACCGCTGCTATGGCCAGCACCACCACCGCAAACAGGATATTGGTCAAAAGCTTTTTGTTCTTCATGGCTTACTGCTCCCCGGGCTTGAGCTGCTCCAGCTCTGCCAGCCAAAGGGTGGCACAGGCGTCGCTGGGCATCCGCCAGTCGCCCCGGGGTGAAAGGGTCACGCTGCCCACCTTGGGGCCGTCCGGCAGGCAGCTGCGCTTGAACTGCTGGGCAAAAAAGCGCCAGTAGAAGTTGCGCAGCCACTTGTACAGCACGGCATCCGTGTACTCTGCTCTGCCTGCAAAGGCCACCTTTGCCAGCCGGTAGATTTTTGCCGGGCCAAAACCGCAGCGCAGTACATAATACAGGTAAAAATCGTGCAGCTCGTAGGGGCCCACCAGATCCTCTGTGATCTGTGCAATTTCGCCGTCCTTGGCGGGCAGCAGTTCCGGCGACACCGGGGTGGCAAGAATATCCAGCAGCACATCGTGCAAAGCAGCGGTGGCAGCAGTCTCAGCTTCGTACTGCACCAGATAGCGCACCAGCGTTTTGGGCACACCGGCATTCACGCCGTACATGCTCATGTGGTCGCCGTTGTAGGTCGCCCAGCCCAGCGCCAGCTCCGAAAGGTCGCCCGTGCCCACCACAAGGCCGCCGGTGCGGTTGGCAAGGTCCATCAGCTCCAGCGTGCGCACCCGTGCCTGCCCGTTTTCAAAGGTGACATCCAGCACGGTCTCATCCTGCCCGATATCCGCAAAGTGGCTGCGCACGGTGTCGGCGATGCGAATTTCCTGAAAGCTTACGCCCAGCTCCCCGCACAAAATTTCGGCGTTGCTGCGGGTGCGCTTGGTGGTGCCAAAGCAGGGCATGGTCACCGCCAGCACATCGGCGGCGGAGCGGTGCAGCTGCTTCATGGCGCGCACTGCCACCAACAGGGCAAGGCAGCTGTCCAAGCCGCCGGAAATGCCAATGACCGCCGTTTTTGCGTGGGCGTGCTCCAATCGCTTGGCAAGGCCATCAGCCTGCATCTTCAAAATCAGCTCGCACCGGGCGGCGCGGCGCTGCGGGTCACCGGGCACAAAGGGTGCGGGGTCAATGCGGCGGGTGAGCACCGTTTCCTCCGGTGATAGGTCAAATTCCACCGTGATGTAGCCCTCGGCAGTGTGCTCAAAGCTGGTGTTGCGGGCACGCTCGGCCTCCATGCGCTGGCAGTCCAGCTCGGTCTCGGCGTGGTCGCCCGCAAAGGGCGCAGTCTCCGCCAGAATGCTGCCGTCCTCGGCGATGAGGTCATGCCCGGCAAACACCATGTCGGTGGTGCTTTCGCCGTGCCCTGCCGAGGCGTACAGGTAGCCGCACAGCAGCCGGGCAGACTGGTTTGCCACCAGTGCGCGGCGGTACTCCGCCTTACCCACGGTCTCATCGCTGGCAGAAAGGTTTGCAATGACGGTCGCGCCCGCCAGTGCGTGGAAGGTGGAGGGCGGCAGGGCGCTCCACAAGTCCTCGCACAGCTCCACGCCCAGCACAAAGCTGGGCATCTGGCGGCAGCGGAACAGCAGCGACGTACCAAAGGGCACCTGCTGCCCGCAGACGGTCACCGTCTGTACCTCGGTGCTGCCGGGGGTGAACTGCCGCTTTTCGTAGAATTCGCCGTAGTTGGGCAGGTAGGTCTTGGGCACAACGCCCAACAGCTGCCCGCGGCACAGCACGGCAGCGCAGTTGTACAGCTTGCCGTGCACCAGCAGCGGCAAGCCAACCAGCACTACGGTGTCCAGTGCGCGGGTCTGCGCAAGCAGCCACTCCAGCGCATCCAGTGCGCCCTGCTGCAAGGTGCGCTGCAAAAACAAATCGCCGCAGGTGTAGCCGGTAAGGCAAAACTCCGGGAAAACCGCCAGCTTTACCCCCCGCTGCGCGGCAGTTTGCAGCTGTGTCAGCATCTGCTGTGCATTATAGGTGCAGTCTGCCACCCGCAGCGCGGGCGAAAAAGCAGCCGCCTTTAAAAAACCATCTTTCATAAGAGGATTTCACATCCTGTCTGTTTCAATGTTGCCATGGTGACCCATGTTGACCATAGTATACCACAAACCGCATAAAACGGAAAGTAACAGACTGGTAAAAGAAGTGTGAACGTGGGAAAACCCTCTCAGTCTCGTTTTTCCAGTTAGCGACTTCCCGGAGTGCACCCCTTCCGTCTGCTCACTTCGTTCGCAGCCACCCGCTCCCCACTCTGTCGCCAACGCGACATCTCTCCCCGGCCGGGGAGAGTCTGTCCAAGGGGACGGCTTTGGGCGGTGATAGCAAACTTTCCGGCAGTGCAAAAGGCGTCCCTATTGGAGGAGCTGGCGAGCGCAGCGAGACTTAAGGGATAAAAAAACACCCCCGCAGGCATAAGCCTACGGGGGTGTTATTATGCTAGTATGTTCCCTGCACCCCTAGGGGTACAGTCACGCAAGCATGAGCCTATCAGTCAAGCTGATTACTTAAGCTTTGTAGACGCCCTCGCCAACGATGTTCTTAGCGGTGCCGAAGCCCAGGTTGTAGATAGCAGCCAGGTTGCCAGCAACGTTCAGGATGCTGTTCACAACGCCCAGAGCGCCGTAGCCGAACTTCTGAGCGCCAGTGGACTCACCGGTCACATTATCGGTGTAGTTGTCCTTCCAGATCTTGCTGAACTGGCCGCCGAAGCCGGTCAGGCCGTCGCCGGGGGTCCAGGTGCCGCTGAACACAGCGCCAACGGTGTTGTCCAGGAAGCCCTGAACGTACTTGTTACCAACGATGGTAATCAGGTTCTTGTGGAAGTTCTGCCACTGAGCAGCGCCCATAGCGGGTGCCAGGCAGTCAGCAACGCTACCACCCATAACGTAGGTCATCTCGTTCTCAGACACAGCAGAGAAATTTGCAGGCATCATCATAATGAATTACTCCCTTCAAAAATAGAAAAAATATTTTCGAACCGGTGTTTCCGGCTCAATCCTTATTAGGATGGCAATAATATACCACACTTTCCAGAAATGTTCAAGTACTTTTTTGAAAAAAGTGTAAAAACTGTGAAACATCGTCCCGGCTTTTGTAGCAAAACTGCACTGTTCATGCGGGTTTTTCTGGTGTGACAAGTTTTTTCGCAAATTTGTGAAAAATAGACTACCAGAACCATAAGGCGGTGCTTTGCAATGAAAACAGTTGTTTTTGTGGACGAATTGCTGCTGGTAAACTTTGCCGCAGCCGCCGCGCTGCTGCTGGGCGCGGGGCTTTTATGCGGGCGCAGCTGCACCGGGCTGCGGCTGTGCGCGGGCAGCGCGGCGGCTGCGGTCAGCACCCTTGTCCTGCTGGCCCCTCCGTGGCCCGCCCCGCTGGCGGTACTATATAAAATCGCCAGCTGCTGCGGGGTGGTGGCGGTGTGCTACGGCGTGTCCGGGGCGCGCAGCTTTGCCCGGCTGTGCGGATGGTATGCGGCGCTGAACGGCCTGCTGTGCGGCGCGGTGGTGCTGCCCGGGGTGCAGGCCAACAACCTGAGCGTGCTTTTACCGGTGCGCCCGGGGCAGCTTTTGCTCTGCTGCGCCGGGGTGTACGGACTGTTGCGCGGGCTGCTGGCGGTGTTTGGCCGCCCGCAGCGGGGCTGCTTTGCCGCTGTGCTGCAAATTGCGGGGGCAACAGTGCCGGTACAGGCCTACCACGACACCGGCTTTACCCTGCAAGACCCCCTTGCTGGGCGGCGGGTGGTGCTGGTGCAGTACCCGCCGTTGCGCAGCCGGCTGCCCGCACCGCTGCGCGCCTACTTAGACAGCTGGTTTGCCTCCGGCACTGCCCCGCCTCCGGGGCTGAGGGTGCAGTTTGTACCCTGCGCCGCCGTTACCGGCCATTGCCGGCTGCCCGCCGTGCCCGCCGCGCTGTGCCGTGGGCAGCGCCGCGTGCCCGGCCTGCTGGCGGCCTTTTGCGCCCCGGACGCCCCCACCGGCGCATGGACGCTGCTGTTGGGGGACGACGTGGCGGAGGAGGTGGGGGTGTAGGAGTTTTCCGCCCTCTCAGGCGCTCCCGCGCCAGCTCTCCCCTTGGGAGAGCTGGCAAGCCCGACAGGCTTTGACTGAGGGAGTTTCCTTATAATACATATAATAAAAGGTGCACAGGAGGGATATCCATGTTGCAGTTTTTTCGCAAGGTCTGGCAGCGGCTGTGGGGGCGTTTGCGCTACTGCGGCGCGGTGCATTATCTGGCGGGCGGGCCAAGCCTGCCCCCGCCCCTTACCCCCGAGCAGGAAAAAGCCCTGCTTGACCGCATGGCTGCCGGGGACGCTGCCGCCCGCGAGGAGCTTATCACCCACAACCTGCGGCTGGTGGTGTATCTGGCCAAAAAGTACGAAAACAGCGGTGTGCCCGCCGAGGACTTGGTAAGCATTGGCACCATCGGGCTGATCAAGGCGGTAAACACCTTCACCCCTGCCCGCAGCATCAAGCTGGCCACCTACGCCAGCCGCTGCATCGGCAACGAGATCCTGATGTACCTGCGCAAAAGCTCCAACCGCCGGCAGGAGGCCAGCATCGACGAGCCTTTGAACGTGGACGGCGACGGCAACGAGCTGCTGCTCTCGGACATTCTTGGCAGCGACGCCAACGCGGTAAGCCAGCAACTGGAGCAGGACGCCGAGCGCGCGGTGCTGCGCAGCGCCGTAGCGGCACTCTCGGCACGGGAACGGCAGATCATGGAACTGCGTTTCGGCCTTACCGACGGCGTGGAGCGCACCCAGAAGGAAGCCGCCGATGCTCTTGGCATCAGCCAGAGCTATATCTCCCGGCTGGAAAAGCGCATCATCCGCACCCTGAAAGCCCGCCTTGAAAGCGAGTAGCAGCGGGCGCAGCGCTTGACATTCCGCGTGGGAACGTGTATCAGGTTTGTCTATAATGCGCCCCTCTTTTGCGGAGGGGCGCTCAATTTTTTCCACGCATAGCGCCCGGCGCGCAGAGCCATACTTCCGGTAAAGCTAAAAGACCGGGGGCGTTTGGATGTACAACAAGGTGGAGCTATGCGGTGTGAACACAGGGCAGCTGCCTGTGCTGACCGAGGCGGAAAAGCGGCAGCTGCTCACCCTTGCCCACGCCGGGGACAAAGCTGCCCGGGCGCGGATGGTGGAGGGCAACCTGCGGCTGGTGCTCAGTGTAGTGCAGCGGTTTGCCCAGCGGGGCGAAAATCTGGACGATCTGTTTCAGGTGGGGTGCATCGGGCTGATCAAGGCCATCGACAACTTTGACCCCGCACAGCCGGTGCGGTTTTCTACCTACGGCGTGCCCATGATCATCGGGGAGATCCGGCGGTTTCTGCGGGACAACAACGCCCTGCGGGTAAGCCGCACCCTGCGGGACACCGCCTACCGCGCCATGCAGGCGCGGGAAACGCTGGAAAAGCAGCTGGGGCGAGAGCCAACCATGGACGAGATCGCCGCCGCAGCCGGGCTTGCCCGGCGCGAGGTGACCGCCGCGCTGGAATCGGTGGTGGAGCCGCTCAGCCTTGACGAGCCGGTGTACACCGACGGCGGCGATGCCATGTATGTGATCGACCAGGTGCGGGACCCGGACAGCGAGGAGAGCTGGATCAGCGGGTTGCAGTTCCGCGATACGGTAGCCGCCCTTTCGCCCCGGGAAAAGCGCATCATGGAGCTGCGGTATCTGCGCGGTAAGACCCAGATGGAGGTGGCGCAGGAGATCGGCATCAGTCAGGCGCAGGTAAGCCGGCTGGAAAAAGGCGCGTTGCAGCAGTTTCACACCGGGGGATGAAAGCAGCCGCCTGAAAACCCTCTCAGCAAAAAAGACCGCTGCGCAGTGCAGCGGTCTTTTTTGGGCTTCAGCGGCGGCTGTATCTGCGCCGGGTGGCAGCCCCGCCCCGCAGGTGGCGCTCGGCCTTGTTGCGGGCCAGCACGGCGCGCACCTGCCCGTACAGCGCCGGGCTGATGCTGCGCAGCCGCACGGCAACGTCCTTGTGCACGGTGGACTTGCTGCACCCGAACGCAGCCGCCGCTGCACGCACCGTGGCGTTGTGGGCGGCAATGTACTCCCCCAGCTGCACGGCGCGCTGTTCCGGATCGGCTTTCATATCCCGCCTCCCTGCGTTCCAGCTTTGCAATGGTATAACATACGCGCCGCCGGGGCGGATTATGTCTGCGGGCTTGACTTTTTGTCCCACGGCGCGTATACTGTGGGCGGACATAAAAACAGGGGCGCCGTAAGGCTGAGATCCGCATAACGCGGAGTACCCTTTACCTGATCCGGGCAATACCGGCGTAGGGAGTTTGCGGAACCGTCCGGTACGTTCAACAAACCTCCATGCGTCTGCTGCCAGCAGACGCATTTTGTTTTTGTGTACTATTATGAGAGAGGAATCTTTTTATCATGTCCAAAACCTATTCCAAGACCCGTATTCTGGTGGAATGCGCCCTGATGATCGCCATTGGCACGGTGCTTTCCAACATCAAGTTCTTCACCATGCCCAACGGCGGCAGCGTTACCCTGCTGAGCATGCTGCCCTTTGTGCTGGTATCCTTCCGCCACGGCGCAAAGTGGGGCCTGTTCACCGGTTTCGTGAACTCCTGCCTGCAAATGATCATGGGCTTCTACCCTCCTCCCGCTTCCACCTTCCTCTACTTCCTCGGTGAGGTGCTGCTGGACTATGTGCTGGCCTTTATGGCACTGGGTCTGGCCGAGCTGTTCGCCCGCCCCTTCAAGAACCGCACCGTGGGCGTGGCCGTGGGCACCTTTGCCGCCGGTTTCCTGCGCTTTATGTGCAGCTTTTTGTCCGGCGTGCTGGTCTGGGGCAACCTGAACGATGGTCTGGCCGCATGGACTTACAGCCTGACCTACAATGGCAGTTATATGCTGCCCGAGACCCTGCTCACCATGGTGGCCGCTGTGCTGCTGTGCCGCGTGGCTCCGCAGATCTTTGACCGTCAGGCACGCTAAGGCGTCGTTTTTCAAAAGAGCACTTCTCTGCTTCCCGATCCCCGCCGGGCACACGCCTTGCGGGGATCTTTTGCTGCAAAAAATTTTCAAAAAACTGTTGACAAGCGCACCTCCGGCTGGTATAATTACACACGTCGTCAGGCACGAGGACAAACATCTGGGGGTTTAGCTCAGCTGGGAGAGCGCTTGCATGGCATGCAAGAGGTCACCGGTTCGATCCCGGTATTCTCCACCAGAAGGAAAAGCACCGCACGGAAACGTGTGGAGTTTTTTGTTGTTACCGACCAAAGGAGAAACTATGAGCTACGCGATCGTATTCAGCAGTAAAACAGGCAACACAAAATTATTGGCAGACACGCTGCACGCCTGTCTGCCACAGGAAAACTGCTGCTATTTTGGCACCCCGGACCCTGTTGCCATGGAAGCAGACGACCTCTATGTGGGCTTCTGGACAGACAAGGGAAACGCTGACGAAAGCACTTTGGACTTTTTGAAGCAGCTGCACGGCAAAAATATCTTCCTTTTTGGCACCGCCGGCTTTGGCGGCAGTGAGGAGTATTTCAACAAGATCCTGAAAAAGGTGGAGCGTTCACTGGACAGGAGCAACACGGTCTTCGGCCGTTATATGTGTCAGGGCAAGATGCCGCTTTCGGTACGCCAGCGGTATGAGGGCATGAAAAAGCAGCCGATCCATCTGCCCAATCTGGATGCGCTGATCGAGAATTTTGACAACGCCCTTTCTCACCCGGATGCAGAAGATCTGGAACGGTTAAAGCAGGCGGTAAAATGATAAAAAAGCAGCGGTTTTCCTCAAACAGAGGAAGCCGTTGCCTTTTTTGCTTAGCGGATGATCCTACGCTCCTGCCTGCGGCTCCGCGGTTCTTATCCCACGCTTCTTTTATAAAAGAACAGGTACTGCTGCACGATGCCTGCTTCCAGCCCGAACTGCGGGAACGGGTCCTGCCCGGCAAACTCGTCCCGGATGAGCCGTTCGATCCAGACATCCACCGGCACACGGCCCACACGGCCATAGCCGAACAGACACACGCAGTTTGCCACCTTTTTGCCCACACCGTCCAGTTCCATCAAACGGGCAAAAAGTGCTTCATCGGGAAGGGAAGCCAGCTTCTTCAGGTCCAGTGTGCCCTCTGCCGCCTGCTGCGCCGCATGCAGCACGTAGCGGGTGCGGTAGCCAAGACCGCACTCCTGCAGCGCCTGCTCCCCGGCACAGCAGAGCGCTTCTGCTGTCGGGAACGCATACACCGGCCCTTCGCTATCGCTGCCCAGCCGCTCGCCAAACCGCTCCGAAAGCAGCTCTACCGCCCTGCGGATAGCCGGGATGCTCTTTCGCTGCGAGATGATGAAGCTGACCGCGCAGGACCTGTACCGGGACGGCATCGTGGAAGAAGTGATCCCGGAGCCGGTGGGCGGTGCCCAGCGCTGCCACGCGGCCCTGTTTGAGCGCATGGATGCCGCTCTGCGTGCTCACCTGAAAGAATTGTGCCGCATGAGCGACCGGCAGCTGGCCGATCAGCGCTATAAAAAGTACCGCCAGATCGGAGAAACGAGGAACGCATGAATGGTTTACAGCTGATCGCCACCGGCGGGGCCATCCCCGGCCGGACGGTCACCAACGAAGATCTGAGCCGCATGGTGGATACCAGTGACGAGTGGATTACCAGCCGCACCGGCATCCGCACCCGGCACTGGTGCACGGAGGATGAATCTGCCGCCACGCTGGCCATTTCCGCCGCAAAGCAGGCTTTGGCCCGCAGCGGCCTTGCCCCTGCGCAGATCGGGTGCTGCATCTGTGCCACCCTGTCCGCCCCAGACGCGACCCCCAGTGTAGCCTGTCAGGTGCAGGCGGCGCTGGGCCTTCCCGAGGACCGGCCTGCGCTGGATGTCAACGCGGCCTGTTCCGGCTTCCTCTACGGCATAGCCGTGGCGCGGGGACTGCTGACAACTTTGGGTGGACAGTATGCCCTCGTCATTGGGTGCGAAGCCCTTTCCCGCCTGATGGACCCCGCCGACCGCTCCACCTGTGTACTGTTTGGGGATGGAGCCGGTGCTGCCATTTTTCAGCTGTCGGGCACTCCCTTTGCTCTGACGCTGGGCGCGCGCGGCAGCGATGTTCTCCATGCGGGCGGGCCGAACCGCACAG
>OJNS01000712.1_pt1 | contig 20036 bp, 16 predicted proteins | sample 1597911 | NCBI WGS metagenome assembly OJNS01 (sample SAMN01915214, study PRJEB22387) | human gut metagenome | isolation source: stool | host: Homo sapiens | place: USA
GAATGAAGCCGGTGAAAAGATTAAGGCTACTGGTGCCAATGCCAGTGCCGATGATATTGCTGATGCAGTAGGTAATTTGATTTATGTGGATGAGGATGGCTACATTAATATTGGTGATTATAAGACTTCATTCAAGTACAATGCCACTATTCCGTCAATGATCTACAATGAAAAAGATCAGACCATGAAGGTAACTATTGATGGCAGGGAATATACATTGCTGATGGAAGGTTCTGCTTTCAATGGTTTACAGACTATCGTTTATAGAAAGCAGGCAACAGACGATATGAATGATATCGTTTATGCCTATTTGCTGAAATATAAGGATAAAGACGGTAATAGGGACAAAGATGTTTTATTTGCGTCTGTTCCGGCTAAAGCAGAATTCAAGGTATATCCTGAAACATTTTCTTTGTCCGACGCTGAATTCTATTTCTCTGATACCTACAAGACCAGAGCTGCTGTTCCCGCATTGAGCTATGTGGAAAAATCGGCTTCATTGGAAAATGGTATCTTGAGCGTTTCTATGCGTCCGCAGAATATGGTATCTGGCACAAACTATAAAACCTCATTGGACGTGAAGATGTATAATCAGTATGTTTCTGCATCTGACTATTTCAATGTACAGGTTGCCAATGTATATAGTGAAGATATCCATGCTTACCGTATCTTCCCGGGACAAGAAATTGATCCTCGTGAAATAACATCAACTGTAAAAACTGCTAATACTTGGGAGGTTGCTGATAAGTTTAACTATACAGAACAATTCAATTTGAATGATTCAGTCAATGCAGCTGTTGTTATTAATCAGAAAGTAATGCCTTTGGCAGAAACGAATATTGAATATACCCAGTCTTTCAAGTTGATTGATCAGGATATGGAGATAACGTTCGATGGCCAGACAATAAATACACGTCAGGGTATTTTTGAGGTTAAAGACGGTATCTTGGCTGTGAAAGAAGCTTATCAGTCTTCTGCTATCAATGAATATGCAGGTGTTGAGGTTACAACAACTGTAAAATCTCAGGTAGAAGGTGTGGATGACTATGTATTCAAGAATACGATTTTCGTGAAAGCTGTTCGTCCGGAAAAAGAAATTAACTACGGTACTGTAGATTTGATTCCTAATGAAGGTACACTGGCTTTGGACTATGCTACTAAGACTCAGATTGTTTCTTTGAATGTGCGTAAGTTTGAATCGGAAGTTGGTGGTCGTGACGTTGTGGCTGGTGATAATTACTCTTGGAAGAATTATTTATTGCCGTTGTATGCTTATAACGAAGAAACTAAGGCATATGAGCAAGTTTCTAAAACAAATGGAGTAGCAGAAATGGCTTCTAACATTGATTCAGATGAATTGACTATTGCTGACGGTGACATCTTGTTGTATTACAGAAATGGTGGAACCAATGCAGATAAAGACTCTCTGTTCTTGATGGTTGGAGCTAAGGCTAAGTTGCCGAAAACAACATTGTATGTTTCTCCTGAAGCTCAGGTTAGTGGACAGACTTATAAGTTTAGTGCTTGGAATGGTACATTTGGTAAGAACAAAATGCCTTATGCAGTATGGAACAACTATGATGCTAAGTATTTTGCTTTGACATTGACAGATGTTTCTGTAACTCGTAACTTCAGCGCAACAGTTAAGGAAGAATATAAAGCACAGACTATCATTGGTAAATGGAGTGCAGACAAGACAACTTATACATTGGAATCAAATGTATTCGATGACATGTACACTGTAATTCCGACTGATGCTACTCTTGCCTTTAACTTGGATGCTGAAAAGCAGAATGATTATGTGAAAGGTTTGATAACTGCGGGTACATTGACATTCGAAGGCAACACTGTTAAGTTCACTGCACCAGTAGATGCAGCCAAGGTTAAGGAATTGAAGATTGACCTGTATGATGGTACTGTAGCTAAAGATAACTTCTACAGAACTGATACATGGAAGGTTCAAAGCCCGTTGAAAGCATTCGCAGGAACAGCTAACTTGGGCAAGTTTTATGATGCAACTTTGGCTAAGAATACAGTAATTGATTTCGTAACTTATGCTAAGACTGTATTAGGTGCTGACAAGAAGACATCTGTATGGAACTCATTGGTTCTGAAAGACTATATTGACCAGAATGTTGTGAAGTACAATGTAAAAGATGGTAAATTCGATTTGCTTGCTGCTGAACAGTCATTGTATAGAACAGCTACTTCATCAACAGGACTTACCTTCTCTACAAAGACAGAAGGTTGGACAATTGAAAACGGTAAATTGAAATGTACAATCGACCCGACCGGTACAATCTACGAAAAGGTAGTTACTGTAACCGTCGCATACAAGCATGACTGGGGTACTACTTCATTCGACTTTACTATCGAAGTAATCAGAAATGCAAAACCTTGATAGGAGTTCCGTTTTAATTAGATAAAAAGGCGTGTGCCTTGTCATCTTGGCACACCCTCTTTACCATAAGACTATTTTCAAGCGAGGAAAGAAAATGCTTCCCATAATGGAGCGGTTTCTTTCCTCGCTTTTTTAGTGCCTTTGATACCATACAATGTAAAAACAAAGAAAAACAATTTATTATGGAACTAGAGGAATTGGAAATGATATCCAATAAGGTAAAATTCGGGATAGTAATCATTGGATTGTTGGGCGGTCTTTTTTTAGTCCTGCATTATGTGATTTATCCAAATCTGGCTACCGGTGAAACCAGGTACTTGCTATGGAAGTCCATACTCGAAACCTTATTCTCTTCCTTGTCTGTCGCAGTTATACTGGGTGGCTTGCTGGTTTGGGCATCTCCCAAAAAGATGAAAATAGGTGAATTTAAAGTATTGCAGCCCTATCAAATCAATAATCATCACCGCGAATGCAGGACAAACACCCATGAATGGTGGTATGACGGGGGAAGCGGACGCTACACTCGAGACATCACTCTGCCTAGCTTAATGAATCTGTGTGAAGAACAGCATCGGACCATGCATGTCTGCATCTATATTCTTGATCCACGGGACGAGAATGTCTGCCGGATGTACGCGACATACAGTAATTTAGTGACTCCGGGTAATGTGGTTACCCAAGCGAATGTAAAATGCGATTTGCTGGCAACCATCATAGCAGCTTATTTTTACGGAAGAACCTTGAACATTGATGTCTATCTGAAAAATCACTTCTCCATATTCAAAAGGGAATTCTCAGATAATATGGTTCTTGTAACAAGGGAGGATCGGACGAAACCGGGTGTTGTATATTCAAAAGGCTCTGATTTTTACGATGCGTACAAGATGGAACTGGAGCAGGGGCGGAAACTTTATACTCACCTAGACCGTCAGGTAAGTTGGGGAGACGATTTGCAACGCTGTGAAGACATTAGTAAGCAACACATCAGGCAGCTGTTGGCCTTGCTGAACCTGTCGGTTAATATTACTGACATTGAACTAGACATGATACAGAAATTCGTCAGTTCCAAGACTTCACCCTATATAAGATAGTGCACTATGCCCGTTTTTTCCGACAGATTATGCCTGGTTCAGCCTTCAAGCGGATACCAGATCGTTTCTCATCAATACGCGTTGGCATTGACTTTCCCCTATTTGATCAGATTTTTGGAACTGGACAAGAAGTTCCGTCTTTCATTGTATGTAGAGGGAAGGACAGAGCAGTCTTTCTCTAGGCATTTGCAGGGAGAGCAACCTTACTTTGTGCTGATCACATCCAATACGGCAACTTTCCCCCATGCCGTGAAATTAGCGCAGATAGCCAAGAGCGAGGGGTGTTATGTAATCCTTGGGGGAATTTTTGCCAGCATGAATGCAGAGAGAATATCAACGAATTATCCTTGTTTTGACAAAATTATCAAAGGGGCTCCTCTTGCCGGAATGTTTGACCAATTCCCTTTGGATAGGATCGTGGAAGGCAGAAGGCAGTATGATATTGATTTCGAAGTGGGCGATATTTGGGATTTACCTTTGTTTGATTGTTATCGGAACGATCCAGTATGTTATGAGATCACTTTCGGGTGCGTGTACAATTGTAATTTCTGTTCACTGCGCCGCATTTGGAATGCAGGAGTTTGTTCACACAGGTCTGTCGAGGTAGTCCGTTCCGATTTGAAGCGTCTTGCTAATCGGCAAATATTGAAAATCATAGACGATGATATTTTGCAGTCACCACATATCCTAGCAGCATGTGACTTCCGGTTATCTTTCAAGAAGGTGATAGCGGAAACAAGAATTGACCGGGTGAATGAACAGTCCATATCTGTCTTGAGAGAATTCGGGGTTACTCATCTGATTATGGGAGTGGAGAGCTTTGAAAATGAACACCTTGTATCTTCATTGAAAAGCCGTTCGGGCATTTGGACCGAAACCGTGTTTAAAGCAATGGATTTATGTGCCCGATATCATATAACAGCACGGCCGGTTTTACAGGTATTGTATCCGGGAATGTCTAAAAACTATTTGCAGAACATATTACCTTATATCAGGGACTGGACTCCAACAAACAATATTGAAGTCTTTTTTTCTTTCTTTACTCCTCATCCCGGATTGGATTCCGGCAAGGGGATAGCCTCCAACTTGTTGACGAACGACTTGGCGGACTTTGATCATTTACACCCGGTGTATATGCCTGACGGATATGATATAGATGATGTGAAAAAGATTCTGTCTGATTATAATCAATTGGTTGATGTCACGGAATCTGTTGAATTTAATCCTTATGTTTTCTCTTTTGGAAAGTATAAAAAAGAGTTTGATCTGTTTTTTAATTGAACGGAAACTCTTAGGGTATCAGAAACCGTTTGATGAGTAATGGAAGGACAGACTGTAACAGGATTGAATAATGAATTTATGTGATAACTTTTCGACTGTGATTTTGGATGATGTCAAGTGGAGGAGGCGATAAATAGTTAAATCTTTCTTTTAAGACGGGGAATTGCAGTATATTGATTACTTTTGTCCTGTATCATAACTTATTAAACCTCGGATAGATATGGGAACAGAAGGCATACAGGATAAATACATCAACCCTTATACCGATTTCGGCTTCAAGCTGCTTTTCGGCACGGCAATGAACAAGGAACTTCTTATCAGTTTCCTGAACGCGCTTCTGTTCAAGGAAGAGACAGTGAAGGATGTCACCTATTTGAATGCGGAGCATCTGGATACGCAGGAGTATGACCGCCGTGCGGTGTTTGATGTATATTGCGAAAACGAGAAGGGCGAGAAATTCTTGGTGGAAATGCAGCGTGGTGAGCAGCAGTTCTTTAAAGACCGCAGTGTGTATTATGCTACTTTCCCTATCCGTGAACAGTCCCAACGGGGAAAATGGGATTATGAGTTGAAAGCTGTTTATATCATCGGCATCCTTAATTTCACTTTCAATGATACGGACGGGGACTATTTCCACCACGAAGTGAAGCTGGTGGACCTGTACACCCATAAGGTATTTTATGACAAGCTTACTTTTATCTATCTTGAAATGCCGAAGTTCAACAAGAAGGAGGATGAGTTGGAGAGCATGTTCGACAAATGGCTGTTCGTTCTGCGTAACCTGTCTTCCCTGTTCGAGCGTCCGCGTGCGTTGCAGAACCGTGTGTTCGACCGTCTTTTCGAGGCTGCCGAGATAGCTAAGTTCAATCCTAAGGAATTAGGCGAGTATTGGGAAAGTTTGAAGAATTTCCGTGATTGGTACAGTGTGATGTCCACCCAGTTGAAAAAAGGGCGTGAGGAAGGTCTTAAAGAAGGTCTTGAGCAAGGTCGTAAGGAAGAATGCTTCAAGAATGCAAAAAAATGAAACAGGCCGGTATTGCATTTGATGTAATTGCACAGGTTACCGGTCTGTCTATAGGGGAAATAGCGTCTTTGTAAGTCGTTTACGGCACCAGTCCGTCCAGCATCTCGATATAAAGCCTTATCGCTTCCTCAATTTCCGAAACCATGATATATTCATCAGCCGTGTGTGAACGGGAGGACTTTCCCGGACCGATTTTGACAGACGGGAACTTCATCAACGCCTGATCGGACAAAGTAGGAGAACCGAAAGGTACACGTCCTAGTTTTACCGCGCGTTTCACAAAGGGATGCTCGGCACTGATATGAGATGAGTTCAAGCGGAAAGAACGAGCTTTCGCCTCGCTTTTTAGATGGGCACTTATTTCTTTGAATAGTTCTTCGTTAGAGTAACATTCATTACTGCGGATATCCACAACGAAAGTACAAGTATCGGGGATGACATTATGCTGCGTGCCGGCATTTATTTGTGTCACGCTCATTTTGACGGGGCCTAGCAGGGAGGATTCCTTCGGGAATTTATAATCACGGAACCACTGAATGTCTTCCAGTACTTTGTAAATAGCATTCACTCCTTCATTGCGTGCGGCATGTCCGGCTTTTCCGTATGCGGTAACATCCAGCACCATCAATCCCTTTTCGGCAATGGCAGGCTGCATTTCTGTCGGTTCACCCACTATGCCCAAGGTGATGGGAGGTAGTTGGGGCAATACGCTTTCTATTCCGTTTTTTCCGGAAACTTCTTCTTCACATGAGGCAAGAAAGATCAGATTGTATGCCTGCTCGGTTGTAGAGAGATGGCGGTACACCTGAAATAAGGATACTACACTGGCGCCGGCGTCATTACTTCCCAAACCGTAAATCTTTCCGTTTTCGGCTTTCGGAGTGAAAGGATGTTTCCGCCATCCGTTTACCGGTTTTACGGTATCGATGTGGGAATTTAGTAAAATAGTCGGTTTGTTGAGGTCGAACATCGGACTGATACACCAAATGTTGTTGCCCGAACGACCGGTCATGATACCTGTTTCTTCAATATAGTTCTGCAGAAAGTCGGCGGCAGCTTCTTCTTCCCGGCTCAATGAGGGGATACCGATTAACGAATTCAGCAATGTGCTTGCTTCGGAAGTGTAATATTCTATATCAATCATCTTGATTTTAATAATTTAATGTGTTGCAAAGATACTATTTTTGCGTGGTAAACGGTGATGAAAAAAGTAGGTAATTAAGTTAGATATGCAACTAAAACTTTCGGCTGATTTCTTCTAACTCTTTGACTGGTTGGGAAAATTAATGCCTGTTTATAGAGGATAATTCCAAATTAAACGATAACTTTGCCGATGAATTAAAAATAAATCTTTGGAATGAGTAGTTCTTTCTTATCTGTCCTGATACAACGTCAGGCAGGGAAATATGGTGATCGTGTAGCGTTGCGTTACCGCGATTATAAAACAGAAACATGGATTCCGGTTTCTTGGAACCAGTTTGCCGCAACTGTAAAAACAGTTTCGAATGCATTGATAGAATTAGGTATAGGCATACAGGAAAATATAGCAGTTTTTTCTCAAAATAAACCGGAATGTCTGTATGTGGACTTTGGAGCTTTTGGGGTACGGGCTGTTACTGTACCATTTTATGCTACCAGTTCCGAGGCGCAGGTACATTATATGGTAGGTGATGCCGAAATACGTTATATCTTTGTAGGTGAACAGTTGCAATATGATGTGGCGTTTCGGGTTATGCAACTGGGAAGCCAACTGAAACAGATTATAATTTTCGACAGGGAGGTAAAACGTGATGAGCGGGACCAGACTTCCATTTATTTTGATGACTTTCTGAAATTGGGCGAGGCGCATCCGCATCAAGCTGAGGTAGACAAGCGTACTTCAGAGTCGGGTAATGGTGATCTTGCCAATATTCTTTATACCAGTGGAACAACCGGAGACAGCAAGGGGGTGATGTTGCATCATTCTTGCTATGAGGCGGCCATTCCGGCACACGATGAACGTTTCCCTCAATTGGGTGATCAGGATGTGATTATGAATTTCCTTCCTTTTACTCATGTGTTTGAGCGTGCATGGACTTGCTGGTGCCTTTCGATGGGATGTACTTTGTCTATCAACTTGCGTCCTGCTGATATCCAGAAGACAATAAAGGAGATCCGTCCTACGGCTATGTGCAGTGTTCCCCGTTTCTGGGAGAAAGTGTATGCCGGCGTGCAAGAAAAAATCAATGAGACAACCGGATTGAAAAAGAAGTTGATGCTGGATGCTATTAAAGTGGGACGTGAACATAATTTGGAATATGTGTACAAAGGGCTGACTCCTCCGCCTGTATTGCACATGAAATATAAATTTTATGAGAAAACGATCTATAGCTTGTTGAAAAAGACTATTGGCATTGAAAACGGGCGTTTCTTCCCTACTGCCGGTGCGGCTATTCCGCCGGCTGTACAGGAGTTTGTTTTGTCGGTGGGAATTAATATGGTAGCCGGTTATGGATTGACGGAATCTACTGCAACGGTTGCTTGTGAGAATGATAATGACCATGTGGTTGGTTCGGTGGGGCGTATCATGCCTCATGTGCAGGTCAGAATAGGGGAGAATAACGAAATAATGCTACGTGGTGAGGGAATCACTCATGGCTATTATAAAAAGGAAGCTGCTACGAAAGCGGCGTTTACTGAAGACGGATGGTTCCATACCGGTGATGCGGGTTATATAAAAGATGGGCATTTGTTCCTTACAGAGCGTATCAAGGACTTGTTTAAAACTTCAAACGGGAAGTATATCGCTCCTCAAGCCATTGAAGCCAAATTGGTGGTAGACCGTTATATCGATCAGATTTCTATTATTGCCGATGAACGTAAATTTGTTTCTGCTTTGATAATTCCTGAATATAAACTGGTGAAAGAGTATGCCGCAAAAAAAGGTATTCGCTATGAAAGTATGGAGGAACTGTTGCAGAAACCGGAAATTATCGATTTGTTTAGAGAGCGGATTGATACACTGCAGCAGCAGTTTGCACATTATGAACAGATCAAGAGGTTTACCTTGTTGCCCCATCCTTTCAGTATGGAACGTGGTGAGCTGACCAATACGTTGAAAATAAAACGTAATGTGCTGAACAAGAACTATGCTGCCGAAATAGAAAAGATGTACGAAGAATAATGGGAAAATGAATAGATTTCCACTATCTTTGCACCTTGAAATGCAAAAATTCTCAAGATGATAACAATAGAGCAACTGAAAGACGTAAAAGAACGTACTGCGGCACTTGAAAGATATCTGGACATAGAAAATAAACTGGTTCAGGTGGAAGAAGAACAACTGCGTACGCAGGCGCCCGGTTTTTGGGATGATGCCAAGAAAGCAGAAGCACAAATGAGGAAGGTGAAAGATCTGCAAAAATGGATCGACGGTTACCGTGAGGTAAAGACGATGGCAGATGAACTGGAATTGGCTTTTGACTTTTGTAAAGATGATTTGGTTACCGAAGAAGAAGTGGATGCAGCGTATCAAAAGGCTGTCACTGCGGTGGAGGCATTGGAACTGAAGAATATGCTTCGCCAGGAGGCCGACCAAATGGATTGTGTATTGAAAATTAATTGCGGTGCCGGTGGTACTGAAAGTCAGGATTGGGCTTCCATGCTGATGCGTATGTATATGCGTTGGGCGGAGACCAATGGCTATAAAGTGAGCGTGGCTAACCTTCAGGATGGGGATGAGGCCGGAATCAAGACGGTGACTATGAATATTGAGGGCAGTTTTGCATATGGTTATCTGAAAGGTGAGAATGGAGTCCACCGCTTGGTGCGCGTGTCTCCTTATAATGCTCAGGGGAAACGGATGACTTCTTTTGCTTCTGTGTTTGTAACGCCGTTGGTGGATGATAGTATTGAAGTGACAATTGAACCTGCCCGTATGTCTTGGGATACTTTCCGTTCGGGAGGGGCCGGCGGACAGAATGTGAACAAGGTGGAATCAGGAGTACGTCTGCGTTATCAATATAAAGATCCATATACCGGTGAGGAAGAGGAAATCTTGATTGAGAATACTGAAACCCGTGACCAGCCGAAGAATAAGGAAAATGCGATGAGACAGTTGCGTTCAATTTTATATGATAAGGAATTGCAGCACCGCATGGAAGAACAGGCCAAGGTGGAGGCAGGCAAGAAGAAGATTGAATGGGGATCACAAATACGCAGTTATGTTTTTGATGACCGTCGTGTGAAGGATCATCGTACTAATTTTCAAACTTCGGATGTGAACGGAGTGATGGATGGAAAGATTGATGGCTTTATCAAGGCATACTTGATGGAGTTTTCCGGTTCGGAGAATTAGTAAATTCTTCGTAATTTATTTGTTTTCTTCTAGAAACTTTGTACTTTTGGGATATTCAAAAGAGATGGTTTAATCTTAAAAATGAAATACTTATGGGAAAGAATAAGAAAGCTGCTTATAGTAAGCGGGAAGAAGAGAAAGCAAATAGGATTGTAAAAGGTCTGTTCATCGGATTAATTGTATTAGCCCTTGTTATTATGGTAGGCTATGCCATGTATGGATAAAAACGGAAAATAAATAGTGAAGTCCTGCTGAGGTTATTCTCTGCGGGGCTTTTTTATATATTAAAACGCTATGGGACAAGAAATAGAACGAAAATTTTTAGTAAAGGACGACAGTTATAAACTAGAGGCTTATGCACATAGTCATATTGTGCAAGGTTATATCTGTAGTGCTCGTGGAAGAACTGTCCGGGTGCGTATTCGGGATAATAAAGGGTATCTTACTATCAAAGGGGCCTCCAATGACTCCGGTACAAGTCGTTATGAGTGGGAGAAGGAGATCAGTTTGCAAGAGGCCGAAGAGTTGATGAAACTGTGTGAGCCTGGGGTGATTGATAAAATCCGGTATTTGGTGAAAAGTGGAGAGCATATCTTTGAAGTGGATGAGTTTTATGGTGAGAATGAAGGCTTGACTGTAGCGGAAGTGGAATTGAATAGTGAGGACGAATTGTTCAAAAAGCCCCATTTCATCGAAAAAGAGGTAACGGGAGATATTCGTTATTATAATTCTTTTTTGATGAAGAATCCTTATACTCGCTGGTAGATAATATATAGGCTTCTTTAACGTCTGAAAATAAACTACTTGCTATCGTTTACCTACCTTTGCAACAAACACAAACTCATTATTGATATATGAAACACAACATTTTATGGGGCATTATCTTGCTTGTAGCAAGTTTGTCATTTACGGCGAAGGCGCAAAAGGCTGTCCAAGGCCAGTTCTCAGTCAAGGGGGTCTTATTAGATTCTTTGTCTAATGAAGGGGAACCGTATTCTACAATCCGTATTTCATTGAAGAACAATCCTGTAAAGCCGGTGAAACTGGCTGTGACAGGAGCGGACGGCAGGTTTGACGAACGGCTTGCCGTGCCGGGGACTTATCTCATTCATTTTACTTCTGTAGGAAAGTCTCCTGTACAGAAGGAGTTCTCGATATCGGCAAATCGTAGGAATGTTGATTTGGGTAAGATTCTGATAGCAGAAGCGACTGAAATGTTGAAAGGAGTGGAGGTGGTAGCGCAGAAACCTTTGGTAAAGGCGGAAATAGACAAAGTGACGTATAGTATAGAGGATGATCCGGATTCTAAAACCAATACGACTCTTGAAATGCTCCGTAAAGTTCCGCTGGTGACTGTAGATGGAGAGGATAAAATTCAAGTAAACGGTAGCAGTAAGTTTAAAGTGCATGTTAATGGCAAGCCGAATAACATGATGAGCAATAATCCTACCGAGGTATTGCGGAGTATGCCGGCCAATTCCATTAAATCTATAGAGGTTATCACCGAGCCTGGGGCTAAATATGACGCGGAAGGGGTGGCGGGCATCTTGAATATTATCACTGTAGGAGCTGGAATGGAAGGATATACGGTGACATTGAATGGTGGTGCAAGCAATACGCGTGTGTATGGTGGCGGTTATGGTACGGTTCAGTCGGGCAAGTTCACTGTTACCGGTAATTATTCTTATAACTACCAGGGATCTCAAAAGGGATTTGAAGATTCATATCGTGAGGATTTCACGTCTCAGGAAAATAAATTTTTGGAGTCGCATCGAAGAAGCAAGAGCTATGGCAATTTTCAATTTGGCAGTCTGGAAGGAAGTTATGAGATTGACACTTTGAATCTGATTAGTTTTTCTATGAATCTGATGACTGGCAATTTTACGAATAAGAGGATTGGAAATACACATATGACTAATTATGCCGGTAATCCGGTTTACGGTTACGGTTCTTTAGGAAATAATGAATCGGGCTTTGGCGAAGTGGGGGGCAATATGGATTATCAGCATTCGTTTAAAAAGAAAGGGGAACTTCTTACTTTCTCTTATCGTTTTAGCCATTCCCCCAATAACAGTGAAGCGAATACGGATTATGAGGATACGTTGAATGTTCCTTATCTTTTGCAAAACCAATATTTTAAAAATGATGCCAGCACACAAGAGCATACGGCTCAATTGGACTATACCAATCCGATAAATTCGATACACAGCATTGAAACTGGTATAAAGTATATTTTTCGTAGAAGTAAAAGTGATGGTAAATATTATCTGGCCGATAAAACCGGAGAATATAAGTATGATCAGGATATGAGTACGCAATATGATCATAAGCAGGATATTCTGGCTGCTTATTTGGGCTATCAGCTGAAGTACAAAAAACTCGGTGGAAAGGCGGGAATTCGCTATGAGCATACATTTATGGATGCGGATTATAAAAATAAGGATGAGAAGTTTGATGCTCAGTTTGATGATTTGGTTCCATCCTTGATGTTCTCTTACCAATTGGCTCCTACTCAAAGTTTGAGGGCATCTTATAATATGCGTATCAGTCGGCCGGTTATTTGGTTTTTGAATCCGTTTACTGACACCAGCAACCCTACTGCGATCAGTTACGGTAATCCTGATTTGGAAAGTGAAAAGGCCCATTCGCTTAGTGTTACTTTCGGTAGTTTCTCGCAGAAATTTAATGTAAATGTCAGTGCTAATTATTCTTTTGTCAATAATGGTATAGAGCAATACTCTTTTATAAAAGATGGTGTGATGAATTCTACCTATGATAATATAGGAAAAAGTAAGAATATTAATTTGTCTTTGTTCTTGAACTGGAATATGTCTCCTAAAACCCGCTTTAATATCAATGGACGGGGAGCTTATGTGGATTATAGAAGTTCAGGGCTTGATTTAAAGAATCATGGCTGGGAAGGAAATGTCTTCGGAAGCTTCCAGCAGACTCTGCCTTGGGATCTGCGTCTGAGTCTGAACGGAGGGGGTGGTACTCCGCATATCTCTTTGCAAGGTAAAAGTTCCTCTTTCTATTATTATGCGATAGGGCTCAGTCGTTCTTTCTTGAAGGAAAAGAGGCTGACTATATCTCTTAACTCGTCCAATTTATTTAATAAATATATTACTTTTAAGAATAACATCAATACTCCTACTTTCTGCTCTTCTACTGCTACCAGAATTCCGATGCGTTATTATGGATTTAATATCAGTTGGCGTTTTGGGGAGTTGAAGGCTCAGGTAAAAAAAGCTGCGCGAAGCATTAATAATGATGATTTGAAAAGTGGAGGAGGTAATGCTGGAACCGGTGGAGGGATACCGGCTAATTAAAAGTTAAAACGAAACCACCTGTTAACTGTTAATTTAGGGGGTAAAAACTGTTATTTGATAGTTTATACCCCCTTTGTTGTTAGTTTTTCTGTCGTGACTTTTGCGAGAAGTCGTTAATATTGCAGCAGAAAGCAAAAACAGAAAATAACAATTTAAAAATAGATTAATATGAAGACAGTCGACTTTACACAGCATTTACTAAGTATACAAACCGAATTATTTCGCTTTGCATTTAAATTGACAGCTGACAGAGAAGAGGCTAATGATTTGTTGCAGGAAACTTCACTTAAAGCTTTGGACAACGAAGAGAAGTTTACTCCAGATACGAATTTTAAAGGATGGATGTACACCATCATGCGTAATATATTTATAAATAATTATCGTAAAACAGTGCGTGATCAGACTTTCGTTGATCAGACGGATAACTTGTTTCATTTGAATCTTCCACAGGAATCAGGATTCGATTCTACAGAAGGTGCTTATGATTTGAAAGAGATACATCGTATCGTGAATGCGTTGCCTAAAGATTACCGTGTGCCGTTTGCTATGTATGTATCAGGATTTAAATATAGGGAAATTGCCGAAAAACTGGGACTTCCGTTGGGAACAGTGAAAAGCCGTATCTTTTTCACTCGTCAGAGGTTGCAGAATGATCTGAAAGATTTCCGTTAAGTTGACTCTCTATCTTTATTATATAACTTTGACTTTTATCATCACGCCGACTGTTCGCGAAGAATCGTCGGCGTTTCTTTTTAGGATTTACGCCATATAAGGGGGCGAAGTAAGTAATATCCTATTAAGGCGGCTAGTCCGACTCCAATGCTGTTTGCCAGAAAATCCAGCCAGTCACCGCTGCGGGTATCTGTGCAATAAGCTTGCATCAGTTCGATACACCCGCTCATAGCTACAGGAGCTATGATGCCTCCCCATATTACATGATTCCAATTGATGGCCTTATGATTCCTCAGGTATTCTATCCATAAAATGAAACAGAGTCCTCCATACATGCATATATGCACTATTTTGTCTATGTAGGGGATTTCTTCCACATCTGTTTTAGGAGGAGTGAAAAAGGAAAGATAAAAGATGATAGCTACAATGATCAAGGATACCGGATATTTTCTAAAATAATATAGCATACTTTAATTTTTTTGTGATTCATCGCAAAAGTACGATTAATTTTATACTTTTGCAGGCTAACCAGTGTTGATTTATAATAATTTGATAGTTTTTTATGCAAAAAAGCGAAAGAGTAAATTTCGGAAGTAAGATTGGGGCTGTTCTGGCGGCGGCAGGTTCGGCTGTAGGACTTGGTAATATATGGAGGTTTCCCTATGAAACGGGAAATCATGGAGGTGCGGCATTTATCTTAGTATACTTGGCGTGTGTTTTTATGTTGGGAATGCCTATTATGATTGCCGAATTCACAGTAGGTCGTCATTCAAAAGCAAGTACGGGACGTGCTTATAAGGTTTTGGCACCCGGAACTCATTGGAAGTGGTTGGGATATTTGGGGGTTTTGGCCGGTTTTCTTATTCTAGGATATTATTCGGTAGTGGCAGGATGGACTTTGGAATATATATTGGAAGCGGGAATGAATGGTTTTGCAGATAAGAAGCCGGAAGATTTTGTGGTTGCTTTCCAGAGTTTTTCGAAGGATCCTGTTCGTCCACTTATTTGGCTGGTCATCTTTTTATTGGTTACCCATTTTGTTATAGTAAAGGGAGTGAAAGATGGAATAGAAAAATCTTCGAAGGTGCTGATGCCTGTTTTGTTTATACTGATAGTAGTTTTGGTAGGGTGTTCATTGTCGCTTCCCAATGCGGAAAAAGGTTTGGAGTTTCTGCTGAAGCCTGATTTCAGTAAAGTGAACGGAGATGTTTTCTTAGGGGCTATGGGGCAGGCGTTCTTTTCCTTAAGTTTGGGAATGGGATGTCTTTCAACCTATGCTTCTTATTTTGGGAAAGAAACCAAACTGGGAAATACGGCTCTGAGTGTCGGTGTGATTGATACTTTTGTGGCTGTCTTGGCCGGATTGATTATTTTTCCGGCGGCCTTTTCTGTAGGTATCCAGCCGGATGCGGGACCATCATTAATTTTTATTACATTGCCTAATGTTTTTCAGCAAGCTTTTAGCGGTGTGCCGATATTAGCTTATATTTTCTCGGTGATGTTCTATGTCTTGTTGGCTTTGGCTGCATTGACTTCTACTATTTCTCTACATGAAGTGGTGACGGCTTTTCTGCACGAGGAATTCAATTTAACTCGTGGCCGTGCTGCTAGATTGGTCACTTTCGGGTGCATTATAATTGGAGTCATTTCTTCCTTGTCATTGGGAGTTATGCAGAAATATACGCTGTTTGATAAGGGATTCTTTGACTTACTTGATTTTGTCACTGCAAAAATAATGCTTCCTTTGGGTGGTTTGCTGGTATGTATTTTTGTAGGATGGTATTTGAAACGTTCCGTTTCTTATGAGGAATTGACCAATGGAGGAAAGCTGAAAGCAGGTCTTTTCAATCTGTATATCTTCTTGTTGAGATACGTGGCACCTGTGGCTATCATTTTGATTTTTATCAATGAATTAGGGCTAATTTAGAATTGTAATGTGGAAAGACTTCTTCTATTTTTCGAAAAGCGAACGAAGAGCTATACTTTTTTTGTTGACTTTGCTTTTCATATTTATGTGTATATGGGTTCTGTTTCCAGTAAAGGAAGAGTCTTTGGAACAGGATCAAGAGGGGATAGAAGAAATAAAAAACTTTCTGGCCGGAGTACATGAGATGGAGGAGAAGGAATCTCTGCGATATTCCTATGATAAGCCTAAAAGAAGAGAGGTGGTATTGGCTGCTTTTGATCCAAATTCAGCCGATTCCATCGAATTTTTGCAACGTGGATTGCCTCCTTTTATTGCACATACTATTTTGCAATACCGGAGAGCCGGCGGTAAATTCAGGACAGCGGATGATTTCTCTCGTGTTTATGGCTTGTCGTCCGAGAAATTTAATATGTTAAAACCTTATATCCAGATATCAGAGGCTTTTCGGCGGAAACAGGATACATTGCACTTTATCAAAAAGGCGGAGAAAGATACGTTGGCGGTTTATAAATATCCGGAAGGAACTTTAGTCGATTTGAGTGAAGCGGACACTACCGAGTTGAAAAAGATTCCGGGAATAGGCAGTGGCATTGCACGCATGATTGTGGCTTACCGGAAACGTTTGGGAGGTTTTTATGATATGGCTCAATTGAAGGAAGTGAACTATGTAGATGAGGATATGTTGAGATGGTTTAAACTCGGAAATGCACCAATTCATCGGATAAATGCCAATAAGGCCGGGCTTGACAAACTTCGCTCTCATCCTTATATGAATTTTTATCAGGCAAAGGTAATTATAGAATATAGGAGGAAAAAGGGAAAATTAAAAAGTCTTTCCCAGTTATCCTTGTATGAGGAATTCACTGAGAAAGACTTGGAACGTTTGTCGCACTATCTTGCTTTTGATTAATTGTTGGGATAACCAGCAGCTTCTGCTATTTTTACCGGAATTTCGGTATTGTCAATGCGACCTTGGAATAGTTGGGCGCCGGCTCCGATAGCGAATACGGGTACATAACCTCCAGAGTGCCCACCACTGGTCCAACCTACCAGAGCGATGTCATCCAGAATTCTTTTGGCCTCAGCTGCCAAAGGTTCGTCTTGTTGATATTCACTTTTGGTCAAATCTATCTCTTTACCGCTAAATGATTCATCATATACTTTCTTCAGGGATGCTTCTTGCTTTTCATTCAATTGAATACTATCCCAAAATCCGAAATTATCCTTCAATGATTGCTTGATAACTTCCCAAGGTACTTGATTCTTGTATTTTTTTCTTAATTCGTTTACAATTTTAGTATATCCGCTTTCACTTACTTTTTGTGATTTTAAAGCTTGCAGGTTCAAAGTATACGGACCTTTTCCTAAAACGATTCCTCCGGTTTCGTGGTCGGCTGTTACTACAATCAGGGTTTCATCGGGATGTTGTTCATAGAATTCGTAAGCAACTTTTATGGCATTGTCCATATCCATCACTTCGTGGAATACGGTAGCGGCGTCGTTGCTGTGGCAAGCCCAGTCTATTTTACCTCCTTCAACCATCAGGAAGAACCCTTTTGATAGATCTTTAGACAGGAAATTGATTCCGGCACGGGTGATTTCAGTTAAAGTCATATCGCCTTTTTTTCGATCGATAGCATAGGGGATAGCACTATTGTCTGTTGCTGTCGCAGGTTGTAAGAGAATCAGTTTGTCCGATTTTTTTGCTTTTTTCTGATAGTCCTTGTAGCCACGGGCTATGGTATATCCGGCTTTGTCCACCAGTGTGTACAGACTTTCTGAATTTGAACCGGCGGCTTTTTTGTTGGTGGGATCTAAAAAGTCTGATCCTGCATAGAAATCGAAGTTGGCATCAATCAAATCCAGACCCACGTTGTAATAGCTGCTTCTTTGTCCTTGGTGTGCGTAAAAAGCAGCCGGTGTGGCATGGTCTACGCTGACACTGGTACTGATACCTACACGGCAACCTTTATTTTTTGCCCAAGAAGCAACACTGTTAACTTTGGTTTCCAGATCCTTTTTCACACCTAATGCGCCATTTTTTGTTTTGTTTCCCGTAGCAAGTGCTGTTCCTGCAGCGGCCGAATCTGTCACTCCGTTGGTTGCCGAGAAAGTAGTGGCTATGGTTGCATAAGGAAATTGGGTGAATAATAACGGAGTCACACCAATTTTGCCTTCCAACTCTCCACGATACATCTCTGTTCCTAAAACTTGGTTAACACCCATTCCATCTCCGATGAAATAAAATACATACTTTGCTTGCTGTGCCTGTACAAAAAGAATGGACAGGAATACAAATACAATAATAAACGATAGTTTTTTCATATTAATTGAGTTAATGACATTTTTTTCAGCCTAGCAAATATAGGGAAAAAAGACTTTTTATCGGTACTTCTTTCTTGAATAATTGAGATTTAATGGCCAAATACTTTTTTTGCAATAAGTTTGTAAATGAAATGTTTTTGGGGTGTAATATAAAAAATCTGTTTGGGAGTAGGGAAGCCAGTATTTTATACTATGCATCTGTTTGCTTTCGACATGGATATTGCATACAGATAATTGCTTTAATATTAGTGATTATTAATTATAAATCTTATATTTGTCTAATCTAGAGTCAGTAAATAAAGTATGGGAGAATTTATAAACGTATTAGTGTCAAAAGGGAAAAGCAATTTGATACCGGAAAAAGATAACCTGTATGGACAGTTTGTCGGTGAATGGGATTTTGAATGGGTTGATAACCAAGGTACAACAGGCGAAAGACATGTTCAGGGAGAGTGGATATTCGCTTGGGTGCTGGAAGGGACTGCAATTCAAGATGTGTTTATTTGCCCTTCGCGTAAGGCACGGATTAAAGATTATCAACCGGATGCAGCTTATGCGACTGCGGTACGTATGTATAATCCTAATACAGAGGCATGGGATATTTTATATACGGAATTAGGAGGGGCTACACAACTGGAAGGAAAAAGAGAAGGAAACAGGATTGTTCAGACGGAAATTAATGAGAAGAATATACAGTGGGTGTTTTCAGAAATTACAACGACTTCATTCCGTTGGCAACGTATGGTAAAACGTCCGGATGGTACTTGGGAAACTGAAGCTGAACTTTTTGCCGTTCGTCGATGATTAAGATGTATATTATATAAGTTTGAGAATATTGCAGCCTAAAATAGACTTGTTGTAGTAGAAGCTCAGAGGTGATTTGACGAGTTTATAAAAAAAGAATGTGTGAATGATAAACAATCTCAGAACCGTTTTCTTGCATTTGGCGGAGAAACTGTATTCAAACTAAATCCTGCCAGCTATACGCAGGAAAAGATGTGGGGCAGGTATATGGAATCTTTGCGTAAGAATCTTTCTGCTTATACTCTTGATGATGCTCCCGAAGATGTTCGGGAACTCTATAAAGATGAATTCATCCAGCTTTATGCTTCAAGTATAAAGTGTTTTTTAATATGTATCAAATTGGGATTTATATCGGGAAGGAGTAGTTTTGCTCCAAGACTTAATCAAATATGGAGGCAGGTCAGAAGTGGATAAAGTTACAATTGAGCGGAAAGCTCGTATACCTCGTCATCCAGTCTATATTGCTGTATTTTGCGTTTTGTGAGAAAATAAAGAAGGTGTGTCAAAATGCGCACCTTCTTTTTTTATGCACAAAGCCCCGACTTTCACAAGCAGGGGCTTTGTTATTACCTAAAGATTTTGTATCTTTAAGCATAACATTTTATACTATGACAAAGATACATTTTCGTCCTTACAATCCCAACCAAACAGTGCTTTTTCCTCCAAGAATTGACGAGGATATTGCAGAGCATGATCCAGTTCGGATGGTTGACGCTCTGGTTGAGAGCCTGAACCTTGAAAGTTTCAGGAAGTTGTATAAGGAATGCGGGCGCAGCCCTTACCATCCCAGGATGATGCTCAAGGTCATTCTGTATGCCTATATGAACAACATCTACTCCTGCCGGA
>OJNS01000715.1_pt1 | contig 19961 bp, 27 predicted proteins | sample 1597911 | NCBI WGS metagenome assembly OJNS01 (sample SAMN01915214, study PRJEB22387) | human gut metagenome | isolation source: stool | host: Homo sapiens | place: USA
CACCGGGACTTTGGGACAATTTGTCCCGAAGTACAGCGGGTTTGGGGAGCTCCCCAACAAGCATTTTTGCGGGCCCTGCGCCCTGCAAAAATTTCGGAGTGTGGCCACACCCGAATTGCTTGCCAAAACGCGCAACCCGCAACATGGCGCAAAAAACGGAGGTTACGCTTTCTTTTACGTTTCCTCCGTTTCTTTCGATGCTTTCATCGCTTGGATTGTAGCTTCAACGATTTTCAATTCTCTTTCGTCCAAGGCGTTCAACATGGCATCAATCCGCTTCCTGCACTCGCTCCCGCTATTCTGGGACGGGTAAAAGTATTGATCCACCGATATATCAAACATTGTGACCATCTGATAAAAGGTGTTGAGGCTTGGATGCTGGCCGTCATTTTCGTTATACATAATGGTACGCGGAGCGCGGTCAACAATATAGGCCAGTTGCTCCTGTGTCATGCCGCTGGCTTCTCTTGCACGCTTGATGGCGAGCCCTATATCGTGAAAATCAAAGCGTCTTTCATCTCGTTCTATCTTCATAACATCACCTGATATGATTTTACATTTCATGTGATATTATTTGAACGACTGTGTATTTCATACTACTGACTATTTAATTTCACATACGCAAAATTGATGATCGCGGAAATGTGAGGTACAATATACCTATAACTTTGGGACAATTTGTCCCGAAGATCAGAGGTTGGTATCTAAAATAAAATCAGAAATATTGTGAGGTTTCTGTGACATTTGGGTGCTATACTGAAAATGAAGGAGTGTGATACCATGCGAATTTTAGTAGTCGAGGATGATCGGCTTTTGAATAATACTTTATGCTATAACTTGAATACTGCGGGCTATACGGTTGATTCTGCACTGACAAAATCAGTGGCCAGTAGTTTCTTGACAAAGCAGGACTATGACCTGATTGTGCTGGATGTAAATTTGCCGGACGGGAACGGTTTTGACTTCTGCCGGGAAATAAAAGAGCGTCGCCCTGATACCGTTATTATTTTTCTGACCGCAAATGATATGGAAAGCGATATGCTCAAAGGGTATGAACTGGGCGCAGAGGATTATGTGACAAAACCTTTCCCTATGAGCGTCTTTCAAAAGAAATTAGCGGTAGTGCTGGGTAGGCTGACAAAACAATATGGTGGTGATACTTATGAGGATGGCACACTGACCATCAATTTTTCAGAAATGAGTGCTACTCTATCAGGAAAGCCACTTACATTCACCCCACTGGAATATCGACTTTTGAAAATCCTGATGAAAAATCCGCAGATTGTTTTGACCCGGCAAGTCTTGTTGGAAAAGCTGTGGGACGCAGACGGAAATTTTGTGGATGAACACGCTCTGACTGCGGCGATCAGCCGGGTACGAAACAAAATCGAAACACCTGACCGTCAGTATATCAAAACGGTATATGGTATGGGCTATATGTGGATCGGAGGAGTGCTGAAATGAATGTGCGAAAACTTTCCGTCAACAAAGCCTGTATCTTTTTTGCTGTTCTCCTGCTGGTGGCAATGGGGACGGTTTCAGCAGCTTTGTATGGGCTGACCCAAAATATAACCGCTGTCTGGTATGTATTATTGTTCGGCATTTTTGTGCTGGTTTGCGCTGTTTGTTTTATGGTGCTGGTTCGCCGCAAACTGGCAATGTTCTCCGATGCTTTTTGCAGTTTAATGGATGATATGTTATCCGGGAATATGCAGCCGAAACAGACTGTGGAAGAAGAAAGTCTTTTCTATAAAATTGAATATCGGCTGAACCGTTTATATGAAGTCATGCAGGAAAACAAGAACGGCATTGCACAAGAACGGGCTGACCTGCAAGAACTGATTTCCGACATCTCCCATCAGGTCAAGACCCCGATTGCGAACTTGAAAATGATTAACAGCACTCTGCTTGAAAATGAAGTCCCTGTGCAAAAACAAAAAGAGTTTCTAACGGCACAGGCCAGCCAGCTTGATAAACTGGATTTTCTCATGCAGGCTATGATTAAAACCTCTCGTTTGGAAACAGGTGTTATTTCTCTGGAAAAGAAAAGCCAGCCGCTTTATGACACGCTTGCCGCCGCATTGGGAGGTATTCTTCTGAACGCCGAGAAAAAACAGATCAATGTTCAAGTGGACTGCCCGGAGAACTTGGTCGTTTCCCATGACAGAAAATGGACAAGCGAAGCACTGTTCAATATTTTGGACAATGCAGTGAAATATACGCCGGAGGGCGGTCAAATCCGTGTTTCGGTTGAAAGTTGGGAAATGTATGTGAAAATCGACATTGCAGATACAGGCATTGGCATTTCAGAACAGCATCAGGGAGCAATTTTCAAGCGTTTCTATCGAGAGGACATCGTACATGATGTAGATGGAATTGGTATTGGTCTATATCTGGCTTGTGAGATCGTAACCTTGCAAGGCGGTTATATCCGGGTAACATCCGAGGTTGGGAGGGGTTCAACTTTTTCCGTCTTTCTGCCTCGACAATAAAATAAGTACGCTAAAAAACAAAATGTCACAGGCCTATGACATTTGAGATTTAATTAAACAGAGGTATTTTGTTTCCCGTGACATTTCTGTGAGGTTTACCTTTTATGATAGAGCCATCAAAAAGAAAGGGTGGTGTTCTATATGAACATATTACAAACGACAGATTTGAAGAAATATTACGGCACCGAACCGAACATTACAAAAGCATTGGATGGCGTGACCCTATCCATTGAGGAAGGTGAATTTGTTGCCATTGTTGGTACTTCCGGCAGCGGTAAGTCTACTTTGCTGAACATGATGGGCGGGTTAGATACGCCAACTTCCGGCAGTATTAAAGTAAAAGGGAAAGAATTATCGAAACTCAAGGATGAACAGCTTACCATCTTCCGCAGACGTAACATCGGGTTTATCTTTCAGAATTACAATCTTGTTCCTGTGCTGAATGTCTATGAAAATATTGTCCTGCCGGTGGAGCTGGATGGTGATACCGTGGACAAGCGGTTTATGGATGAAGTAGTGAAAATGCTGGCTCTCGATGGGAAGCTGAACAGTATGCCTAACAATCTGTCCGGCGGCCAGCAGCAGCGTGTAGCGATTGCCCGCGCCCTTGTTTCCAAACCAGCTATTATACTTGCAGATGAACCGACAGGCAATTTGGATAGCCGGACAAGTAGTGATGTTCTTGGTTTGCTGAAAGTTACAAGTCAGAAGTTCCATCAAACGCTTGTAATGATTACCCATAACAATGAAATTGCCCAGCTTGCCGACCGAATTATCCGTATTGAGGACGGAAAAATCGCACAGTGACAGGGGGTGACATTGATGGATGATATTTTATTTGGGAACAATAATCAGGCAACAATCAATCGTCTTGCCAAAAGAAGCTACCGCGCTAATAAGCAGAGAAATGTTTTCGTTACCATCGCATTATTCTTGACCGCCTTTATGATTACATCTGTATTTAGTTTGGGGTGCAGTTATTTTGAAACCTATCAAATGCAGCAAATTCGTGCGATGGGCACGACTGCGGATGTGGCAATTACAAGCCTCTCAGAAGAACAATATGAAGAATTGAGCCGATCCAGCTTGGTATCCGTAGTTGGTGTCAGTCAGAGATTGGGCAGCATTGATACATCTGGAATGGACGATGCCCTGCTGAGTATTACTTGGATAGACGAAACAGAATGGCAAGAACACCGTGTACCAACAATTTCGGATATACACGGAGATTATCCGCAAGCAAAAAATGAAATTATGCTCCCTACATGGGCTTTGCGTGCAATGGGGATTGATGATCCACAGATAGGGATGAATATTTCCCTTTCCTATCAACTCGGAACAGATTATCAATATATCTCCGATGAATTTGTTTTGTCGGGCTATTACACAGATTATTCGGCTTCACGTGCAGGCAACCGTGGTGCCGCTTATGTTTCGGAGCTTTTTGCAACACAAACAGGGCTTCCCTTTGATAGTGTGTCTACCGCAATGATTTCTTTTTCTGATGACAGTAATGCCCTGCGATCCTGTGAAAAACTAAAACGGAAGATTTCGTTTACAGAAAGTCAGTCCTTTGAAATTGTACCTATTGCTCAGAGCAATTCCACCACCATTGTTCTTCCACTGGCTGCTATTATCGTCTTTATCATTATCAGCGGCTATTTGCTGATTTATAACATTCTGTATATCTCAATTTCAAGAGATACACAATTCTATGGACAGCTTAAAACGATAGGCACGACAAAAAGACAAATCAAGCGGATCGTGCGTTCTCAAATATTCAGAACGGCGGTGATCGGTATTCCCAGCGGCCTGATTGTCGGTGGTATTGTTTCGCTTGGACTTGTTCCGTTTGCCATGAATATGATGTACTCAAGCGATACAGACCTTGGGGAGATAGTGTCCTTTTCCCCCATTATTTTTGCGGGTGCCGCAATCTTCACATTTTTTACTGCAATCATCGGCAGCATGAAACCAGCGAAAATAGCTGCAAGTATTTCTCCTGTTGCGGCTTCACGCTATACGGAGGCAAATACAAGGAGTTACCGAGATCATAAGAGCCATAGAACAAAATTATCTCGGATGGCACGAGATAATATTTTTAGAAACCCTAAAAGCGCTTTCCTTACTTTTGCGTCCTTATTTTTAGGCTTAATATTGTTTTTGGTTTCTGCTGGTCTACTATCAAGCCTAAGTCCCGACAATTTTGTAAATCAATGGGGAGAAAGTGATTTCGCATTGACTTACAGCATTTCCGAAGAAGGAAACCTGCTCTCTGATGAAATGTTGCAGCAAATTGAAACAATGCAGGGAATTGAAAATCTGCGCGTCACTTATTCTGCTTCACCGTGGCCCACTATGGATGTCATTTACGACGAAAATGTATTCGGGAAATATATTGATTCCTTGGATGGCGTATCAGGTCTTGATTTTTCAAATGCGGAAACACGAAAAAACTATACAGATAATTTTTGGGCAAATATTACAACTCGCAACATTGCACAAATTTAATAACTATTTTTCTCTGTTTCAGCCTAATATACCTGTTTTTGTTGCCGCTTTTGTTTCTTCTCTAGTTTCTTGGCGCACATTCTTGGCGCACAAGTTGAAAATCAACGCCGTTTTTTAACGGAATCCGCCCACGAGGAAGCGAAGATTCGCAAAAGGCAGAGATCTTCTTCCGAACCCTTCTCGCAGATCGTTGCCAAATTGCCCATCAAAGCGCTGTATCCGACAAGCAGACTGCGGTTTTGGCTGACGGCCTTCGTCATCCGGAACAGAGCGGCGGCAATGGCCGGGAAATAGCCGTCGGTTTCGGTTTCGCCGAGGGCACGCAGATTCTTTTCAAGCTGTGTGAACAGTGCGTCCGCGTTCTTCGGCAGGCGCTTGCAGTTGGTTTCACTCAGGAAGCGTGCATAAGCGGCTTCGGTTTCCTTCATAGTAAGCATATTGAGTCTCCTTTCAATCATCAAATCTGTACACAAAGCCTTCCGGCAGAAGGTTGACAATCTGGCAGGCAGGAATTACACAATCCGGGAGCGGACAGGTGAAGCAGCTGGCGCTGTAGGGACAGACCGTGCGGGGCTTTCGATACCGGTACGTTGACTTGGGCTTCTTGCCGTTGGCTGCGGCGCGTAAGTAGCGGACATTGCTCTTTGTCACGCCGAGCCGCTGGGCAATCTCGCAGGTGCTGAGCCCCTGCCGGTACAGCCGCATGACCTCAGCCTGCTTGTTGGTCATGGCTTTTGATCTGCGGAACCCACACATTGCGAATGTGGGAGATTACCCGCAGGCTGTACTGTTGTGTGCGTGCATCGGCGTAGGGCTGTTTTGTGCGTATTGACTTAATGAGGCGCTTGCAGTCGGCTTTTGTCATTCCCTCCGGTGGAGTTATGTCCGGTACAGCAGCAGATTCCTCGAGCAACTTGTCCTGCATAAGAGCAAGGAAAATGTGTACTTCGTTTTCGTTAAGAGAAAGAATCTGACTGTACAGATTGTCTTTGATATCGCTCATTTTCAACCCCTCCCAATGCTGCGGACTGTTTCTGCTGTGCGTTTCTGTGCTTTTTCAGACCTACGCTGTCGGAACATTTTCAGCAATTCCGCCCTCTCATCCGGCGTCAGTTCTGATATAGCAGTCTCAAATTCTTCGCGCAGCGGGTCTGCGCTGTTTTGATGATTGTCCATAATTGCCCTCCCGTCACGCCACGACAAAGCGGCGGCTTGTGGTGGTGATGTTTTCCATTATGCTCCACCTCTTTTTTTGTGATAAGTCCATGTTTCCGCAGGGCGGCGGTTTCTGTTTTGTTCACAGCGCGTAGCCCAACGACAGTTTTGGGGAGAATAGCCATTGTTATTGTCGATACGATCTATAGTCAAATCTTCTTGATAACCATTATCTAACGCCCAATCCCGAAATGCACAAAAATTGTTGCGCCATTCATCGCAGACGGTCACTCCACGCCCACCATAGTTTGGGAATGACGGGTTATGCGGATTGCCACATCTTGCTTTCATTCCCACCCAAATGCGGTATAATCTTGTTTTGCTATGATTTACTCCCGCCCCATGCTTATAAGCGTAATTCATTCTTCCTGTTCGTTTTTTCAGTCTTTCTGCGCTTTGTTCCCTTGCAAAGCATCCACAAGAAACAGTGCTACCGCTTTTTAAATCGGAGATAGAAACGGCTTTGCTATTTCCGCAATCGCATACACACAACCAGACCGAATGACCCCTTTTTTTATCAAGGCGTAAACGTTTGACGGCTACCAAACGTCCGAATCGTTGACCAGTTATGTCTAAGTATTTTCTTGACAACAAAAAACCCCCTCGCTAAAAGTCATAGTTGACCTTTTACGGGGGGTGTAGTAGAATATTTACACCACTCCCGCAAGGGTCTGGCCTATATCGGTTCACTGTCCGTCCGCCAAGATAGAGCAGTGAGCCGATATTTTTATTTCTGTACCAAAAGCAAATGTATCCCTCTGCGTATTGCTTCGGCTCGTGTAATTCCGTGGGCTTGGCAATATTCATCAAGCTTCTGTGTCGTTTGATCATCAAGTCTGACTTTGAGATCATTTGATTTAGGGTTTTCTGCTTTTGGTCGTCCTGTTCGTGGAGACACGTAATCACCTCACTTTTTGAGTTCCACAATATCATTATAATATTCGAGTTCCAATAAGTCAAGGCGTTTTTCATAATTTTTGATTATGCCACAACAAATCTTCGTGAAGTAGTCGAGCGGGTGAAGCGCTCGGCAAGCTCGGGCATGGCCTTCTTGAACGCCGTGCTGTCGAACCGGCTGCTGGTCACGGCCTTCCAGGTGATCTTGTAATCCGTGCCCGTCAGCGTGTCGGCGTCAATGGCGGTCATGTGCGCCTTGATCGCGTTCTGGATGCTCTCGATCTCGGCGGCAAGCTCGTCTGCCATCCGGCGCAGCTCGCGAAGCTCATTGACTTTGCTCTGAATTTCTGTGTTGCTCATGGAAATACCCCTTTCAATTTTCGGCGGGGCGTGGTATACTGACCGCGACCCCTTTTGTGGTTGCGTCCTGCGTGTGCTTTCCACGGCGTGCAGGACGCTTTTCTTTAGTTTGGGAGCTTTGGCGGCGGGCGGCTCTGAGTATCTAGCTCTTTTGGCATTTCTTTCAAGCTTCTCCGTTCCCGCTCTTATGTTGCCGCGTTTGTGTTCGACCTTCGCCGTGTCCCCTCAACTCATGGCCTTATTATATCACGATAGCGTTATATTTCAATTGACGTTATGCATAAAGATATCGTTATATCTTGGTGCAATTTGTACAATTGATATCGTTATATTTATGTGATATAATGCACAATGTAAGGAGGTGGAAGTATGACCGTATCAAAGGCGCAGAAAGTAGCAACGGCAAAATATGAAGCAAAAGCGTACGACAAAGTTCTCGTTCGACTGCCCCGTGGGAAAAAAAGCGAAATAGAAGCAGTGGCAAAGCCGAAGGGGCAGAGCGTAAACGGTTTCATAAGCGAGGCCATAGACGAAAAGCTTCAGCGGGACAACACAACCGAATAGCAAAGAGGCCGGGGCGATCTGCTCCGGTCTCTTTTTCACCGCACAATTTTGCGCAGTCAGACAAAAAGATGTTGCTAGCACGGTTTACCGTGTTGCTATTATGTGCTACAATATGGATAGTAGAAAAGGGGTGTCGTGAAACGCGACACCCCATGCACACGAAAAAGAGGAAGGGGCAATATATGGCAGTATCAGATGCAAAGAAAAAGGCGAATGCAAAATGGGATAGTGAAAACATGGCTACGCTTGCTTGCAAGGTAAAAAAAGATCATGCCGACCGGTTCAAAGCCTATTGCGCGGAGATCGGCAAGACCTCCAATGCAGTCTTGCGGGACTGTGTTTTATCTTGTGTTGATGGTGAGAACCCGCAGCAGCCCGCAGGAGCGCCGCAAGGCGAGGGGGGCTATCCTTACCCCTGCCGCACTTAAAACGGCGCAGGAGGCCGCGCAAGCAGTCGAAGAGACGCTTTCGGAGTTTATTAGCCGTGCTGTTGATACGCAGGCAAAGCGGGATAAGGTCATGTTTGCAATGCGCCAAAAGGAATTGACAAGCGCCCAAGCAGGCGTATAATAAAATCAGGAGGGATAAAACGATGTTAGACGAAAAAGATTTGCAGTATCTCGCAGAGATGGAAAAACGCATGAACGCGCACATGGTGGAGCTTGCAGACGAAGCCCGGCACGGCGCTGTGCATGATATGCAAGTGATTATCGAAAATACGATCATGCCGAGCCTTAAGCTTCTGGCCGAAGGCCAAAAGACGATCTTGGAGACGATGGCACCGAAAACACGGGTTGACGAACTCGAGGACGAAATGCAGTTGTTAAAAGCTGTTATCCGGTCGCAGTCAGAGCGAATCGCAGCGCTTGAAAAGCGTCTCGCTTAATACGTTGTTTTACACATGCCGCTGTGAGGCCGTACAAGCCCCGCAGCGGCGTTTTTATTCTCCTGCATAAACTGAGCGGGTATAGTGCTTCTGGCCGCGTGTGCGGCGTTATAACAAAAGGAGCGGGGGCTTCCCGCTCCTTTTGTCTATGTTTAGGGCTAAAGAACAGATGGTCAGCGCGCTGCAAGTGCTTTAGCAGCGTACCCGCGCAGTACCTCGCGCGGGATTTTGCAGAGCTGCAAAGGGTCGGCGGCCCCGCTCGCTCTGCCGACGGACACCGGGGCTTTCTCCCGGCTGTTGGCCTGTTACACCATCCTTTCGTTTTCATTCTTCAAACGCCTCTCTAAAGCACTGTTCCAGCGCGTTTTTGCTGCCCGCTGCTGCAGGCTTCAAGAACGGCTGCGCTTCCTGTCTCGACGTTCCAAGCTCCACATATGGAGCATATTCAACGTTTGTACCGACATAAACGGATAATTCATCATCATTCGGTGCTGCTCCGCTGTATTCGCCCGTCTGAATCACACCGTTTTTGGGCTTGTCGGCCTTGTACGACTGCACTGCAGGCTTTCGCCCAGCGAGTGCCCACGTGATGCTGTTTCGCAAAAGGCCAGTGTCTACCGTCGCAAGCCCCTTTGCCGCTCTCTCAATGACCATGCCGCACATCGTAAGTGCTTTCAATACCCGCGACTCGATTTCCTCTTTGCATTCTGCACTATAGTCTTTGAACTCAATGGTTGTCATTGCGCCTGTCTCTCCGTTCCTGCCAGATTTCCCCATAGCTCATAAAGACGATACCGAAAAACGCACCAGCGAGGAACAGCCCCGCTCCGATGATCATATTTCCCATGTCTGCCCCTTAAAAGTTCTCGATAGCCTGTCCGGCCAGCTCTTCCCACCATTTTCCCATGCTGATAATATGCGTTGGGTCAATTGCGGTGCGGCTGCTTCCGCCGCGTCCGGAACAATAGGACGCCACGCCTTCCAGCTCATTCCAAGCCCGCAAAACTGTCCCCATACCCGTTTTGCAGTTGTCGGAAAGAATACGCAGCGCAACCGCGTCTTTGGTATCATCCGCGTTTTCAGAAGCGTCCAGCGCGTATTTTGAAATCACGCGCAGCATGGTCGCGTTGCTCTCATACCGCTCCGCAAACGAATAGTAATCTTCCACGGTCAGCGCTCCCGATTTCAGAAGCTCCAATGCGTTCGCGTCGATCGCGTCCGGGTTCGCGAGGCTGTTTTTCTGAACGTCCTTTTCAAGCTCCTTGCGCAGTTCCTTGCACTTCGCGTCAAACTCCGGCCAGATTCTGGCCTCGGCAATCTTGAACGCCGCATTCGCCTTGTTCAGCTCAAGAGCCGCCGTCGCAATGCGAAGCCGCTTGTCTTCCTCGTTGTCGTTAAGCCTCCACGCCTTCGCGTCGGTGTCTGCCTGCCGTGCCTGTTCAAGGCTGCTATAAGCCTCAGCGTATTCGTCTCGGGCTGTCTTGAAAGCAGTGTCAAGCCGCCGTGCGTATGTGTTGTATCTGCTCATAATTTTCCTTTCTGCGTGTCCTCACGCCTGATAATTTCCTGTGCCTCTAATACCGTGTCACGGCTGTAGCCCTCTTCATAATCGAGTGGGTTCAGCGCGAGCACCGCCGCTTTTTCTTCCGAACTCATAAAGCTTGCTTCTCCCAAAAATATAGGAAACATCAGAAACCGCATCTGAAATGCGACAGAATCAACGGGCGGAATATCGCCCTTCTGTTCAAGCCGGAAGCTGTTCAGCTTGTCAAGGCGTGCTTTTATTCCTTGCATGTGAGTGTCCTCAATTCATATTCCAGCATTTTGTCAAGATCGCTCAACCGGTTCCCGCTCAGGACGCGGATAAATGCACCATCGTCCGAAATAAGATCATCGATGCTGCCGCGTCTCTCTGCTCCGTCCGGTGTCCGATACAGGAAGACAAGCTGTTTTCCTCTGCACCGTTCTGCAAATTTGCGCAGATCGTCCAGCCTTGCTTTAACTCCGCCCATCGGTTTCCTCCCTCCATTTTTCCAGTTCACGCAGCTGCTCCAGAATATCCGTCTGTTCGCACAGCTTCAGCGAGTATTCTAGCACCGAGCGGGCGGCAGAAATGCGCGCCTGCGCCTGCTCGCCCTTATCCTCCATGATCTCGCGCAGCGTTGACAGTGCTGGGCTTAACGTCTGCTGTGCCTGCCGCGTGGCGTCGCGCACCATATCGCCGAACGCCTGCTTATAGCGGTCTACGAACTCACTGTCCTGCATATAGCTGCGCAAGGTGCTTTCTGCAATTCCAGCCACCTTTGCCGCCTCTGCCCGTGTGCGGCTCACTAGAAGCGCTTGCAGTGCCTTTTCCTTTCGTGGTGTCAATTTCTCACTTCCTTCCGCGCTTCCAGCCGCCGAAAATCGGTAAAAAGCGCTAAATATACGTTCTCAATGTCCGGCTGATCGTTGGATGTCTGAGCGCTTTCAGGGCAGTTGTGCGAAGCTTTGCGTCGACCGGCTTGTCGTACCAGAAAGCTTCGATCAACGCTTCTCTCAGGTTCTCCGGCAGGCTTTGCAGGGATTCCTGTACAGCGTCTGCAAGCTCCTGCTGCTCGATACCCAAGAACGGGCGTTCGGCGCTTTCGTCCGGCACCAGAGATCCCAGCGTCCCGGCTTCCTTGCCGTCTTCGCCAACCGGCGCGTCGAGCGAAACGCTAGAACGCAGCGGGTCTTCGGCTTCTCTCTTCGTCCGGCAGCCGCACGCCCTTGAAAAGCCATCGCGCAAGGTCAGTTCATAAACACCGATAAAGCCCATGCCCTTATACTGCTCCCACAGCCCGACCGCCCTCAGCATGGCAAGAAAGGCTTCCTGCATCAGGTCTTCGACGTCCTGCCCGCTCCTGTGCTCCAAAGCCGCAGCCCAGCGCCGCGCCTTCCGGTACGCATACCCGCGAACAGCCGCCCAGAGCGTCAGAACATCCAGTTCCCCGTTCTGCACAGCCGCCGCTATGGCGTTGGTCTGTTCTGCACTGTGTGCTTGCAATTTTTGCCCTCCCGTGGTATCATGGATTTGTCAAGCAATCGCCGCCACGGGAGCCGCCCACCCGGGCGGCTTTTCTCATACCCGGAAGCGCCGGGCAATCAGCTTTGCTGGTTCACGAACTCTTACAATGAAACTGCTGATATAAGTTCATCCAGTCCGCAAGTGTCATGCAAACAAGCCACTTTGCACGGTTTTTTCTCCAAAAGACAGCCGGTAAACCATCTTTGAATTTTTCGCTATCTCTCTGCGCCTGCTGAATCCACTCATAGAGCGCCTGCCTTTCTCCGCGCTTACACTCAATGTGCACGCCATCAAGCCCTGTTAGATCTGGCGTACTGCCATAGCTCACGGCCTCGCCCGGCTGCACGGGGTATCCGTATTCCTGCAAGAGGCGGCAAAGCTCCAGCTCCCCGGCGCGGCCTTTCGCTTGTGATCTTTTCCCGCTCGTGTCTTTCACCCCCTTCAATAAAGCTCCTCGTAAAATCGGAGTTCCCTAATTCTTCCGCTGAAAAAGTGGTTGATGTTATAATCACAATGCCGGTACTTTGTTGCAAAGTGACGGTCGATCATGGCAATGTACCCCGCCGGGGAAACATCCTCATAATAGCTGCCCCTGCTCTCTTGATTGATATAGGGCATATCCTGGCATATTCGCACGATCTGGCTTGCTCTGATGGGTGGATGCGGTTTCCCCATGTGCTTCTCGTACTTCTCGAAGTAGTATTTGAACACGGTCAAGGCGTCTTGCAGAGTATAGACGCTCGGCGGGTACACGCTCGCGGTTATCCTTGCGAATTTCTCAAAATCAAAGACCATTAGAAACGCTCCCTTATACAAAAAAGAAGAAAAATTGAAAATATATAATATCGGCGGCGGTGCGCGCGCAGCGCACCCTTATACATGGTGTGGAATGACTTGTCATTCCCTTTTACAGTAGTGCATCAAGCATATTGCATATTGCTTATTGCTTCTGTAAGCTACCCTATAGGGGGGGTATAGGGGGGTATAGGGGGGCTATCTATCCCCCCCATCGCTTTTCTGCTCCGGCTCTCCCACTCTCGACGGATTCTTGAAAGTCCCTCATGCTTTCGTCGATGTACGGACGAATTACACAAAATACGGTAAATGCGCCGGGGGTAAGCTGTGCCGGGTCGATTTCCTCACCGTCAAAATATGCAAATGCAGCCTTTAGACCTAATCCGGCGTCAGCGTCCGAAACTGAAGAAATAGCCGCCCTCTGATGGTAAAGCATTTTCCACCATGTCGCCCGCTTTTCTTTTTTCTTGTATGTCATTTGTTACGCCCTTTCCACGGCATCCGCCGCGCATAGAATTTCTTTCGCCCTGTGCCGCATGGAGCGGACAAAGCGCGCCTTTTCTTCCTCGTTTGCAGGAAGGTAATAGCCGGTCTGGTTGTTGCTCAGTATGGCCGCGCCCGCTCGTCTCTCGGCGGAGATCATAGCGCGGACGGTTCGACCGTCAAGGCCGGTTATTCCCGCCAAGTCTCGAAGCGGAACGGCGTTAGCCTGCCCGTAGCGCAGAAGATCAGCTATTTTCATCAGACAGGAACCTTTCCAGCTCGTCAAGGTTGATCAGCGTAAACGTATAGCTCCCGTTTACGGGCTTGATTGTACCGTCTTTGACCCATCTGCGCAGCAGACGTTCGTTGATGTAAGTTCCGGGGTCTTGCGCCTTGATCTCTGCAACTGCTTTCGGAATAGTTCTAATTCGTACCATTGTAAACTCCTTTCAATTCAAAAAAAATAAAAAGTGCCCACCGCTCACGCACTGTTACCATGCGTAAGTGATAGGCACAAAGGCACACGCAAAAAGGCGATTTCTCACCTTAAAGCTACTTCATTCAATTTTCTTTATTCTATCACAAAATTATATATTTTGCAAGCGTTATGCGTTCTTTTTATGAAAAATAGTTTCGCTTATACAGTCTGCTGTCTTGCGCTTTGCTTCGTCTATGGCGTGCGCGTATGTGTCAAGCGTCGTTGACACGTCAGAATGTCCCAACATTCCGGCAACGGTCAGCGCGTCCACGCCATTTGAAAGCAAAATAGAGGCGGCAGAGTGGCGGAAAAGATGCGGGTTAATGTGCGGCAGGTCATGGCGCTTGCAAAATTCATCAAGTTCGAGATTCACTGTTCCCGGATTCATCGGCGCACCGTCCCACCTTGTAAAAACAAGGTTGCTGTTTTTCCAAAGGTCGCCCAACTTCAACCGCTCTTCTGCTTGCCTTGCCCGCAATCTGCGTAAAAGCTCCGCCGTTTCTTTTGGTATCGCTACTTTGCGGCTATTTCCGGTCTTTGTCGTTCCACTTTGTATGCCGGTTTCAGGAAGATAGATCATGCTTTTGTCGATCAAAATTTCACGCCGGTCAAAGTCCACCTTCTCCCACGTCAAGGCGAGGGCTTCACCCCTGCGGCAACCCGTTGAAATAAAAAGGGTTATCAATGCACGGAACGGCAGCGGCTCGGCTTCCAGCGCGGTCAGAACGGCTTTTAGCTGCTCCGGCTGCAATGTCTTACTTTCCCGAACGCGCTTTTTCTTTGGCAGCGTCACCCGCTCGGCGGGGTTGTATTTGATGATCATTTCTTTGTATGCCTGTCCGAGCACTGTAGAAATAATGGCGTGATAATCTCGAACTGTTCCGGGAGACAGTGCTTTCCCCTCACCTGTCAGCTTGAAAAGATCTTTGCGGCCTAATTTTTCCTCAATAATAGCGGCATTTTTGCGGCTGATTGGCTGGTTTTCGCATAGTCTACGAATCAAGTTCCCATAAACGCCGCATTTTTCCGCAAAAGCTTTGCGCGTCTCACCCTCAGGAATAAGCGCATTAAAGTCAACGGCAGGAAGCGCGAATACCTGCCACCGGCAGGCGCCAGGCTCTGAAAGCTTCTTGTAAAGATCATTCAAGGTCTTTGGTCGAATTTCTTGTATTGGTATTTGCCCTATGTATTCGTTGATTCGTTCGGTTTGCCGACGGACGCGGGCTAGCGTTTGCGGCTTGTCTCCGCGCTGCTCCCTGATAGTGTAGCAGTATGCGGCATACTCCGCGAATGTCTGCCTGTTGTCTGCTTGGAACCCGTTTATCAGGTCTTGTTCAAACTCGGTCGCTACTCGCTGTAACTCCCGGTTCAATTCTCTCGCGGACATAGGCTTTTCTGGTTTCCACGTCTTGTAGTGCCTGATTTGTCGATCGATGGAATCACGGCCGAGCGTGACCGTGATTTTGTACGCCGTGCCATGTTTCCCCTCGATTTTCCTGATACTCGCCATTGTTTAAGCTCCTTTCCTGTCTCGAATGTTCATCACCCCTTCCCATTTGCATTTCTTGCAAAACGTTATAACGCCGCTGCAAACAGCGTCAGGGGTTAATTTGTGAAGCTTCTGGCCGCAGACCGGGCAGCAATACCACAACTGTCCGTTTATCAACCTAACCACGCCGCCCTCTCCTTTCTTGGCGCACACTTGGCGCACAATTTCGGTAAATAGGCTGAAACAGGCTGTAGTTTTGGCGCACAGTTCAAGAGTAAAACGCCCAATTTTGCGTAGAAGCCCCAACGTTTTCGCGTGGTTGGTAAGAATATTGTATATTCTTTGGGCCGGCGTTTACGGAATAGATTCCAGATACATCGAAGAACTTAATAAAACGCTTGATAAGCCTATTGACTTAACCGCCTTTGAAAAGGGAGAGTTGGTGGTTTTGTCCGCTATGACGGATGATGAGGGAAACCTATTGATTCAGCCAGGGCAAGCAATCACCGTTGTCGGTGAGTCCGGGGAACAGGTCTTTACAGTGGCAACTGGCTTTCTGGACGCTGATTTTCAGAGTGGTCGAGGAAATGAGAGAGGTACTGCCCCTGATTTGTATATCAGTGAGCAGGCAATAGAGAAGTTGTCTGGAGAAACCAAAATCTTTCGGATTGCTTTTGATACGATTGATAGCAGTTATGACAAAGGGATTATGGAGCAGCTTCAATCCATTACTGCTTCGTCACCGGGCATTACGATTCTGTCACGATATGAAAAGCAGCAAGAAATGGCCGGATATTTGCTGACCTCAAGGATTATAGCCGCAGGGTTGTCCGCTGTATTTTTGCTGATAGGAATTATGAATTTCATTAACACAATGGTTGTTAGTGTAAATACTCGGAAACATGAATTTGCAACACTTGAAAGTATAGGAATGACGAAAAAGCAAATTAGAAATGTATTGCTTTGGGAAGGCGGGTATTATTGGAGTATTTCTTTCCTACTGCTTGCCACACTGGGAACAGCGATATATATTCCAATATACTCAGCCTTTAGAAGAATGGTTCCTTATGCAGCTTTTCACTATCCTGTAATTTCTCTGTTGGTTGTCGCAGCTATTGTTTTGCTGGTCTGCTTGGCAACCCCCGTCATAACTTTCATGCAAAATGTTAAGCAAAGCGTTGTAGAGAGACTGCGGCAGAATTAAATATTTGCGATGAAAACCGGGAGATTATTCTCCCGGTTTTTCAAATCTCACAGGTTCGTGAGATTTCAGCCCATTATTCTGTCGAAACAGCGTGTGTCAGTGACATTTCTGTGAGGATTGCTTGTTAAGATAAGCGCAAAAGGAACAAGCTGCCGCACGAAGGCAAAAGAAAAAAAGCCGTCGTACAGCAGCCTATCAACACGCCCATTTGAAACGGCGGCTTTGATTTTCAGAGCCGCCGTTTCTTTGCGTCTACACAAACCAATGACGACTTGCAGGGACACGGTAGCCGATTGGAGGTTATTTTGCCGTGTCCATTTTATTATTTCATTGTTCGCGTGATCTGCACCAGCTAAAAAAAGCGTAGCCCCTCCGTCGGAGCAGTCCGGTTTTGAACATGAAATTAAACAGTACATAACCGATAATACTTTTTCGTGCGCTTGTGCGGCCTTGTGTCGCACAAGCGCATTTTGCTTTCCAGACTTCGAGACAAAGTGTCCCGAGGTGCGGTGCCGTTCTCCGCCGTTGCTCCATTTCGTTTCCGACCAACCCCGAACAAACTGAAATGGAGGATTTTACGATGACTACTATCAATTTGAAAGATTTTTATTATTGGTACACGCAGGATCAGCTTATCGAAGTTTCTGACGAGGTGGCCGAGGTATTCAAGGCCGATGCCCGCTATGAAATGGCCTACCAGCGGCGGCTCTCCCGGCACAAGGCGCAGTATTCTCTGGACTGCGATGACGGGATTGAATATTCCGCTTGCCTGCATGAGCCGACCCCGCAGGAGCTCCTTGAACGGATGGAAACCTTTCTTCGTCTGTGGAACGCTCTCAATTCTCTGCCGGAGATCCAGGGCCGCAGAATTGACGCACATATCATTCTTGGCAAGTCGATTAAGGAAATTGCCGAGGCCGAGGGCGTACATGAGGAGTCTATTCGCCAGTCGATCAAGCGTGGCCTTGAACGCATGAAAAAAACTTTTTGATTTTTTCTTCTTAACCCACTTGGAATTGATGAAAAAATGTCTCGGTTTATGAGAGGAGGTTTTCTTCCTAACGCGAGGGAATAACGGCAACCCTGAGTAAGTACGTGGAGCCAGACGGTGGGTGCGCGGTGACATTTCCCAAAAGAGATTGAGCGAACAACACCAACACTGTAAATGGGCCCGGCCATCCCAAGGCCATGATCCGGCGCTGAACAGGTTGGCTGCCTGTTCCTCCGGGCTTGTCGCTTTACTTGCGTTGAGAGCGCCGCACAGAAAATAACGATTGTCTTTGGACAGGCCAAGTAAATATGTGCGGCGCTCTCTAATATTCAAAAACTATAATAAACCTCGAGACAAAGTGTCCCAAGGTGGAGTAAGGCAACAGGCCAGCATCCCGGTGGTGCTGGCCTGTTGCGTTTCCCCACCAAACAGCGGGAGGCGTTCTATCAATCTGCGAAGGAGGTTTACCGTGAAATTAACTACACAGGAACTTGAACAAATGAGAAGCGTTGACATTGGCGCGGTGGCTGCCGAGTCCCTGCCTGATGTGAGCGGTATGACCTTTGACAATGCGCTTTCCCGAAAGGAGCGCATCTCTCGATTTTTGCAGACTGTCAAAAATCCATACTGCTTTTGCATCGGTGGTGTTGGCGTGAAAATTGAATTTGCTGAAAGCGGGCCATCTCTCCAAGATAAGCTGACGGATTTCCTGCTGCGGCAAAGAAGCGGGCTGTAACTTCGGTTACAGCTCGTTTTGCTTCTTCGAGACAAAGTGTCCCGAAGCGGAGGCATCCTTGTTGTCCTCCCCGGACAGAGTTATAATATAAGTGTAATGTGATAGGGAAGGAGGAACAATGGCACGAGCAAAAAACAGAGGGTATCAGCAGAGTTTCTCTCCCTCTTACACAATCCGCCGCTGGCGGCTGGGCATCTATATCCGGCTTTCAAAGGAAGATTTGAAAAAAGGAAAAGACGATAGCAACAGCGTAAAGAACCAGCGTGACCTACTGAACGATTTTTACCGACGCAACATTGACGAGTTTGAAAGCATCACGGAATATGTGGATGATGGTCATACTGGAACGGACGCCAACCGTGAAGATTTTCAACGGCTCTTGGCGGATGTCATGAGTGGTAAAATCAACTGCGTTATAGTAAAAGACCTGTCCCGCTTCGCACGAAATTATAGCGATGCCGGAAGTTTGATCGATAACCTGTTTGTTCAAATGGGTGTTCGCTTTATCAGCCTTGCTGAGAATGTGGACAGCTACAAGAACCCCGACAGCGTTTCAAATATCATCGTTCCCATTACAAACGTGATGAACGATAATTACTGCTATCAGACTTCCAAAAAGATCCGGCAGGTATTTGATTACAAACGGCGCAACGGCCAGTATATCGGAGCATTTGCTCCTTACGGCTATGTAAAGCACCCAAAGGACAAGCACAGGCTGATTGTTGATCCCGATGCTGCTGAAAATGTCAAACTCATTTTCACAATGCTTATTCAAGGGTCATCAAAACGTGCTATCGCGCTGTACCTGAACGAACACGGCGTACCGAGCCCCTCGGCTTACAAGGTACAAAAGGGCTTGCCTGTTTCGACAAGAGGGTATGACGATCCTATGTGGGGAGTCCGCATGATCCACTCCATTCTTACCAATCCGACCTACACCGGGGATTTAGCCCAAGGCCGAAGCCGGGTGAAAAGCTACAAGGTACACCAGATTGAAGCTGTTCCACGCGAGGAATGGGTGGAAGTGGCTGGAACGCATGAGGCCATTATCGACTATGAAACTTTCGACAAGGTACAGGCTCTCTTACAGCGTGATACCCGTACTTCCCCGAAAGGCCGTGAGGTACATTTATTCAGCGGCTTTCTGAAATGTGCCGATTGCGGGCGGGCCATTACCCGATGCGTTGGCAAGAACAACAATGTATATTATTCTTGCTCAACCTACAAGAACCGTTCCCGGACAGCCTGCACCATGCACTCAATCAAGCATGAACGGCTGGAGGCTGCTGTTTTGTTCGCTGTACAGCATCAGGTACATTTGGCTGTTTCCTACTCGGAAATCGTCACGCAGATCAATTCCGCTCCAATCAAAAAAAGCCAGTCTTACCGACTGGACGATCTGATAGCTGCAAAAGAGCGGGAACTGACAAAGATAACACGCTACAAGCAATCTCTTTATCAGGACTGGAAAGACGGTGAAATCACCCAGCAGGAATACCGGGATATGAAGGCTGACTATGAACGGCAGACTTCTGATATTTCCGCGGTGCTTACCCGGCTGAACGCTGAACGCGCAGAACTGGCAAACGGTGTGGACAACGAGCATCCTGCACTGGTAGCCTTTATGAAGTATCAGAACATTGAAGCCCTCAACCGTGAAATCTTGGTTGAACTTGTGGACTATATCAAGGTCTATGAAAACGGCAATATCAGCGTGAAATTCAAATTTGCTGACGAGCTCCGCAAGATTGCCGAGTACATTGAAATCAACACTACGGAAGATACCGCAGTAGCGGGCTAACCCCCGCTAC
>OJNS01000749.1_pt1 | contig 19410 bp, 18 predicted proteins | sample 1597911 | NCBI WGS metagenome assembly OJNS01 (sample SAMN01915214, study PRJEB22387) | human gut metagenome | isolation source: stool | host: Homo sapiens | place: USA
CGACGGTGCTGCAAGGGGCCTTTACGGGAGGCATCCTCCACTACGATTCGCTCAATGCCATCTCGCTCAATGTACCCGGTCTGCTGGGTGTCGTAGCCGGGGCACTCCTGTCGCTACTGCTCCTGGCCCGCTGGCAGATGAGTTACAAGACGGTGACCTTCATCGGGTTTGTGCTGATGGTGGCCTATCAGTTGGTGATGTACTTCTTGATTTCGCCCGACATGAATATCGAGCGGCTCTACCTGCCGCTCTTCCTGAAGAATGCGGGCAATGTGATGATTTATGTGACCCTGACTACCTATCTGTCGCAGATTGTGCCCTTCCGGCACTTCTTTCAGGCCCTTTGTGCCGTGGGTTTCGTGCGCGAGGGGATAGGCGGCCCCATCGCTTCGGCGCTGGTGGCCCGGGTGTTCAAGATGGCGATGCAGTCGAACTACTACACCCTGGGCGGCTCGCTCGATGCCGTGAACCCGCTCACGGACCAGGTACCTTTCTCGGCCTACTTCGGCGAGTTGCAGCGGCAGGCTACGCTGGTCTCGATCAAGCAGGTGTTCGGCTATGCCGTGTTGCTGGGTATCCTGTTCCTCATCGTGATACTCTTCACCCGGTATGCGCGCATTACGCATCGTGTCAAGCTCTTCCGCGTGCCGGTCGTAGGCCGGCTCTTTGCCATCAACCTCTCGCACGAGCGGATGGAAGAGAGTGAACGATAGCCGTGCAGTAGCAGGATATGAATAACTCGGATCTGAGGACTAAATGAAAAATTTAGTCACAGGTCCGAGTTTTTTTATTTGAGGAACGCTATCGCCGCAAGTATAAATAAGTTTAAAGACCGGGTAAGGGCCAGCCGGTTAAGCCGGTTTTTGCGTAATTTCGCAGTTGTTTTGAAATATTACCAATTATGAACGGGAAGAGGAGTAAGGCAGAGTGGCTGCGGCGCTATGCCAGTTTTGTAGTTATTCTTTTTGTAATCGCTTTCGGAACCTCCTTGTCTATACGGGCCAACCTGGGCTCGTCGCCTATATCGGCTCCCCCCTATATCTTGTCGTTGGTCCCGGGAGTGAACCTGACGATGGGGCAGCTCACCATCTGCATGCACGTGTTTTTCATCACCATTCAGATTCTGTTGCTGCGCCGTAATTTCGAGGCCCGGCAGTATACCCAGATTCTGGTCTCTTTCCTGTTCGGATTCTATACCGACCTCACGATGTGGTTGACCGGTTTCCTGCAAATCCCCTTCGACATCAACCCCATGATAGGTTATCCCTTGCGATTCATCGAGCTGCTCATCGGTGGTGCCGTGTTGGCATTCGGCATTGCGTGCGAGGTGCGTTGCGACTCGCTGATGCTGGCCGGTGAGGGGCTGCCGCTGGCCATATCGAAGTTTCTGAAAAAGGATTTCGGCAAGGTGAAGATCTGTTCCGATACTTCGCTGGTGCTCATCGGTACGATATTCATGTTCATCTTCTTCGGTCGCTGGAGCTGGGAGATGGTTGGTGTAGGTACACTCGTCTCGATGTTTTACGTGGGCTTTATGGTTCGGGTATTCGCCCCGCACATCGGGTGGCTCGACCGCATCTTTATCCCCAAGGCCGAACGGCAGGCTGCTGCGATTGTGGCTGCCGACGAGTGGAGCGGCAACCGCATCATCACCATCGCCCGCATGTATGGCAGTGGGGGCAATGCCGTGGGCGAGGCTGTTGCCCACCGGTTGGGCTGCCCCTGTTACAACCGGCAGATTATAGACCAGACGGCCCGGGAGATGGGCTACTCGACCGACTTTGTGGCCCAGACCGAGCAGAATCTCCCCACCAGCCGCCTGTGGGAGTTGATATTTGCCGATAGCGGTATACCCGCCTCGATGAACCCCTCGAAGGACGATGCCATCTATGTGAACCAGAGCCGTACCATCCGTGAACTGGCTCATAAGGGCGAGTGTGTCATCATCGGCCGGTTGGGCAACTGGATTCTCCGCGACGACCCGCACGTGCTGCGTGTCTTCATCACCTCGGGCCGAGACTTTGCCGTGAAGCAGCTGGTCGACAAACTCCATATTTCGCCCGAAGAGGCTGCCCGTAAAATCGAGCGGGTGAATACCGGTCGGGCCAATCACTACTGGCACTACACCGGCAAACAGTGGACCGATATTGCCGGCTACGACTTGGTAATCAATACCGAACGTACCGGCATCGATGGAGCCGTGGATATGATTCTGCGTGCTTTCAAGAATGTGAAGTAGAATTTTTGAAAAAGAGAAGAAAATGAAAGACGGAATAATTTGTATAGAAACAGAGTGGGAGCATACGGTAAAGGGGAATAGAATAACATTACATACCGAGTCCCTTTTATCGTTCCTTGAGAAATCCTGGAATTGTAATGTAATCTATCGGAGGGTAGCTACAAAGGCTGAACTTCAGTATTATTTAGATAGATTTAGAAACGTAGAATATGGGGATTATTCAATATTCTATTTGTCATTTCATGGAGATACACATTCTATATCATTAGAGGGAGAGAAAAGAAATGACAAAATTGTAACTCTAAAGGATTTATCTATAATGGCAAATGGTCTGTTTACCAATAAATTTGTTCATTTCAGTAGTTGTAGAACTTTACTGGGCAGTAGTAAGGAGATAGAAAATTTTAAATCTGATACTGGAGCTTCTTATGTCTCAGGTTATACCAAGTCTGTTGATGGTATACTGAGTGCGATTAACGACATTGCTTATTTTGATCAGATATTCAGATATAAAAAGAAGAAGGCATTGGTCGCTACATCTATGGAAAAGTATTATCAAGGTCTTGATGAGAAATTAGGATTTAAAATATATTGAAATTTGCTATACAAAAAACGCTATTCTTCAACACTGAAGGATAGCGTTTTTTTGTACCCGAAGGGGGACTTGAACCCCCACAGCCGCAATGGCCAAAGGATTTTAAGTCCTTCGTGTCTACCATTCCACCATTCGGGCAGCCTTGGAGCGAAAAACGGGACTCGAACCCGCGACCCCAACCTTGGCAAGGTTGTGCTCTACCAACTGAGCTATTTTCGCAAATGCGATTGCAAAGATAAAATGCTTTTTTGGTTCTGCAAAATTACGACTCGAAAATCTGTTCCCGTCGGACATTACCCGTGTGGTGAGGTGACCCGGCCCCACAAGCCAAGTCCGGGCGCACTGTACCGGGTGTGCAGGTTAGCGGAAGATGAGCTGCCCGCCGGCGGTACCGTAGGGAGCTATCTGGTAGCTTTGCAAGAAGTAGCGACCGTCTTTGGCGGCGCCGGTCATGGGGCCGCCGGTCGAGATGTCGTAGGTAGAGCCGCACTTGGGGCAACGCAGGCAGAAGTTGTCTTCGTCGAACTCGATGCGGATGTTGGGATTGATTTCGACAGGGCAGCAGAGGTCGTAGACGAAGGGGATGGCGTGCTCGTTGGTCACGAGCATGAGTCCTCCGTAGCCGGTAGCCGAGGAGAGGTTGTAGGGAAATCCGGCGGGGAGTTTCTGGCTGAGGATAAAGCGGCGGTGTATGAAACTGCCGCTTACGCCATACTGGTCCCACATGGCCTGGCTGGCAAACTCGACCCGCACGGCTGCGGCGGGTATGCGGTCGCGGTCGCCTCCGTCGCAGGCAACGGCGGCCAAGGCGAGCAGGAGCAGGAGTATGTGTTGCAATCGTTTCATTTCAGTATCTCCTCTATCATTTCGGTTTCGGTGTCCGTGAGCGACAGGGCCGTGGTGGCGTGCAGGTTGTCCTTCAACTGGTCGAGGTTGCGGGCGCCCACGATTACGGTGCTCACTTCGCTTTGGCGCAATACCCAGGCGAGGGCCAGTTGCGAGAGGGTTTGTCCCCGCTGGTCGGCTATCGCTTTCAGCCGGGCCACGCGAGCTATCTTTTCGGGGGTGACATCGGTTGTCTTCAGATACCCTTCGGGGCGGGCGGCACGCGAGTCGGCCGGGATGCCGTGCAGGTATTTGCCGGTGAGTATGCCTTGGGCCAGCGGCGAGAAGGCTACGACGCCTATACCTTTGGAGGCGCAGAGTTGCAGGTGATGCTCCTCGACGTGGCGGTCGAACATGTTGTAGCGGTCCTGATAAGCCAGGCAGGGTACACCGGCGGTGTGCAGGTAGTTGAGGGCATAGAGCAGCTTGTCGATGGGGTATTTCGAGAGCCCGATGTAGAGCGCTTTGCCCTGGCGCACGATGTCGACGAGGGCCTGCATGGTCTCGTCGATGGGGGTAACCCCGTCGTAGCGGTGGCTGTAGAAGAGGTCGACGTAGTCGAGCCCCATTCGTTGCAGACTCTGGTCGATGCTGGCCATGAGGTTCTTGCGCGAGCTGTTGCCGCCGTAGGGGCCGGGCCACATGTCGTGACCGGCTTTCGAGGTGATGAACATCTCGTCGCGGTGGGCGGCGAAGCACTGCTTCATCATGCGGCCGAAATTGGCCTCGGCGCTGCCGGCGGGCGGGCCGTAGTTGTTGGCCAGGTCGAAGTGGCAAATGCCGTGATCGAAGGCATATTTGACCATCTCGAGTTGGGTGGCATACGAGTCGATGTGACCGAAGTTGTGCCAGAATCCGAGCGAGATGACGGGCAGTTGTATGCCGCTGTTTCCGCAACGGCGATAAATCATGCCGTTGGTGTAGCGGTCGGGTTGCGGTTGGTAATCCATAGGCCTATGAGTTTTGGCGACCGAGAAGCCGGGCTTCGGCCTCCTGGGCGCGAGCGAAGTCGAAACTGGCGACCGTCTGCTGCATGAGGGCGGTGATGCGGTCGTTGCACAGGTTGCCCATGCTGCCTTCGTGGGTGTGGACGATGTGCTTGTCGGGGGTGAAGTGCCCGGCCTCGATCTCGAGCCCCACCTGCTTGTAGGCATCGCGGAAGGGGACACCGGCCTGTACGCGGCGGTTCACCTCCTCGACGCTGAACATGAGGTTGTAGCGCGGGTCGTCGACGATGTGGGTGTTGACCTCGATTTGCGACATCATCTGGTTGACCATGTGCAGGCAGTCGTCCAGTTCGTCGAAGGCGGGTAGGAACAACTCCTTGATGATTTGCAGGTCGCGGAAGTAGCCCGAAGGCAAGTTGTTGGCGATGAGTGTAATCTGGTAGGGAAGGGCCTGCAGTTTGTTGCATTTGGCCCGGGTCAGTTCGAATACGTCGGGGTTCTTCTTGTGCGGCATGATGCTCGAGCCGGTGGTAAAGGCGTCGGGCAACTTGATGAAGGCGAAGTTTTGCGAGTTGTAGAGGCAGGCGTCGAAGGCCAGTTTGGCCAGCGTCGCCGCTATCGAGGCGATGGCCGAGGCGACGATGCGCTCGGTCTTGCCGCGTCCCATCTGGGCATACACCACGTTGTAGTCCATCGACTCGAATCCCAGCAGGTCGGTGGTGCGGGTGCGGTCGAGGGGGAACGACGAGCCATATCCGGCAGCCGACCCCAGCGGGTTGCGGTTGCACACCCGGTAGGCGGCTTGCATGACGATGAGGTCGTCGACCAGGCTCTCGGCGTATGCCGCAAACCAGAGGCCGAACGACGAGGGCATGGCCACCTGCAGGTGGGTGTAGCCCGGCATGAGTACCTGTTTGTACCGTTCGCTTTGGTCGATGAGCGTATTGAACAGCGTCTCTACCCCCTCGACGGTATGTTGCAGCCGGGCCCGGGTGAAGAGCTTGAGGTCGACCAGCACCTGGTCGTTGCGCGAGCGTCCGCTGTGTATCTTCTTGCCCATGTCGCCCAACCGGCGGGTGAGCATCAGCTCGACCTGCGAGTGCACATCCTCGACCCCCTCTTCGATGGTGAATTGCCCCGACTGGGTTTCGGCGTAGATGTGTCGTAACTCGGCGGTCAGCTTCTCCAGCTCGTCGGCCGAGAGGAGCCCGATGGATTGCAACATGTTGATGTGAGCCAGCGAGCCCAGAATGTCGTAGGGGGCCAGATAGAGGTCCATTTCCCGGTCCCGGCCTACGGTGAATCGCTCTACGTCGTGGTCGACCTGTACCGATTTTTCCCAAAGTTTCTGTGCCATTCGAGTTACGTTTTTAAGATTCTACAAATAGATTGCGGGCAGACTACCTCCTGATTATTGCTCGTAGGGGAGCACCACCAGCATGTCGGCCATTTTGTCGACCCCCTCTTGCAAGGGTTTCGACACCATGGGCTTGATGAAGGGGTTGAGGTCGGCCTTGACGGTGACGCGCGACGCGGTTTCGCTCTCGCCGGTGGGTACGAACTGTATCCACAGGTTGAGGGGCAGCGGCGAGTTTTCGGCCTCGAACTTGATGGTCTTGTTGGGCTCCCGGTTTACGATGCGGAAGGTGACCGAGCCGATGGGGCTCACCTCGATCGAGAGGCTGTCGCTGTCGTATCCCGTAATCTTGAGTTTGTTCTGGTTTTCGGGAGCGTTCAACACGCTTTGGAAGCGGTCGAGGTTCGAGAGGTCGGAGAGCAGGGCATACACCTTCTCTACGGCGTGGGCAATCCGCACCGTTTTACTTTCGAAACTGCTGGTCATACGGCAGGCGTGTTGTTGGGACCTTGCCAGCTCGAGGGATCTTTGCGCCACTCTTGCAGAGTCTCGAGGTCTTCGGGTTTGATATAGTTGGTCTCGAGAGCCGTCTCGAGCATGGCGTTGTAGTTGCTCAACGTAATCAGTTCTACCTGAGCGGCCTTGAACTTGCGCGTGGCAACGGGGAAGCCGTAGGTGAAGATGGCTACCATACCGATGACTTCGCAGCCGGCGTTGCGGATGGCTTCGACTGCTTTCAGACTGCTGCCGCCGGTCGAGATGAGGTCTTCGATAACGACTACCTTTTGTCCGGGAACCAGGTTACCCTCGATGAGGTTCTCGAGTCCGTGGTCTTTCGGTGCCGAGCGCACATATACATAGGGCAGCCCCAGTGTGTCGGCTACCAGTGCACCTTGGGCAATGGCGCCTGTGGCTACGCCGGCAATGGCATCGGCCGAGCCGAAGTTTTCCATAATAACCCGGCAAAGTTCTACCTTGATGAAACTTCTCACCTCGGGGTAGGAGAGGGTACGGCGGTTATCGGTGTATATGGGTGAATTCCAGCCCGATGCCCATACGAAAGGATTCTCGGGTTGCAGTTTGATGGCTCTGATTTTTAAGAGTTTCTCGGCCAGTAATCGTTCTACCGTTTTCATGACGAATAATATTTAGGATAATCGAAAGACAAAGGTAAGAAAAATAGAAGATAAACGGCCGAATGTATTCTAAAAATATGAAAATATTTACTGCGCGGCAGCCAGGGTGAGGCAACTGATGCGAGGCTCGCCGTGGGCGTGGAGTGCTTGGGCGCAGGCCAAGAGGGTGGCGCCGGTGGTCACCACGTCGTCGACGAGCAGGATGTGGCGGCCGGTCAGGTCGGGAGCCAGCCGGGCGTCGTAGGCCGAGTGGGTGTCGAGCCAGCGGTCGTAGATGCCCTTGCGGGTTTGCGAGCGGGAGTCGCGGGTGTGCTGCAGCCAACGGGTGCAGAGTTCTATGCCGGTGGCGTGTGCCACGCCGCGGGCTATCCATTCGCTCTGGTTGTAGCCCCGGCGGCGCAGTTTGGCGGGATGCAGGGGCACGGGTACCAGTGTGTCGATGCCGTCGAAGAACCGGTGCGGCTGTAACTCGCGGGCAAAGATTTCGCCCAGTACGAGGCCGCACCGTTTGCCGCCGTGGTATTTGATGTGGTGTATCAGTTGCCTCACGTCGCCCGGGGTGGTGAAGTGGAAGAAGGCGGCGCATCGCTCGATGGGAATCTTGCCCAGAAAGAGCTGGGCCATGGGGCTGAGTGGGTCGAGGTGGTAGCCGGTGCGGGGCAGGCGGTGCAGGCAGCCGGTACAGAGCCCCCGCTCGTCGCGGTTCATGGCCCGCAGGCAGACGGGGCAGAGGCGCGGAAAGAAGAGGTCGAGCAGGTCGTCGAGCGGATGGAGCCGTTTCATGGCACGACCTGTTTTAATGCGTTGAAAATAAGTGCTGATTCGAATCCCCGGGAGGCGGCGAAGCGGAAGAGCTTGGCCCGCCGGGCTTCGGGGTCGTCGTCGCGAATCGAGCGCGATTTGGCTTGCAGCAGTTCGAGCAGACGGTCGTTGTACTGCTCCTCGTCGAGGGTGGCGAGGGCGTGGTCTATGTCGCTGCCGTCGATGCGTTTCTGCTGCAGGGCGTAGCGCATCTTGATGCGGCCCCATCCCGAGAAGCGGAATTTGTCTTTGACGAAGGCCACGGCGTAACGTTGCTCGTCGATAAACCGCTCTTGCACGAGCCGGTCGATGATGGTGCAGCTGTCGGCTTCGGTCACGCCCCATCGGGCCAGTTTTTCACGGATGTCGGCCGTGCAGTGTTCGGCCGATGAGCAGAGGGCGGCGGCCCGGTGCAGGGCTTCGGGGGGTGTCAGTATCTTAGCCATGAGCGTGAGGTTTTACGGCCGATGCAAACCGGTCTTTGTCGTAGAGGTCGTGTATGATGCGTATCTGTTCGTAGCCCTGGTGCTCCAGCATGCAGGCGCAGGCGGGGCCCTGAGCCTCGTTGATTTCGAAGTAGAGGCGGCCGCCGGGCGAGAGCAGGGTGAGACCGTCGCGGGCTATCTTGTCGTAGAAGAGCAACGGGGTCTCGTCGGGGACGAAGAGGGCTTCGTGCGGTTCGTAGCCCAGCACGTTTTCGCTCATGGCCCGGCTTTCGCTCCGGCAGATGTAGGGCGGGTTGCTCACGATGAGGTCGAGCGAACCGGGCGTGAGTTGCGAGAGGTCGTAGTGGAGGATGTCGCGCTGGTAGAAGTCGACCGTCACCTGCTGGAGCTCGGCGTTGCGGCGAGCAATCGCCAGGGCCTCGGGCGAGAGTTCCCACGCCTCGACCCGGCATTGGGGCAGTTCCCGAGCCAGGGTGACGGCAATGCAGCCGCTGCCCGTACCCAGGTCGGCGATGCGCAGCGGGCGGCTGCGGTTCTCGTCGATGATGAGGCGCACCAGCTCTTCGGTCTCGGGGCGGGGAATGAGCGCGCCGGGGGCGATGTAGAAGCGGCGGTCGCAAAACCAGGCATAGCCCAGAATGTACTGGATAGGCTCCTGCCGGGCGAGCCGACTGGCTATCTCCTCGATTTTTCGGTGCATATCCTCAGATAAAATCGTATCTTTGCGGAGCAGTATATCGGTAGGGGTATAGTCGCACAGTGCCTCGAAAATCAGCCGGATGAAGCCGTTGATTTCGCCGGGCGGATAGATGCCCTGGAGGGTGTGGCGCAGGAGGTCGATACTCGGTTGCATGTTGACAGTTGTTAGGAACCGAGGCGATACAGACCCGCAAAACCTGCTGCCGATGGCTGCCGTGCCGGGGTGTCGCTGTCTCGGTGTGTGGCAAAGGTAAATAAAAAAGTTCAAGATATGGATAGAGATGTAGATTCTGCTTTCATGCGCCGGTGCCTGCAACTGGCTTCGCTGGGGCGCGGCCATGTGGCTCCCAACCCCATGGTGGGGGCGGTGGTGGTGCACGAGGGGCGCATCATCGGCGAGGGGTATCACCGCTGTTACGGCAAGCCTCATGCCGAGGTGAACGCCATCGCCTCGGTGGCCTACGAGTCGCTGTTGCCCCAGTCGACCCTGTATGTATCGCTCGAGCCCTGCTCGCATTACGGGAAGACACCGCCCTGTGCCGAACTGATTGTGGCCAAACGCATTCCGCGGGTGGTCGTGGGGTGTCTCGACCCCTTCCCGGCCGTGTCGGGACGAGGTGTTGCCCGGCTGCGCGAGGCGGGCGTCGAGGTGATTACCGGCGTGCTCGAGGCCGAGTGTCTGGCGTTGAACCGTACCTTTATGACCTTTCAGACCCGCCACCGCCCCTTCGTCACCCTCAAGTGGGCGCAGAGCAGCGACGGGTTCATCGACCGGGTGCGTGAGCCGGGTGAACCGGCGGCCCGTATCTCGGACGATGTCTCGTCCGTGTGGGTGCACCGCCTGCGGGCCGAGGCCGACGCTATTCTGGTGGGAACCCGCACGGCCATAGCCGACAACCCTTCGCTCACGACGCGCCTCTGGCCCGGACGTTCGCCCCTGCGCATCGTGCTCGACGAGCATGCCCGCGTGCCGGCCGACCGGCAACTCTTTACCGACGGCCTGCCTACGCTCGTGGTGACCGGCCCGGAGACCGACTACCCGGTGCTGCCGTCGTCGGTCGAGGTGGTGCACCTGCCCTTTGGCGAGGCATTGATACCGGCCCTGCTCGACGAGCTATATCGTCGTCGCCTGCAGCATCTCGTAGTCGAGGGTGGGGCTGCTCTGTTACAGTCGTTTATCGACGCGGGCCACTGGGACGAGGCCCGTGTTGAGACCGGCCCCCTCGTGCTGGAGCAGGGTGTGGCCGCCCCGTCGATGGGTCGGCTACCGCAACGGACAGAGTGGTGCGGCCGGGCCCGAATCGAGTGGTACGAAAATAGGTAAAAAGCAACCGTTCACCCGGCGAATCGTGCGGTTTGTCTAAAATTGTGCGTGCGGCCTTGCTGTTTTTGCTATTTTTGTTTCACGGAAACCGGATGCGGTTGGGCATAACAAATTCGAAGTGTTTGCCCATACGTTCACCTTTCGCCATTTTGAACTCGGAAAAGCCTAAGCGACAAGTAGAGGCTTATCCATAAATAATTATAATTATCGGAGTTTGTAGTATGTAAAGAAAAAAATGTTGCTAAATTTGCCGATTGTAACTGCAAACTTGTAACGCATATCAGTTGATGAAGACGCAAAAAATATACTTTTTTCTGTGTATAGCCGCTCTGTTTTTATCTGGCATTTCGTGCAACTCTACCGATGACGAGGAGATAACCTATACCATCTCGGAGAGTGTGCGGGTTACCAGCTTCTCTTTGGCAGCCAACGACTCGGTGTTGGCCAATCTCGATACCGTATTCTTCACCATCGACCTGAACGGTGGGCAGATTTTCAATGCCGACTCCCTGCCGGTGGGTACCGACGTATCGGCCTTGATTGCCAACATTTCGTTCGACAACGTGGCACAGGCAAAAATCATCATGGATCGCGGCGATGCCACCAAAAACGATACCATCGACTATCTGGCTTCGCCTACCGACTCGATTGACTTTACATCGAAGGTGTCGCTGGTAGTGACCGCTCAGAACGGGGTGACCGAGAAGTGGTATTCGCTGAAGGTCAACGTGCATCAGATGGACCCCGACTCGCTCTACTGGAACGCCCCCTTCGGGGTGAAGCCGCTGCCGTGTGGCGAAGGTGTTGCCGTGTCGGCGCAGAAGGCGGTCTACTTTAAGGGGAAAGCCTATTCGTTTATCGAGTCCAATTCGACTTGTACCGTATATATGACCGACGATCCCTATGCCGGCGAGTGGACTTCGCAGACGGTGACTGCCTTTACACCCAAAGTGCAGTCGGTTCAGGCGACCGACGACGCCCTCTATATGCTGGACCAGAGCGGCGAGCTCTATCGCTCGGAAGATGGTGCGAACTGGACCGCAACAGGCCAAAGTTTCTACTCGCTGGTAGGCTCGTGGAAATCGCGCGTGCTGGGTGTCGTCCTGGACAATGGCGTCTACAAACACGACTGCTATCCGCGTCCCGAGGGTTTCACCCCCTATCCCGTACCCGAAAACTTCCCCGTTACGGGCAGCAGCCAGATGGTTACCTTCGTGTCGGAGTACGACCTGAATACCCCCCAGTCGATTATGATTGGCGGCCGCACGGCCAACAACCGCCTGACGGGAGCCACCTGGGGTTACGACGGTGAGGCTTGGGCACAGCTCGCCGGGTCGATAAAACCCTGCGAGGGAGCGTTGCTCTTCCCCTATTTCACCTTTACGACCAACGAATATTGGATTACGACCCAATACACCTCGTGGATTGTCATCGGCGGCCGCGAAGCCGAAGGGGTGGCCGACTCGGTATATGTGTCGGTCAACAACGGCAATACGTGGACAGCAGCCCCCGAATCGCTGGCCATGCCCTCCTATATCAATCCGCGGGCCTTTGCCTCGGTGCTGGTCATCGGCTCTGACTTCAGCGCTTCACAGAAGGCATCGCCGCTGTGGCGATTCATGCCCGTGCGTCAGGTAGCCGGTATGGCCACCACGCGAGCCAACGACGATTACAAGATTCCCTACATCTATATCTTTGGTGGAGAAAACAACTCGGGTACCGTCTACAACCAGATATGGCGGGGCGCGATAGGACGCCTGCGGTATCCGCCTATACCTTGATAGCGATGGGGGAGAGTGAACGGGACATATACTTTTCATCGGATTATTCCGTTTTATGTATGTAGGCATGTAAAAATGGCGCGCACATGAAAAGAATAATTCCGATATTAGTGATGTTGATCAGTTGCACGGCCGCCGTGTCGGCACAAGACTACCGCTTCGATGCGGGTCTGGCCGGAGGCATAAGCTGTTATATGGGCGATGCGAACCAAGTGTCGCCGTGGCACCGGCCGGGAGTGGCGGTGAGCGGGGTCTTCCGCTTTTTGCTCAACTACCGGTGGGCTGTCAAGACCGATTTTTCGGCCATGCAGTTTTCGGGCGATACCCGCGACTTCGACAACCGGTTTCCCAACGGGAGCGACTATTCGTTCGAGAGTTGGCAATACCGGTTGGGCGGACAGATAGAGTTCAACTTTTTCAACTACGGAATGGGTTACTCCTATCTGGGTACCAAGCGCCTGTCGCCCTATTTGCTGGCCGGGGCCGGTGTAGGATATTCGACCGTCGAGAGTGGTTACGTGAGTGTCGACGGTTCGTTAGGAGTAGGGGTGAAATACAAGATAGCCCCGCGCTGGAACATAAGTTTGGAGTTTGCCATGCACAAGACGTTGGGCGACAGCTTCGACGGCAAGTCATTGAGCGACCCCTACAATATAAAGAGTAGCGTGCTGAAGAATACCGATTGGTTTTCAACGACGTTGTTTTCAATCACGTATGAATTTGGCCGCAAGAAAGAAATTTGTAACAACGATAATCGTTGAAAAACATGACATACGCAGAGCAGATAAATCGTACTCGTGTGCCTAAGCACATCGCCATTATCATGGACGGCAACGGCCGCTGGGCTACCCGGCGGGGCCTGCCCCGTACCGCCGGACACAAGGCCGGAGCGGAGACCTTCCGCCGCATTGCCACCTACTGCAAAAACATCGGCGTGAAGTATCTCACGGTGTACGCCTTCTCCACGGAGAACTGGAAGCGGCCCGCCGACGAGGTGAACACCATCATGGGGCTTTTGGAGCAGTATCTCCACGAGGCCATCGACACCATGGAAAAGGATCACATCCGGCTGCGGTTCTTCGGGGACATGAGCGTACTGTCGCCGGAGCTGCAGGCGCTGGCGCACCGGACGGACGACATCTCCACCCATTATGAGGGCTTTCAGGCCAATATCTGCCTGAACTACGGAGGACGGGCGGAGCTGCTGCGGGCGGCGCAGCGCTGCGCGGAGCGGGGGCTGGACTGGACGGAGGAGAATCTCTCCGCCAACATGTACTCCGCCGGTATCCCCGACCCGGAGCTGGTCATACGACCCGGCGGGGAGATGCGGCTTTCCAACTTCCTGCTGTGGCAGTGCGCGTACAGCGAGCTGTATTTCTGCGACACGCTGTGGCCGGATTTTACCCGGCAGGAGCTGGATAAGGCCATTATCGACTATCAGCGGCGGGACCGGCGGTTCGGCGGCGTGAAATGAGGTGACGACCATGAAACAGAGAATATTGGTGGCGGTTATCGGCGTGCCGGCGCTGATCGGCTTGCTGTGCTTTGCGCCGGACTGGGCCACGGCGGTGCTGGTGGCGGCGCTGTGCGTCATCGGGTGCCACGAGTTTATGGGCGCCGCCGCCCCGGAGAAGGCGACGCACTGGTGGGGACTGGCGGCTACGCTGTCGGTGTTCACGGTGTTCACGGTGTATTTCAGCGGCGGCACGTTTGCCGGGAGCACCGTGCAGAGGATCATGACGTGGCTGCTGGCGGCGCTGATCGTGGTGACGTTCATTGCGGCGGTGCAGGCCTACGGCAAGGACGACGAGCTGGATTTCCCGGACATCAGCGCTATCGCGGTGTCGGGACTGGTGATACCGCTGGCGCTGGGGTGTCTGGTGCGGCTGCGGATGCTGGAGTACGGCGCGGGGCTGGTGCTGATCCCGCTGGTGTCCGCGTTTATGAGCGACTCGCTGGCGCTGTTCGGCGGGATGCTGTTCGGAAAGACGAAGCTGGCGCCCAGGGTCAGCCCCAAGAAGACCCGCGAGGGCGCGGTGAGCGGTCTGGTGGGCGGCATGGTGGGCATGATCCTGTTCCGCATCGTCTTCTTCCTGTGCACGGAGGTGCAGCTGCACATCGGCTGGTGCGTGGCGCTGGGCCTTGTGGGCGCGGTGATGGGTCAGCTGGGCGACCTGAGCTTCTCCTGCGTGAAGCGGCAGTGCGGCATCAAGGATTACGGGCGGCTGCTGCCGGGGCACGGCGGCGTGCTGGATCGGTTCGACAGCGTGATCTTTGCCGCGCCGGTGACGTGGATGCTGGTGAACACGGCGACACTGTATTGAGGGAATACACAATGACAAAAACCATCGCCCTGCTGGGCGCCACCGGCTCCATCGGACGGCAGACCCTTGAGGTGGCGCGGGAGCTGGGCATATCCGTGGCGGCGCTGACCGCCCACACACAGATAGACCTGTTAGAGCAGCAGGCGCGGCAGTTCATGCCGCGCCTTGTGGTGCTGTATGACCCCGACGCGGCGCGGGAGCTGGAAGGGCGGCTGCGGGGCACCGGTATCGAGGTGCTGGCCGGAGAGGAGGGGCTGCTGGCGGCGGCCTCGCTGGACGAGGCGGACACGGTGGTGACCGCCGTGATGGGCAGCGTGGGGCTGCGTCCCACGCTGGCGGCCATCGAAAAAGGTAAGCGCATCGCGCTGGCCAACAAGGAGACGCTGGTGTGCGCCGGGGAGCTGGTGATGGATGCGGCGGAGAAATACGGCGCGGAGATCGTGCCGGTGGACTCGGAGCACAGCGCGGTGTTCCAGTGCTTACAGGGGTGCCGGGATCGCCGGGAGGTGCGGCGTATCCTGCTGACCTGCTCGGGAGGGCCGTTTTACGGTAAGACCTTCGGGGAGCTGGAGGACATGACGGCGGCGGACGCCCTGCGCCATCCCAACTGGCACATGGGGCCGAAGATCACGGTGGACTCCGCCACGCTGATGAACAAGGGACTGGAGATCATCGAGGCCATGCGGCTGTACCGGCTGCCGGTGGAGCAGGTGCAGGCGGTGATCCACCGGCAGAGCATCGTCCATTCGCTGGTGGAGTTCCGGGACGGAGCGCTGCTGGCGCAGCTGGGCACGCCGGACATGAAGCTGCCCATCCGCTACGCCATGACGTATCCCCACCGGGCGGAAAGCCCGGACGCGCCGCTGGATCTGCTGACGTGCGGGGCGCTGACCTTCGACCGGCCGGACGAGGAGGCGTTTCCCTGTCTGCGGCTGGCGCGGGAGGCGGCTGCCGTGGGCGGCACGGCCTGCGCCATACTCAACGGCGCCAACGAAGCGGCGGTGGGACTGTTTTTGCAGGGGAAGCTGGGCTTCAACGACATCCCCCGGCGGGTGGAACGGGCGCTGGAGCGCATGGAGGTGCAATATCAGCCAAGCCTTGCGGATATACTGGAGGCAGACAGGGCGGCGCGGCGCGCCGTGCTGTGACATCCGGAAAAGGAGCTTGCATACATGATCGTGTATATCATAGCGGCGCTGCTGGTGTTCGGCGTACTGATCGCCGTACACGAGCTGGGTCACTTTCTGGCGGCCAAGGCCTGCGGCGTGCGGGTCAATGAGTTCGCCATCGGCATGGGGCCGGCACTGTGGAAAAAGCAGAAGGGCGAGACGCTGTACTCCCTGCGGGCGTTCCCGGTGGGCGGCTTTTGCGCCATGGAGGGCGAGGAGGAGGAATCCGACGACCCGGCGGCGCTGAGCAACCAGGGCTTCTGGCAGAAGCTCATCATTTTCGCGGCGGGCGCGGCCATGAACTTTCTGGCGGGGCTGGTCATTATTTTCTGCCTGTACGCGCCGGCACAGGGGTTCTATCAGCCGGTGATCTCCGGCTTTGCCGAGGGCTGCCCGCTGGAGAGCGCCGAGGGCTTGCAGACCGGCGACAGGATCGTGGCCATCGACGGCGAGCGGGTGTATGTGTACAGCGACATCAATTTGCTGTTCAGCCTGAACAAGACCGGGGTATTCGACCTGACGGTGGAGCGGGACGGACAGAAGGTGCAGCTGAAGGACTTTGCCATGGAGCGGCAGACGTACACCGACCAGAGCGGGAACGAGTACAGCGGCTACGGCATCTATTTCGGCGCGAAGGCGGCTACCTTCGGCGACAAGCTGGCGTATACATGGAACAACGCCGTGGATTTCGTGCGGATGGTGCGGCTGAGCTTACAGATGCTGCTGAGCGGGCAGGCGGGGCTGCGGGATCTCAGCGGCCCGGTGGGTATCGTGTCCACCATGGTGCAGGTGGGCGAGCAGGCGGAGACGACCCGGGCGGCGGTGGAGAACATCGCCTATATCGCGGCGCTGATCGCGGTGAATCTGGCGGTGATGAACCTGCTGCCGCTGCCGGCGCTGGACGGCGGACGGATATTCTTCCTGTTCGTCAACGCAGTGGCCATGCTGCTGTTCAAAAAGCAGATACCGGCCAAGTATGAGAACTATATCCACTTTGCGGGGCTGATCCTGCTGCTGGCGCTGATGGTGGTGCTGGTGTTCAGCGACGTGGGGAAGCTCATCAAATAACAGGAGGCGAAGGACTGTGACAAGAAGGATCCAGGTGGGCGCGGTGCCGGTGGGCGGCGGCGCGCCGGTGAGCATACAGTCCATGTGCAATACGGCTACCGAGGACGTGGAGGCCACCGTGCAGCAGATCCGCCGGCTGGAGCAGGCGGGCTGCGACATCGTGCGGGTGGCGGTGCCCACGGAGGAGGCGGCGCGGGCGATACCGGCCATCAAGCGGGGCATACGCATCCCGCTGGTGGCGGACATCCATTTTGACTACAAGCTGGCGCTGCTGTGCATTGACGGCGGCGTGGACAAGATACGCATCAATCCGGGAAACATCGGGTCGAAGGAGCGGGTGCGCGCCGTGGCGGACGGCTGCCGGGAGCGGGGCATCCCCATCCGGGTGGGCGTCAACGGCGGGTCGCTGGAAAAGGACATTTTACGGAAGTACGGCGGCGTCACCGCCGAGGCGCTGGCAGAGAGCGCGCTGGGGCATGTGCGCCTGCTGGAGGACTGCGGCTTCGGGGATATCTGCATCTCCGTGAAGTGCTCCCGTGTGCCGGTGAACATGGCAGCCTATGAGCTGCTGCACGAGCGGGTGGACTATCCGCTGCATCTGGGCGTGACCGAGGCGGGAACGCCGGAGATGGGCGTGCTGAAATCCGCCATCGGCATCGGCGGGCTTTTATGCCGGGCCATCGGAGATACGCTGCGGGTGAGCCTTACCGCCGACCCGGTGGAGGAGGTCACGGCGGCAAAGAAGATATTGCAGGCGGCGGGCATACGGCGGACGGAGCCGGATCTGATCGCCTGTCCCACCTGCGGGCGGACGCAGTACGACATGCTGCCCATCGCCCGGGAGGTGGAGCGGCGGCTGAAGGACTGCCATAAGCCCATTACCGTGGCGGTAATGGGGTGCGTGGTCAACGGCCCCGGCGAGGCCGCCGCCGCCGATGTGGGCATTGCCGGAGGCCGCGGCGAGGGACTGCTGTTCGCCAAGGGCAAGATCCTGCGGAAGGTGCCGCAGGAGCAGCTGGTGGACGAGCTGTTCCGGGAGATCGAGAAGCTGTAATGGGCGATAGGGGATAGACATGGCGGAAAGAGTACCGTTTTTTACATTGTTTGAGAGCTTTCAGGCGCCGCGCCAGCTGCGGCTGCTGCTGCACGACGCCTGCGCCGTCAGTGGTGTGCTGGATCGGGAGGCGCGGACGCTGGAGGTGCAGATCGAGTGCGGCGAGACGCTGCCCCAGGCGGCGCAGGACGCCCTGCAGCAGATGCTGGCGCAGCAGTATGACCTGCGGCGGGTGCTGCTGCACTTCCGGGGGATGAGCGCCCAGAAGGGCGACAGCGGTATGGTATGGGGCAAGCCCTTTACCGGGAAGGTCACGCCCATACGGGAACTGAATATCAAGATGGGGAATGCCGTTGTGGAGGGGCGCGTATTCAAGGCGGAGTGCTATGAGACGCGGCGCAAGGGAATGTGGACGCTGAACTTCAACATCACCGATGAGCATGGCTCCGTGGCCGTGCGGAAGGCCATGGATGAAAAAGAGGCCAAGGTGCTGGGCGGCGCGATCAACGACGGGATGTGGCTGCGCCTGCAGGGCAAGGTGGAACTGACCTACGACGGGAAGGATATCCTGCTGCGGCCGGTGAATATTATGAAGATCAGCCATACGGCCCGGCAGGACAATGCACCGGAGAAGCGGGTGGAGCTGCACCTGCATACGCAGATGAGCAGCATGGATGCTCTGACGGATGTGGGCAAGGTGGTAAAGCAGGCGGCAGCCTGGGGCCACCCGGCTATTGCCATTACCGACCACGGCGTGTGCCAGGGCTACCCGGAAGCCATGCTTGCCACTGACGAGATCCACCAGGACGACCCCAACTTCAAGCTGATCTATGGGTGTGAAGCCTACTTTGTGGATGATATGATCCCCGCTGTGTATGGCACCAAAACCATGCCCATCACCGGCTCCTTTGTGGTGTTTGATACCGAGACCACCGGCCTGGACTCCAACGTGGAAGCTTTGACCGAGATCGGCGCCGTGTACGTGGAAAACGGCAAGATCAACCCGGATAAGAGTTTCTGTACCTTCGTCAACCCCGGCAAACCCATCCCGCAAAAGGTGGTGGAGCTGACCGGCATCAACGACAGCATGGTGGCCGAATCCCCCACACCGGCCGAGGCCATCCGCCAATTCAAGGAATTCTGCGGCGATAACATCCTGGTTGCCCACAACGCCAACAGCTTTGATATGCTGTTCATCCGTAAAGCAGGGGATAAGGCGGGGGTGGATTTTTCCAACACCTATATTGACACCCTGCCCATGGCGCAGGCGTTGTTCCCCGGCCTGCATAACTATAAACTGGATACCATCAACAAACATCTGGAAATCCAGCCCTTTAACCACCACCGCGCCGTGGATGACGCCATGGCGCTGGCCCGCATCTTTGAGGTTATGCTCTCCGATTTGAAGGAGAAGGACATGACCACCGTGGAGGCTATCAACACCGGCCTTGGCGGCAACAAAGAGGTGCTGAAAAAGAAGTATTACCACCTGATCATCCTGGTCAAGAACCAGATGGGCCTGAAGAATCTGTACAAGATCGTCAGCGAGGCCCACGTCAACTACTTCTTCAAAAAGCCCCGGGTG
>OJNS01000756.1_pt1 | contig 19340 bp, 17 predicted proteins | sample 1597911 | NCBI WGS metagenome assembly OJNS01 (sample SAMN01915214, study PRJEB22387) | human gut metagenome | isolation source: stool | host: Homo sapiens | place: USA
TGGCTATGTCGCTCCTCTCGTGGGAGCGTGGATTGAAATGTTGAAACCGGCAACTTAGATGACGAGAGTCGCGGTCGCTCCTCTCGTGGGAGCGTGGATTGAAATTTCTCTTTGTTGTAACTTACCCTTGCACTCCATGTCGCTCCTCTCGTGGGAGCGTGGATTGAAATCACTTTTATGCGCTGCTCATCCTCTGTCGGCAGCGTCGCTCCTCTCGTGGGAGCGTGGATTGAAATAAGCTCAGACTTGTCATATTCAAAAGCGGAATTAGTCGCTCCTCTCGTGGGAGCGTGGATTGAAATATTTTTATCATAGGTGCTCGACGTACTGGAAAAGTCGCTCCTCTCGTGGGAGCGTGGATTGAAATAACAATTCTTATAAGTGGGTGCCGGATGAGCTTAAGTCGCTCCTCTCGTGGGAGCGTGGATTGAAATATTCTACGATGTAGACCAAGCTGATGTTGCAAAGGTCGCTCCTCTCGTGGGAGCGTGGATTGAAATAAGAGCTGAAAGTGAGAGAGATATTGCTGTAGCAGTCGCTCCTCTCGTGGGAGCGTGGATTGAAATACTGAAAAGATAGAAAAGCTTAAAGAGTTTGAGGTCGCTCCTCTCGTGGGAGCGTGGACTGAAATATCAGCATATGAACCTATACACAATCATAATATGCTGCGTTATTGTAGAATTAGTAGTTAAGTCTATTTTTATAGCAATAACGCGGCTTATAAATAATACATCAGATAATATTGTTGCAAACTAGCAAATAGCAGGTATAATAAAGAGTAACATATTAACAAGGAGGCATATTCATTGGGCATTTACGTTAATCCGACAGGAAGATCGTTTGAGCTTGCGATAAATTCAGAGATTTTTGTTGACAAAAGCGGTCTGATTAAAGAAACGAATAAGTGTATAAATACATTACAAAGGTATATGTGTGTAAGCCGTCCAAGGCGATTCGGAAAGTCAATGGCCATGGATATGCTTTCAGCATATTATGGTCGAAAGACTGATGCAGAAAATTTATTTAAAGGCCTTAAAATCAGTCATGATGAGTCGTATGACAGGCATATTAACAAGTATGATGTACTCAAAATTAATATGCAGGAATTTTTGAGCGTTACACACAGTGTTGATGATATGCTCAAAATGCTGTGTGAATACATTACGGATGACTTTTCAATAGAGTATAAGGATATTATTTTTCGGGACAAGTCAAATATTGTGAGAGTAATGCAGGATGTTTTTATGTCTACAGGCAGGCCGTTTGTGATTCTTATTGATGAATGGGATTGCCTGTTTAGAGAATTTACGCAGGATAAAGAAGCACAGAAGAAATATCTTGATTTTTTGAGAGGCTGGCTTAAGGATAAGGACTATATAGCGCTTGCATACATGACAGGTATACTGCCGATTAAAAAATATGGTTCACATTCTGCTCTTAATATGTTCACTGAATATTCCATGACAGATATGGGGGCTTTGGCAGAGTACTTTGGATTTACAGATGATGAAGTCGGAGAATTGTGTGACAGATACGATATGGACTTTGAAGAGGCAAGGGCATGGTACAATGGATATAAGCTCGTGTCCCATAGCAAATATGGAGTAAAGAAATATGCGATGTACAGTCCGAAGTCTGTAGTAGAAGCCATGCTAAAGCATAAATTTGGTACTTATTGGAATCAGACTGAAACTTACGAGGCTCTCAAGGTTTACATCCAAATGAATATGGATGGTCTAAAAGATGCCGTGATTAAAATGCTTGCCGGTGAAAGTGAGAAAATAAATACAGGCACATTTGAAAATGATATGACATCATTTGCCACAAAGGATGATGTGCTTACACTTTTAGTACATCTTGGATACCTGACATATGATAGTGAGACGGAAGAAGTTTCAATTCCAAATCGAGAGGTGTCAAAGGAATATCTTAATGCAATTAGTACGATGGACTGGCATGAAGTGGCAAAATCAATAAAAGCATCACAAAAATTGCTTGAGAGTTTGTGGAATATGAATGGTGCTGCGGTTGCTGACGGAATAGATAAGGCTCATAATGAGATATCTATTTTACAGTATAATGATGAGAATTCTTTAAGCTGTACAATTAATTTGGCATTTTATTTGGCCAGGGAGTATTACTCAATAGTTCGTGAATTACCAACAGGAAAAGGCTTTGCTGATGTATGCTTTATTCCAAGAGTGAGTCATTTGGATAAGCCGGCAGTTGTTATTGAATTGAAATATGATAAGAATGTTGATGGTGCCATTTCACAGATAAAGTCTAGACTGTATGTGGATGCTTTGAAAGATTATAAAGGTAATTTACTTCTTGTTGGAATAAATTATGATAAAAAGACAAAAGAACATCAATGTGTGATTGAAAAATGGAAGCTGTAAAGGTGATTTCAGCAGGGAGTATAGCAGCAATTAATGCTATACTCCCTGCTATTATATTTTTGGTTGCAAGAATCCTGTTTATGCTATAAAATATTTATAACTGTATGCAGATATTTAATAATCACAATATCTGCCTGTATAATAAAATACGCATAAAGAGGACGAAAGAATGATCAACAAATTAGTAGACAAAATCAAGAAAACAAACGCACCTATCGTGGTAGGTCTTGACCCGATGCTTTCATATGTGCCTGAGCACATCACAAAGAAGGCATTTGACGAGCTTGGAGAGACACCGGCAGGTGCAGCGGAAGCTATCTGGCAGTACAACAAGGCTATTGTTGATGCTACATATGACCTGATTCCTGCAGTAAAGCCACAGATTGCCATGTATGAGCAGTTTGGTGTTGAGGGACTTAAGGCATTCCAGAAGACAGTGGATTACTGTCACGAGAAGGATCTCGTGGTTATCGGAGACGTAAAGCGTGGAGATATCGGCTCAACATCGGCTGCATACGCCACAGGACATCTCGGAAAGGTACAGATCGGCAGCAAGAGCTATTCTACCTTTGATGAGGATTTTGCCACTGTCAATCCATACCTTGGAACAGACGGTATCAAGCCATTCGTAGATGTATGCAAGGAGGAGAAGAAGGGTATCTTCATTCTTGTAAAGACATCTAATCCATCAAGTGGAGAGTTCCAGGACCGTATGATTGACGGACGCCCATTATATGAGTGGGTAGGCGAGAAGGTTGCAGAGTGGGGAGCTGACTGCATGGGTGATTCATACAGCTATGTAGGTGCGGTTGTCGGTGCAACATACCCTGAGCAGGGTAAGATTCTTCGTAAGGTAATGCCAAAGAGCTTCATCCTCGTACCGGGCTACGGCGCACAGGGAGGCAAGGGGGCAGACCTTGTTCATTTCTTCAATGAGGACGGACTTGGTGCAATTGTCAATTCATCACGTGGAATCATCTGCGCATACAAGCAGGATAAGTACAAGGATATGGGCATCACAGCAGAGAATTTTGCAGATGCATCACGCAAGGCTGTTGAGGATATGATTGAGGATATCTCAGGAGCACTTGCAAATCGTTAATAAGTTATTCAGAAATTCAGAAAGCTTAAATATATTAACAAACGAAACCAGGGAGATAAAATGGCAGAGAAATTTGAGGAGATTGCAGTTGTAGTTGACCAGAGCTCACTTGGCAATGGCATCTACGACATCACACTTAAGACAGACAAAATTGCAAAGGCAGCAAAGGCGGGACAGTTTGTATCGGTTTACTCAAACGACAAGAGTAAGCTGCTTCCGCGTCCGATAAGCCTTTGCGGCATAAACAGAGATGATGACACCATTCGTCTCGTGTACCGTGTGACAGGTGAAGGCACGGGAACAGAGGAATTTTCAAAGCTTGTCAGGGGCGATAAGGTAAGGATTTTAGGACCTCTTGGAAACGGCTTTACAGTACAGCCGGGAAAGAAGGCCTTCCTTATCGGCGGAGGAATCGGAGTGCCGCCTATGCTGCAGCTTGCCAAGGATATAAATGCAGGCATTGTGCAGACATCAGGTGAAGAAAAAAATCCGGCACAGGCAGGTGCAGTATGCGATATGAACATCGTCGTGGGCTATCGCGATGAGAATACCTTCCTGCTCGATGAGTTTAAGGAACAGGCAGCTTCCTTTGTAGCTACAGAGGACGGCAGTGTCGGCACAAAGGGCAATGTCATCGATGCAATAAAGGAGAATGCTCTTGAGGCAGACGTGATTTATGCATGTGGACCTATGCCTATGCTTCGTGCACTCAAGGCTTACGCTGCAGAGCATGATATGGACTGCTTTATATCAATGGAGGAGCGCATGGCATGTGGAATCGGTGCATGCCTTGCGTGCGTATGCAAAACAAAGGACAAGGATGCCCACAGCAATGTAAACAACAAGCGTATATGCAAAGAGGGACCTGTTTTTGATGCGAAGGAGGTGGAGCTGTAATGAGTAATATGTCAGTAAATGTGGCCGGTGTTGAGTGGAAAAATCCTGTTACAGTTGCATCCGGCACATTCGGCTCCGGTGCAGAGTACAGCGAGTTTGTTGATTTAAACAGACTTGGTGCAGTCACTACAAAGGGTGTTGCGAATAAGCCGTGGGAGGGTAATCCTACACCTAGAGTAGCAGAGGTGTACGGCGGCATGCTCAATGCAGTCGGACTTCAAAATCCCGGCATCGAGCTTTTCTGCAAGAGGGATATTCCTTTTTTAAAGCAGTTTGATACAAGGATTGTGGTAAATGTCTGCGGTCATTCGCTTGACGAGTATCTTGATGTGGTAAAGCGTCTTGCGGATGAGCCTATTGATATGATGGAAATAAATATCTCATGCCCTAATGTTAAGGAGGGCGGAATTGCCTTCGGAACAGATCCAAAGGGTGTTGAGACAATCACAAGCGAGATTAAAAAATATGCAAAGCAGCCTGTTATCATGAAGCTTTCTCCAAATGTCACAAGTATTGCAGAGATAGCAAGGGCGGCAGAGGCCGGTGGAGCTGATGCGGTTTCGCTCATCAATACAATTACAGGCATGAAGATTGATATAAACAGAAGAAGCTTTGTGCTGGCAAACAAGACAGGCGGCATGAGCGGTCCGGCTGTACATCCGGTTGCAGTGCGCATGGTTTACGAGACAGCACATGCAGTCAATATCCCGATTATCGGAATGGGCGGTATCACAAACGCTGCCGATGCCATCGAGATGATACTTGCCGGAGCTACGGCAGTTTCAGTCGGCACAGCAAACTTTGTGAATCCAAAGACCACAGAGCAGATAGTGGATGGCATCGCAGAGTACATGGACAGGTATGGAGTTAAGGATATTTCAGAGCTTGTCGGCGCGGTTGACAGATAGAGCATAAGGGATAGACGGAGGAGAAAATAATGATTCTGGCAGTAAAATACGTGCCTGCTATGTATGCCACAGTCTGGGCGCTTGTTCCACCTGTTGTGGCTATAGTTCTGGCACTTATTACAAAGGAGGTCTACAGCTCATTATTCGTCGGAATAGTGATCGGCGGACTGTTTTATGGAAATGTATTTCAGTCTGGTTTTTCGGCTGAGAGATCAGTGCTTCACATATTCGAGGACGGACTTGTCGGAGTGCTATCGGATCCGGACAATGTGGGAATACTGATATTTTTAGTCGTGCTCGGTGTCATGGTGAGCATGATGAACAAGGCAGGCGGCTCGGCGGCCTTTGGAGAATGGGCGGGTGAGCACATAAAGACAAGGATCGGTGCCCAGCTTGCAGCTATAATGCTTGGAGTGCTCATATTTATAGATGATTACTTCAACTGTCTGACAGTGGGAAGTGTGATGCGTCCTGTCACCGACAAGCATCAGGTTTCCAGAGCAAAGCTTGCATATCTGATAGATGCCACAGCAGCGCCCGTGTGCATCATTGCACCTATATCATCGTGGGCAGCCGCAGTCACAGGCTTTGTAAAGGGAGAGGATGGCTTTTCTATTTTCATAAAGGCCATTCCGTACAATTACTATGCGCTCTTTACCATTGTCGCCATGGTGACACTTGTTATCTTGCAGGTGGATTTCGGTCCTATGGCAAAGCATGAAGCCAATGCCAAAAAGGGCGATCTGTTTACCACAGGAGACAGACCATATGCAGAGTCAAAACAGGATGTGATAAAGGGCAAGGGAAAGGTTATAGACCTTATATTTCCTATACTGGTGCTCATAATATGCTGCATCATAGGAATGATATACACAGGAGGCTTTTTTGACGGAACAGGCTTTGTCGATGCGTTTGCAGGAAGCAATGCGTCGATTGGTCTTATGCTCGGAAGCTTCTTTGCACTGATAATCACCATATGCTTTTACTCAATCAGAAGGGTGCTAAGCTTTACGGATTGCTGTAATTCAATCCCTGAGGGCTTTAAGGCGATGGTACCTGCAATACTTATACTGACCTTTGCATGGACACTAAAGACCATGACAGAAAGCCTTGGCGCCAAGGAATTTGTCGCAGGCTTGGTGGGAGGTGTATCGGGACCGCTCCTTGGACTGTTCCCGGCAATCATATTCGTGGTGGGAGCCTTCCTTGCTTTTGCAACAGGAACCTCATGGGGCACCTTCGGCATACTCATACCGATAGTAGTAAACATCTTCTCAGGCACAAACCATACGATGATGATCATCTCAATCTCAGCATGTATGGCAGGTGCAGTATGCGGAGACCACTGCTCACCGATATCCGATACCACCATCATGGCATCTGCCGGAGCCCAGTGCAACCATATGAACCATGTGTCCACACAGCTTCCGTACGCTGTGCTTGTGGCAGCCATATCATGTCTGACCTACATCATAGCAGGCTTTGTCAGAAATCCTGTAGTACCTTTTATCATAGGAGTGCTTATCCTGATTGGAACCTTTGTCGGAATCAAGTATATCACGAGAACCGATAAAGCAAATGAACAAGCGGAGTAGCCAAAGGGAGACCAAAAAGAGTTCTATTTTTCACAGACTTTGTGTCTGCGAATGATAGAACTCTTTTTTTATGGTAAGTTCGATACCGGACGGACGACTGCGCAGTCGTCTTTCTACTATCAATAAAATTTATAGCCCGCTAACAAATATTAATAACCCTAATTACATTTACAAAAATATCAATTAGTGGTAACATATCAATAACTTAGAAATCATATTTGATTGGTAGGAAATCCTAACCATACAAACTAAGCACAAACTCATAACAAACTCAAACAAACATTAACAAAAAAGAGGTAATATCAATGGCAAAAATTGCAAAGCAGCTCACAGAGCTGATAGGTCACACTCCGCTTCTGGAACTGACCAACTATGAAAAAGCCCTTGGGCTTGAAGCAAAAATCATAGCAAAGCTTGAGTATTTCAATCCACTCGGAAGTGTCAAGGACAGGGTGGCGGCAGCTATGATAGAACAGGGCATAAAGGATGGAAAGATAAATCAGGATACAATAATCATAGAGCCGACAAGTGGCAATACCGGAATCGGACTTGCATTTGTGGCAGCCTCAAAGGGACTACACCTGATACTTATCATGCCTGATACCATGAGCGTTGAGAGAAGAAAAATTGTCACAGCGCTTGGCGCAGAGATAAAGCTCACACCGGGGCGTGAGGGTATGAAGGGTGCAATCGATGAGGCACAGAGACTTAAAGAGCATTATGGCAATGCCTTTATTCCACAGCAGTTTGAGAATCAGGCCAATCCGGATATTCACAGAGCTACAACCGCTCAGGAAATCTGGGAGGATACAGATGGAAAGGTAGATATCTTTGTATCATCTGTCGGAACAGGCGGCACCTGTACAGGCACCGGGCTTGGATTGAGAGACCATAATCCTGATGTAAGGATAGTAGCTGTGGAACCAAAGAGCTCACCGGTACTCTCAGGCGGAAGACCGGGGCCACACAAGATACAGGGAATCGGTGCAGGCTTTATTCCGAAGGTCATGCGCATGGATATAGTGGATGAGGTGATTCCGGTGGAGAATGAGGCCGCTTTTGACAAGGCAAGAGAGGTTGCAAAGAGCGACGGACTTCTCGTTGGCATATCCTCAGGAGCAGCAATATATGCGGCAACAGAGCTTGCGAAAAGACCTGAGAACAAGGGAAAGAATATCGTGGTGCTGCTTCCGGATACAGGAGAAAGATACCTGTCCACACCGCTTTTTACAGTAAACTAATGGCATATAAACTGACGGCATAAGCTTGCTTTGCCGGAAACTGTAACATGAAAAATGAGAAACATACATGAGAAACATACAAAAATATACGGCAGCCCTGCTGTCGACAGTGATGATTCTGTCGCTTCTTCTGACAGGCTGCTCAGGCAGGAAGGATGACGGCACAGTCACCATAACCAATGTGTCGTATGATCCGACACGAGAGTTTTACGAGAAATACAACAAAATATTCGAGTCTTACTATGAGAGCGAGCACGGCAAAAAGATAAATGTGATTCAGTCACATGGCGGCTCGGGAGCACAGGCGCGCTCGGTTGTGGAGGGCTGTAATGCAGATGTTGTCACACTGGCACTTGAGCATGACATAGACCTGATACAAAATACCGGCTTAATTGATAAGGGCTGGATTGATGAGTTTTCTGACAGCTCGGCACCATACACATCAACAATCGTTTTACTTGTAAGAAAGGGCAATCCAAAGAATATAAGTGACTGGGATGACCTGGTGAAAAAGAATGTGGATGTGATTACGCCTGATCCAAAGAGTAGTGGCGGAGCCTGCTGGAATTTTCTTGCAGCGCTAAGCTATGCGAAGACAAATTATGACAGCCTGAAGGAACAGAAATCGTTTATGAAGAAGCTGTATGAAAATGTCACAATTATGGATTCGGGTGCGAGAGGCTCAACAACCACATTTGTGGAAAACGGTCAGGGAGATGTGCTCATAGCGTGGGAAAACGAGGCACTTACGACCATGGATTCATATCCGGGCAAGTATGAGATAGTGAATCCGTCCGTCAGCATCTTAGCACAGCCCTCTGTTGCTATTGTGGATGACAATGCAAAGAGCAACGGAACACAAGAGGTAAGCAAAGAATACCTACAGTATCTCTACAGTGATGAGGCACAGCAGCTGATTGGCGAAAGCGGCTACAGACCAACCAATCAGGATATATTAAACCGGTTTTCCGACAAGTTTGATTTAAATATCAGGCTTTGGAGCATAGAGGATTACGGCGGATGGAATGAAGCCTACAAGACATATTTCGATGATGGAGCAATGTTCGATGAAATATACGGCAACTGATAAAACAGCAAAAGAGAAAACTAAATCAAAGAACATAAAGACCAGAGTCATACCGGGCTACCATCTTTCGCTTGGAATAGTGGTCACGATGCTTTCAGTCATCGTTCTCATTCCGTTAGCATCAGTGCTTGTGTATTCGCTAAAGATATCGCCGGGCGATTTCGTGGCACTTATCATGAAGGAGAATGTGAGGAATGCCTTTATCACAAGCATCACCTCGTCATTTATCGCAGCAATCGTAAATGTGGTATTTGGACTCATCGTGGCATGGACGCTTGTGAAGTACGATTTTCCCGGGAAATGGCTGCTTGACGGACTTATAGAGCTTCCGTTTGCACTGCCGACAGCGGTTGCGGGCATCACGCTCTCAAAGCTGTACTCAGGCACAGGCTTTTTTGGTAAGGGCCTTGGCAAGCTTGGAATAGATGTGTCTTACACACAGGCAGGAATAGTTGTGGCACTTGTTTTTGTAGGCATTCCCTTCGTAATAAGAGCTGTACAGCCGGTGCTTGAAAAGATGGATAATACATATGAGGAGGCCGCTTATATGCTTGGAGCCACACCCTCTAAGACATTTTTTAAGGTAATACTTCCGGAGCTTCGTCCGGCACTCTTAACAGGCTTTGGTCTTGCCTTTGCCAGAGGCATAGGAGAGTACGGAAGCGTCATCTACATATCAGGCAACAGCGCAAGGCACAGGACGCAGGTGGTATCCTACGTCATCATGCAGAAACTTAGCTATATAGATTATGCCAGCGCGACTGCCATAGCACTTGTGATGCTTGTCATATCATTTTTACTGCTGCTATTTGTAAACATAGTGCAGGTTAAACAGTCACAGCGCACTAATTTGTTGTAGAAGGCTGCATATAAATCAAATGCGATGCACACAAACAGGAAAGGAGCACAATGCGATGAACGAACAGGTAAAGCTTGAAAGAAGAAAAAAGATCACAAAGATAATACTCGTCACTGTTACAGTGCTCTTCATATTTGTCATGCTTGTAGTTCCGCTTTTTTCTGTGATGGCAAGTGCCTTAAAGGAGGGGCTTGGATTCTATCTGAAAGCTATCTCCACAAGCTACGTGCTTTCAGCACTCAAGGTGACTTTGATAGCAACAGTTTTTGCGGTAGTTATCAACACCTTCTTTGGAATATGGACAGCGTGGCTGTTGACCAGGTTTTCGTTTAAAGGAAAACAGGTTTTTGCAACACTTATTGATATACCGTTTTCTATTTCTCCGGTCATCGTAGGACTTGCGTATCTTATGACCTTCGGACGGCTTGGGTGGTTTTATCCGGTTATCAGATGGTTCAATGAGATATTCGGCACGAATGTGAGAATCACCTTTGCAATACCGGGAGTTGTGCTTGCTACGATATTTGTCACGTTTCCGTATGTGTCAAGGGAAATTATACCGGTGCTCAATGCAGAGGGAAGGGATGAGGAAGAAGCCGCAGCGCTGATGGGAGCATCCGGCTTTACGATATTTCGGAAAATAACACTTCCGCAGATGAAGTGGAGCCTGATTTATGGAATCATACTCTGTACGGCGAGAGCCCTCGGCGAGTTCGGTGCGGTAAATGCGCTCTCGAAGACAAGAGGCGAGACATTTACACTGCCGCTTGAGATTGATGCCTTGTATATGTCGGGCACAGACAGCTCGATAACATCGGCATTTGCTGTATCGTCGATACTGTTAATTATTGCATTAATCATTCTTTTTGCAAGAAATATAGTTGAGCATAAATTTAAGAAATTACACTGAGATATGCTTGGAAAATATGATTTACACTAATAAAATCTGCTGCAAGGGAAAAGCAGGAAGGAGATAACGTATATGTACGTTGAGATGAAAAATATATACAAAAAATACGGAGACTTCCTGGCATCCGATAATGTGAGCTTTGGGGTGGAAAAGGGAAAGCTTGTGGCGCTGCTTGGTCCGTCCGGCAGTGGCAAGACAACACTTCTTCGTATGATAGCAGGGCTTGAGACGCCAAATTCAGGTGATATATATATAGATGGAAAGCGAGTGAATGATATTCCGGCCTCGAAGAGAGGCATAGGCTTTGTGTTTCAGAACTATGCGCTGTTTAGATACATGACAATATACGACAATGTGGCGTTCGGGCTGGAGCTTCAGAAGATGCCGAAAAAGCTCATAAAGGAGCGTGTTACAAAACTTCTTGAGATGACAGGCTTGTCGGGGCTTGAAAAGAGATATCCGAATCAGCTTTCCGGAGGACAGCGTCAGAGAGTGGCATTTGCAAGGGCGCTGGCGCCGAATCCACAGGTGCTTTTACTGGATGAGCCATTTGCCGCGATAGATGCAAAGGTGCGAGGTGAGCTTCGTACCTGGCTGAAGGAGCTGGTCGAAAAGCTTGGAATAACAAGCATTTTCGTCACACATGACCAGGATGAGGCTGTTGAGGTGGCAGATGAAATCATTATCACAAACCACGGCACGATAGAGCAGATGGGTACACCTCTTGAGATATACAAGTCGCCTGATACACCTTTTGTGGCGCAGTTTATAGGACACACCACAGTCGTTGAAAACTATGACAGGCTAAAGGGCTTTGACAGGATAGAAAATGCCGACAAGGCGGTAATCAGACCTGAGTTTATCAAGATATCAAAGAGCGGCAACTTAGACCGCTATCAGTCAGCGGCAGAGGAGGGCATCGTTACAGATGTGGTATTCAGAGGAAACAGGATGGATATCACAGTCAGCATAAACGGCATCGAGGTGGTCGGCGAGCGCTCACTTGAAAAGGACCTGATAGCAGTCGGCGAGAAAGTACATGTGCTGATTTACAGGCTGTATATATTTGATGAAGAGAAAACATACCTGATGGAAAACAGTGAGATGCAGGAGCAGGATGTATTCTACATTTAGATATAGGAATAGTCTAAAGCTTGTGATTGAAAGAGGAAGCAGAGGGAGATAAATGAAGATAGAAAACAAAAAAATCCTACACACGGACATCCTCATAATAGGAGGTGGCACGGCGGGCTGTTATGCAGCGCTCACCATCCGTGAGAAATCGGATTATTCGATTATAATTGCAGAGAAAGCGAACATAAAGCGAAGCGGATGCCTTGCAGCAGGTGTCAATGCGATAAATGCATACATAGTAAAGGGCAGAAAGCCTGAGGACTATGTAGACTACGCCAAAAAGGATGCTGACGGCATAGTAAGGGAAGACTTACTCATGACTATGTCTGAGGGCTTAAACCGTGTGACGGACAAGATGGAAAAGCTTGGACTTGTCATATTAAAGGATGAAAACGGTGAGTATGTAGCCAGAGGAAACCGCAATATCAAGATAAACGGCGAGAACATGAAGCCGATTTTGGCAGAAGCTGTTTCAAAGCTTACGGACTGTACAGTGATAAACAGAATCAATATCACGGACTATATAGTTGAGAACAACACCATAAAGGGTGCATACGGATTTTCAATCGAGGATGCGACAGCCTATGAAATCAGGGCTAAAAAGGTGCTCTGTGCTACAGGCGGAGCGGCCGGTTTATACAGACCAAACAATCCGGGCTTTTCAAGGCACAAGATGTGGTATCCGCCATTTAATACAGGCGCCGGATATGCGATGGGCATAAGAAGCGGAGCAGAGATGACCACCTTTGAGATGAGATTTATCGCACTCAGATGCAAGGACACAATTGCACCGACAGGAACAATTGCACAGGGAGTCGGGGCAAAGCAGGTCAATTCACTTGGAGAGGTTTACGAGACAAAATACGGCCTCACCACATCAGAGCGTGTATACGGAACGGTCATGGAAAATCTCGAGGGAAGAGGTCCTTGCTACTTAAGGACAGAGGGCATCTCTCCACAGCAGGATGAGTCATTAAGAAAGGCATATCTCAACATGGCACCAAGCCAGACACTCAAGTGGGTGGAGGCAGGTAAGAATCCAAGTGAGCAGAATGTGGAGATAGAGGGCACCGAGCCGTATATCGTAGGTGGGCACACAGCGAGCGGCTACTGGGTAAATACCGAGCGTGAGACTACAATCCACGGACTTTATGCTGCTGGAGATGTGGCAGGAGGATGTCCACAGAAATACGTTACAGGAGCTATGGTAGAGGGTGAAATCGCTGCGATAGATATGGTTTCAAAGCTTGATGCAGATACCTCAGACGGAAGTCCTGACACATCGGCATTTGATGAGAAAAAGGCGCTTGACGCAAAAGCTTCAGAGTATGACCATTTCCTCACTGAAAGGTCTCAGATGTTTACAACAGAGGCTATCGAGGAAGCCATGCAGAAGGTCATGGACAACTACGCAGGCGGTATTTCCACACATTATCAGTTCAACGGCAAGCAGCTTGCGCTGGCAAAGGAAAAGATAAATCATCTGATAGAGCTGACCGGTGATTTATATGCATCGGATATGCATGAGCTTATGTTCATATATGAGCTTAAGGAGAGGCTTACGGTATGTCTTTCGGTCATAGCACATCTTGGTGCGAGAAAGGAGACCAGATGGCACAGCTTTGCCGAGAATCTGGATTATCCCGACAAGAGTGATGACTGGATGAAATACGTTAATTCCAGATACGAAAACGGGCAGCTTCACATGATTTACAGAGAGCTTGTCGGAAGGGAGGCGCGTTATGAGCATAATGATTGATAAAGCAAAGTGTAAGGGCTGTGGCATGTGTACAAGTGTATGCCCCGGAAGCCTGATATATCAGGATTCAGAGAAAAAAGCCTTTATCAAATATCCTAAGGACTGCTGGGGCTGTGCCTCATGCATCAAGGAATGTCATTTTGGCGCTATTGCTCTTTATCTTGGAGCAGACATAGGAGGCATGGGAAGTCTCATGACAGTAAAAAGCACACCGGACACGCTGACCTGGGATATCAAAAAGCGCGACGGAAGCAAGGAAGAGATTCTTATCAACAAGAAGGAATCCAATAAATATTAAAGAAAAGGATGGTAACAGACATGGGTGAATTATCACATCTTGACGAACTCGAAGCAGAGGCAATATACATAATACGTGAAGTAGCCGCAGAGTGCGAGAAGCCGGTTATGTTGTACTCAATTGGAAAGGACAGCTCGGTAATGCTTCATCTTGCAATGAAGGCATTTTATCCGGAGAAGCCGCCATTTCCGTTTTTACATGTAAATACAACCTGGAAATTTCATGAGATGATAGAATTCAGAGATCGCATTGCTAAGGAAAAGGGCATTGAGATGCTTGAATATATAAATCAGGATGGCGTAAAGCAGGGCATCAATCCATTTGACCACGGCTCAGCATACACAGATATCATGAAGACACAGGCGCTCAAGCAGGCGCTTGACAAATACGGCTTTACGGCAGCGTTTGGCGGCGGCCGAAGAGACGAGGAGAAATCAAGAGCCAAGGAGCGAATCTTCTCCTTCAGAAATGAGAACCACGCATGGGATCCAAAGAACCAGCGCCCGGAGATGTGGAAGCTCTACAACTCCAGAATCAAAAAGGGCCAGGAGGTGCGAGTTTTCCCACTGTCAAACTGGACAGAGAAGGATATCTGGCAGTATATAAAGAGAGAGAATATCGAGATTCCTTCACTTTACTTTGCAAAGGAAAGACCTGTTGTATACAGAGACGGCAACATCATCATGGTAGATGACGACAGAATGAAGCTTCGTCCGGGTGAGAAAATCCAGATGAAGAGTGTACGTTTCAGAACTCTTGGCTGCTATCCACTGACAGGTGGTGTGGAGTCGACAGCGGATACACTTGATGAGATTATTGATGAGACACTCAGTGCTGTTTCCTCAGAGAGAACCACCCGTGTCATAGACAACGAGGCGGCAGGCAGCATGGAAAGAAGAAAGAGGGAGGGATATTTCTAAAATGAGCGGATTACTTAAATTTATTACATGTGGAAGCGTGGACGACGGAAAATCAACTCTGATCGGACATATATTATACGATTCAAAGCTGCTCTATGCAGATCAGGAAAAGGCATTGGAGCTTGACAGTAAGGTCGGAAGCCGTGGCGGCGCCATCGACTACTCACTCCTCCTCGACGGACTGATGGCAGAGAGAGAGCAGGGAATCACAATCGATGTGGCTTATCGTTACTTCACAACAGATAAGAGAAGCTTTATCGTGGCAGATACACCGGGCCATGAGGAGTACACAAGAAACATGGCTGTAGGTGCATCCTTTGCAGACCTTGCTGTAATTTTAATAGATGCAAAGCAGGGCGTTTTGGTTCAGACAAGAAGACACGCAAGAATCTGCGCACTTATGGGAATCAACTACTTTGTATTTGCAGTAAACAAGATGGATCTTGTAGGCTACGACGAGAAGCGTTTCGATGAAATCACAAAGCAGATTGTTGAGCTTACAAAAGAGCTTGAGCTCAAAAATGTAGTAATCATTCCTGTTTCTGCAACAGAGGGTGACAATGTCACAACAAAGTCAGAAAATATCCCATGGTACAAGGGACCGGCTCTTTTATCATACCTCGAGGATGTTGACATAAAGGATGAGAACGAGGAAGAGGGCTTTTACATGCCTGTACAGAGAGTCTGCCGTCCTGACCACACCTTCCGTGGATTCCAGGGCCAGATAGAGGCCGGAGAGGTAAAGGTGGGCGATGAAATCACCACACTGCCAAGCAATGAGACAGCCCATGTAAAGAGCATCCATGTGGGTGATAAGCTAAGCGATAGCGCATTTACAGGCCAGCCGGTTACAATCCAGCTTGACAGAGAGGTGGACGTATCAAGGGGCTGCGTGCTCACAATCGGTTCAGGAGCAAAGGTTGCGTCATCCATCACAGCTACAATACTCTGGATGGATGACGATGAGCTCTTCAGGGGAAAGAACTTCTTCTTCAAGCTTGGCACCAAGTCAATACCGGGCATCGTGACAGAAATAGAGCATACCATCGATGTAAACACAGGTGAGGAAAAGCCTGCCGACAAGCTTAAAAAGAACGAGATAGCAGTTGTAAAGATTGCATTCTCGGACAAGATAGTCTGCGATAAGTTCAAAAATCACAAGACACTCGGTGAGTTCATCTTAATCGACCGTGTGACGGATATGACATCTGCCTGTGGTGTGGTTGAAGAGGTACACACAGAGGAAAGCGGCCTCTACGAGGGCAGAGTAGACAGAAACGTAAGAGCTGCAATCAAGGGCCAGAAGGCAATCACCGCCGTATTCGTAGACGGAGTGGATGGTGTAAACCGCGGCTTTGTGGAGGATGTCGAGAAAGCCTTAAATATAGACGGACGCCATACTTATCTTTACGCACCAAAGGAGGGTGAAGACTTCGTAAATGTAGTCAAGCATCTAAGCCATGCCGGAATACTCGTACTTCTGCTCATCAGCCAAAAGCAGGAGAAGGCGCTTGAAGCCGACAAAGTTGAGTTCACAAAGGACTGGAACAAAAACGGCAGAGATGTGGACAAGGCTGCGGAGTTTATCAAAAAGCAGTCAGTATATGATGGTGTGATTGTAAACACAAGTGAGTATATCTGATAAAAATATATAAGCAGATGAACAGCATCCCATATTCATTTAATATGAAGGGATGCTGTTTTTGTAACCAATTTCCACGTTGAAAAGCACGCCCCAATGTGGTAAAATTGACAAAGATAATTTATAGAAAACATACAGGAGGATTAACATACAATGGAAAGCTACAAGAGTGAATTTATAGATTTCCTACCTGCTCCTTTATCTTAACCCTTGTGAATGCCCTCAAATGCTTGATTTTACAGGCTTTGAGGGCATTTTTAATTTGAGAGGAAACTATCGTAACTTATCGTAAAATGATGTAATTTGATGAAAAAAGTGTGTAGTAAAGTGTGTAGTAATTCGTAGGAAGGATACGCTAAATATCAAGAGTGGCAGTTGATTCGTCCATGTGTTTGTAGAGATACAGATGCATGGACTTTTTTATTTTGGTTACCGGCACAGATGCCGGAGAAAGAGAGGATTATATGACAGAGAAGATTAGAGAATACAGTATGAACGGAGCACTGATTATCGGTGTGGATAATGGCTACGGAAATATGAAAACAGCCAGAAGATGCTTTAAGACAGCAATTGCAAAGTATGACAGCGCACCTGTGTTAAGCAGAGATTATATCGAGTACGATGGTGGATATTATGTCATTGGAGAGGGAAGAAAGGGTTTTGTGGCAGATAAGCAGACTGATGACGACAATTATATGCTGACACTTGCGGCTATTGTAAAGGAACTGGAAGCAAGAGGAATGACAGACTCTGTAAACAGGGCAAGGATTCATCTTGCAGTTGGGCTTCCTCTGAAATGGGTGCAGGCACAGAGGGAGGACTTTAAGAGATATATGCTTAGAAACAGCAGTGTGGAGGTCGGCTATAAGGACAGACTTTATTGTATTGAGTTTGCAGGATGTACGGTTATGCCGCAGTGTTACTCGGCAGTGACAGAGAATCTGAAGGATTTTGCAGGTGTAACGCTTCTTGCAGATATTGGAAACGGTACCATGAATCTGATGTATCTGAATAACGGTAGACCAATGGAAAGCAAGGCATGGACCGAGAAGCTTGGTGTGTTCCAGTGCTTTCAGAAGATTCACAATATGGTGCAGGACAAAACGGGAGACAATCTTATGGATGATGTAATTGATAATATTCTCCGTAGCGGAAAGATTGAACTGCCGGATCCCCATGCATCACTCGTGGAAAAGGCTATTTGTGACTATGTGGAGGAGATTTTTCAGAAGCTTCGTGACCATGAATATAATGAGAAGCTGATGAAGGTTTACTTCATGGGTGGCGGAGCAAGGCTGGTTGAAAATTTCGGCGAGTACAATCCTGAAAATACAGTCTTTAACAATGATATCCGTGCTAATGCAAAGGGCTATGAGTATTACTGCTATATGCTTTTAAGACATCAGGAAAGAGCAGGCAGAAGGTAGGTGAGGCAATATGACAAAGCACTACAGGAATCACAACATCCGTTTCAATATGACGGATGAGGGAGGCGTGCAGGCGTGGGAACGCCTGCATTCCGCTGAAGTGGAACAGGACTTTAAGTCGCAGAATGCTTTTGTGGTGGCTGCGATTAATGATTATTATGAAAGGCATCTTGCCAAGAAAAACGATCCATATCTGGAGAGTCGGGAAAAGGAAGATGCCTTTGCAGACAGACTGGTGCAGACTGTGGAGCAGAAGCTTCTTTCAAATCTTCCGGCACTTGCAGCCATGTATCAGATGCAACAGCAGGCATTTTTTCAGGCGGGACTGCAGGCTGGTGGGATAATGCCTTATCCGTATCAGCAGGGAAATCCGGGAGCTGAGGCATCGGTGGGGGTAAAGCTAGTTACGGAACCGATACAGGGCAGTGAACAACCGATAGAAGTTGTAAAGCAAGAACTGTCGGAGCCAGAAGAGAATGAGTTTCTGGATTACTCGTTTGGTGTGTAAATTATGGATTCGTGTTGATTTTCAATTGATAAAAGAAGAAGTGGCATGATATAATTAACCACACAATGAGTGTGTGAGATAAAGGTTCAGATACCACTTCGAACGGTGGAAGAGTGGGAAGCGGGTCGAAGAAAGCCTCCTGAGTATATTCCACGGTTGAAAAAGTATCAGATTATGTATGAACAGCAATTTGGGAAGCAAAACAAGAAGGAACACGATGATACTGTTTGAGGTCACAGTTTGTGACCTCAGAATGAGTACACAGATTGTAGACTTGAAGTCGCAATTTGCGACTTCAAAAATGGATTGGAGGATTCGATGGCAAAAGATAATAGTGAATTGATTGACGTAAATTCAGATGTAAAGGATAGGGTTATGGAAGTGAGTCATATTCAGAGTCTTATATATGTTATTAGAGGAAAACAGGTAATGCTCGATAGTGACTTGGCAATTTTGTATCAAGTTGAAACAAAAACTTTTAATCAGGCTGTAAAAAGAAATATTGAAAGATTTCCTGAGAATTTCAGGTTTCAACTAAAAAAGGAAGAGTACGACTCTTTGAGGTCACAATTTGTGACCTCAAAAGAAGGGAGAGGTGGAAGAAGATATCTGCCATATGTTTTTACAGAACAAGGTATTGCAATGCTTTCTGCG
>OJNS01000769.1_pt1 | contig 18932 bp, 7 predicted proteins | sample 1597911 | NCBI WGS metagenome assembly OJNS01 (sample SAMN01915214, study PRJEB22387) | human gut metagenome | isolation source: stool | host: Homo sapiens | place: USA
ATACCAAAATCTATATATTCCGTCAATCTTCTGACGGGCATAATAAAAGCACAGCTTGAGCTGTGCTTTTATTTTTGGCTTTATTCGTATGATTCCTCTGCTAAGTCGTGCATGCACTTATCAAAGTCCTTGCCTGTATAGCTGCCGCCAAGAGCATTGAATACCTTACTGCAACCCTGTATACCAACTAAGCGTTGTTTAGGAATAGTTTTATCAGACCTAAAATAACAGTAAATATTAATAAGTTTATTGTTATATGAATTATACTTGGCATTAGGGTCTGCTTTTGGAAGGATTCTGCCGTCTTCAATCTCACAGTCAGGATTTAAGATTACAAGCTTTTCAAGGTTTATACAACCTGTAAAAGCTCCTTGCGGTATTTTAGTCACTGTTTCAGGAACAATGATTTCTTTAATTGTGCTACCGTTTACATTAGGACAAATTGAAAAAATAGGTTGTATAGTTACAACACTTTCATTTCCTAAATAATAATATTCACCACTTGCAGGATAATACTTATAATTAGGAATTTTTGTATCTTGAAATTCAGTTTTTTCTTTATCACTATATGAGCGTTCCTCAACAACAGGGTCAACAGCAGAACTACTACTTATACTGCTTTCTGCCGTACTTGTTGTTTCAGATGATATTTCTGCAGACGATTCAGAAATGCTGGATTCTTCAATCGAGGATTCTGTAGATGTTTCTGTTGAAACATTACTTGATACGCTTGCCTCTGTGCTTGTTGAACTGTTATTAGAACAACCGACTATATTTGCCATAGATACTATCAAAGCTAATGTTAAAGCAGTTATTTTCACTTTGTTTTTCATATAATCAATCCTTTCAAATACTATGATTATTATAATATCATAAAGTGATTTTTATTTCAATACTATGCCACTAAATTTTTGAGAACTCTTGGAGTTTTTATCATAAGTATAAATGCACCGATTGAAACAAATATAAAAGAGAAAAATCCCATTTGAGTGTTTAATATATCATCTGGTTTTGTTATACTTATATCCTTAATGAAACCATTTAAATATTGTGCGTAAATATAGAAAACAACAGCTGTAAACACAACATCAAGTACAACAGATAAGTATGAAATCATGAACCTCTTGAAATATTCTTTAGTTGCTTCTCCACAAATGCAAGCAAAGAAAGCAGGGGATACACATTGGAGCATTGCAATCTCAAAACAACGAATAAATAATTTGCACATTAAGCAAAAAGCTGCAATCGCTAAAGCAATCGCAACTGGACCGATAATTATAACAAAGAGCAGACCCGTAAAGAAATCAACAATCCAACCAACTATCCATAATCCAGAAGCATCTGGACCCGTAAGAGTTAATTGTAAATTATTCAATATTCCCTTTGTTAATTCCAAAATTTGATTTGTCCAGCCCACACCAATAGATATAATAGATTGACATATTGTAAGAGATAAATCTACAAAAACCTTTGCAAATATTAGTCTAACAGCAATTTTGAATCCACCTCTGAGTGTGAACATTTCGTATTGAAAGGCTGATTCTATAGCATTAACTCCAACAAGTATAACTATTAAGGCATAGGCAATAGCTTGAAATACAGGATATATTACTTGAGCAATTTGGTTATAATCAAATCCGGAAAAGAAAGTAACAGAGGTTTTACCATTACCTGCTAACATACTGAAACAATCTATTACCATTACAAGATAGTTTACAAATGTATCAAATATGAAATTGCAGATTGCCATAGGTGATGACCAGTCTGTGTTTTCACCACCATCTGGAGAATAACTTCTGAACTCATTACTTTTAAAGAATGTTTTCAGCTTAGTGAATTCATCATCGAGATTTTTATAAATTTTAGAATATTCACTCTTATCATGATTAGAAGCGTCTTTGGCTGTGTCATATGCAGCTTGAAATTCACTGAAATGATAATTATAAGTATCCAAAAGCGATGTTGGGGGATTAGTAGATTTGTCCGTTAAATTTTCCCATTCTTTTATAGTGTTTAACTGTGTATCAGTAAGACTGTTACTCATCCAAGTATCTATCTTTGTGATAAGGTTATTTATATCTGTAAGAGAAACCTCGACAGGCTTTTTGACCTTTATTTTATCAATAGTTTTAGTTGATATTTTAGAACTATCGGTATTGTCTTTATTTTGAACTGATACTCGAACGGCATAATAGCCTGAGTCCTCTTGCTTATCAACAATAAGTTCTGATGTACTTTCTTCCGACCAGTCCTTGAGAGTTGTCCAAGTCGCATTATTGCTATCGAGTTTTGGAGAAGCTGTTGTTAAATCGGCATATTTTGTATATTCAAACTTATATTGTATATCCTTGCCATTTCCACCAGTAACATCAGTTACCGTAAATGTTGACTTCTGGTCGCCACCACCTGTAAGAAATTCTTTTGTAGACGCATTAAAATTAAATTTCAATGAATTATATTTAATCTCAAAGGTTGATGTAGCATTTATCGTATATTCCTTGTTGTTTTTATCACGAACAATAAGGCGATAATTATATGTGCCAATATCTTTTGAGGTAGAGAGAAGCTCAATCTGGGTACTACCGCTATAAGTCTTGAAATCACTTAAATTAGTATAATTCTTATCACTGCTTTTTTTATACTGAACTTTGTACTTATACGGTGAGGGGGCGGTGGTTTCATCACTTATATTAACCTGAAATCTTACATTCGGATACCATTCGTCATTCTGCGTGTAGCTTGTTTCCATAGTAGAGATTGAGCCTTTGACATTTCTTGTTTGAAGGCTTATTGTGCTTGTTTTTGTCGCAGTTTTTTTGTTTTTATCCCTTACCTCAACCCTTATTGTATAATCACCAGCAGATAGGGAAGAGGTATTCCAAGTTGTTGAGGTTTTACCAGCTGTATAAGCTGTAATTATATGTTTTATACCTTTAGCATCATCATAGCTGTATTGATACTCATAAGGTGCTGTTCCGCTCGAAACAGAAGCCTTGAGAGTAACCGAATCACCAACATAACCACTTTTTGAAGCACTAAAAGATGATATATTGACATCAGGATAAGTAGGCTTAGTGACTTTAATAGTCGTAGTTTTTGTAGCTTGCTTAGCTTTTCCGTCCTTTTCCCTAACATAAACCTTAAGCGTACAATTTGCGTTTTCAGGTAAAGTATTATTGTTGGCGGTAGACCAGGTATAATTTGCCTTGTTCTGAAAATCTGTAATCTGTCTTTCTGTACCATCTTTATCTACATATGTGTACTTATACTGATAAGTAAATCCACTTACTGTATCTGATAAAGTAGTTTTAAGGTTTATACTTTGACCTAAAGTCAAATCAGGAGCAGTAAATGTATCAATAGAAATTTTAGGTTGACCAACTGTTACATAGAATGTTTTTGAAGATTCAGCTCCGGTTGTATCTTTGGCAGCTAATCGAATAATCCATCGGGAATTAGTATCAGACATAATCCTTGAATATCTGCTCGGATACATAATAAAGTTATTTGATGATACCCAGTTAGATGAAGTAAGAGCATACCATGCAGATTCGCTTTCCTTACGATACCAGTAAGCATATTGATTAACTGTACCTGTACCATTAACCTTAATATTCATTACAATCTTACCATCTGCGGCAACATCTGTTGTCGATAAGGTAGAATTACTTATATTAAAATTTGCTGCTGCATTACTTTGCAAAGCACCCATAGATGATAGCACAGTCATAATCATCAGAACAATAGCAATAAGCCTTATAAGCTTTTTGTTAGTTGTCTGTCGATATTTTGACGAGGTTGATAAAGGTGACATACATATCTCCTTTCTTTAAGTTAATAATAGAGAAAGCGACACCGCCGCCCCTTCTCAACGGTGTCGGTTGCTCTATTAGCAATCATTCTTTAGAAACTTGACAAAAGTGGTTCTACAGCAAATGTGGCACCTATAGCCACACCTGCAATCGCAATACCTACAAGACCACCATTTCTTTCACGAGCATCTTCATTCTGGTGTCCTTGAACAACCTTAATAAGTGCAGGTATAGCCCCAATGAACAATATAGCACCTCTGACAACCCACATAACTATTCCTATAAGAGAGTTCATTGTAGTTGTATTTGCACCTGATGGTGTTGCAAAGGCTGTCATTGTTGACATAATCATAATTGTTGCAATGATTGAAGCAACAAATGTTATTTTTTGCATTTTTTTAACTGCACTCTTAATTGACTTATTCTTTTTTGTTACCTTTTTAATGTTACTCATGGTTTTCAAACTCCTTTAAATTTAATATCTTATGTAATGGCTTTTATTCGGACAGTTTATGTTTTGATTAGCAACACCTCCTTGAAAGAAAAATATCTATATAAAAAGCTCCGAGAATTTAACTTCTCGGAGCTTATTAGCGTGAACCTTTGCTTATTGTATTTGTTGCTTGTTGTACTGACTGCATAGCTTGTACAACTTTTTTAGTTGCTACAATCACCTTGCCAGCTCCAGTGGCAGATAAAGCTTTTTCTGCCACTGGATTATACGCTATGGACTGAAATTCAGGCATTTTTAACATTTGCTTGCCCATATCTGTAACTGTTGCAACACCATTTTTAACAGTTACAGCACCATTAATTTGCCATTGTTTTACATTTGATAAAATCTTGCTTGAAAGCTCTCTATCTGGGTGACTTATAACAGTAGAAAGGTCGAGATTATCTGAATGATTAAAAAATGTAAAATCATTTATGTAATCTCCAGTAAGTTCAGCACACATTTGTGCTTCATCAGGCTTACAAGCTTTACTTAAGGTAGAGTTTATTTTTTGATTGTAAGCTTCGGATTGTTCTTTTTGTGCTGATTTTATAAAATTGGGATTATTGATTTTTTCCTTTCCCTTTTCGGTGATTTTAATATCACTGCCGTCAAGTTCTATTAAATCGTTTTCAGCAGCTTTAACAAATGTGTTTGTAACAGCGTCCTTAATATCCGAATCAGCAATATTGCGTATAGCAGATACAGGCATTCTTTCAGATTGCAAAAAATATGATAAATCTGTATCTTTTCCTGTAAATGTAAAATTCGTAAGTGGGTTGTCGTTGACAACATCACTTACGAATTTATGTGTAGCTTGATTTTCAGTTTTACTATTCTTTATAAAAGTGTCTATCAGTTGTCTTAGTTGTTGAATATTCTGCATTAGGTTTCGAGTTTTATTTCGTACTTCATCGCCAAGTTCATCATATAAGCTCATTGCTCATCCTCCTTAACCTCATTAAGGTTAATATAATTATCAGCCTTAATATCATCACCATTAAATGTCACAAGCTCGTTATTATTACTATCGAAAATCCGTCTAAGCTTTTCTTTAGTAAATTTCTCTTGACTTTCCTTAAATGCAATATCTTCCTCATAATCATCTGACATAATTGCTCTTAATATTTGCTGAGCCTTTTGCTGTCTTTCGACATAACACTTTTCTCTATTAGACTTAATTTCAGCAAAATCAACAGTAATGTCAGAATTATTCTTTTGAGATTCTCCTCTGTCACTGCCAACCTCTGATATTTTCGGGTGCTGTAATGTATCAAATTTATCAATAAAGAAAGGATAAAATTCATCAACAAAGATAATGCATTTACCATTTTTTCCTCTTTTTAATGCTTTGGGTATTTCATCAGGAGCTAAGAGTTCACGAGCTATATAACTTTCGCTATCCGAACCGCCACCCTGATTACCTCTGTTATAGCTTCGGCTGTCGACTCTTACTGTTGTTTTTCCAAGCTTTTTAGATACATATTCCATGCTGTCTGTATCATTTGTGCCGAGAAAGGTAAATATTGAACAGTTACCGATAATACTTTCCCAGGTCTTTTCGTATATAGCCTTAAGCTGTGACAAACCCTGGAGAACTATACAAAGTCTGATGTTATACTTACGAACAACCGCTAATGTTTCTGAGAAATTTGGTATTCTGCCGATATTTGCAAATTCGTCAAGTTCACAGGAAACTAACAAAGGCAATCTATTGTTATATTTTAAGCTCGCAATATACATTAAACGCTCAAAAAGCTGTGTATAGAAGATATTTGCTAAAGCCTTGTATGTTTGACGAGCTGCAGGAATAATCAAAAATATTGCAGTTTTATGTACTCCAATATCGTCAAAATCCATTTCATCAGTAGATGTTAGCATATCTACTTCTTTTATAGCCCACAAGCTAAGTCTTGTTGAAAGCGTTTTTGTTATACTTCCTAATGTTTCTTCCGGTGTACCCTTAATTGAATTCCAGTAGATTGATACTGCATCATCAATAGTACCTTCCCTTTGCTGATGTCTTTTTATACACTTAGCAATTTCACAGTTTTCGTCTATTGCTCCATTTTTGAATTGAAGTGATGTAAGCAATTTTACAATTCTGCTAAATGACTTTGTTTCATCAGGAGCTTTAAAGAGATACAGCATAATCATAAACAGCATTTCTTTTGCTGATGCGGACCAGAAATCATCTTTTTCACCCTCTCCAGCAGTGTTTTTAATAAATAAATCCGCAACATTTATAGCGTCTGTATCAGTAACCATATAATTGAACGGATTGTATGTATTTGACAAGGTAATGTCGTTAAGATTAAAAACACGCACCTTATAGCCGTTTGCCTTTAATAGCTTTGCACAATCTCTGTATAGCTCTCCTGATGGGTCAGTGACAACATATGAGCCTGTCATTTGCATAATGTCAGGCTTGATTTTACGGAATGATTTACCTGCACCAGAACCGCCGATAACTATCTCATTCAGATTATGACTTGAATAAAACGAACCTTTGACATTAGAAACGGTTATGTAGAAGTTATCACCACAAGGAATGCCTGTATTGTCTGTAAATCGCTTTTTTTCATACTTATCTGCCCATCTTGTTGAGCCATGTTCCACGCCTTTGAAATCATCTCGGTTATTTGATGTAGCCATAATAAATACAACTAATACAACGCAAAGGTATATCCACCATAGCTTTGTTATCTGCCATTCAAGTATCGTCCATAATAAATTCCACGAAAACGGCAGATAAAATGATTTAAAAAGGTCATTTAGAGAATCTATAAACTGTTGCATACTTAGCTCGTCTAAGTTCATTCGAGCAGTATATTGCATATAGTTGTATGTTCCATAAATCATAAAAAGAAAAAATAGCAGTCCAAGGACCACTCCAGTGTATATCATAGGTGCTTTGCTTTTTTCCGCACGAAGTTTATTTTTACTTTCCACAAACTTCTCTCCTTTCGCTAATTATTTAGTCGCAATATTCTTTTACCTCCAAATTAATCATTTATATTCTTCAGGACCTATTAATTTTTCAATTTTATTCTTTGCAGACTTATCAAAAGAAATTATGATAGTGCTACTATCAATAACTTTCATTCTGAAAAGTATGCCTGCTTTACTTAAGGTCGCTACATCTTCATTTGTTACTATACGATAATCGGCAGAAACGATTGTTGGTATAAATTTAAAACGGTTTTCAATGGCAAAATGATATGCTGTTGAAAATTGTGCAGCTTTGACAATAACATTTACACTGTATTCAAATGCTGTTTCATCAATATCAACAAATCTGTTTTGTACCATAACTGTTTGAAGTTTTGTACAAAAAGAAAAAGCATTTGGTGCAATATGTAGTAGTGAGTATGGAAAAGATATACTATATAGCTCTGTACAATGCTCAAAGGCATTGTTATCAATTTCCATAACACCTGCAAGCTTTATCTCAGTAAGACCAGTGCAATCTTTAAAGCATTCACAACCGATGTATGAAATATTTTTAGGCACATCTATTTCATCAATAGATGTACAGCCACAAAATGTTGCATTGCAAAGATAGCCTATATTATCTCCAAACTGTATTTTAGATAATGATTTACAGCCTGCAAAAGCTCCAGTACCAATCACTCTTACATTTTCAATGTTTATAACATTCAAAGCTTCACAGCCTTTAAATGCCTTGTCACCGATTTTTTTGAGTGTGCTTGGTAATTGTATCTCAGATAACCTACGGAAATCTAAAAAAGCGTTATCGCCTATTGCGATAACGCCCTCTGGAATTTTAACACTTAAAATGTCAGGTTCTGAGCAACCTATAACGATATTGTCCTTAATAATTAAATTATCCATACAATCATCACCTCATCATATGTTTACCTTGAATTTGAGTGTTTACAGCTTCAAGCACTTGGTTTATTTTTTCTTTATTTTCTTTAGTAAAAGCTACTGTATATTCCTTGTCCGGTATGGTTTCAGCCACTTTGACTGCTATACCAGTGTTCAAAATTGCTAACAACTGTTTTTGTGTTAAGCCAGTTTTCTTCAAATAATTGTTGCTATTTGTTTGAGTTTTTTTCTCTTGAGGTTTATCCTCAATTTTTTGCTCTTGGTCGGCAACATTAGTTTGTGGCTTATCTTCGCCTTTTTGTTCTTTTTCTGAAATATGAGCTTCGACTTCTGCTTGTTTAGTTTCTTCCTGTTGATTTTCAGTTTGCTTGTTTTGTTCTTCACTCATATCATTTTCTGCTTCCTTAACTTTGTCAGGTTCTAAAACTTCTTTGATAACTTCGCTTGAAGTTTCAGCTACATTATCAATAGTTTCAGATACACTGCTGCCATTCATAGCCGCTTTTTCTGCTGTTTCTACGGCGGTATTTCTAAGCTCATCTATCTTATTATCAACAAGCTCTATCTTAGCAAGTTTATTAAGCTCCTGTTCAAGCTCATTAAGATTATTTATTCTTGATATGAGCGTATCTCTTTTACTCTCAACTTTTTTAATTTGAGATTTAATTTTCAGTTTATCTACCTCGCCGAGAGTACTACTGTTCAGTTTAGCATTTAATCTGTTAAGCTTAGAATTAGCTTTATCAAGTTGTCTATCTGCACGACCTAAGCTATCTTCTTTCAGAGCTTGCATAGCGTTGATATATGTTTCCTGCTTATTTGACGAGTTATGAACCATAGCAGAAATGAAGCTTTTAAGAAGTTTACTTCTTTTTTGCTTACGCTGTAGCTTTACGAGCTTTCTTTGAACTTTTTTGAGCTGATTTTCTTTTTTTATAATTTTTCTATCCTTTTTCTTATCAAGCTTTTCAAGATGGGCAGAAAAAGAAGAAATGATAGGGTTAAGCTTTGGATATATATTGCTATCTATAACCGTTTTACAAGCCTTGATTGTATCATTCTGGCTTGATTTTGTAGCCTTAATATCTGCTATTTTAGCCTCAAGAATATTGATTTTATCCTTGATTTTAGCTTCTTCAACGCTTTGAGTGTCCGTATCTTTTATGAAATTCTGAAGAAATTCATTTTTATCAGCAATAGATACTGATTCCGTTTGCTCCTGATTATTTTCAGTAGATTCTACCTTGGTGTTTTCTGCCTGTTCTACATTTTCGAGTGTTTCAGTCATAAAGTTTACCTCCTTAAACTAAAAAGTGGGACTTCAAGTCCCACTTATCTTTTTTGCACAATATTCTGACTTACTTCTTTTGTATCTTCAATATCAGCTATATTATCCTTCCTACCATCGACATCAAGTTCTGCATTAAGTTTAGAAAGTTTAGCAGTTTTAGATTGATATTCATTTTCTTTATAAAAAGGTTTACCAATCTGTTCTTTAGTTTCTTTTAAAGATTTTTTATGTTCAGAAAGTCTTTCTATTCTTTCCTTACAGGTATTCTCCAATTTTTCAAGAATATTATCCATTCTTGTGAAGTTATCCGTTCCCAAGTCTAAATAATAAGTACCTTCTCTTGTAAGAGATGCCTTGTATTCTCTTGAAAAACAATCAAACATTACTGCCACTTCAAAACCTTTATATTCACCTATCGGAGTGTATTTATTATTTCCATCACTGCAAGCTTTAATATAAGCTTGTTTAAGTGCTTCTGCAGCTTCATCTTTTTTGGTGTATTGCTGACCGTTTATAGATATGCCTGCGAATGTTTTTTTATCTCCATCAGAAACGGAATAATTTTTGTGATAATAAAGAAAATCGTTTTGATTCTTAGGTATAATATTCTCTAAAATTTCAATTTTAGAGGTTAAGCTTGCAGCCATATCTTCCAGTCTGTATTGCTCTTGCTGATAACCACTTCGTTCAAGTATTAACTTTGCAACCTCATTATCAAGCTCCATTTTTTCTTTAATGCGTGGGTCACCAACACACAGAGCTTTTACTTCTGCATATGATAGTGTAGCTTCATCAACATCATCACATCTGCGTTGTGGAGATTTAGAGGTCATTATCTGGCTGATAAATTTCTGTTTACGTTCAAGCATTTGGAATAAATATGCGTCAAAAGTATCTTTCGTACAATAACGGTAAAGATGTACTTGCTTATTTTCATTCCCCTGACGCACCATTCTACCTCGCCTTTGCTCCATATCTGCTGGGCGGAACGGTGCGTCTAAGTCATGGCTTGCAACAAGCTTTGTCTGTACATTAGTTCCTGCACCCATTTTGGCAGTTGAGCCTATAAGCACACGGACCTCACCACTTCTTACCTTTGCAAAAAGTTCTTCCTTTGCAGCTTCTGTTGTTGCGTCGTGTATGAAAGCTATTTCATCAGTAGATACGCCTTTTGAAATCAGCTTACCCTTAATATCGTCATATACATTAAAAGAACCATCTTTTTTTGGAGTTGAATAATCGCAAAAGATAAGCTGTGTTGATTTTTCTTCCTTAGTTTCATTCCAGATTCTAAAAACATTGTCAACACAAGCATTAACCTTTGTACCCGGTTCATCAGGCAAATCAGGTTTTATAAGCCTTTGGTCAAGACCTATCTTTCTTCCATCAGTTGTTATCTTAGGCATATTATCTTCGTGTGGGTCAACCTCATGATTATGTATTTTTACAGCTCTTTTTGCTAAGGTTTCGACAAGCTGCTTTTGTATTTCTGTAGGTTCACAAGATATGTTATGTATCTCACAATCTGGTATATTAGGTAAATTAAGGGTATCGGCTGTTTGAATGTCGGCACATTCCTTAAACAAATTCATAAGTTCAGGAAGATTATGAAATTTTGCAAAACGAGTTTTAGCACGATAGGTGTTGCCCTCTGGTGCAAGTTCCATTTGTGTTACACTTTCGCAAAATGTGCTTGCCCAAGAATCGAAATGCCATAAATTCTTTTCTTTGAGCAAATCGGATTGCAGATATTTCATCATATTGTATATTTCGCAAATGGTATTAGAAACTGGTGTTCCTGTTGCAAATACTAAGCCTTTGCCATTTGTTATTTCATCAAGATATTGTGTTTTCATATATAAGTCTGCTGTCTTGCTTACATTATCTGATGTTGCAATACCTGAAACATTCGTCATTTTTGTCGAAAGAAAAAGATTCTTAAAATAATGAGCTTCGTCCAAAAATAGTTTATCTACTCCAAGCTCCTCGAAGGTTACTGTATCATCCTTTGGAGTGTCAAGTAACTTTTTCAGTTTTGCTTCAAGATTAGCCTTAGTTCGTTCAGCTTGCTTAACCTGAAAATTTTGTCCGTTATGAGCTTTCATTTCCTCTATATTCTTTATAAGCTCATCAATCTGGTTTTGTATGAAACGCTCCTGATTTTCAGTCGACAGAGGAATTTTAGCAAGTTGGCTATGACCGATTATAACTGCATCATAGTTGCCCGTAGCAATTTTAGCCATTAAAGTCCTGCGAGCGTCACCTACAAAATCTTTCTTTTTAGCGACAAGAATATCTGCATTTGGATAAAGCTTCAGGAAATCCTCTCCCATCTGCTCTGTGAGATGATTAGGAACACACATAAGGCTTTTGTTATGTAGACCTAAACGCTTTCCCTCCATTGCGGCGGCAATCATTTCAAATGTCTTACCAGCTCCAACCTCGTGTGCAAGGAGCGTATTACCGCCATATAAACAACGAGCAACAGCGTTAAGCTGGTGCGGTCTGAGCTGTATTTCAGGATTCATTCCGACAAAATTCAGATATTTACCGTCATATTCTCTCGGACGATTAACATTAAATATCTTATTGTATGTATCTACAATATCGTCACGCCTTGTTTTATCCGAGAAAATCCATTCTTGAAATTTTTGCTGAATAATTTCTTGCTTTGCTCTGACCTGTGCAGTCTTTTTATTGTCAACAACAGGTTTTTCTTTGCCGTCAACAACCTGCATACTTTTAATTTGAGTAGCTCTTAGATTGAGTATATCCTCTATAAGTTCATATGCTGTTCTGTCTTTTGTACCGTATGTAACAGTAGCCTGAACATTATTCTTATCAGAAGATTTATTTGTTATATACCATTTTCCGGTAAGCTCTGAATACTGAACATCAATAAAGTCTTTTTTAAAAATCGGATTTTTATGATAAAGAGCAGTACCTAAAAGCTCATAAACAAAATCTTTAATATATTTAGGATTTATCCAAGTTGCACCAAGTCTTACATCAATATCACTTGCTTGTATTTTATCCGGCATAGCTTTTTCAAGTGCTTGTATATTAATTGCAAGACTAGTATCGCCTTTATCAAAAGCATTTTGTGCTTCTTCGAGTTTTTGCAGTATGTTTCCAGAAAGATACTCGTCTGCGGTTACATATTTATCAGTGTTTGGAATACGATAAATAGAACCTTGCAAATCTTCAATAAGTTTTTCTTTGTCTAAACCGGTAAGCTTAGACATATACTTAAGATTAACCTTTGCGGTATCACTCAAGGATACCGCAAGAGCATCAACAGCAGTTGGTACAGATGTTATTTCTTTATTTGCATTAACTGTTCTTTTAGTAAATATATCAGCTTTGCCGATGTATTTGTCTTTATCGAACTTTTCAAGCGAACGAAGTAATGGCAATGATGAATCGTTTTTAAAGATTGAACTGTTTACATCGTCATGTATTCTTCCATATTTGCTTGCAAAATCATCATAGAGTGAAGATAGAACAGATTGAACATCTTTGATTTCATCATCTGTCACCCTACTGTCAAGCTGCATTTCAAGCATTTGTCTTACTGTATCACGAATGGCGATAAGCCCTGCCATTCTTTCAAGATTTTGTTTTCTGTTCGATTTTGGTAATTTTACTTCTGTTGCAGTTCCATACTCAAAGAAATAAACCTTATCAGAAGAAAGAAAATAACTTCCGGTTCTGAGTGAATCAGGTATTTCAACCTGTTCATCTACGAAATCTACATTGTCAAGCTTAGTATCTTTTGTAGAAATATTGCCTTGTATATTTTCCATAGCGTTTCGTATTTGCACGGAAAGCTTTGTATCTCTGTTTGGCACACAAGTGCTTTCCATACCAAATTGACCGCTTACCATTTCCATACTTCCGCATATTTGTTGTGGGTTCTGGGTGAAATAAGCATTCATTTCAATGCCGTTTTCGTCTTTTGTGGTTTTAATCCATAAAGGTTCATTTTCTGATGTTATCGTAATTGGCTCTGTACGCTTCTGTAAGAAGATAATATCTGAGGTAACCTCTGTGCCTGCATTAGCCTTAAAAGCGTTGTTAGGCAGCCTTACAGCCCCTAAAAAATCCGCTTTTTCAGCAAGTAACCGACGAGCTGTGTCATTGCGTTTATCAAGTGTGCCTATTGATGTAATAAATGCAACTACACCGCCAGGCTTTACCATATCAAGTGATTTAGAGAAAAAGTAATCGTGTATAAGCAGATTTTCTTTGTTATATTTTTTGTCATAAACCCTTATATCACCAAAAGGAACATTACCGACTGCAACATCAAAGCTTTCACTTTTCAAATTTGAGTTTTCAAAACCACATATTTGTATCTGAGCTTCTGGATATAGCTTTTTAGCAATTCTGCCTGTCAGACTATCAAGCTCTATACCTGTAACCTTAGCTTGCATATCTTCGGGTATCATACCAATAAAATTACCTACTCCGCAGCTTGGCTCAAGCAACTTTCCTTTTGAAAATCCCATATCAGAAAGCTTAAAGTATATTTCTTTAATGATAACAGGGGAGGTATAAAAGGCACTCATTGCAGATTTTCTTGCAGCTGCATACTCATCGCTTGTAAGCAATCCCTTAACCTCGTCATAGTGACTATTACCAAGCTCAAAAACCTTTGCCATACCGCCCCAACCAGTATATTTTGATAGTATTTCCTGTTCCTCTGGAGTTGCAGTCCTGTTTTCAGTTTCAAGCTGTTTTAAGGTTTTAATAGCTGCGATATTATCCTGATATTTTTCAAGAGGTTTTCTCTGTCCAAGCGATAGGTCTGAAATATGATAATTTTCAGGCTTAATTATGATATTTTCTTTTTCTTCGGATTGAGTAGAGGTATATTTTTCCTCGACAATATTTTTGTTGACAATGTTATGACTTTGGTGTATAATAGTATTAAAGTCAAGACTGTTTAAGCCCTTGGAGAATTCTAGTCCAAGCACACTGAACAGTTCTTGACTTTTTTGTTTATCAATAAAAAGTATTTTATTGTTATTGATAGCACGATTGATAAATTCTTTAAAATTTTCTCTACCATAAATGCTTGTTATAAAATTACTTTCTTGCATTTCAAGTTCATAAAATCCTTGACCGTTTGGTTTTATGGAAGCAATAACTGGATTATTTTCAGAATCAATATCAGATAAAACAACAATAATACTATCATTCTGAGTTAATGAATCCATTATAATAGCAGGCGAAATCAATTCATCAGGAATCTTTTTAATTTGCTCAACTGTAAGACCATGCTGATGTTTTTTTCTATCTTTTGGTAATATGGCTTTTTTAAGATGATTTCTTGTATAAAACATAGGTAACTGGCTGCAACCTACATCAAGCAGTATTTGAGGTGTGTTACAAACCTTTAAGTTACCACTAAAACGGTCAATTTTTCCAGAAATTACATCATCAACTTGTTCGGCAAAAGTTTTTTCGTTTTCTTTTTGTTCTGATAGAATACTGTCTTGTACTTTACGAAAATCTTCAATACTCATACTACCATCATAAACAAAGGGGTCAAAATCATTTTCAGAGTCGTATAACTTATCAGAAAAAGCCATACCTATTTTTGCGGCAGCTTGTCTTGTTTCTTCAATTTTTGAAAGAACAACATCAGTATTTTCTGAAACAGTATCTAATACATATTTTTGCATTTCAGTATCACTCTGATACTGATTTAAAAAACTGATAGTTTCTTTTGCAGTATATCCATTTATGACAAAATCATTATCTGCTGAACCTACTATCAAATCTGTAATAAGATTATTCAGAGTAAGCTCAACTTCAAGCTTATAATTTTGCGTATCTGAATTTTTATGTGCATTTCTGACATTTTGATTATCCTTGATAATATCACAGGCAAAGTCAATAAATTCGTTTTGAACGGTTTTAATAGAATCTTCCAGTATTTTAACAACCTCGGAATATTGCGTATATTGCTTTAAAAAATCAATAACTCCACCATCGCCATCGCCAATGTCTTGGCGGAATGTGTGGACTGCTCCATCAGGCATATTTACATTAAATTTTGTTTTGGCATACCCTTGATGTACACCTTCAATTTCACCTTTTTCGTATGCTTCATAGATTTTACCCATGTCATTGCCGTAAGTATCAAGTTCATACTGCCTTTGCTTAACCCAATCATCATCGGCTTGCTTCATTATGCTGTCAAATTCGGCAACAGAATAAGTTTTGCCGTCTTCAAATGCAGGGCTTTCGCTCCATTCACAAGTAATTGTTGGATGTGTATCAGATTTATAAAGTTCATCATTTTTCGTTTTCGTAATACTAACAAGCTGCGTCATTATTTCAGGTGTAAATCCTTCGAAATTATGAGTGCTGCTTGTATATTTTCTTAAATCAGCTTCATACAAATCTGTTCCAATATCTGATATATATTGTTGACCAACGGAAACAATATAATTAAAGAATTCCTCTGTTGAATTTCCAAACTTTTGTGCAGCTTCTTGTATTTGACTATAACGCACATTTGTTGATACGAATTGACCTCCTAAGTTTGAGTCGGGATTATATTGTAAAAGAGTTACTATTTCGCTGTTCTCATTCAAGAAAAATAAATCTTTTGAGTAATCTACAGAACTATCAATAATTGATTTTTCAGGCAACTCAGGTGAAATAATATCATTGTAGTCAATATTATAACTGTCAAGAATTTCTTTTGCCTTTTGTATAGCATAAACATCGTTAGGATTATCACCGGAATAGTTTTTAAGGACATATAAAGCGTGTCTTTGTCTTTCGGCAATATCCTTTTCTGTAATATATGTTTCGGCTGAAATCATACTATCTAAATGTTCAGCTACTTCTTGCCAAGAGAGATGAATGTTTAAGTTGTTTTCAGGATTTTCTTTATCTGTGCGAGTAAATGCTAAACCCTTGCTTGGTTGAGATTCAAGACTTTCGTTTGAAGTGTAGTGACCATACCAACCAAATTCCTCTTTAAGAAAATCAATTTTTTCTTTTTCTGTATGATTTTCTAAGAAAAAGTCATTTACCCTGAATTTGCCGTCCTCAGTTCCAGTGCCTTTCATCAATACAGCATTGACAAAGTTGTCAATTTCGCTTTGCTGTTCTGATACTTTAAAATCAAAAAAGCCTATCTGTTCAAATGAAAAAACGGCAGGGGAATTATCCTCTGCCGTTTGCGTTACTGTATTTTCTTGTGTTATGCGTATATCAGATTGTTCAGAACTATTTCCTCTGCTCTTGCTCTGATTGAGTTCATCATTTGTACCCACTTCATCTGGTCTGTTGCTTTGAGTTCTTCTGTTACTCCCTCTGCTTCCATCATTTCCGCTTCGAGCTGTTCCATCTGTTTCTCCGCTGCTTCGTTGACTTCTATCAAGTGGTCTGTCAGTTTGTGTGTGTCGATTAGCTTTGTCAATATTCTTCTCTTGTTTTCTCTGAGATACTTGTGGCGAAGTCGCCCCCAGCGACCCACGTCCCTCGTATCCTCCTCTACGCTCAGAGCTGGAAGGTATATGAATGTTTCCGGGTCGAGTGTGTAGCTTAGACCAGTTGTCTTGTCCACTGTTGTCGTTGGATAATATGTCATGTTCGACTCGCACAGAAGATGTTCTACTCCATCTATCATTTTTGTTTTGGGCATTGTTTCGCTCATTCTGATTTCTCCTCTCAATAGTTTTAACTGTTTGTTCAACTTTTCTTAAAGCTTGTTCTGATATATTGCTTATTGATTCGCCAAGTATATCTATAACATCAGGATTTGAAAATTCATTCAGGCTACTAAATATATCGCTATCAATATATGAAGATGTATCAAGTCCACAGCGTTGCAATACCATATATTTGACACTATCACAAACAAGCTGACGGAATTTTTCAGGTTTAATAGAGTTATCTTCATTAAGTGAATTATTGACATAATCATCAATCATCTCATTAACAGTATCTTCTACTGTATCTGCTAAAGCATTTTCAATAGACTTGTTTTTATCAGAAGAAAGAAGAAAAGCAACTTCCTGATGATTTTCTTCTGTAAGCTCCCATATATATGGCTGCTGTTTTTTAGGTTGTATAGGTGAACTTTGAGAAATATCGAAAACATATTTAATTCTTGGATATTCTCCTTTATCATCAATTAAGCCTATACCTTTTTCGCCTTCACGAATTTTTCTTCCAAATGTTTTCGACCACACATCAAATACCGCAACAGCTTTTGCATTAGGAAACTGTGCAAATATAAGTAGCTGGTCAAAAAAATTATATTTGTAAGTGTTTGAAGCTGTCCTTAAAAACTTCAACCAATTTTCAGGTGATGAGGTAAGCTCTTGTCTTGTAGCCATTCTTAAGTCTTCTGCTTCACGATATTTTATCGCCACTTGAATATCCTCCCCTAATTAAGATTTTATCACTTTAAAGTGTAAAAGTCAACATTTCACAGGTGAATTTTTCGGATGTTTCCATTTCTGTTTATGTTACTCATTTTCATATTGTGCAAGATATTTATCTTTTGCTTTTTTGGCAAATAAAATCATACTTTCATTATCTTCAAAATATCGAATTGGATTTATAAATAAGTTTAGACGCTTTAACAAATAATCTCTTTCAGGTGATTTGTTTTCCAGACTATCAATATCCTTACATAAAAGAGTTAAATTATCAATCATATTTTCAACAGTGGAACAAACTTTTAATGCATAGATATAATAATTTGGATTATTTATTCTGAGTGTACGGCTCAAATCTGACAAATGAAGATTATTTGAAATTAAAAGATTTGCTACAAGCTCTTTATAGCAACTATTTTCTTCTTCATAAATGCTTTGTTCAATATATTTTCTTGAACATAATTTATCATCTTTAGGCAAATTTAATCTTATATACTCCACATCTCCTTTAATATAGAAATAAAAGCCAAATTTTTTATAAAAATGATGTAAACGATTATTGTGTTCTTTATCATTAGTATCGGTTACATCAAAAGTAGATATAAATCCTTTTATATAACTAACATTGAAATGTTGTAAATAATTTATCAAACAAGTCATCATAATCGTCCCATATCCACGATTTCCTGCACATTGGAAGTCTATTAATTCACAGTATGCAATACCATCTTTATCATATTTAAATTCTGTATATATTCGCTGTACATTAACTCTTGATAAGCTATTTATGTTGAATCGCCCGTAAAAATCTATACATGTAATTTTATTTCCATTTAGTGTACAATAGGCATAAATAATTCCATTATTATCTGATGAGAGATTTATGTAGATTGTTTGATTTTCTACATTTACATAATTACATATGAATGGAAAATTTTCTTGAACTATTTGAAGAGAATATAGTTCTTTCTTTAATTTTTCATTCTCATTACGAAAGTATTTTAAGGTACAATACTCATATGATTTACAAAATTTATTTTTTAAAATTTTTTCTAAAAAACTCAACATCGTTA
>OJNS01000786.1_pt1 | contig 18633 bp, 16 predicted proteins | sample 1597911 | NCBI WGS metagenome assembly OJNS01 (sample SAMN01915214, study PRJEB22387) | human gut metagenome | isolation source: stool | host: Homo sapiens | place: USA
GGAGTAAGATATCCTCTGCGATGCTGGATTACTCGATAGAACGTTCTCCGCTGCGCAATTTCAATTTGTCGTATAAGTTCAGCTATAATAATTTGGACATTTATGAGAAGGGAGATAAACGGTTTAACACCACCTATACACACCATCTTGCAGAATTCGCTTATTCGGATATGAACTGGTTGAGCTTCAAGGTGAAGGCCGGGCTGCGTTATGAATATTTTAATTATAATTCCTTTCTTTACACAGGGAGTGATGAATTGTATACTGTGAAACCGGAGGGCTTTTTTAGTTATTTCGCATCGGCACATCTCGAAACATTGGACCGGCGGTATTTCCCAAATAGGGGAGTTTCTTTGGAGGCGGACTATTCACTCTATACGGACAACTTTGTGAAATATAACGGTAGCTCTCCTTTCTCGGCTATCGGCTTGAAGTTTATGACGGTTTGTCCCATTAGTTCACGTTTGAGTTTGTTGCCTGCGTTTTACGGGCGTGTCCTGATCGGGGGAAATACGGCTTTTCCGTTCTTAAATGCGATCGGTGGGGAGACGTTCGGACGTTATTTGTCTCAGCAATTGCCTTTTGCCGGGATCAATCATGTGGAAATCCTGGATAATTCGGTCGTGGTGGCCCGTCTCCAACTCCGGCAACGTATTGCGGGGAACAATTATATCACGCTGACCGGCAACTATGGCATTCATAACAACGATTTTTTTCATCTGCTGGAGGGGAAAAGCCTTTGGGGAGGCAGCCTGGGATATGCCTATAACAGTATTGCCGGTCCTTTGAGTGCAACGTTCGGCATGTCCAACCGTAATTCGCATTTGCAGTTTTATATGAATTTGGGATTTATGTTTTAAATAATATATCAAAGGATGAATGCAGAAATAATACAATTCCTGACGGAACTGCGTCAGAACAATAACCGGGAATGGTTTCAGGCCAATAAAAGCCGTTACGATTCCCTTCGCAAGGGCTTTATTGACGAAGTACAACAATTGATTGACCGGATCGCCCTCTTCGATCCGGAAATAGCCGGATTGGAGGCGAAAGATTGCCTGTTCCGCATTTACCGGGATATTCGTTTTTCACCGGACAAGACTCCGTATAAGATTCATTTTGCAGCCTATATGGCTTCCTGTGGAGGACGGGGCAGCGAGCGTGCCGGCTATTATATTCATCTTGAACCGGGTGGCTGCCTGCTTTCGGGAGGCGTTTGGTGTCCGCCGCCTGCCTTGCTGAAAATAAGGAGTTATCATGGATTATACGACAAAATCCTGCCGTGAATTCGTCACGGTTCTGGCCTCGAGTGAGCCGGCTCCCGGCGGCGGCGGCGCGTCCGCGCTCGTGGCCGCGCTCGGCACGGCGCTCGGCAATATGGTCGGTTCGCTGACCGTCGGCAAGAAGAAATACGCCGACGTAGAAGCCGAAATTATTGCACTGAAGGAAAAATGCGACAAGCTGCAGACCGAACTTCTTGATCAGGTCCCTGCCGACGCGGAGGGCTTTATCCCCCTGTCCAAGGCCTACGGCATCCCCAAGGACGACCCCAGCCGCCCGGAGATCATGGAAAAGGCTACGATCACGGCCTGCCAGGTTCCGATGCACATCATGGAACTGTGCTGCGAATCCATTGAAGCAATCTCTGTTTTCGCCGCCAAAGGCTCCCGACTGGCTGTTTCCGACGCAGGCTGCGGCGCAGCGATTGTGAAGTCCGCGCTGCAGGCGGCGTCGCTCAACGTTTTTATCAATACCAAAACGCTCCAGAACCGTGCGCTGGCCGAAGAAATGAACGCCAAGTGCCTTGGTATGCTGGACAAATACGGCAAGATGGCCGACGAGATCTTCGAGACGGTCAAGGCCGGTTTCTTTAAATAAGAAGGAGAAAAGTATGGCAAAGTTACTGCTTGGCAAAGAAGTTACCGCTGCGATGAACGAAAAGCTTCAGGCGCGCGTCGCGGCTCTGAAAGAAAAGGGCGTCAGCCCGAAGCTGGCGATCGTCCGCTGCGGTGAGAACCCCTCCGACCTGTCCTATGAAAAGGGCGCGACTGCCCGCGCGGAACTCATCGGCGTGGAGGTGCAGAAGTTCGTCCTGCCTGAGGACGTGACGAAGGAAGCGCTCATCGCGCAGATTGAGGCAATCAACGCTGACGATTCTATCCACGGCTGCCTCATGTTCCGGCCCCTGCCGAAGCATCTGAAGGCCGATCAGGATGAGATCTGCAACCATCTGGCCGCCTGCAAGGACGTGGACTGCATGACGGACCTCTCCAATGCCGGCGTCTTCACCGGTAAGAAGCTGGGTTTCGCCCCCTGCACCCCGCAGGCCTGCATGGAAATTCTGGATTACTACGGCATTGACTGCAAGGGCAAGAATGCGGTTGTCATCGGCCGTTCCCTCGTCGTCGGCAAGCCTGCCGCGATGATGCTCATGGCCAAGAACGCCACCGTTACCGTCTGCCACACCAAGACCGTTGACGTAGCCGGGATCGCCCGCAAGGCGGACATTCTTGTCTCCGCCGCAGGCGTCCTGAACAGTCTGACAAAGGACTACGTCTCCGAGGGCCAGATCGTCATCGACGTGTCCATCAACTGGGACCCCGAGAAGACCAACTCCAAGGGCGGCAAGGGTGCCATCGCGGGCGACGCCGTGTTCTCCGAGGTTGAGCCGATTGTCGGCGCGATCACGCCGGTTCCCGGCGGTGTCGGCTCCGTCACGACCTCTGTGCTTATCGGCCATGTGGTCGAGGCTGCCGAGCGCACGCTGTAAACCGTTTTACCGCGCTGCCGCCGGTTTTCCGGCGGCAGTTTTCTGAAGGGAGTGTGGAAGTATGAAAGAAAAATTCAGGCAGCCGCAGACTGCCATCCGCTGGCTGTTTGCCGGGTTCACGCTGCTGTGCCTGCTGGCCGCGGTCGTCAGTGCTGCTTTGTACCACGAGTCGGCCTCCGACATGTTTGCGGGCCTCGGCCGCATCTGCACGCAGTCTGGTCAGACCGTCAAGAGTTATTTTGACAGCAGCTACGGCGGCTTTGGCGGAACGTTTTTGAATGTTGCGCTGGTCTGCGCCGTGTGTCTCGGAATTTACTGCCTGCCCGGCAGCAAGCCGGACGGCGTATCCGTCCTGGCGTTCTTCCTGACGGCAGGCTTCTGCTTCTGGGGCACGACGATCCTCAACATCTGGTTCTCGTTCGCAGGCGTTCTGCTCTATTGCCTCGTCATGAAGAAAAAGCCCGGCGCCATGGCGAATGCCTTCCTGTTTTCCACGGGTCTGGCTCCGCTCATCACGGAAATGCTCTTCCGCTATCCTGGCGAAGCGTGGCACGGCTTTACGGGCCTCGGTATCGTTCTTGCGCTGGCCGTCGGCATTTTTATCGGTTTTATTTTTCCTGCTGTTCTGCCGCACAGCCCGCAGATGCACAAGGGCTACGACCTCTATAACGCGGCTGTGCCCATCGGCCTGATTGCGTTCTTCCTGCGCTCGCTTCTGTATAAGATCTTCACATCCGCGCCTCCCGCGTCAGAAAACGTCGGTCTGGCAGACAGTTTCCTGCCCCTCAGCATCGGCTTCTGTCTGGTAGTGTTCTTGCTGGCCATTATTTGGGGTCTTGCGCTCGGCGGCGGGAAGGAATACGGCCGTCTTCTGCGCGACTCCGGCTACAACGTTGACTACGGCACAAAATACGGCTCCGGCGCGGCGATCCTGAACTTCGGCGTCTACGGTCTGTTTATCGTCCTGTACTATCTGCTCATCGGCGCGAAGTGGAACGCCGCGACGCTGGGCTGCGTGTTCTGTATGGTCTGCTGCTGCTATAAGGGCAGCCACCCGGCCAATGTCTGGCCGATCATGGTGGGCTATGTCGCGGCAAGCTACATCGCGGAGTTCGGCTGCGGCCTCACCGGTGCGGAGCATACGCTTATGGCGAACGCGCAGGCCATTGTCATCGGCCTTTGCTTCGCAAACGGCCTGTCTCCCGTCACGGGCGTCTACGGCTGGCTGGCAGGCGTCGTATTCGGCATGATCCATTACACGTTCGTCACCTGCGTCCCGCTGCTGCACGGCGCGTTCTGCCTGTACAACGGCGGCTTTACGGCGGCGTTTACCTGCTTCCTGTTTATCCCTGTGCTGGAGCATTTCTGTAAAACAAAAAAGGAACGCCGGGAACTGCGGGCGCGGAAATAAGCGCCGGAAAGGGGCTGCGTTATGTTTTACTGTGAAAACTGTTATCTGCTGAATGAGGAAAACACCTGCGCGTTCTGCGGCAGCAGACTTACGCGCGGGCCGAAGCCGGATGATTACTGCTTCATCGGCAACAAATGCTCCCCGTGGGCCGAGATGCTGCACGGCATTCTCGAGGACGATTATATCCCCGTCATCATCCGCCGATGGAGTCCGCGCACTGCGGCCTATACCGGTGAGGTCGGCACCCGGACGGACTTCTTTGTCCCGTATTCCGAACTTGACCACGCCCGGCAGCTTGAACAGGCACTCATGGACAGCAGCTTCGAGCAGCCGGACCCGGAAACCGACAAATAAATTGCAGTCCCCTGACGGGTGCAGACCCGGCAGGGGACTGCTGTATTTCCTTCTGCCCCGCGCATGAGCGGAACCGCAGAAATAAAAAATGGCGGACGAAAAAACTGATGTTTTGTATAGAATGCAGAGAAAATTCTGTGCGCAGCGTCAGATACAACTGGATGAACGCACAAAAACGGCAAGCGATAATTGTGAAAAATGCCGACGATGCTTCAAAAAAAGAAAAGAAAATGCAGCTGCTCCGTAGAAAAATAGAACGCAGGCATGAAAAAGAAACGATGCGCGCTGCGGAGAAAATGCGGCGGACTGCGGCATGGAAAAGTACAGCAAAAGACAATTTTTCAGGTGGAAAAAAATCATTTTAGTTGATTCCAGACCACGAATATGCTATAATAAGTTACAGATATTATATTGTATCCGGCGCGCGGCCAGATGACCGCCGGAGACGGACAAATATCAAAAACAGCGATAATTTTCTGTGGATCAAACACAGTAAATTATAAATTAAAACAGGAGGATTAAGATGAAAAAGAATCTGAAAAAGCTCTTCGCGCTGCTTCTCGTCGTCGTCATGGTCGCTGCCATGTTCGCCGGCTGCGCAAACAACGCCGAAAAGCCCGCTGAGACCACTCCCAGCGACACCAACACCCCCGCTGAAGACACCAACACTCCCGCCGAAGACAACACCCCGGCTGAAGATGCGACTCCCGTTGAGACCCGTGAGAACAAGGTCATCTACGGCAACTCCACCGAGATCTCCGGTGACCTCGGCAATGCCTGGTGGACCAACAACGCCAGCGACAAGGCCGTCCGCGACCTGATCAACGACTATGACACCGTCATTTTCGATCAGTTCGGTCAGATGGTCATGAACCAGACCACAGCTGCCTCCATCGACGAGACCAAGAACGACGACGGCACCATCACCTTCACCGTCAAGATCAACGAAGGCCTGACCTACAACAACGGCGAGCCCATCACCGCTGCTGACTATGTCGCCTACGCTCTGGTCCAGCTGTCCCCGGCCACGAAGGAAGCCGGCGCGACCGTCACCGCCAACTCCGTTTTCGGCGGCCCCGAGTACCAGAACGGCGAGACCAAGGAGCTGGCCGGCGTCCGCCTGCTGGATCCCTATACCTACTCCATCCAGATCGCAGCTGACTACGCCAACTATTACTATGCGTTCAGCTACGCTTCCCTGTCTCCGCTGTACCTGCCGATGTACGCTTCCGCTGCTCTGACCGTTAAGGACGACGGCAACGGCGCATACCTCGACGGCGGCGAGCTGGTTGCCGATGAGATCAACGCTTCCCGTTATGTGTACGCCGACCGCGTCTCCGCCGGCCCGTACATGGTCAAGAGCCTCGACACCGGCGCTCTGACCGCTACGCTTGAGATCAACCCCAACTACGCAGGCAACTTCGAGGGCCAGAAGCCTTCCATCCAGACCGTTGTCATCGTCAAGGCTGAAGACGACACCATGATGGACGCCTTCAAGACGGGCGAAATCAACTTCCTGTCCCAGCTGTCCGACGGCGACCAGATCAACGCTGCGCTCGACCTGGCTGAGACCGGCGAGTTCAACTACTGCCACTACACCCGTAACGGCTACGGCAAGCTGATGTTCCAGTGCGACGGCGGCCCCACGCAGTTCCAGGCTGTTCGTCAGGCTGTTGCATACCTGCTTGACCGTGACGAGTTCGCTACCACCTTCACCGGCGGCTACGGCTCTGTCGTTCATGGCCCGTACTCCACCGCACAGTGGATGTATCAGGATTCCGAGGAATTCTTCAATGACAACCTCAACACCTACGCCTATGACCCGGCTAAGGCTGTCGAAGTCCTCGAGGCTGACGGCTGGACGCTCGACGCAGAAGGCAACGACTACGCCGGCACCGGCCTGCGCTACAAGGAAGTCACCGCTGAAGAAGCCGGCGACTACGCTCTGAACGTTACTCTGGCGGACGGCCGCATCCTGATGCCTCTGCACATCATGTGGGCTTCCTCCGAGAATAACCCCGTTTCCGCTCTGCTGGCTACCATGCTCTCCAACGGCAAGCAGACTGCTGACGCCGGCATGCAGATCGAGCAGACGACCATGACCTTCTCCGAACTGCTGAACTGGATGTACCGCGATACCTCCGTCGGCGATCAGTACGGCGTGTTCACCTATGGCATGTTCAACCTGGCCACCGGTTTCGCCGATGTCTATGACTATGCCTACAACTTCGCTTCCGATCCTGAGTCCGACTACGTCAAGATGGGCTACAACCAGAACTACATCTTCGACAAGGAACTCGACGACCTGTCCATGGACATGGTTTACAAGTCCGCTCCTGGCGACGACGCGACCTATCTGGATTACTTCCAGAAGTTCATCGTCCGCTGGAACGAGCTGCTGCCCGAGATTCCTCTGTACTGCAACGACTACCACACCTTCTTCCCGTCCTGGCTGAAGAACTACAACGAGTCCAGCCTGTGGGATTTCCAGAAGGCGATTGTCTACGCTTCCATCGAGGGCGCCGAATAATAGCGATCCTTCCCCTTGCTTCCCAGCGACGGGGCGGCACAAACCGCCCCGTCGCTTCCGGCATCTTTAACGCATCTTTTCTTCTTTAGTGTAGCATATTCCTTTTGAGAAATAACCATTTTGGTTTCATATACAGATCTTTGCGCTCCTTTTCGGAGCAAATACAAGAGAAAAGGAGGGTATGCGGATGACGAAATATGTACTCAAGCGACTTGTATACATGGTAATTGTATTTCTGCTTGTTTCGCTTCTGATGTATTCCATCTACAACCTGATCCCGACCGACCCGGCCCGCGCCCAGCTCGAGCCGATGAAAACGACGCTCAAGCCGGAGGAGTATGAGCAGCGCTATCAGATGCTGCGCCAGCAGATGGGCCTCGACGACCCGCTGATCGTGCGCTATCTGCGCTGGATCGGCTTCTGGCCGGACGTCAACGGCGAACTCAACGGCATGCTGCAGGGCAACTTCGGCTACTCCCAGATCTACAAGACGGATGTTGCCAATGTTCTGCCATCAAGAATGCTCAACACGATCTACATCAACATTTTCTCAACGCTTGTCGCGCTGGCGATCACGATCCCGCTTGGTATCTACTGTGCCGTGCATAAGCGCAGCAAATCAGACAACGCCGTGCAGGTGCTGTCCATTGTGGGCTACTCGATTCCAGTCTACATCATTGCACTGATTTTTATCTGGCTGTTCGCGGTCACGCTCCGCTGGCTGCCGGTTTTCGGCATGCAGACGCCGGGCAATAACTTTACCGGCTTCCGTGCGTTCCTCGACAAGGTCTACTATATGACGCTGCCGGTGCTCGTTATGACGGTCGGCTCGCTCGGCGGCATGACCCGCTATGTCCGCGCCGCCATGATCGAAGCGCTCAGCATGGACTATATCCGCACCGCCCGTGCCAAAGGCCTGCGCGAAAAGGTTGTCGTCTATTCCCACGCATGGCGCAACGCGCTTCTGCCGGTCATTACGGTTCTCATCGGCTGGTTCATCAGCATCTTCTCCGGCTCTCTGATCATTGAGCAGATGTTCGCGCTCAACGGTATGGGCCAGCTGTACTATCAGGGCCTGATGAACAACGACTTTGAACTTGCACTGGCGATTCAGATGTTCTATGTGCTCATCGCGCTCGTCGGCCAGCTGATCACCGACCTCAGCTACGGCATCGTTGACCCGCGTGTGCGCGTCAATAAGTAAGGGGGGGAAAAAAGAAATATGGAAAAAAAGAAAAAATCGACCCTCTTTACCCGCCTGTTCGGCAACCGCAACAAGGTCACCGACTTCATGACGGAAGAACAGCTGCAGAGCCCCGGCCGCCTGATCCTCAAGAATTTCCTGCATAACAAGCTTGGCATGATCGGCCTGATCGTGTTCCTTCTGATCTTCCTGCTGGTCATGATCGGCCCGAAGTTCTATACGCTCGACCTGTCCTATCAGGACAACACCCAGCTGAACGTCGCGCCCGGAATGAACATGATGTCCATTCCCGACGGTATGAAGCATAAGGTCGCAGATATCTCTCCCGGCACGACCTACGGCGTCGGTGTCGACACCGACGGCAAGGTCTATACGTGGGGCTATACCAGAATCACTGAAACGATCGATCTGAAGAACATCCCTGAGGAGGTTCAGAACGCAAAGATCGTCAACGTTGCGGCAGGCTATGACCATATCGTCGCACTTGACGAAAACGGCGCGATCTATGTCTGGGGCAACCGCCGTCTCGGCCAGGATATGCTTCCCGACAAGCTCCAGATGGCTGCCGCCTACGGCAAGAATCTCGGCTTCAAGCAGATCGAGGCCAGCAACCAGTTCTCCGCGGCTGTCACTGAATCTGGCGAGCTGTTCCTCTGGGGCAACGGCAATCAGGCCGATATCAAGGTCAAAAAGGAATATCAGGGCAACATCGAAAAAGTCGCTCTGACCGCTCGCGGGTATATCGCCCTGACCAAAGACGGCGCAGCTGTCTACGCGGGTTTCCAGAAGGACAACGCCCTTGTCCGCATCCCCGACGGGCTGGATTCCGGCGTCGTTGATATCGCGGCGTCCAGCAACGCTGTCGCAGCTGTCAAGGAAGACGGCACCGTCGTCGTCTGGGGCACCTGCACCAACGGCGAAAACATCGTCCCCGAATTCGAGAGCAAGCCTGTCGAGCTCTACGGCGGCCGCTACCACTTCACGGCGCTGATGGACGACGGCGAGGTCATCTCCTGGGGCGACAACACCCATGGTCAGGCATCCGTCCCGGCATCCTTCAACGATAAGGAGATCGTGACGGTCTTCGCGGGCTTCTATCAGAACTATGCCGTCACGGTCGACGGCGACGTCGAGACGTGGGGCCTGAAGGGCTATCTCTGCGGTACGGACGATCTGGGCCGCGACGTGTTTAACCGACTCATCAACGGCGGCAAGGTCACCATGACCGTCGGCGCCATCTCTGTCATCATCCAGCTCATTATTGGCATCATCCTCGGCGGACTGGCCGGTTATTTCGGCGGCTGGGTCGACAACATCATCATGCGTATCTCTGAGGTTGTCGGCGGCCTGCCGTTCCTGCCCTTCGCCATGATCCTATCCGCCATTATCGGCACCCGGATCACGCCTGAGCAGCGTATGTACCTCATCATGGTCGTGCTTGGCGTTCTGTCATGGCCGGGCATCTGCCATTTGATCCGCGCGCAGATCTTCTCGCAGCGCGAGCAGGAGTATGTTACCGCTGCCAAGGCTCTCGGCGTGCGCGAAAAGTCGATCATCTTCCATCACATCATCCCCAATGTCATGAGCCTCATTCTGGTCAACGCGACGCTGAGCTTCGCAACCTGCATGCTCACCGAGTCCTCGCTGTCCTACATGGGCTTCGGCATTGCGCCGCCCACGCCGACGTGGGGCAACATGCTCACCGGCGCAAACAACTCCATCGTCATCCAGCAGTACTGGTGGCGCTGGGTATTCCCGGCTGCGATCTTCGGCATCTGCACGATCTGCATCAACCTCGTCGGTGATGCGCTGCGTGATGCAGTCGATCCCAAGTCCGCTGAGCGATAAGGAGGGGTTGTTGTGGCATTACTTGAATTAAAAAACCTGAAGACTTTCTTCGCAACCAAGCGCGGCACGGTCAAGGCGGTCAACGGCGTCAGCTATTCGCTTGACGCGGGCAAGGTCCTCGGTGTTGTCGGCGAATCCGGTTCCGGCAAGAGTGTCTCGGCCATGAGCATTCTCCGTCTGCTCGACGGCAACGGCTATATTGACTCTGGCGAGATCCTCTTCAACGGCCAGGATCTGACCAAGCTGTCGATGAACGAAATGTACAAGATCCGCGGCAATGAGATCTCCGTGATCTTCCAGGAGCCGATGACGAGCCTGAACCCGGTCTTCACCGTCAGCCGTCAGATCTCCGAGCCGCTCATGATCCATCAGGGCATGAACAAAAAGCAGGCTGCCGCGAAAGCGGTCGATCTGCTGTCCGACGTCAAGATCCCGAACCCCGAGGTCGTCGCCAAGCAGTATCCGCACCAGCTGTCCGGCGGTATGCGGCAGCGCGTCATGATCGCCATGGCGCTGGCCTGCCGTCCGAAGCTGCTCATCGCGGACGAGCCGACCACGGCGCTCGACGTGACCATTCAGGCGCAGATCCTGAAACTCATGAACGAGCTGCGTGAGAAAAACGGCACCGCCGTTCTGTTCATCACGCACGATCTCGGCGTCATCAACCAGATGGCCGACAACGTCGCGGTCATGTACTGCGGCCAGGTCGTCGAATACGCACCCGCCGGGACGATCTTCCACAAGAACGAGTATTCCCATCCCTATACCGAGGGCCTGATGCTCTCCATCCCGCGTCTGGATACCCCCAGCGACGAACGGCTTGAAGCGATCCCCGGCGCGGTTCCGCACCCGCTGGATCTGCCCAAGGGCTGCAAATTCGCCCCGCGCTGCAAGTACGCGACTGAGCGCTGTCTGGAGGAGGAGCCGGAACTGATCCACGTCTCCGACACCCAGCAGGTTCGCTGCTTCTACGCGAAGAAGGAGGACAGACATGCAAAATAATGACAAGAAGGTTCTGCTTCGCATCAGCAACCTGAAGCAGTATTTCCCCCTGAAGGGCGGCCGCTTCGTCAAGGCCAACGACGGCATTACGCTGGATATCTACGAGGGCGAGACGTTCGGCCTCGTCGGCGAGTCCGGCTGCGGCAAGTCTACCCTTGGCCGCACCATCCTCCAGCTGTACCACCAGACCTATGGCCGCACCATGTACTACGGCCGTTCTTTGGACGATCTGGCACCGAAGTACGTCATTGATACCGTCAAAAACCTCAAGTCCCGCCGTACCAAGCTCCGCGAACTGGAGCAGAAGCGCGACAAGCTCGAGGCCGAGTACGCAAAGCTCTCCGAGAAGGAGCAGTATGCCAAGCACGGCGAGCTCGACACCGCCCGCAAACTGGCAGAGGATGCGCTGCTGGATATCACAAAGATCGTCGGCGGCTTCCTCGTGGTTGATAATCTCGATCCCGTGATTGCGGCCTATTCCAAGGATTACGCCATTGCACACAAGCTGTCCTCCATGGAGGAAAAGCGGCAGGAACTGCAGGTAGACGTAGACGACGCGGAATACGCGAAGAAGAACGCCGAAGACGCGAGCAAGTCCGGCAAGGACGCGCAGCTGCAGAAAGCGCAGGAAAAGCTGAAGCAGTGTGACGACCAGATCGCCGCGCTTCGCGCGCAGCTTGATGCGGGCCGGCAGGAGATCGAGGCGCTGCGCGCCCCGTATGCAAACGACCCCGAATTCCAGAAATACGAAGCCTACCGCGACGACGGCATCGACCTTGCCAGACTCGAGTATAACGAGATGCGCCGCCTGCGCCGCGACATGCAGCTGATTTTCCAGGATCCGTATTCCTCGCTGAACCCGCGCATGAGCGTCGGCCAGATCATCAGCGAAGGCATGCAGGCGCACAACATGATCAAGAAAAAGGACGCCCGTATGCAGGAGATGGTCCTGAAGATCATGGACGACTGCGGCCTTGCACCGTACTTCCTGCACCGCTTCCCGCACCAGTTCTCCGGCGGCCAGCGGCAGCGTATCGGCATTGCCCGCGCGCTTGCCACGAGACCGAAGTTCGTCGTCTGCGATGAGGCTGTCTCCGCGCTGGACGTGTCCATTCAGGCGCAGATCATCAACCTGCTGCTCGATCTGAAGGAACAGCAGAATCTGACCTACATGTTCATCACGCACGACCTGTCCGTCGTCAAGTACATCTCCGACCGCGTCGGCGTCATGTACCTCGGCACGATGGTCGAGTTGGCAGCGGCTGACGAGATCTTCCATCACCCCATCCATCCGTACACCGAGGCACTGCTCAACGCGATCCCGACCACGGATACCGTCGGGGCGAAGGAGTTGTCGATCCTTGAGGGCGACATCCCCAGCCCGGTGAATCCGCCGAAGGGCTGCAAGTTCCATACGCGCTGCAAATACTGCACGGAGATCTGCACGCAGGTCGTTCCGGAGTGGGAAGAGGTTCGCCCGAACCACTTCGTCGCCTGCCACCACAAACTTGAGGTGAAGGAGTAAGCCAATGCTGTTCCAGAAGAGAGTAGACCGCGCGATGCGCTATCAGAAGGAGCGGAATGAAGCGGCGGAGCAGAAAAAGCCGACGGAGGAGGACAAGGATGCCGTCAGCAAGAAGGACTTGCTTGCGATGATCCTGTCTGCCATGCTGGTGATCCTGCCGGTCGCAATTTTGGTTCTGCTTGGCATTGCGTTTGGCTGCTACTTTCTCTTCTTCCATTGATCTGCTTTATATGCAAAACGCCCCGGCATGCACGGCATGCCGGGGCGTTCAATGTATCACAGATAATTCCGCTTATAAAAAAATAGAAATTTGAAAAACAGAAACTCCCCTGCGCCGAAAACGAGGCAGGGGAGCCTTGCTTTTTTCATACTGCGCAGACCTGACGGGAAGCTTTTTCTATCAGCTTCTGATAGACTGGGCACATGGCGGGCTCGGAAACGGACGGCAGAACGTCCTGCACCGAGAGCCAGCGCACAGCGCTGTTTTCATCTGGCTTGCAGCGGAGAGGAGCCTTCTCATCAGCCTCCAGCAGATACGTCGCGTTCAGATGCAGATGTGCGCAGACGAATTTCCCGCGCTTGACATGCGGCGCGACGTGCAAGATTTCGAGCGAGAAAATTTCCGGGGAGACAGGCACGGCCAGCACGCCGGATTCCTCGTTCGCTTCGCGCAGCGCGACGGAAAGAAGGTCTGATTCCCCGTCGGCATGGCCACCGAGACAGGCCCAGGACTGATAGAGATTGTGATAGGCCATGAGCACCTTCGTCCTGTCCGGATTCACGATCCAGCAGGATGCGGTGAAATGCGCTGTGGCGTTTTCACGCGTAAGGAGATCGGAGAAGCCATCCACGTCGGCCAGCATCTGCCGCCGGTCGGCCTCCTCCTGCTCGTTATAAGGCACAAACGCCTCGATCTGCGCGCGCAGGCGGGAAAGATCAGTCATGTTCGTAGGCCATCATCTTGTCAATGCGCCGCTGGTGACGCTCGACACCGGAAAACGCCGTGTCCAGCCACACATCGACGATCTCAAGGGCCAGCATTTCGCCCGTCACGGCAGCGCCGAGAGCCATCATGTTGGTGTCGTTGTGCTCACGGGTCAGTCTTGCGGACATGGGATTGTCGAGCAGCGCACAGCGGATGCCTTTGACCTTGTTGGCCGTGATGGACACGCCGATACCGGTCGTGCAGCAGACAATGCCGCGGTCACATTCGCCGCTGGCGACAGCCTGCGCCGCCGGGCCTGCGAAGTCGGGATAGTCGCAGCTGTCCTTGGTGTAGCAGCCGAAATCCTTATAGGCAAGGCCGCGCTGTTCGAGATGCTTCATAATGGCGTTCTTGAGATCAAGCGCGCCGTGGTCACATGCGAGAGCGATCATAGGGGTGTTCCTCCTGCGGTTTTTTTCTCTATTATACCGCAGGAGGCGCGAAATGCAAGCGCAATCAAAGGCGGCACAGCCTTTGCTTTTTAATGTCTCACGCTCAGGAAAATCTCAATAACTGTATCGCTGTCATCAAACCGCAGCGAGGCGCTGAAATTTCCTGTATAAAACCTCAGATGGTAGCTGTCGCCCGCGCCAAGGAACGCATACGAGGCCGCCGCGTTGCTGCCATACAGATCCTGTGTCCGGTAGTATTCCTGCGGCAGCGTCAGAAGCTGCACCTGCGAATCGACCGGGATCGTGTCCAGAATGCTTTGCAGACTGCCGCCGATCGCCGCGCCACGCAGGAAGTCCGGAGAAAATGTGCTGCTGTCCGCCGACGGCGTGATATCCACAGAATCGAGCCGCAGCACGCGGTCAGAATCAGGCGAAAAATAGTAGCTTACGCCGTCAACGGTAAAATTATCGCCCGGCATCCGGCCGCGCCAGACGCGGCTGTTCCGGTAGCTCTGCGCCGTTTTCACCGCCGTCTCATAGTCCATGCCGAGATAGACGCCGTTGGGCAGCGTCAGCTCGCACGGCTGGACGGGAACGGTTTTATTCGTCTCTGCTGCCGCAGGCGGTTCATTCGGGCCGGAAAGGAACACATCCGACAGCAGGAAATTGACATTCGCCGTTCCGGACAGGAAAAAGACCTCCATGTTTCCGGCGGACAGCAGCCCGGTGTGGCTGTCCTGCTCGGAAATGCCGAGAAACGCCGCTGTGTCCTCGTATTCCGATTTTAAGAACCAGTAGATCGCGTTTTCACGCGGGCCATCGACGACGGTTTCCGCGCCGGTTCCCGCAGAGCGGTACACAAGCGACGTTTCCCAATGCCGGGCGCATCCTGTCTTATTCTCAGGGCACGGGACAGAGACAGACCGCACAAGCAGCTGATGCGTGCCAACCTGTGCCAGAAGCGTTGTGTCCAGTACCGTGCCGTCGGTATCCAGCGGGGTGAAGCTGGCCGCCATCTGCTTCAGAAGCTGTCCCTCATAGCGGGTCTGCAAATACGGGCTATAGCCAGAGGATGTTTCCCTGTCCTCGCCCAGCGTCCAATGCACGCGCACCTCATAGCAGCCGTCGGCTGCGCCGAAGAGGTATACCAGTTCATTTTCTGCGCCGGAGGCCAGCGTGAAGACCGTATAGCGGTTGGTCAGCTGGGAATCGAATCCCTGCGCGATATAGTCCGCAATGCGGCTGGAAACGTCTGTACCGGCGAGAAGTTCCGCTTTGAGCGTTGAGCCTGTCAGATGTGTGCTGGATACCAGACCGCTTTCGTCATAGTCCCAGCCGGTCGTGGGCAGGTATACACCCCATCCGCCGGCTTCGTCCGGGAAGGTGGAGAAGTACGCGTCAATATGAACGGGTCTGCCGTAGCCGTCCATGCCGTTGTAGAAGCTTGGATAGAAATAGCCGTGAATGTTATTCGCGCCGTGCGTCGCGGCGTAAATGTCGCGCAGATAGTCTTTCAGGCGCCCGGACTGCTCATAGACGGACAGCGCTGTGCCATCCGTGTCCTTTGTCCAGCCGAGCAGCCGGTAGTCCTGCGTTTCGCTGCGATAGGTGACGGTCACGAGGTAGCGGGTGCCGTCCACCAGATATTCCTGCCCGTCGATATACGACAGGCCGGTATCGGTGCCCAGCATGAAGGTACGCCCGTCGGCATTTTCCGGCGCAATCGCAATTTTGTAACTCCACAGCTGCAAATCTCCCTCCGGGTCGAGGTCGGACAGGGAAGCAAGCTGTTCCAGATTCACCATCTGCGCGTCTCGCACCGTATCTGTTACAGTTTCAAAGCCGCCGTCGGTCAGCACCTTGTATTCAATCGGCTCCGGCAAAATGACCTGTGCGATATAATATTCGGCGTAGTCCTGTATGCTGGAAAAGAACTCGCTTGTCGGGAGCGTGCTGTCTGCCTCTGCGGGGCCGTCTGCGACGGTGGAGGCCGGTGTGTCTTCCTCCGGCTGCTCTGTGTCTGTCTTCGGGTCAGTCAGGAAGCACACGGCTACGGCGATAGACACGAGTACCGCCGCCAGCACGACCCAGAACGCGGGCTTTTTGTAATTTAAAACAGACTTAATGCGCCCCTTGACACCTGTTTCGCCGAAGGCCAGCGGGCAGGCCGTGATCATCCGGCGCGGGACGCTGCATTGCAGCAGCGCACGGGAATAGGCCGTCTTGCAGTCGTCACCCAGTTCGCGCACGACCTTTTCATCGCAGGCCGCCTCGATATCGCGGCAGAACAGGATATACGCCAGCCAGCAGACGGGGTTGAACCAGTACGCCGTCAGGAGTAGGAAGCCCAGCGGCTTCCAGAGCTGGTCGCCGCGCTTTAAATGTGCGCGCTCGTGCGCCAGAACCATGTCCTGCGCGCCGGGCTCCAGCCCAAAGGGCAGATAAATTCTCGGCCGGAACACGCCGAGGATGAACGGGGACGAGACGAATTCCGACTGGAACACGTTCCCCTCCAGCCGCACCGCCGTGCACACGCGAAGCCGCAGGCGCAGCGCGGAAATCACCGCGTAAAGAAACAGCACCGCGCAGCCGCCGAGCCAGACCCACGCGGCAAGCCACGTCAGAATTTGCAGCGGGTTCGCGCTCTGCACAGGGTCAGGTGTAAACGCGGCCTGTAAGGGCGGATTTACAATGGCGTCGACCGCCGGGATGCCGCTTGTGATGGCTGGCGCGGCGGAATACACGATCTCGGGCCGCACCGGCTCCGCGCTCGGAATGAGGCTCAGGACGCTTTCAATCGAGAACGGGCACAAAAGCCGCACCGCCGCCAGCGCCCACAGGGCGCACAGCAGCCACTTCGGTGCTTTCTTGAACACCAGCCGTATCAGTACAATCGCAAAAATCAGAATTGCCGCAGACAGGCTGCGGTTGAGAAAGCCGAGAAATACATCGGTCATGGCCGCTTCTCCTCATAGCCATCAATCATGGCGCGCAGTTGGTCAACCTCATTCTGCGAAAGCTTTGTCTTGCGCGCAAACGCTGCAACAAATGCGGGAAGCGAACCCTCAAACGTCTTTTCAACCAGTTCGTCCAGTTCCGCCGCCTGTGCCTCGTCTTTGGAGACGAGCGAGGAGACGAAGCCATTTTCGTTTTTCACGACGCCGCGCTCGGCCAATCGGTGGATGACCGTATACGTCGTCGTCCGGCTCCATCCAAGCCTTTCCCGGCACAGCTTCGCCAACTCTGCGCTGGGCAGCGGTTCATGCTCCCATAAAATCAGGCAGAACCGGTATTCACTTTCAAAAATTTTCGGGGTGGACATAGGTTGTTCCTCCTCGTCTAATGCGTTAGACTCTAACTGTAGTCTAACGCATTAGACCGCTTTTGTCAAGCCCCGCTGTACGCGATAAACGCGCACAGGATGCCAATGTTGCCTGAGGCATATTGGAAATAGACTTGTGCCATCCAAATGCGGCCACGGTATAGATAGGATGCCTATGTTCTGGTATATGCACAGCTGTCTAATTACAGTCTGTATGTACAGTCCAGCACAGCACATTCGGTTGCACACGTCAAAAAATGCCGGTAGGTTTTTTGCAACTTTTTCTGTCTCATCTGCTTGACAAGCGGGAATATCTGTGGTAATATATCCGAGCAGTTGGAAGACTGTAAACGCGCGAGTGGTGGAATTGGCAGACTCGCTAGATTCAGGTTCTAGTGTCCACTCCGGACGTGCGGGTTCAAGTCCCGCCTCGCGCACCATGATTGCCGAACACTATAGATGAAATGGCAAAAAAGCCAGTCATCTCAATGGGTTCGGCAATTTTTTATTCTCAAAATTCTTAGGTAACTCCATAGATGAAATCGCAGCTTGCAGAGGTTCAAACAGGATTTGAACCTCTGCTTTTCCATATTCAAGCGGATTTTCAGTGGCAGCGCCCTTTTTCGGAGGGCTGCGGCGGCTGGATTTCAGAAAAATCGAAGAAAAATCTTTCACAAAGTTATGGGCGCTGGATTGTTGGTTTTCACGAACCAAGTCCAGCGCTTTTTGCGCTCAAAAAGGGCGCTGCAGATTGGTGGTATGATAGCCTCACTCTCTTGTGGACATTATTTCCACATTCCGCTCGCTTTTATCCGCTTTGGCGCAAGAGCGGATAAAAAGCAGCGGGACGCGCGAGCCGCTGCCATAGACTGCACGTCCGGCCTCGTGACCAGGCAGCATTTGTCCGACCCGGAAATTTATCGTAATTTTGCTTGTAAAATACGCATAATTTTGCTATACTGCAACCAGGGAGGGATGCAGTATGCCAAATATTCGTCCGATTTCTGATCTGCGCAACAGCGCAAATGAAATTTCTGATTTTTGCAAGCAAACCCGCGAGCCGGTCTTTATCACAAGGAACGGCACCGGCGATATGGTCGTGCAGAGCATGGCGGAATATGAGCGGCAGCAGGCGCTGATCGATCTGTATTCCAAGCTCTCCGTTGCGGAAGCCGAAATTGCAGACGGTGCGGAGGGTGAAGATTTTCTGCGGGTCGCCGATGAGCTGCGGGGGCTGGTGCATGGTTTATAAAGTCAAGATCTATCCGGCAGCCAAGCGCGACCTGCAGC
>OJNS01000798.1_pt1 | contig 18373 bp, 14 predicted proteins | sample 1597911 | NCBI WGS metagenome assembly OJNS01 (sample SAMN01915214, study PRJEB22387) | human gut metagenome | isolation source: stool | host: Homo sapiens | place: USA
TTGTCATAAATATCCCCTGCGATCACCATCGCATCCGGCTGCTGCTCTTTTGCCAACCGGATGATCTGTTCAAAAATATATTCCTGGTCTTCCCGCAGATCGCGTTCGATCAGTTTCAGTCCGATATGCAGATCGGATAAATGAAAAAATTTCATCTGCTCACCCCTCGTAAATCTTATCTTAGTTGGAGAAAACTCTTCTTCTGTATATGTTAAACAACAAATCTGTCTTCTTTCTTCTATTTTTGTCCTGCAATGATCCTGTACATTTCCGGTCTGCGGTCACGGAACACGCCCCAGCTCTGACGCAGGTCACGGTTCTGCTCGTGGTCTATTACCGCTGTTATAACCGCCTCGTCCGTTCTGTCAGCCTCTGAAACTATCGCTCCCGTAGCATCGGTTATGAATGACGAGCCGTAGAAGGTCAGCGATGAGTCCTGATTCTGATTTTCGGGGGTGGGGTGAACGTACTCTGTACCTATCCTGTTTGCGGCGATAACGGGAACAAGGTTTGCCGCCGAATGACCCTGCATAGCCCTTCTCCAGTGGGGCATCGAGTCGCACTCCAGTATAGGCTCACTGCCGATAGCGGTGGGGTAAAGGAGCATATCTGCGCCCATAAGAGCCATACAGCGTGCCGCCTCCGGAAACCACTGATCCCAGCATATGCCGACACCGATACAGCCGAACTTTGTATTCCATACCTTAAAGCCTGTGTCGCCCGGTGTGAAGTAGAACTTCTCCTGATAGAAATGGTCATCGGGAATGTGGCTCTTGCGGTATATTCCCATAAGCGAGCCGTCACAGTCTATCATAGCTATCGTATTGAAAAATGCGTTTCCGTGCTTTTCGTAGAAGCTGACGGGGATAACCGTACCGGTTTCCTTTGCGACCTGCATAAAACGCTTTACGGCAGGATTTTCTTCGGTTTTGTCAGCAAGATAATAGTAATCGTAATTCTTCTCCTGACAAAAGTACGGAAGCTCGAACAGCTCGGGGAGAAGTATCACATTCGCTCCGTCCGATGCCGCCTGTCTTACCATACGCTCTGCCTTTGCTATATTTTCTTCACGGTCGTCACTGCAGCTCATCTGTACTGCCGCAACCTTGACATTACTTATCATAGGGAGTTTCCTTTCTCGCAAATGACGGTATCTGGTGGGTTATGCAATGGATATTGCCGCCGCCGATAAGTATATCACGGGCGTATATCTGTATTATCTCACGGTCGGGGAATACCTTCTGTACTTCACTCTTTGCTCTGAGGTCATACTCTGTATTCTCGCCGCCGAAAGCGGGCATTACCACAACTTTATTGCCTATATAAAGATTTACATAGCTTGCGCTGAGCGGGCTTACGGTATCTCTTGTAGGCTCGCCGTCAAACAGGTCAAGACCTTCGACTTCTTCCTCAGTCATATATATCGGATTTGGCATAGCGAGCTTTACAACGTCTATCTTTCTGCCGAGTGCGTCAGTGCTGTTTTCAAGCACGTCAAGGCAGGCTCGGCACATCTTGTACTGTTCGCTCGTTTCGTCCTCGCACCACGATAAAAGCACGGTGTGTGGAGCGGCGAACACGCAGATGTTGTCAACGTGCTCGTTTGTTTCATCGCCCAGTATACCGCCCGGAAGCCATATTACTTTTTTTGCGCCGAGACCCTCGCAGAGATTTTCTTCGATTTCCGCTTTTGACAGCTGAGGATTTCTTCCTGCGCTGAGCAGACACGCTTCAGTGGTAAGAATCGTACCCTCGCCGTCAGCACTTATACTTCCGCCCTCAAGAACGAAGTCGCTGAAGTCATAAACATCGACATCGAGCATATCGCAGACCTTGCGTGCTATCTTGTTATCCTTGTCCCACGGGAAATAAAGCCCGTCAACAAGACCGCCCCACGCATTGAAATACCAGTCCACACCACGCATATCACCCTTATCGTTCACGACAAACTCGGGGGAAACATCTCTCGCCCACGCATCGTCAGAGGACATCTCGACAACACGGATATGAGGGGGGAGCATTCTGCGTGCGTTCTCATACTGTTCAAATGAGGCAAGAACGGTGACCTTTTCGCTTTTTGCGATGGCGCAGGCAACCTCGCAGAACGCTTTTTTTGCCTTTACGCCGCCGTACTGCCACGAATCCGGCCGCTCGGGGAATATTATTATACAGCCGCTGTGCGAGGAAAACTCCGCAGGCATACGGTAGCCGTCAATGAGCGGCGTTGAGTCGGAAATAATCTTCAAGAAAAGCTCCTTTTTGAATGCTTACAGATCTCTGCCGAGATCGAAAGCCTTTTCGTTTATCTCTATAACCTTTGCAGGTACGCACTTTTCAACTGCCTTTTTCCAAGCGTCAAGCTCGATGCCGGGAAGTACCTTTGAAAGAACGCCCATAAGCACAACGTTAACGGCTCTTGCACTGCCGGCTTTTTCTGCGGCTGAGAGAGCGTCAACTGCGATAATGTTTATACCCATAGCCTTTATCTTGTCGATAATGCCGTCGGGATATTCAGCCGCACCCGTGATAACGGGCATAGGGCTTATCTTCTGTGTGTTTGTGATTATTGTACCGTCTTTTTTGAGGTATGATACATAACGTGCGGCTTCAAGTTGTTCAAAGCTTACTATCATATCAGCCTGACCCTTTTCGATAACGGGGCTGTATACCTTTTCGCCGTATCTTATATATGTTACGACAGAACCGCCACGCTGTGACATTCCGTGTACTTCGCTTACCTTAACCTCATAGCCTGCTGTGCCGAGAACACTGCCGAGTATACGGCTTGCAAGAAGTGTACCCTGTCCGCCAACGCCGACTATCATTATTGATTTTGTTTCCATAGCTATATTCCTTTCAGAGCTTATTCCTTGATAGCGTCAAACTTACAGAGCTGTTCGCACAGTCCGCAGCCTACGCACAGGGTATTGTCGATAGTGATGCACTTGTCGCCTGAAACCAGTGCCGGACAGCCTATTCTCATACAGGACTTGCAGTTCTTGCACTTGTCGGCATCTATATGGAACGGAGGCTTGTGCTTTACAGTCTTGAGCAATGCGCAGGGCTTGCGTGCGATTATGAGCGAAGGCTCAGCCTTTGCAAGCTCCTCCTTTATAACTCTTTCGGTTTCGGCAAGGTCGCCGGGGTCTACAACTGTAACGCTGTTTATGCCGATAGCGTGAGCGAGTGCTTCAAGGTTAACGGCAGACGCAGGGTCGCCGTATATGTTCTTGCCGTTTGCAGGGTTGTTCTGGTGGCCTGTCATACCTGTAATGCTGTTATCAAGGACGATAACGGTAGAATTACTGCGGTTGTATGCAATGTCAACAAGGCTCGTGATACCGCTGTGCATAAATGTGCTGTCACCGATAACGGCTACCGCCTTGCCCTCGTATTCGCCCTTTCTGCCCTTGTTGAAGCCGTGCAGACCGCTTATGCTTGCGCCCATACATACTGTTGTGTCAATCGCACTGAGAGGAGCGGCGGCGCCGAGCGTGTAACAGCCTATATCGCCGCTTACCATAACGCCGAGCTTTTTGAGTATGTAGAATACGCCTCTGTGGGGACATCCTGCGCAGAGTACGGGAGGACGAACGGGTATCTCGGCATCGAGAGTCTGCCATTCGTCATTTTCACCGAGAACGACCTGTCTTACTTTGCTCTGGAAGTATTCGCCCTGAAGGGTGAACAGCTCCTTGCCCTTTACGTCAATGCCGTTCTTGCGGCAGTGTGTTTCGATAACATCGTCAAGCTCTTCGACAACATAGAGCGTCTTTACCTTAGCGGCAAAGTCCTTTATCAGCTTTACGGGCAGAGGGTTTACCATACCGAGCTTTAAGTAGCTTGCCTTGTCGCCCAGCGCTTCCTTTGCGTACTGGTAGCAGATACCCGATGTGATAACGCCTATCTCGTCACTGTTCATCTCGACTGTGTTTATGCCCGATGTTTCGGCATATTCGATAAGGTCGAGTGTACGCTGTTCAACTACAACGTGCTTCTTTATAGCGTTTGCGGGAACCATTACGTTCTTTGCGATATTCTTCTTGTATTCGGGGATAGCGTGGGGGATTCTGTCCGCTGTTGTTACAGCCGACTGAGAGTGGCTTACTCTTGTTGTAAGTCTTAAAATCACGGGAGTATCGAACTTTTCCGAAATCTCATAAGCGAGCTTTGCGTAGTCCTTGCACTCCTGCGAGTCGGACGGCTCAAGCATAGGAACCTTAGCGCCGATGGCATAGTGGCGTGAGTCCTGCTCGTTCTGCGAGCTGTGCATACCGGGGTCATCGGCTACGGCAAGCACCATACCGCCGTTTACGCCTGTGTAGCTTGCTGTGAAAAGAGGGTCAGCGGCTACGTTAAGACCAACGTGCTTCATAGCGCAGAAGCTCCTTGCGCCTGCAATACTTGCGCCTATTGCGACCTCGCAGGCTACCTTCTCGTTGGGCGCCCATTCACAGTACATTTCGTCTTCGGGATATTTTGACGAAAATTCGGTTATCTCGGTGCTGGGTGTGCCGGGGTAGCTTGATATAACGCTGACTCCTGCCTCGTAAAGACCTCTTGCGACCGCCTGATTACCTAACATTAATTCAGACATAAGATGTTTCCTTTCAAAAATGCAGGGACGGCAGATGCTGTCCCGTGTGATGATACTGCCTCCGTTATAAATTCCGTGTCGGACGGGGCTGTCGATTTGTATTTGCCCTTATATTATACTACATTTTCGCCGGGATGTAAAGAATTTGTTGAAAATGTGCCGTAACTGCCGAATAAAATCGTTCCTGTACTGGAAATGGTACAGCAAATATGTTATTATATTAACGATAGCAAAAAGCGTATCTCGTTTTAAGGAATATATTTTACGGAGGGAAATAAAAAGTATGACACATATCATCACAGGTCCTGCCGGAAGCGGCAAGACAGCCGCACTCTATGAGCTTCTTAAGAACGACAGCAAAAGCAGGATACTTCTTGTTCCGGATCAGTTTGTTTTTGAAAGCGAAAGACGTGTTGCCAAGGAAACCGATGAAAAGACTTCGGACATAAAGGTAATGGGCTTTATGTCGCTGTCCGAAAGCATATTGAAAAAGCATTGCCCTCAGAAAACCTATGCGGATACCACGGCAAAGACAGCCATAATGAGCGGTGCTGTCAGAGGACTGTGCGGCGATCTTAAGTTTTACGGCAATGCCGCAAGGAAAAACGGCTTTGTAGAGATGTGCCTTTCGGCAGTAAACGAACTCAAGGCGGCAGGCATATCCGCTGATGAACTGACGAAAACACTGTATTCTCCCGAAAAAAACACGGCTGAACGGCTGCCTGTCCATCTTGCCGAGAAGATAGGCGATATTGCGGCTGTATACAGCGTTTATGATAAAAAGCTGACCGAGAAATATGCCGACAGGCAGGATAATCTTACGCTTGCCGCACAGGTGATAAGAAACGGCGACAGCTTTGACGAAAACACAACGATATATATTGACGGCTTTGACAGCTTCAGCGGAGCACAGCAGAATTTTTTAAGGGCGCTTGCGGATAAGGGCGTGAACTTTGTGGTTGCGCTCTGTACGGACGAAAACAAGGCGGAGGTCTTTGCAACGTGCGACAGGACAGAGCGGTTGTTTGAAAGAGGCAACAGGGAGGATATAAAATATACCCGTCTTTGCGGCAAGGCTCCACGTTACACTAACGGCAATCTCAAGGCACTGCGTGACTTTTTACAGACGGGGGTAAAGGATAGCACGGCGGACAGTGACGGCATAACGATGGCTTATTCGTCCTCTGTCAGTGGCGAGGCTGATTTTGTGTGTGCAAATATCAGAAAGCTGGTACGCTGTGAGGGCTACAGATACTCGGATATTGCGGTGATATGCGCATCTCCTGCAAAATACAAGGACGCAGTAAATTCGGCGGCGGCAAGATATGATGTGCCTGTATTCGCCGATCTTCCCGTACCGATCTCGGAGAAGCCGATGCTGAGATTCTTTGAGGCGCTTCTCAAAGCGGCGGATAATCCTACAGGTACAAATATACTGCGGTATATAAGAAGCGGTTTTGTGCGTCTGCCGTCCGAAAAGAATAACGGCAAGACAGTCCCTATGACGCTAAAGGAAAGACACCTTGTAGAACAGCATCTTATGGAGGAATATGCGGAGTGCTGGGATCTTAAACGCAAGAAGTGGGATAAGCCTATGCCGCATATAACAAACGCATCAGAGCAGAGGGTAGAGGAGATAAGAATCGCAACGGTTACGCCTCTTGTGGAATTTGCAAAGTCGGTGCGTGGCATCGGCGGCAGGGAGCTTGTAAAGAAGTTTACCGCTTTCCTTTTCGACAAGGTGGATATAAGCGCCGCTATACAGGGCAAGTGTCAGGACAACTCTACAAGACAGCTCCGTTATGTAAAAGAGCTTACCGAGGAATATAACCAGCTGTGGCGGACCGTGTCGGAAATGCTGACATCGCTGTATGATACGCTTGACGATACTCCTCTTACGCTTGCGGAGTTCTCCGCACTTATCCACAGCTGTGCCTCCCGTATCAGCATATCACGCACTCCGAATGTTCTTGACAGCGTGCTGTTCGGAGATCCTGCAAGAACAAGGAGCAGGGAGGTTAAGGCGGTATTTGTGATGGGAGCCGCCGACGGCGCATTCCCCGACATTTATCCCGAGGGCAACAGCGTGTTCACATCTGATGATGTACAGCGTCTTGCCGAAAACGATATTGAACTTGAAAACGACGAGGCGAGATATTCGTCGGCGGTGCTTGACGCATATAAGGCTATGACGCTTGCAGGTGAGAAGCTGTTTATCACGTTTGCCGGTGAAAAGGAAAACGCATCGGAATATATTGCCGATATAGCAAAGCATTTCGGTGCTGAGCTTATAAACGCAGATAATCTTGACGCACTTTATATGACCGAAAGCGTGAAGTCGGCTGAAAAGCAGTATGTAATAAATTCGGCACAGCTTACGGACGGACAGAAGAAAGCCGTTGAAGCGGTGCTTTCGGAAAACGAAAAGGAACCAAGCTCAATCGACAGGATAAAGGCGGTAATGAGCAATAACAGCGGAAACTCCGACATACACAGGATAAGCGACATTGCGCCGATAGTTTTCCCGCAGACAGCCCTTTCGCCTACGGCAATAGAAAAGCTGAACGGCTGTAAGTTTGCGTATTTCCTGCGCTACGGTATGAACCTTTCATCGTCCGCAGGCATTGCGATGAATGCGAGCAACTACGGAAATATAATGCACTACATAATGAAATACTGCTTTGAAAATATGTATGACGGTGCAAGAGAAAACGGGAATCCTCACGTTTCCGACGGCAGAATAAAGGACCTTATCGAACAGGCGCTTGCGGAGTACAGGGAAAAGTATCTGCTTACCGAGGAGAATATGAGCGCAAGGTTCAACACGCTTTATAACGCACTTTCGGTAACTGCGTTCTATCTTATAAAATATATGGCGCAGGAGCTTGAAAAGAGCAGGTTTGTGCCGTCATATTTCGAGCTTAAGCTGGAAAGCGGAAAGAGCGAGAACGGCTTTGACATTTCGCCGTACAGCTTTGACATAGAGCTTGCAGACAAAAGCCGCCAGACGATAACGGTAGGCGGAACGGTAGACCGTGTAGATATAGCGTATAACGATGACAAAAGCGGCGGTCAGATAAGAGTAATAGACTACAAGACCGGAAACAAGGACGCAAAGCTGAGCCGTATCTACTACGGGCTTGACCTGCAGCTTTTACTGTATCTTTTCACACTTGCAAAAAACAACGGGGCAAACGGCTTTACGCCGTCAGCCGCACTGTACCATCCGTCCGGAAAAACTTCTCTCAAGGATATAAAAGCGCCGTCCGATGAACTTAAGCGTGGTATCTGGCTTGACGAGCATAAGGAAAAGGGCTTTGCCGTTGAGGGTACTCAGCAGGAGGCGGAACGCCTTTTGTACAGCGGCGTGAAGTTTGAAAGGGACAAGGAGGTCAGCACCAATTTCTATTCCGCTGTGACTATAGCGGGCGATAAGCTGAAAAAGCTCGAAAGCAGGATAGAAAAGGTTGTAAAAGAAAACACCGAACAGGTAAAAAGCGGTATTGTCGATGCAAGACCGCTTGTCGATGACGGAAAGGCATTATCCTGCGAATACTGCGATTTCAAGGATATATGCGGAATGAAACAGAGTTCGTGCGTTGATGTCGGGTCCGCAGAAGCTGTTGGATTCGGTGAGGATATAGTTGTTGCAAAGGCGAAGAAAGGCAAGGGTGACAAGTGATGAAATATACCGACGCTCAGATAAAGGCGATAAATCAGGGCAGAAACCCGGCAATAGTATCGGCAGGCGCAGGAAGCGGCAAGACCGCCGTTCTGACTCAGCGTGTCGTAAGGCTGATATGCGACAAAAACGAAAATATAGATCCCTCGAAAATTGTCGTGGTAACATTCACCGAAAAAGCCGCAAACGAACTCAAGGCGAGACTTGACGCACTTATGAGGCAGAGAATAAGCGAGGCTGTAAGCTCCGCCGATGTGAGATTTCTGCGTAACCAGAGAATGAAACTCAGAAAAGCCCGTATCTCTACCATAAGCTCGTTCTGCTTTTCACTGCTCAGGGAAAATATAGACCTTGTTACAGACATTTCGGCAGGCTTTTCGCTGATAGACGAAACCAGAAGCACGGCGCTGAAAGAAGATATACTGTCGGATGTGCTTGAGGACTTTTACGCAAACGGCGACAAAGCCGACAGGGATGTGATTGTCGAAAACTATGTAGCAAAGGACGACCGCCGTCTGCGTGATATTATACTTACTGTTCACGAAAAGGCAATCAACCATACCGAGCCGGAAAAGTGGCTCGACCGCTCGGATGACCCTCAGATAATGCTGGACATAAAGAAAAAGCTTATCGGCCTTGCAGGAATGTATGCGGAGCGTTTTAAGAGCGAAGCGGACAGCCTTGACAGAGCAATAGCGGAATATGACGGCGGAACAAAGGATAACGACGGTGCAATAGCAAAGCACAGCGATTATGCACAGAGTATAAAGGACAGCTACGGCAAGGCGGTGACCGCTCTTGTCAAAAACGGTTTCAGTATAGACAATACCGTAAAGGACTATATCGCCTCGTTCCCGAAGGAACGTGCGCCGCAGGACAGAAGTGCGGAAAAGCTGGTAAAAGCCCACAGGGAAGGCGTAAAGAGTATATTTGAGAAATATTTTATAAAGACCTGCGATAAGATAACCTCATTTGAAAGCGACATGGCGAAAAGCCTGCCTGCCGTAACTGCGCTTAAAAATCTTGTACTGTGCTTTGACAAGGCATACAGTGCCGAAAAGCAGAGGCGTAACTGCGCCGACTTTTCCGATGCGGAAAGAGGAGTATATCGTATGCTCTGCGAAAACGGCGAAAAGGTCCGTGAAAGAGCGGACTTCAGCCTTATCATTGTTGACGAGTTTCAGGACAGCAACAAGTTGCAGTACGAAATATTCAAAATGCTGACCGAAAACAAGCAGGGGCTGTATTTTGTCGGAGATATAAAGCAGTCGATATACGGCTTCAGAGGGGCACAGCCTTCTGTATTCTCGGCTATCTGCAAATCGGACGATTTCGACAAGCTGCCGCTGAACGAAAATTTCCGCAGTAACAGGTGCGTTATCGACGGAATAAACACGCTGTTTGACAGAATGATGACAGAGGAGAACGGCGGTGTTGATTATGCGGAAAACGGCAGACTTATCTGCGGACTTGAAAAGGACAGCGACAGCCCGATTTCCGATGAGGACAAGACGGAGGTTTGCATTGTTTCGGAGAAAGACAGAAAGAATGCAGTCGTTACCGAGGCGGCATATATTGCGGCAAGAATAAACCAGATGATAGCACAGGGCTATAAGGTCGGCAGTGACAAGCGACCCTGTACCGAGGACGATTTTGCAATCATCATGCGTTCGCCTAAAAACCGCATTGCCGACTATGTCAATGTTCTCACCGCCAACGGACTGAACGTAACGTATAATCAGAGGGCGGTTCTGCTTGACCGACCTGAAATAAGACTTATGCTGTCGCTTCTCAAGGTCATAAACGACCCGTATAACGACACCGAACTTGCAAAGGTGCTTATGTCACCGCTTTATTGCTTTACAGCCGATGATATGGCACGGCTCAGGACAGGAACATTCGGCTTTGACATAAGCAAAATCAGGGCGGAGTGTGCCGATGAACTTGAAAAATATTGTCTTGGTACAAAGGAAATTGTCGGAATGAAGAGAAAGCCTCTTTACAGCTGTGTTATGCAGGCGGTGAGAGGTTACGATACATCGGAATACGAAAAACTCCATGAACTTACAAAGGATATAAAGCCCGATGCTAAATGTGCCGGATTTGTAAACGACCTTGACAGCTTCAGAAACGCCGCAACCGCTTCTTCACCTCAGGAACTTATCCGCAATATATATGACCGTATTTCAGCCGATGAACTGCTCAGCGTCGGTGACGATCCGGCAACACGTCAGGCAAACCTTGAACTGCTCGTTTCATACGCCCGTGAGTATTCGGACTATAAGGACGGCGGTACGCTCGGCGACCTTATTTTCAACCTCGAAAATATGAGCAGTCTTACTGCGGCACAGACGGCAGGCGGACACGGAGTAAAGATAATGTCAACGCATATGTCAAAGGGACTTCAGTTCCCCGTTGTATTTGTCGCAAACTGTGCATCGTCATTCAACGATGACGACTACACGGGCGATGTTGTGATAAGCGAGGAATATGCGGTAGCGTCAAAGAGTGTTGATATTTCCACTATGAGCAAGATCCAGTCGCCTGCATATCATGCGGCGGCTCAGGAGGTAAAAAAACAGCTTGAGAGCGAGGAAATGCGACTGCTGTACGTTGCGGCGACCAGAGCCGAAAACAAGCTGATATTCACCGCCTATATTTCAAAGGCGTGTGATGAATATATGTCTGTGCTTGACGTAAACAGGGCAGGAAAAAAGGTCGGAAAGTGTAACGGAAGCAGTTATCTTTCGTGGCTTATCGAGGCACTGTCAGCCGAGTGCGATAAGGTAAACGATATGCAAAGCGGTATAATCGACTACGGCGATGTAAGATATATCTTTTATCCGCTTGCATACGAAGGCGATGAACACAGCCTCACAATTCCTGCACTTAATACGGGGGCGGAAAATGCCGATGAATATACAGATGATAAAAATAACGACAGCATCGACATTGCCGTTGACGAACAGTTCAGAAGCGAGCTTGAGAAAAAGCTCAATGCGGCATACGCATATGAGCCGCTGACGAAAATTTCCGCAAAATTTACAGCTACCGAACTTGCGGCTAATCTGAGAGAAAAAAACGGCGAGGAAAACTACGGCCTGTTTATAGGAAAGCCTTCATTCCTCACCGAAAACAATACGGGCAAACTCAGCGGAAAGCGCCGTGGTGACGCATATCATAAGCTGATGGAGCATATACCTTTTGAGAAAATACTCAGCGAGGACGAAATCAGTGACTATATCAAAAACAGTACCGCAGGTTTTCTTGACAAGGCAGAGCAAAACAGCATAGACGCAGGCGATATAGCGGGATTCTACGGAAATGACGTTGCAAAGCGTATCGTGCAGGCAAGTAAGAACGGAAAGCTGTACAGGGAGTATCCTATTTTCCACAGGCTTGACACGCAGTGCTACGATCCTGCAATATTCGGGGCGGACAGCCGTGAAATGCTTGAGGGCGCAGAGCCTTATGTACAGGGTATAGCCGATATGTTCTTTATCGAAGATGACGGTATAGTGCTGGTCGATTACAAGACTGACAAAACGGACGATGAGCAGAAATACAAGGACGATTATAAGTTACAGCTTGATATATATAAAGAGGCACTGGAGAAGGAATTCTCTGTGCCTGTAAAGCAGATGATAATATACTCGTTTACGCTCGGACGTTTCATTGATCTTGAAAAACCGGAGGAAAACAAATAATGCAGTTCAACAAAACGCCTGCTACCATAAAACAGCAGATCGAGATACTGAGGCAGAGAGGCTGTATAATAGATGATGAGGAGTATGCAAGGAAGTGCCTTACAAATATCAACTATTACCGGCTTGCCTATTACTTTGCGCCGTTTCTGGAGCGAAAGGGCAAGTACAGGGACGGTACGACCTTTGAGCAGATAATGAAGGTCTATGATTTTGACAGGGTACTGCGCCGTATGCTGATGACCTATCTTGAGGAAATCGAGATCTCAATGAGGGCGATAATCTCAAATTATCACGCTATGAAGTACGGGGCGTTGGGCTATCTCAATGCGTCCGGATTTGATCCGCATCATAACCATCAGGCGTTTTTGTCGAAGATAGAGCGGCTTATCGAGGCGAACGAGAACGAGGAATTCGTAAAGCACCACAAGAAAAAGTACGGCGGTATAATGCCGGTGTGGGCGGCTGTAGAGCTGTTCAGCTTCGGAACGCTGACATATTTTCTGATAGATATGAAATCGGCGGATAAGAAGGATATGGTTTCACAGCATTTTGATCTTAACTACAGAACGGTAGAGGACAGAATGCTGTGCCTGTCGGATCTCAGGAACGTGTGCGCTCATTATACGAGATTATATGAGAATCCGTTCCCGAATGCGCCGAAAAGCTCGGATGGGCTTGGCTTTGAGCCTGACAATACGCTTAAATCCTATATGGCGGTGGCAAGGTCGCTCTATCCCGATAAATACAAGTGGGAAAACGAGTTTATACCTGCTGTTGCCAATCTTATTGACGAGTATGGGATGATAGATTATATGAGCGGATACGGGTTTAAAAAGAAAACAACGTAATGATAAAAAGAAGCGGAGCGTGGGTTTCACGCTCCGCCCAGTCTGTCAATAAACCTCTTGTTTATCGAAAAATGGGGTCGCAGGGGCATAGCCCCCGACAGGGACTAGGGGCGGTAGCCCCAGTAATATAGCCCCTTCCCACGGGGAAGGGGTTTGGGGTTAGGGATTGAGAATAAGCACTTTTTTGGAAAAACAGACTTTTTCTACAATCTGAAGCGGAGCGTGGGTTTCACGCTCCGCTTTTGTTGTTATATTTATATATCCAGTGTCTTAAGATATGCTCTGAAATCCTCGCCTATCTCGGGGTGATTCAGTGCAACCTCAACACAGGCCTTCATTATGCCGAGCTTGTTGCCCATATCATAACGTGTGCCGGTGAAGTCAACGCCCACCATACCCTCGCTCTTTGCAAGCTGTTTCATAGCGTCGGTAAGCTGATATTCGCCGCCTGCGCCTGTCGGGAGGGTTGCGAGAATATCGAATATCTTAGCAGGAAGAACGCATCTGCCGAGTATGGCGAAGTTTGAGATCACTTCCTCGGGCTTGGGCTTTTCGATCATATCCGAAATGCTGTAGAGGTTGTCTTCAAGTGGCTTTACGTCAAGCGTGCAATATTTCAGCACAAGCTCAAACGGAACTTCCTTCATACTTACGACAGCCTTGCCGTACTTCTCGTACGCTCTGCAGCACTGTGCCGTGCAGGGATCGTCACCGATTATAACATCGTCGCCGTAGATAACTACGAAGGGATCGTTTCCGACAAACTGCTTTGCATACATAACAGCGCCGCCTGTGCCGTTCTGCATCTGCTGACGGACGTAGGTGATGTTCTTGCCCATTTCGGCAATGTCGCATACTACCTTGTAGAATTCTGTCTTTCCGCCTGCAAGGAGCTGAGCCTCAAGATCGGGCTTGCGGTCGAAGTGATCCTCGACCTCCTGCTTGCCTCTCGACAGAACTATCAGTATCTCTGTTATGCCTGAGTTTATGACTTCCTCAACGATATACTGTATAGCGGGCTTGTCGACAATATTCAGCATTTCCTTCGGAATAGCCTTACTTGCAGGGAGAACTCGTGTTCCGAAGCCTGCGGCGAGTATTACTGCCTTTTTAACTTTTTCCATTATTGGTACCTGTCCTTGTTCTGATGTATTCCCTACCGTTTTTCTTCATATCCACATATAATATAATTTGCAGACGCAATGGAAATTACGCCTGCAATTATTATTTTAAGCGTCAACGCTTATATTCTGTTTTGCAAAATTACTTGATAAGTGCTTCGTAAGCCTTGAGCAGCTTTGTAAAGCAACCGATAGCGTAGAAGTCACCGCTTATAGCCTTTGCAACGAAATCGTACTTGCCGTTTACAACAGCAACAACGTCAGCGATGGGCATATCTATATGTACATCGTTGTCGATGTAGCCCCAGGGCTCTACTGTTACCTTACCGTCATCGATAAGAATATAAATGTAGAATTCCTTCTCGCCGTAAGCCTTGATCTCTATAGCGATCTTTTCGTTTACCTTTGAAACGTCCTTCTTTGCGAACTTTTCTCTTACCATATCTGCAAGAGCAAACTTGTCGGGTTCTGCGGGAGCAGCCTTCTTAGCTTCCTTCTTAGCGGGAGCTTCCTTCTTAGCAGCGGGAGCGGGCTTCTTAGCAGCGGGAGCGGCCTTCTTAGCGGCGGGCTTCTTTGCAGGAGCCTTTTCAGCGACCTTTTCAGTAGCCTTTTCAACTGCCTTTTCAGCAACCTTCTCAACAGCCTTTACGGCCTTTACGGCATCTGCCTTTACCTCAGCGGCAGCCTTTACAGCTTCAGTCTTTACAGCTTCAGCTACGGGTGTCTTAGTTCCTGTCGTATTTGTCTTCTTAGTAGCCATTTCACTTAGATCCTTTCTGTATTTGCTGCCTGTCGGCAACAAGTGTGCGGGTTTGTTTCCCTCTATTGCATATAATACCATATACATTTGGAAAAAACAAGGGCTTTTATTGTCTTTTCGCTTTTCTTCACAAAAAACAGTGCAAAATCATACAATATGATAGCAAAAATGTAACGGATAACAGCGTAATATGCGTTTTAAGGTGATTTATCGGTGTTTTCTAAAGGTTATACACGATATTCATAAAGCATACATACGGCACAGATATAAATTTCCGAAGAAAGCGTGGTAAACGAATATGAAACTTATTATACTCGGCGGAGATGTCCGCTTACGTTACACAGCCGACAGGCTAAGCAGAAAGCACGAGGTGTATACCTACGGGCAAAGCGATCGTGATATGCTTCCCGATGGGAAGTGCGATGCCGCTGTGCTTGGCATCCCTGCAAGCCGTGACGGCATAAACATAAACGCTCCGCTATGCGATGAGCCGATACCGCTTTCACTGCTGACGGCATTACTAAAGCCGCACGGAATAGTTATCGGCGGTATGATAACTCCTGCGGTGAAAAATTTCTGTGCAAAAAACGAGTTTTTCTGCGAGGATCATTATGCCGATGAGGCGGTGATGCTGAGAAATGCGGTGCCGTCAGCCGAGGGTGCGCTTGCTGTCGGGATAAACGCAACGCCTATACAGATGCTCGGTCAGAAGGTGCTTATACTGGGCTTTGGCAGAATCGCCTCACAGCTTGCGCTATATCTTACGGCGATGGGGTGTGAGGTTACGGTTGTGGCAAGAAGCCGTGAAAAACGTGCGAAAGCCAGAATGTCGGGCTGTCACGCTGTCGGCTTTGACGCACTGTGTAATACTCTGCCCGAGGTAACGCTGATATATAATACAGTGCCGTGCGCAGTGATAGGTGAAAGCGAGCTTTCGGCATTTGACAGCGAGGCTGTTTACATCGAGCTTGCGTCTGAGTGGGGCATTGATAAGACGGCAATGAAAAACTATGACGGCAAAGCGAGGATAATAAAGGCAGGCGGTCTGCCGTCACGGACAGCGCCTGTGACCGCAGGAGAGATAATAGCCGACTGCGTGGAGGAAATACTTGAAACTTATATTGACAAGAAGAGCAACTGCGATAAAGAAAGGGGCGGTAACCGTGAGCCGTGAGCTTGACAGTTTACTTTGCGGCGTAAAAGTCGGATTCTGTATGACGGGTTCGTTCTGCACATTCTCTAAGGCATTTTCGGCGATGGAGGCATTGCGTGACGCAGGCTGTGATATTCTTCCGATAATGTCGCTTAGTGCAGGAACTGTCGATACACGTTTCGGCACTGCGCAGGAGCATATAAAAAGGGCGGAGAATATCTGCGGAAAGCGTGTCATAATGTCCGTTGCGGATGCAGAGCCGATAGGCCCTAAAAAGCTGACGGATATAATGATTGTCGCTCCGTGTACGGGAAATACGATGGCAAAGCTCGCAAGAAGTATAACAGATACTCCTGTCACTATGGCGGTAAAAAGCCACCTCAGAGGAGCAAGACCTGTGCTTATAGCCTGTGCGACAAATGATGCGCTTGCAGGGTCGCTTAAGAATATCGGATTTCTTATGAATTGCAGGAACTATTACTTCGTTCCGCTCGGACAGGACGATCCGCTGAAGAAGCCTTGCTCATTGGTTGCGGATTTTTCGCTGATACCGCAGGCGGTTGGTGCGGCACTGGAGAATAAACAGCTTCAGCCTGTGCTTATATAGCGGTTGACACGCTTCTTTTCTTGTCGTATAATTGTTTTATTAAAAGCGGAGGTTTACAAATGAGAAGAAAAGACCGTGAAATAACCGACAAGAATGAGATACTGGATATTATCGACCGTTCAAAAGTAATACGCATCGCTTTTACGGGCGAGGAGTATCCTTATGTTCTGCCGTTCAACTTCGGATATGAAGAAAAGGACGGCAGAATGTACTTTTATATACACACTGCCACTGAAGGCAAAAAGAACCGACTTTTAGACGAGAACAACAAAGTCGCTTTTGAACTTGACAACTGCCGTGATTATGTCGAAGGCAGTATAACAAGTCTTTATGAAAGCGTTGCAGGCTGTGGTGTAATGACGGAAATATCCGATATGTCCGAAAAGCTGTCCGCACTCGGCTTGATACTTAAGCAGTACGGAGAGAAAACCTATAAGCCCGACAGCTCATGCGCATCAAGGACGAGGGTATACCGCCTTGAAGCAAAAGAGGTCAGCGGAAAGGCAAACAGGGGCAAATGAGCAACATAACCTTTGATATGCCTATAAACCGCACTGTAACGGTGATAACGGACGGCAGGAATATAACGAATATCGTTTTCGATATGAATATACCCGACCGCCCCGACCCTATATGCGAAAAGGCTAAGGAACAGTTCCTTGCGTATTTTGACGGAGGGCTGAAGGAATTCTCCTTGCCGTATGACATAAGCGGTATCGGCACGCCGTTTTTCAGAAGCATACTCACTGCCGTGCAGAAGATACCCTACGGTGAGCGTGTAACATATATGCAGGCGGCTGAAATGGCAGGGAGCAAGGCTGTCCGTGCGTGCGGTTCGGCACTGAAAAGAAATCCGCTCCCGATTCTTATACCGTGTCACAGGATAGTCCCTGCAAGCGGCGGCATAGGCTGTTATATGGGTACGCAGGGTATAGATATTAAGAAGTTTCTGCTTGAAACAGAGGAGAAGTATAAATGATCGAGCGTGAAAAACTGCTTGTCGAGCTTGAAAGCCTTTCGGAAGAAAAGTTCCGTGTTTTCAACGAGAAGATAGTGCATACGAGCAAATACAGAGTGATTGGTGTGCGTATGCCCGATCTTAAGGCTATCGCAAAGGGGCATAAAGCGGATTATAAGGAGATTTTCGAACTGCCGTATGACAGCTTTGAGGAAATAATCATAAAGGGTGCGGCTGTCGGTTTTGCCGACGCTCCGCTGTGCGAAAAAGAGCCGTATATTATACGCTACGCCGAGATGATAGACAACTGGGCTGAGTGCGATTGCTTCTGCTCCTGCATCAAGGTGAAAAAGAGTGAAGCGGACGATCTGCTCCGTCTTGCCGAAGGGCTGATGTACAGGAAAGAAGAATTCGTTTCCCGTGTCGGAACAGTTCTTATGTTCTCAAAATTTTCCGATGAGCCGACCGTAAGAAAAGCTCTCGCAATATACGACAGGCTTCCGAGCGGAGAATATTATCGGGATATGGCGGTAGCGTGGGGTATATCGGTGTACTGTGTAAAGTATCCTCAGCTTATCGTGAAATACCTTGAACACAGCCCGATAAGTCTTGCTGTCAAGCTGGCGGCGTCGCAGAAGATAAGGGACAGCAGAAGAATAAGCGATGAAGTAAAGCGCAGAGTGACCGATACGGTAAACCTTCAGAGATAAATAACTCCCCGTGCAGTTATGCGAAAGCGTAAAAATGCAACGGGGATTTTTGCTGTCCGGAGATAATACGGCATTTTGCAGGGCTGTATCTTCCTGTGAATTTTTGTTGTAAAGCTGTCGGTTTTATGCTATTATTAATATGGGTTAAAATATGGGAGGATGTGTTTTTATGAGGCTTGCGGTAGTTGACAAAGATGCGTCTGAAGCAGAAAAGCTGACAGACGGCATAC
>OJNS01000804.1_pt1 | contig 18259 bp, 18 predicted proteins | sample 1597911 | NCBI WGS metagenome assembly OJNS01 (sample SAMN01915214, study PRJEB22387) | human gut metagenome | isolation source: stool | host: Homo sapiens | place: USA
GTGTCGCATGCGATAGGTGCCCGAAGCTACGATACCCAGTCCCAGCTTGGTCGTCGAGGAGTAGTGCGGGCCGCCGATAATGCCGAAGTCGAATTTTTTGTCGGGGCGCGGTTCGTTGGATTCGTTGAAGTATTTCAAGACCTTCTGAAACAGATTCAGTTTCTGGGGAGCCGGTTGTGCCAGCAGACTGTCGGTCGAAGCTATTACGGCAATACTGTCGCTCTCGGCCATATTCTGGGCCATGATGGGCGATTGGCAGCTCCAAGCAAGGCCGCCGAGGGCAAGTAACACATATCGTACAAATAGTTTCATATTCTGGTTTAGTTCGTTTTCTCTCACGAGTTGGGCTGCAAATGTATATTATCTGCGATAAACAGCCTAATCGCTTTTGGTTCAACTCGTTAAGTTTTGTATAAATTTTCTTTTTGAAAAGATTACCGATTCGGCAATGCAATTAGCCCGCAGGAGAGGCTTTTCTTGAGAATAACAAATTACGGTTCAGAAGGTTCTGTTGTTGACACTATTTATAAAAAAAGTCTTTTCATTCCTGTGAAGCGACAGGCCGGGGGTGCCGATATTTTTTGTATTTTTGTGACAATACTCGTACAATTAAGATGTTTCAACAGAAATACGAATTATTTGTTGCAACTCTCGAATTGTACTACTTTTGCTGGACGAAACAAAATCAAAAAAATATGAGCATATTGAAATCGGGAAAGCCGGTGGGATTGGCCTGCGACCACGCCGGATACGAACTGAAACAAGTAGTCATGCAGGAATTGGATGCAAAGGGTATCGCCTATAAGGATTTCGGGACTTATTCGACCGACAGTTGCGACTATCCCGACTTTGCCCACCCCCTGGCCTTGGCGGTGGAGCAGGGCGAGTGCTATCCCGGCATTGCCATCTGCGGCAGCGGCAACGGCATAAACATGACGTTGAACAAACATCAGGGCATTCGTGCTGCTTTGTGCTGGACCGAGGAGATTGCCTCTCTGGCCCGTCAGCACAACGATGCCAACGTGCTGGTGATGCCGGGTCGTTTTATCTCGGCCGAACTGGGTCGTCGTCTGGTCGACATCTTCCTGAATACCGACTTCGAAGGTGGTCGTCATCAACGCCGTATCGACAAGATACCCGTAAAATAAGAGCAGCGCAAGACCGTAGCGGCTCTACCACTCGACCACGACCGATACGTCGCGGATGTCGCCGGGGATGGGGGGCTTCTCCTTCGTCACAATCAGTTTGCCTCCCGTCACGGTGGGAAACTGGCGTGTGATGGCTGCGATGATACGGCCGGCTACATGTTCGAGCAGCCGTGAGGGACGAGCCATCTCGTCGGCAATCACGCGGCAGATTTCGGCATAGTTGACCGTGTCGGTCAGTTCGTCCGAGGTCAGAGCCCGGGAGAAGTCGGTATAGAGCGTAGCCTCTACGCGGAAGTAGTTGCCCGCCTTCTGTTCTTGCGGCAGTACGCCGTGGAAGGCGTAGAAGCGCATGGAGCCAATGTGTATCGCTGTTTTCATGTGAGAGGATTATCTACCGCAAAGGTAGTGAATATTATTTAAAGAACAGACTGTTGGAGCCGATGGGGCCGAGCCTCGTCGGCTCTTGCCGTATCAGGCTGTTCCGCTTTACCCCATGAGGCGCCCGACGCGGGCCGACGACAGTTTGTAGTAGACGATGCCCACGAGGTCGGCGATGAACCACCCGATGGGTATCGACCACCAGATGCCCGTGACACCCACCGCGGGCAGGGAGGCCAGGATGTAGGAGAGGGCTACCCGGGTGCCCAGCGAAAGCACGGTGAGGATGACCGACATGCCCGGCATCCGTACCGACCGATAGTAGCCGTAGAGCAGGAAGAGGATGCCGATGAGGGCGTAGAAGGTCCCCTCGATGCGCAGGTATTGGGCCCCGATGCGCAGGATTTCCACCTCGTCGGGCTTGACGAAGATGAGCATGAGGGGCTCGGCAAAGAGGAAGATGAGCAACGATACGGCCAGGGAGAAGAGGCAGGTGATGAGCAGGGCCTGCCGGATGCCCCGGCGGATGCGCTGCCGTTTGCGGGCTCCGAAGTTTTGGGCCACGAAGGTCGAGAAGGCGTTGCCGAACTCCTGCACAGGCATGTAGGCAAAGGCATCTATCTTCACGGCGGCGGCAAAGGCGGCCATCACCACGGTGCCGAAACTGTTGACCAGCCCCTGCACCATCAGGATGCCCAGATTCATCACCGACTGCTGCACGCAGGTGAGGGTGGAAAACTCGGTAATCTCTTTCAGGGTGGCCCGGTCGAGGTAGATTTCGTTGCGCCGTATCTTCAGCTCGGGCCGTTTGCGGTAGGTGTAGATGACGATTCCCAGAGCGGCCGCTCCCTGGGCGATGACGGTAGCCGCAGCCGCCCCCTCGATGCCCCAGTCGAGGGAGAGGATAAAGAAGAGGTCGAGCCCGATGTTGAGCACCACCGAGAGCGAGAGGAACCACAGCGGGGTGACCGAGTCGCCCACAGCCCTCAGCAGGGCGGCGTAGAAGTTGTAGATAAAGGTAAAGAGGATTCCCCAGAAGATAATCCACAGGTAGTCGCGCATGAGGGGGTAGACCTCGGCCGGTACCTGCAGAAACCGCAAGATGGGGTCGAGGGCCAGGAAGGCAGCCACATTGAGCACCACCGTGATGGCGAGTATCAGAACAAACGACACCCAGGTGCTGTGCCGCAGGGCCGACAGGCTGCCTCGCCCGTATTGCTGCGAGAATACGGTACTGCTGCCCAGCGACAACCCCAGCAGGATGGAGCAGAGGAAGACCATGAGCGTGTAGGCCGACCCGACGGCCGCCAGAGCCTCGGGGCCGACAAACTGCCCCACGATGAGGGTGTCGGCTATGTTGTAGCACTGCTGCAACAGGGCTCCCGCCATCATGGGGAGGGTAAACCGGAGCAGGGTGCCGGTAATGCCTCCTTGGGTAAGGTTCAGGTGCTGGTGTGACATACGCGGGCAATCAAGTGGTGCAAAGGTATAAAGAATAGCGCAGAGCTGTTTCGCCTGTCGGTGGAAATCCTTCGGTCTCGCTTGGTACCGCGACTTCGGAGGGGATCCTTCGTGTCGGGCCGACGCAAATATTATTACCTCATTTTTAGAATGATTATCAAACCCGGAGGATATATTTCGGGAGATTCTTTCTATTTTTGCACGAGATATAAAGACAGACTCTAACCTCGGCAAGCGTAACTCAATCGGTTTGCGTAGCCCGTGTGAACATAAAAACGAGACATAGATATGGCAAAGGATAATACTTTCTCGGGAATGGCGCACAATGCGCTTACGGCAGAGACTACGGTCGTAGGCAAGATTGTTTCGCAGAAGGACATTCGCATAGACGGCACGCTCGAAGGGCGGCTGGAGTGTCAGGGTAAAGTGGTAATCGGCGAAACCGGTCAGGTAATCGGCGACATCGTGGCCGTGAATGCCGAGGTCGTGGGCCGTGTCACAGGCAATGTGATGGTGGCCGAGATGCTGGTCTTGAAGGCCACTTCGTCGCTCGAGGGCGATGTGCAGGCCCGGCGCCTGGCCATAGAGCCGGGGGCGGTGCTGAACGGCAAGTGCACCATGCAGCCGCCGCTCGACGAGGGTGGCGAGGCTTGAGTCGCGGTGGCGGCCGGGGGCTGTGGGCTTGAGAGCCGCGAGGTGAAGAGCCGGTCTGTAGGAGTAAGAATATGGAAAAGCAAGTAATACCCGTTTTGGAAATGAGTTGCGCCGTGTGCGCCGCTACGGTCGAGAAGACCGTGAGAGAGATGCCGGGGGTGGCCGAGGCTACGGTCAATTTCGCGGCCAACACCTTGCAGGTGGTTTACGATCCCAAGAAAATTTCGTTGAAAGAGATGCAGGCTGCCGTGCAGGCGGCGGGTTACGACCTGGTCATTTCGGATAATGCCGAGGCCGATGCCGCCGATGCCGAGCACCGGCACTATGTCGATATGAAACGCCGCACGTTGGGGGCCTGGCTCTTCGGTGTGCCGGTCATGGTGCTGTCGATGCTGTTTCACGAACCGTCGACGATATGGGTGTGGATATTGATGCTCCTCACCCTGCCGGTCCTCTATCTGGGCAGGTCGTTCTACATCTCGGGCTGGAAGGCTGCCCGACAGGGGCGGGCCAACATGGACACGTTGGTCATGCTCAGTACCTCGGTATCGTTTCTCTTCAGCCTGTTCAGTACGATTTATCCCCAATTCTGGGTGTCGCTGGGGCTGGTGCCTCACGTCTACTACGAGGCGGTGGCGATGATTATCGCCTTTGTGCTCACGGGCAAGTTGCTCGAGGCCCGGGCCAAGCAGAGCACTTCGGCCTCGATTCGGTCGCTCATGGGGCTGCAGCCCAAGACGGCCCGGCTGGTCGACGAGAACGGCGAGGAGCGCGATGTGCCCATCGGCATGCTGCGCCCCGGCAATCGGGTGAGTGTGCGCCCCGGCGAGAAGATTCCCGTCGATGGCGTGCTGCTCGAGGGGTCGTCGTATGTCGACGAGAGCATGATCAGCGGCGAGTCGGAGGCGGTGGCCAAGCAGCCCGGCGACCGGGTGCTGGCCGGTACCCTCAACCAGCGGGGGGCTTTCGTGCTGGATGTGCAGGCCTCGGGTGCCGATACGGTGCTGTCGCGCATGGTGCGCATGGTGCGTGAGGCGCAGGGCAGCAAGGCTCCCGTGCAGGGCATTGTCGACAAGGTGGCGGCTATCTTCGTGCCGGTGGTTATCGGCATCTCTATATTGACCTTTGTCGTCTGGATTGCCGTGGCCGGTTGGGGCATGTTCCCCTATGCCCTGTTGAGTGCCGTCTCGGTACTGGTGATTGCCTGTCCGTGTGCCCTCGGCCTGGCTACTCCCACCGCTTTGACGGTGGGGATAGGCAAGGGGGCGCAACAACATATCCTTATTAAAGATGCCTTTGCCCTCGAAAACATGTGCCGGGTAAATACCGTGGTGCTCGACAAGACGGGGACCCTCACCGAGGGGGCTCCCCAGGTGGTGGGCGAGAAGCTCTACCCCGATTTCGACCGCTACGCCCCGGTATTGCTGGCCGCCGAAATGAAGTCGGAGCACCCGTTGGCCCTGTCGCTGGCCGAGAACCTGCGACAGCGCGGATACAAGCCGGCCGAGCAGGTAGCCGACTTCGAAAGCCTTACGGGGCGCGGTGTGGTCTGCACCTGCGAGGGTATCCCCTTCTGGGCAGGCAACCAGGCCCTAGCCGAAGAGCGGCTGAAGGGGGTGGAGTTGCCCGAAGGGTATACCATCTACTTCGGGAACGACCGGGAGTTGCTGGCTGCCTTTGAGGTGAAAGATGCCTTGAAAGCGACTTCGCGCGAGGCGGTGGAGCAGTTGAAACGGTGCGGTATCGAGGTCTACATGCTCACCGGCGACAAGGAGTCGACCGCGGCCGAGGTGGCCCGGGCGGCTGGTATCGAGCACTATCGGTGGGGCGTGCTGCCCGACGACAAGGAGCGTTTCGTGGCCGAGTTGCAAAAGGCCGGCAAGTGCGTGGCCATGGTGGGCGACGGTATCAACGACTCGCAGGCTCTGGCTCGTGCCGATGTGAGCGTGGCTATGGGCAAGGGTACCGATGTGGCCATGGATGTGGCCATGGTGACCTTGATGAACTCCGACCTGTTGCTGTTGCCGCGGGCTGTGACTCTGTCGCGCAAGACGGTGCGCATCATTCGCGAGAACCTCTTCTGGGCCTTCGGCTACAACGTGGTGTGTATCCCGGTAGCTGCCGGGGTGCTCTATCCCATAGGAATATTGCTCACCCCCATGTGGGCGAGTGCGGCGATGGCCTTCAGTTCGGTGTCGGTTATCCTCAACAGCTTGCGATTGCGATAAGAAATAGATGTTTAATCTCAAAAAGATAGAATCATGATACAGGTAAAGACTTCGGCCAAATGTGCCGGTTGTGTAGCCAAGATTGGCGAAAAGTTGAATCAGTTTCTGACTCCCGAGCAGTGGAGCCTCGATTTGTCGAATCCCGATAAATTGCTGACCGTCAATGCCGACGTGCCGGCCGAGCGGGTAGTCGAGGCCGTGCGTGCCGCCGGTTTCAAAGCCGAGTTACGCTAAGGGCGTGGCGCAGATCATCACCCACTCGGGGTGGGTGCGGTACCACAGCCGGTAACCGCGTCGCGCCGGTGTGCGGCTCTCGGTGGCGGTAAATATCCCCTCCTTTTCGATAGTGTCGGGCGGGGTGAGGTGCAGGTGTTCGCGAAAGTCGATTTCGGTTTCGGGTATCGCCTTGAACAGCGCCTCCTTGGCCGACCAGCACAGGTGCAGCCACACGGTGTGCGTCTGGGCCGGGTCGGCGTGTGCCTGCAGTTCGGCATCGCCGAATACGCGTGTGGCCACGCGCTCTACCTGCACGCCTGTCCGCTCGATGTCTATCCCCACCGGCAGGGTGGGGTGCCACGCCACGGCCACCCATTGGCGGGTGTGCGAGATGGAGAGGTGCCCCGGGCGTCCCGGCAGATAGGGTTGCCCTTCTTCCGTATGGGCCACGAGGGCTCCGCGGGTAGCCTCCATGTGCTCGAGCAGCAGACGGGGGGCCGCCTGTTGGCAGAATCGTTTGGACGATAGTCCCTCTCCCGTCAGTCGCAGACGCTCCTCTTCGGGCAGAAGAGCTGCCAGTTCCGGCTCCGTTTCGGTGAGGTGCCACAAGGCAACGGTGGCTCCGGTGGGGGTCGATATGTAGTCGTAGAGCGGCATGGCTATCGGGCAGGGGTTTCTATGCTTTCGATGAGGTGGGCGATGTGGTCGGAGAGGTATCCGACGACGGGCGCGATGGAGTCGCTTTTACCCGGTTCGTCGAAGTAGACCGAGCCTCGCAGCAGGTACCGCACGCTGTCGGTCGCGATAAATTGCAGCGGCGTGGCGCTCTCGGCCGAGAGGTCGTAGAGGGTGGCGTAGATGTGCAGACTGTCGTTCTCGTAGGTACCGGCCTGTACGGCTTCGGGGCGGATGCTCTGGCGGTAGACCAGTTCGCGGCTTTCGTCGAGCAGTCGGTCCAGATTGCCCCGCAAGGGGTGGTAGCTGCAATAGAGGGTAGCCCGGTAGCGGGGGAACCGGATGTTGAGCCACTGTACCCCACCGTGATGGCGGGTCGTATCATGGTCGAGCGTCTCGACCGTCCCCTCGGGGACCTCGAACGAGAGGGCTGGCTCCAGCAGCGTGGTGCGCCGGTAGCTATCGGGATAGGGGTCGATACGGAAGTAGCCGTCGGGTTTGGGAGTATACTGGCGGCGGCATGAGTAGCCGGCCGATCCGGCCACGAGACAGAGCAGCGCGTAGAGAGCCAGTCGATAGGGTCGTATGCGAAGGGTCGGCTTCATGGGGTCGCAGGGGTTATTCTTCGGTTTTGGCAGGGTCGATTTTTACCTTCACCTTGCCGATGCGTCGTTTGTCGAGCTCGAGTACCAGGAAGCTGCAACGGCCGTAGTCGATTTGCTCCTTCACCTTGGGGAAATCCTCCTTGATGTCGAGAATCAGCCCGGCCAGGGTTTCGGCGTCCTCGGCCTTGTCGCCGAACTCGCTCTCGTCGAGTCCCGTGATTTTGTAGAAGTCGTTCAGCAGGGTTTTCCCCTCGAAGATGTAGGTGTTGTCGTCGAGCTTGACGTAGTTCTTCTCCTCCTCGTCGTACTCGTCGCTAATGTCGCCCACAATCTCTTCGAGAATATCTTCCATCGTGACGATACCCGATGTGCCGCCGAATTCGTCGACGACGATGGCCATGTGGATTTTTTTCGTGCGGAACTCCTCCAGCAGGTCGTCGATCATCTTGGTCTCGGGCACGAAGTAGGCCCGGCGCATGAGCTTGCGCCAGTTGAACGAGGCATCCTGCCCGATGTAGGGCAAGAGGTCCTTGCTGTATATGATGCCCTTGATGTCGTCTTCGGTGGTGTCGTAGACGGGCAGCCGCGAGTAGCCGGTCTCGATGACGAGGTCGAGCAGCTCCTTGAAGTCGGTACGTATCTCTACGTCGGTAATGTCGACGCGGGCCGTCATCACCTCCTGCACGGTTTTGCCGCCGAATTTGATGATGCCCTCGAGCATCTCCTTCTCGTCATTCGCCTCGACCTGAGTCATCTCGAGAGCCTGCGAGAGTTCGTTCATCGAGATGTTGGCACTCTTCTTCACCATGTGCTTGTTGACGATGTGGGTCGTGTTGACCAGCAAGTTGGCCAGCGGAGAGAAAATCTTCTCCAGTACCGACAGCCCCCGGCAACTGCGTCGCACCCAGTTGACCGGCTTCTGATTGGCATAGAACTTGGGCATCACCTCGCCGAAGAGCAGCAGCAGGAAGGTGAGCAGAATCGTCTGGAAGATGAAATCCAGTACGTCGCTGTGGAAATGAAGAATATCTGAAAAGAAGAAGTTGCAGAGAATAACGATGGCCACATTGACCAGGTTGTTTGAGATAAGTATCGTAGCCAGCAGATACTCGGGACGGGAAAGCAGCTTTTTGACCAGGGCGTTGGTCGTAGACTCGTCGTTGTCAAACTCGTGAAGCTCTTCGGACGAGAGCGAGAAGTAGGCTATTTCGGAAGCTGAAACAAAAGCAGAGACACACAATAACAATCCTGCCAGGATGATAGCCAGAATGGCACCGCCCGAAGGGGAGGTCACTTCGATGGCAGAGAAAACCGATAAATACGAATCTGGGTCCAAGAAAAATGAGTATTAGTTAAACAATAGGCTTGCCTCTCCCGATGCCGGGTCGGCAACTCCTCGTGCCGGTCTGAACCGGCACGAGGAGCGTAGCCCGTTAATTGCCTGCAAAATTACAACAATCTATCAGAACGGCAAATCGTCGTCGGCACTATTTCCGCCAAGCGGTGCATTTCCCGGGTTGGCCGGAGCCTGGTAGCTTTGCGGTTGAGCCTGAGGCTGTGCGGCCGGAGCCGGTGCTGCGGTTGCCTGGCTGTCGCGACGGCCCAGCAGCTCCATGTTGTCGACATAGATTTCGGTGGTGTAGCGGCGAATCTTGTTCTGGTCTTCCCACGAGCGGGTACGAATCTTTCCCTCGATATAGAGTTGAGTGCCTTTGCGCACATACTTCTCGGCCACTTCGGCCAGGCCGCGCCAGGCCACGATGTTGTGCCACTCGGTTTTATCGGGTATCTGCACCCCGCTTTGGGTGGTATATCCGCGTTCGGTGGTTGCCAGGGTGAAGTTGGCCACGCACACGTTGTTTTCGATGTATCGCACGTCGGGGTCTTTCCCCACGTTACCTATCAGAATGACTTTGTTTACAGACATATTGTTGAGTTGTTGGTGGTATAATCTTTTTCAAAAATAGAGCGTTCACTTGAACTTTATGCCGAACCGCATCCTATCTTCGTGTAACAAAGATAGAGAAAAAAGCGAGCCGATGCAAGTAGCGCTTGAGTTTTCGTGCAGGAGCAATCGACAAAAAAGGACTCCCTTGATTTCAAGGAAGTCCCTCATGTAAAAAAATACAGGAATGTGTCGTTTTTAACGACGGAACGGTTCTTGTTTTGTGATGGAGATCCTCTCTGTCTTGATGTGCGTGTAAAGGCTGCTCGAGCCCCCTTGCGCTCTCACGGCTGCTTTCTGGACTTGAATTTCGATATTCCTATATCGGGCATTCGCCCGAAAACAAGCCGCATGATGTTTCATGCCTTTACAAAGAGTATTCCTGTATTTATGTCCCCTTTTTTAGTTTTGTACTTTTGTTTTTTTGAACCGTGTAACCATACAAAATACAACTCAAAGATAGGACGATAAAAGCAGCCCGGCAACTGTGCGGTAGGTGGCTTTTGAGATAAGAGGCCCGATTGTTGGATAAGAGGTGAAAAATCGGGATTAACAGGTTTGTTTTTAAAAATGGTAAACGTGTCGGAAAAAAGTAGTACCTTTGTTTCTTGCAAAATGGTTGATGCTCGATATTGTCAAAGGGGGGCCCTTTCTACTCTCGTGGATGTGGTAAAATGCTGTCTCCGATTAGGCATAGCCCGCGAATGATTTATACCTTTTGAGCCTTGACTGTTGTTTATAGAATAAGTGATTGACCCATGAAAATAATACCGTTCTGGCAATTCGTCTTTCTGCTTCTGAGCCTGGTTGTTACGGGCAGCGGTTGCAGCTCCCGGCAGTCGGGGATGGACTCGCTCGATGCCGTCAATCAGGCGATAGCCGATTCGTTGAATACCCACAATATCCCGTTTGTCGTGCAGGCCATCAACCAGGGAAAACGCGAGGCGCGCGACAGCGACGAGTATTATAACTTTGTGACACAGGATATTGTACGCCATTTCTATACGGGGCGTCCCGACTCGGTATTGCTCAATACCGACAGCGTGCTGCACTATTTGTCGGGGAAACCCTTTTCGGACTTCCGTAACCGATTGATGGTCAAATGTATGCAGGCCAAGGGTATCTATTACACCCAGTTCGTGTTCAATGCCGACTCGATGCTCTTCTATCAGAAAGAGGCCTGTCGCTATGCCGAGCAGGGTGATGAGGAGTCGGAGAAGCTGTTGTGCTATGCCAACTTGGCCGATGCCTACAAGTTTGGAGGCGATTTGTCGATGAGTGCCATGACCTACCGGCAAGCCATTGCTCTGGCCGACTCCATTCAGGCCGATACGGCCAGCTATATTCCGCTGTACAGTGGTTTGGCTGCGACCTATACGACCCTGCGCGATTTTGAGCAAAGTCGAATCTGGTGGGAGAAGTGCGGCCGGTTGTGGCCCCTGATGACGGTTTACGACCGGTTCAACTACTTGAACAGCCTGGGTAACGACTATTTCTATCAAAAGGATTATCCGCAGGCGCTGGAGACCTTTTTGCGGCTCGATACTTTTCTGCTCGACTATCCCGATATGGAGTGGGAGCGCCACTTCTGTCAAGCCAACCTGTCGGACATCTACCTGAAGCTGCATCAGCCCGAGCAGGCTCGCCCGCTCATTGCCGAGAATCTGGCGTTTTTCGGGGCAAGCGGACACAACGAGATGGTGATGTCGCACCTGCGCACCCAGCAGATGGAACTGGCTTTGCAAGATGGCGATTTCGACAAGGCCGGCGAGCTGGTGGCCCGATACCCTTATCGGGACGAACTGCGGTCGGAGCAGGGTTTGCTGCGGCTCGATTTCCTGCGGCGGTTTTCAGAGGCCCGTCACGACTGGAAGCGGGCATTCGAATACAGTCAGGCCTACACCTCGCTCTCCGACTCGCTGCGCAACGAACGGGTGCGCATGAAGATAGCCGAGAACCGCATGCGCTACGAGCGCGATGCCACCATCCTGAATCAATACCTGGTCATCAGCGACAAGGAGGCCGAACTGATGCGCACCTATGCCCTGCTGGGCGGGGTGACGGTCGTTGTGCTGGTGTTGCTTCTCTTCTATGTCTACCGGCGCAAGCGGGTGAAACAGCGGGAGGAGCAGATGATGCGACGCATCGTGACCATGAAGATGGAGAATGCCCGCAACCGCATCACGCCGCACTTCATCTACAATGCGCTCAACCACGAGTTGCTGGCCCGGCAGGAGGGGCGCCCTTCGTCGCTGGGGGTCCTGGTCGACATGCTCCGCCAGGGGCAGTCGCTGGCGAGTGCCTTCATCACGACGCTGCGCGAGGAGCTCGATTTTATCAACCTCTATGTAGCTGTCGAGGGCGAGTCGCTGGGCGAAAATTTTGATTATCAGGTAAAGGTAGCCGATGGAATTGCGCTGGATGCCGTGCAGTTGCCCTCGATGATGGTGCAGATTTTCGTGGAGAATGCCATTAAGCACGGCTTGAAGAAACTGCCCCACGATGCCGCCAAACGGTTGACGGTACAGGTCGACCGCCACGACGGAGCCATCCGCATCGAGGTGCTCAACAACGGGCCGTTGCCCGTCGTGCAGCGTAGCGGCGACAAGGTCCAAGTGGGCTTGCGGGTCGTTGCCCAGATTATTCAGTTGCTCAACACCCGCAACAAGCGGCCGATGAGTTTCGAGTTGAGCGGCTGTCACACTCCCGAGGGTGAAGAGGGGTGTCGAGCCCAGCTGATTATCCCCGACGGCTATAACTTCGATATAAACGATTGATATGGAAAACAGAATTGATACCGTAATCGTCGACGACGACAACCCGTCGATACGGCTCTTGGCCGACCGGCTGAAAGCCTACCCCGATGTGCGGGTGGTAGCTACGGCCGGTAACGGCGAGGAGGGTTGGAATACGGTCTTGAGGTATAAACCCGACCTGCTCTTTCTCGATGTGGAGCTCTCCGGCACGTCGGGGCTGGAGTTCCTGTCGTCGATCGACAGGCACATCGACTGGGATATGAAGGTGGTATTTTATACCTCGTACGAGAAATACCTGTTGCCGGCTCTGCGGTTGCAGGCTTTCGATTATTTGCTCAAGCCGGTGAGCGACAGTGAACTGTCGCTGATTATGGACCGTTACTACCTGTTGCGCGACGAGTCTCGCCGGATGGTTGTCCCGCCTTCGATACCGTCGCCGTCGCCGATGCAGTCGATACTGATTACCACCATTACCAACGACAAGCTCATTGTGCGGGCCGAGAATATCGGCTTTTTCAAATACGATTCGGAGCGCAAGTTGTGGAAGGTAATCCTGAACAATCTGCAGCACTTTATTCTGAAACACCAGACCACGGCCGATACGATTCTGAATTACGCTCCCGAGTTTATCCAGATTCACAAGTCGTATATCATCAATATCAATTACCTGTATATGATTTCGGAGAACAGCTGCACGTTGTTGCCTCCGTTCAACAAGGTGTCGGAGCTCCAGGTGAGCAAGGTCTACAAAAAGAAATTGCTGGACCGGTTTTACGATTTGTAAACCAGCCCAGCAATAGCTCTTGAGGGGATGTGCCTATTTCGAGGCCTTCAATCCCCGAACGACGGCAGCCGAAAATCCGGCGGCCTCCATTTCGTTAAGTCCTTTGATGGTGATGCCGCCGGGTGTGGTCACGCGGTCTATCTCCACTTCGGGGTGGTTGCCGGTATCGAGCAGCAGTTCGGCAGCCCCTTTGACGGTCTGTTCTACGACCAGTTGGGCATCTTGAGGACGGAATCCCATCTCTATGCCCCCCTCGATGGCAGCCCGTATGTAGCGCATGGCAAAGGCTGTGCCGCAAGAGCAGAGCGCTGTGCCGGCCTCCATGAGGCTCTCGTCGACGAGAAGGCTCTTGCCCAGGCTGTCGAGCATCGTCTTGATGACGTCTACCTGCTCGGGTGTGGCGTTGTAGGGGGTGAAGAGGGTCATGCTCTGCCGGATAGCCACGGCCGTGTTGGGCATCACCCGGAAGATGGCGGGGATGGCATCGCCCGAAGCGAAGAGAGCGGCCAGGCGTTCGATAGTGGCGCCGGCAACAATCGAGACAATCATCTGGCGGGGCAGGTCGAGCTCCTTGCGAATGTCGATGGCCACGCTGTCGAGAACCCAGGGCTTCACGGCCAGGACGATGATGTCGGCATCCTTCACGGCGGCCTTGTTGTCGGTGGTGGTGTGAATCGAGGCAATCTCGCCCTGAATCGTTTCCAGTTTCTCTTTACCCCGGTTGCTCACCGTAATGTCGTCCGGGTTTACGAAAGTGCTTTTGGCCAGTCCGCGGGCTATGGCTCCACCCATATTCCCGCATCCTATAATCGTTATTTTCATGGAAGTATGTTTTTAAGTTTACCGATAAAACAATCGGCTTGTTCTTGCGATAGCGACAGAGGCGGCAGCAATCGTATCACGTTCGTGCCCGAGGCTCCGGTAAATACGTGCTGCTCGAACAGCAGTTTGTGGCGCAGCTCCTTGACGGGCTGGTCGAACTCGAGCCCGATCATCAACCCCTTGCCCCGCACCTCCTTGATTTGAGGAATCTCCCGGAGCCGGTCGATGAGGTATTGCCCCACGCGGGCCGCGTTGTCGACGAGGTGCTCGTCGCGCATCACGTCGAGCACGGTACAGGCAGCGGCGCAGGCCAGGTGGTTGCCGCCGAAGGTGGTGCCCAGCATCCCGTATACGGGGGTGAACTGGGGGCTGATGAGGACTCCCCCGATGGGGAATCCGTTGCCCATGCCCTTGGCCATGGTGATGAGGTCGGGGCGTATGCCGGCATGCTGGTGGGCAAAGAACTTGCCCGTGCGGCCGTAGCCCGACTGAACTTCGTCGACGATAAGCACGACTCCGTGGCGGGTGCAGGCTTCGCGCAGGTCGCGCAGGAACTGCGCGTCGGGTACCTGAATGCCGCCCACGCCCTGTATGCCCTCGATGATGACGGCGCAGACGTCGCCGGCGGCCATCTCCTGCTCGACACGAGCCATGTCGTTGAGGGGGAGGAAAGCCACCTCGAAGGTGTCGTTGATGGGGGCGACGATGCGGGGGTTGTCGGTCACCTTGACTGCGGCCGAGGTACGGCCGTGGAAGGAGTGGGCAAAGGCGATGACCTTCTTCTTGCCGGTGTGGAACGAGGCCAGTTTCAGCGCGTTTTCGTTGGCCTCGGCCCCCGAGTTGATGAGGAAGAGGGCATAGTCGTCATACCCCGACAGGGCACCCAACTTGTTGGCCAGTTGCTGTTGCAGGCTGTTGATAACCGAGTTGGAGTAGAAGACGAGCTTCTGGGCCTGCTCGGTAATGCGTTTCACGTAGCAGGGGTGCGAGTGGCCTATGGAGATGACGGCGTGACCCCCGTAGAGGTCGAGGTACTCGGTGCCCTGCGTGTCGTAGGTGTAGCACCCTTTCCCGGCTACGATTTCCAGGTCGAACAGCGGATATACGTCAAATAGTTTCATAACAGTTTCCAGCTTAAAAAGCCGAAGGTTTCAACTGCAGCCCCACCCGTTCGTGCAGGCCGAACAGCAGGTTCATGTTGTGTACGGCTTGTCCCGAGGCTCCTTTCAACAGGTTGTCGATGACCGAGACGATGAGCAGTTTACCGTCGTGCTTCTCGAGATAGAGGAGGCACTTGTTGGTGTTGACCACCTGCTTCAGGTCGGGCATCCGGTCGGTGAGGAAGGTGAAGTTATGATCGTCGTAGTAGGTGTTGTACAGCTCCTTCAGCAGCTCCAGCTCGACGGGGCAGTCGAGGTAGAGCGTGGCAAAGATGCCCCGCGAGAAGTTACCCCTGACGGGGATGAAGTTGATGGGGGCCGAGAAGCTGTTCTGCAACTTCGAGAGGCTCTGCCGTATCTCGGACAGGTGCTGGTGGTTGAACGGCTTGTAGATGGAGATGTTGTCGTTGCGCCAGCTGAAGTGGCTGGTGGGCGAGGGCTTCTGCCCCGCGCCGGTCGAGCCGGTGATGGCGTGAACGTGTATCTCGCTGTTGAGCAGCAGGTTCTTGGCCAGCGGCAACAGGGCCAGTTGAATGGCCGTGGCGAAGCAACCCGGGTTGGCCACATGCTTGGAGCGGATGATGTACTTGCGGTTCAGCTCGGGCAGCCCGTAGACGAAGTCGTTGTCGGGGGCATCGAGCCGATAGTCGGCCGAGAGGTCGATGATGCGCAGCTCGTCGGGCAGCTTGTGGCTCTCCATGAACTTGCGGGTGTCGCCGTGTGCCGTGCAGAAGAAGAGCAGGTCTATTTCGTCGAAGGGCATCTCGCGGGTAAAGACAAGGTCGGTCTCGCCGAACAGTCCGGTGTGAACGTCGGTCACTCGGTTTCCGGCGTTGCTTTCGCTGTGTACGAACACAATCTCTACATCGGGGTGGTTGATCAACAATCTTATCAATTCGCCGGCGGTATACCCTGCGCCGCCTATAATACCTACTTTAATCATAACGATGGGGTTGACAGTTTTGATTTTCGGACTCTAATCTACGATTTATTTTTTGTTTTTATTTTGTATGGAATAGAAAATTTTCATCTGGTTGCCCAAAATTTTGGTGAAGCCCTTCACATCGTCGGCACTCCAGGCCTTGTTCACCTCGCCGTATTCGCCGAAGTCCGACTTCATCAGGTCATAGTCGCTCTCGATGCCCACCAGCACGTAGCGGTAGGGGTGCAACTCGATGATTACGCGGCCGGTGACGTTGTGCTGCGAGCTGTCGAGGAAGGCCTCGATGTCGCGCATGACCGGCTCGAGGTACTGGGCCTCGTGCAGGAACATGCCGTACCACGTGGCTACCTGGTCTTTCCAGTATTGCTGCCACTTGGTGAGGGTATGCTTCTCGAGCATTTTGTGGGCGGCGATGATGAGCATGGGGGCGGCGGCTTCGAATCCTACCCGGCCCTTGATGCCGATGATGGTGTCGCCTATGTGCATGTCGCGGCCTATGGCATAGGGCGAGGCGATGGCTTCGAGGGCCTGTATGGCCTTCACCTTGTCGTCGTAGGCCTGCCCGTCGATGGCGGCAATCTCGCCCTTCACGAAGTCGAGTGTGAGGGTGCGGCTCTGCGTGGCCGTCATCTGCGAGGGGTAGGCCTCCTCGGGCAACGTCTGGTTGCTCTTGAGGGTCTCCTTGCCGCCGATGCTGGTGCCCCACAACCCTTTGTTTATCGAGTATTCCATCTTCTTGAAGTCGGCCGTGTAGCCGTGCTTCTTGAGGTATTCGATTTCGTATTCGCGGGTGAGGGTCATGTCGCGGGTGGGGGTGATGATGCCGATTTCGGGGGCCAGAATCTGGAACGTAAGGTCGAACCGCACCTGGTCGTTACCGGCACCGGTGCTGCCGTGGGCCACGTAGTCGGCCCCGATCTCCTTGGCATAGTTGATGATGGCGATGGCCTGGAAAGTACGTTCGGAACTTACCGAGATGGGGTAGGTGCCGTTGCGCAGCACATTCCCGAACACCATGTATTTGATGCTCTTCTGGTAATACTCCTGGGTGATGTCGAGCGTAGCGTGCTTGACGGCGCCCAGTCGGTAGGCTCGCTCTTCGATCGATTTCAACTCTTCGGGACCGAAACCGCCGGTGTTGGCAATGGCGGTATAGACGTCATACCCGCACTCCTGCGACAGGTATTTTACACAAAAGGAGGTGTCGAGACCTCCGCTAAAAGCCAATACTACTTTCTTGTTAGCCATGATATGCAGTTATTTTTGAGGTTGATTGTCGTCGTTTTCGTGTTCGTGGGGGTCGTAGAGCATGCCGGTGCAGAGGCACATGCGGCGGTTGTTGCGCTGCAGGATGTCGAAGTTGACGCAGCTCTCGCACCCTTTCCAGAAGGCGGGGTCGTCGGTGAGCGAGGCAAATGCCACGGGGCGGTAGCCCAGTTCGTTGTTGATTTTCATCACGGCCTCGCCGGTGGTGAGTCCGAATATTTTGGCTTCGGGGAATCGCTCACGCGACAGTTCGAAGGCTTTGCGTTTGATGCGTTTGGCCAGGCCGTGACCGCGATAGGCGTCGACGACGATGAGGCCCGAGTTGGCCACGAATTGCTTGTTGCTCCAGCTCTCGATGTAGCAGAAGCCGGCAAACTTGTCGCCGTCGAGCGCGATGATGGCCTTGCGCTCGAGCATCTTCTGTTTTACATATTCGGGAGACCGTTTGGCAATACCGGTTCCTCTTATCTTGGCTGCTTTCTCGATGGTGTCGAGGATGGTGTCGACGTAGGGGATATGTCTTTCGTCGGCAACGATGACTTTGATTTCTTCTTCCATAATGTGTTTGTCCTCTTCTCCTTAAGAGGGGGTTATAGCGTCGTAGAATTTGTGTGGTTACTTGTGCAGGTCGGGCATGAAGGGCGAGAGCGCCAACATGGCTTGCTGGTGGTTGATGTTCTCTTCGAGAATCACCAGCACCGTGTCGTCACCGGCGATGGTGCCCAGCACTTCGGGCGGCGTGTTGCTGTCGATGTCGTAGGCCAGACTGCCGGCATATCCGGGTCGGGTCTTGATGACTGCCAGGTTGCCCGAGAAGTTGATGGAGATGAAGCTCCCCGAGACTGGACGTTCGGAGTTGTCGGCCAGCTTCTCCTGCATGAGTTTCCCTACGCTCCCGATTTCGGGCATGATGTAGACGTAGGAGCCGTCGCTGCCGGGAACCTTGGCGATGCGCAGTTGCTTCAAGTCGCGCGAGAGGGTGGCTTGGGTCAGGTCGAAGCCCGATTCATGCAGACGTTGCAGAATTTCGTCCTGGCTTTTTACCCTCGAGTGGATGATGATTTCTCGTATTGCTTGTAGACGAGCAGCTTTATTTTTCATAATGCGAATTTTACTGTTGAATAATTATGCGACAAATATAACTAAAAAATAGAATAATGGAATAAAATTTGTATATTTTTTACAGTATAGGGCGAAATTTAAACTCTAACTGCATGC
>OJNS01000846.1_pt1 | contig 17632 bp, 16 predicted proteins | sample 1597911 | NCBI WGS metagenome assembly OJNS01 (sample SAMN01915214, study PRJEB22387) | human gut metagenome | isolation source: stool | host: Homo sapiens | place: USA
TTTTCATAAGCGCATTCGCTCCTTTCGCAGCCTCGGTGGTCGTTACCAGCGAGGAGATCATCTCTTTGATTTCAGTCATAAAAGTTTCCGGTTCCATTTCGCTGCGCTCGATTTGCAGCAATTTCGCTTCCCAGTCAGCCGTCATATCCGCAGACTGGATTTCTTCGGGCATCACGGTGATGAGGGCTTTGCCCTTGTCGGTGGGCAGAAGCACCTTGGTTTTCTTGGTGCCTTTCCGTTCCAGAAAGCCCTTCTGCACCAGCTTTTCGATGGTGGCGGCTCTGGTTGCCGGGGTGCCGATGCCCTGACGTTCTACGCCCTCCGGCATACTGTCCGCACTGGCGGTTTCCATAGCGTGCAACAGAGTGTCCTCAGTAAAATGCTTCGGCGGGGACGTTTGACCCTCCTTTAGCTCGGCGTTGAGAATGCCGTACTCGTTTTCCGCTGCATTGGGCAGGGCGGTGAGTTCCTGCTTCCGGTTCAAGATGTCTGCCAGCACCTTGCGTTCCACCGCCTTCCAGCCTTCTTCCAGAATCTCCTTGCCCTTGGCGGTAAATTCCTCCCCGGCACATTCGGTGGTCAGCAGGGTTTCCAGATACCGGAAGGGCTTGCTCACCGCCATCAGCGTCCGGGCGATGATGAGATTCAGGACGTTCTGCTCGCCCTTGGGCAGTGCTTCCAAATCGGCTTGCAGCATACTGCGGGTGGGCAAGATGGCGTGGTGGTCTGTGACTTTTTCCCGGTTGACGGTGCGCCGTGTCCGGGGCACAGCCTCGTCCACATCTGCCGAGGTAATGTCGAGAAAACCTTCCAGTTCCTCGGTCAGTTCCTCAAGCATTTCCTCGTCATCGTCGGTGATATAGCAGCTATCCGTTCTGGGATAAGTTGTAAGTTTCTTCTCATACAGGCTCTGCACATAGTCCAGCGTCTGCTGTGCGCTGTACCCCAGCAAGCGGTTAGCATCCCGCTGAAGGGTGGTCAGGTCGTACAGCGGCGGTGGATTCTCGGTTTTTTCCTTGCGGGTAATGCGCTGGATCGTTGCTACCATCTCCTTTCGGCAGGCTTCCAGCAGGTTTTCGGCAACGGATTTTTCGGGAATGCGGCGGCTGGATGCCGTGCAGCCGCTGGTCAGTTCCAGATCCACCGTGTAGAATTTCTCCGGCACAAAGGCGGCAATGGCAGCTTCCCGCACCACCGTCATGGCAAGCACCGGGGTCATAACACGCCCCACCGCCAGCGGTTGACCGTACAGGCACGAAAAAAGCCGGGACGCATTGATGCCGACCATCCAGTCGGCACGTTCCCGGCAGAGTGCTGCGTTGTACAGCGCATCGTATTCAGTTGACGGTTTGAGTTTCTGAAAACCCTCGCGGATAGCGTTATCTTCCATGCTGGACAGCCACAGGCGGGGAAAGGGCTTTTTGCAGCCTGCTTGCTGATACACCAAGCGGAAGATCAGCTCTCCTTCGCGCCCTGCGTCGCAACTGTTCACCACAGTATCAACGTCTGAGCGGTGCATGAGTTTTTGAAGGATACCAAACTGCTTTTTGGTGGACGTAGACACCAGATACTGCCACTTTTGCGGCAGGATGGGCAAGTCTGCGATACTCCACTTGACGTATTTGGCGTCGTAGACATTGGGCGGTGCCAGCTCCACCAGATGACCCACGCACCAGCTTACCAGATAGCCGTTGCCCTCAAGGTAGCCGTCCTGCCGGTTGGTCGCACCGAGGACTTTAGCGTAAGCTGCCCCGACAGAGGGTTTCTCTGCGATTACTAAGAGATAAGACAATAGGAATCATTCCCTTCTAATGGTATTTTGTCATAATCAACAATTAAAAAAAACTATTTTGGGGGTTCTGTGTATTTAAATTTCCGAGAGATAAATGATATACTATAAAGTAATCTTTTATAAGGAGTTGATAATCATGGAAAGCACATCATTGTGTTTTTCTGACATTGATTGGGGCGAGGATGAGGCTAAAAACGATTACTCGCTGGAAAGATATTTTGTTGAATTTCCGGGCTTCAACAATGTGTTGACTGGGAAAAAGAGGTTTATTGTTGGGCGAAAAGGAACAGGAAAGACTGCCATTCTTCAAAAAATAAGGTTACAAGATGCTAAAAATCCAACAATCTTTAGCGTGGATATCTCTCTTCGCGATTTCCCTTTAAATGATTTCAGATCTTTAGGCGATCGAAGTCTTCAAGATAAATCAAAATATGTGGCCGCATGGAAGTTCATCCTGCTAACAGAATTAGCTGGAATGATTATAAAAGATGAATCAATTGAACGCACTCCATATACTGATGCACTTCGTGATTTTATGAATCGAAATTTCCCGAATGGTATTTCTGTAACAAACACAATTGAAAGACTTCGGAAAAATGAAAACAAAATTGCTCTAGCAGTTTCAATATTATCGGGAGATCTTAGTAGTAGCCAAAGCGAACAGGAAGTTGCACAAGTACACTATAATAAAGCGGTTAAGACATTAGAAGAAATACTGAAGGGAATTGTTAGCGATTCAACTTACTATGAATTGATTGATGAACTTGATGAAGGCTATAATTCTGATAGTAGCAACCTAAATTCTGTTATTCTTGCATTACTTCGAGCATCGGATGAGGTATACCACAGCTTTAAGTCATCAGGCATTCGTTTCATTCCTATCACAGCGTTACGGTCCGACATTTTTGATAATTTGGAAGACAACGATTTAAACAAATTAGATGATTATGTCCTTAGACTGAATTGGACAACGGATGAAAACAGCGCATGGTCACTCAAACAAATTGCTGAGCGACGCATTGCAGCAACATTAGAGAAAAGTACTACATCACAAAATAGTGGTGACTATTGGTCACTAGTTGCAGACAATGCTTCGACAGAAAAGGGGCTATGGCAATACCTATGTATTTTGACATTTAGCCGTCCGAGAGACATAATAAAGATTTTGAAATATTGTTCGGAAGAGGTGTCGTCTCAAAGATTGACATTGACCGATGTTCAACGAGCAGAAGAACGCTATTCAGATTGGTTTTACAGAGAATTCAGAGATGAAGTTCAAAGCTTTATGCCTTGTTGGAAGGGCGCACTAAATTGTATTTCGGAAATTGCAAGGGGGAAGGAGAAAGTAGCTATTTTAATTGAACGTCTTAAAGGAAACAATGAAGTTTCTAAATGGTGCTCCGATAATGGAAAAGAACCTTTGGACGTTATTAAAATCTTATTTAATTACAGTGTTATAGGTTGTATTAATGAAAGCGGTCGTTGGATTTTTAAATATAAGGATGATTACTTTGAATATATGGCATCCTATCCATATTACTGCGTCCATTATGGATTTTGCCGCAAGTTACGGATCAACAAACGCTATAATCAGGAAATTATTGAGGCTTATAGAAGCTATAAGTGATACTATGTACGGCGGCAAAATGCCGCCTTAAAATCAGATGGGTTCGGTATCTTCCTCACCGGGTTCCTCCGGCTCGTCCTCGGTGGGAATCTCGAAGTCGCCCTTGTCCTCGGTGTAGTTTGCATCGGGGTCAAGGGCTTCTTTTTCGGCCTGCTTTTTCTGCTTCTGCTTTGCGAAAGCGTAGAAGCCGCCGCCCGCCGCCAGTGCGATCAGCACCACCACACCCAAAAAGCCGGATGCGATTTTTGTGACCTTATTTTCCTTGGGCTGTTCCGTGCCAGATGCTGCCGCTTCTTCGGCGGCTTTCTTGGCTTCTTCCTCGGCTTTCAGCCTGTCCAGTTCCGCCTGCGCCGCAGCTTCTTTCTCCGCAGTGTAGGCATCCGCAGCTTCTTCCTCCATCAGAGTCAGAAGGTCAGCCTCATCCACCAGATTCATAAAGTGTACGGTTTGTGCGCCTTTACTGTTCCGGTCAATCACCAGATAAAATGTCGCACCCGACTTCGATACCAGCGTGATGAACTGCTGCCCGGAGCCATCCGAGTAGGTCGTGTGGTAATCGTCCACCAGCGTCAGATTGCCCTCCGGGGTCAGTGAGCCGGTGGTTTCGTCCGTGATGGTGACAACATCTTCCTCCACGACTTCCGGCAGGACGGGCTGTTCCACCGGGGCGGTATCGTCACCATAAGCGAATGCCGGAGCCGCCATGCCAATGCACAGCACCGCCGACAGCAGCAGTGCGCCAAATTTCTTAATCATCATTTTCCACATCCTCCTTATCAAACTCTGCCCCGACTGCGGACAGCGCAGCCGGGGTCGGGGGCGTAGTTGCCGCCTGCCGCAGCAGAATTGCAAGCTGTTCCGGCGTGACCTTTGCAGTCCGCACCATCTCGTTGACCTCGGCGGAATCCTCCTCCTGAATGCGCCGCTCCAAAATCTCGATGCGGTTGTTCAGCTTGATGCGGCGCTCCTTCTCTTTTTCCAGCATCGCCCGCAGCTTATCCGATTTTTCGCTCATAAAACTCCTCCAATCATTTTGAAAGCCGTCCGAACCCGGCGAGATGCTTCTCCCAGTAGGACGAGTGAATGTTTGCGTACTTGATGGGGTCTCCGGCACTGACCATCATGCCATTGCCCAGATACAGCCCGACATGGCTCATGCCGGGGGTGTCGTAAGTGCCTTTGAAGAAAACCAGATCACCGGGCTTTGCTTCGGCTTCGGAAATGTGCTGGCTTTTCTGCCACAAGCCGTTGGCGGTGGTTCTTCCCACATCGTAACCGTTCTGGTTGTAGACCCAGCAGACATAGCCGGAGCAGTCAAAGCCGGTTTCCGGGGTGGAGCCGCCCCACACATAGGGTGTACCCACATACTTTTGCGCCTCCTTGTAGATGGCGGCAAACTCGCTGTCGGTCAGGGCTTCTGCCGGAACCTGATAATCAATACCGGGTGCGCCGGAGCCATCGGAGCCACCGGGCGGCAAACCTCCATTAAAAAGGTAGGGTCTGCCACCCAAGGTATCTTGGAAAATCTCGTACCGTTTCCACTGGTCGTTGTCCAGTTCCTCCCGGATGACCACCTCCAAGCCACGGTTCACCAGCTTGGTGTGGAAGATGCGATACTCATAGGGCACCTGCGTAGGAATTGGGATTCCTGCCGGAGTCATGACCCAGACCGTCATATACCGGGTCTGCACCTCTACCCATGTGGTGAGCTTGTACTGCTTTTTGAAGGTCTCCTTCAGCTTGCCCTGCACCTCCGACCGGGTGTAATCATCATACAGGGTGGTCAGGAACGAGGTGAGCTGCCACGGGTCGTGTTCAATGGGGTCAAGGTGGTACTGGTACTCGTTGTAGCCGAGGTGGTCGGTGGGGGTGCGCTTGATCTTTTTATCCAGCTCCTTTTCCAGCTTCTTGTAGTCCTGTTCTGCGCCCCGGATGTCCCGGTCCTCGGCAGAGTACATGGTCTGCCCGGATACCTGTGTACCGCCCGAAAAGAGGATGCCGCAGGAGGAAAAACCAGACATGACCATGAGGATGAGCAAAAGAAAAACGCCCACGATCACCAGAACGTGTGCGTTGCCCTTGGCGGCATTCATCAGCCCTTTTACAGCGGTGTTGACGGCAGTTTTGCCCTTTTCTACCGCCTGTTCCACGCCGGACCGGGCAGCAGATGCACCGTTGGATGCCGCTTTGCCGCCTGCGGTCTGCGCCGCTGTGCCGGACCGGGCGGCGGCATAGTAGCTTTTGTGGATTTCTTGCCGCTGTTTCCAGCGTGAAAGCCAGTTGGAGCCACCCTCGCCGGTGCCGGATGCGCCTGTATCTTGTGCCGCAGTCGGCTTCTGTGCAGAAGATTTTGCGGTTCGGGCACCTTTCTTGCCCTGCATCTTGGCTTTCTTCTTGAGTTTGCGAGCGTATCTGCCCTTGGAAATATCCCGGACATTTCCTGCCGCCTTTTCGCCCTCGCTCAGAGCCTGCGTGCCCACATTGTCATCCTCGTACTGGTCAACCTCCTGATGCACCGCAGACCGGGCGGCATGGGCGGCGTACATCTCCCGCTTCTGCGCCTTGCTCAACCGGCTCAACTCGTCCGGGGTCAGCTCTGCCTTTCCAAACCGCAGGTGCTGGGCTTTTTCGGCGGTCTTTTCCGCATCGGTTTTCAGCTTCTTCTTTCTGGGCACCGACTGCTCCACCTTGGCTTTTTTCGGGGGTGAACGGGTCTTTTTGGCGGACGATTCCTCTTTGAGATTTAGCTTCGGATTACTCATTTCTGTGTGCCCTCCGAGATCTCGTTGAGTTTGGTCGTAAGGATGCGGTAGAGTTCAAGGTCTTTCGGGAAGTGGTCAACGAAGGGCAGGATCACGTTGCCGAAAAACAGCAGCCCTTCGCCTTCGCCGGAGTGGGTCACATAGGAAAGCTGATGGGGCGAAATATTAAGCTGTTTCGCAAGAATCTGCCGGTCGCCGTTGGCCTGATTCAGCATATACACAAAGTCCGAGTTCTCGAAAATGTTCGATACTTCGGGGCTTGCCAGCAAATCTTTGACGTTCTGCGTTAGGGCTGTCGGGATGCCGCCCCACTTACGGAAACGTTTCCAGATCTCCACGGAATAGGCGGCTGTCTGCTCGTCTTTCAGCAAAAGGTGGAACTCATCGGCGTAGTATCGGGTCGATTTGCCAACGGAGTGATTGGCGGTCACACGGCCCCAGACCTGATCCTGCACGATGAGCATACCGAGCTTTTTCAGCTGCTTTCCCAACTGCTTGATGTCATAGCAGACGATGCGGTTGTCGATATCCACGTTGGTGCGGTGGTTGAAGATATTCAGACTGCCCTTGACGTAGATTTCCAGAGCAGCTGCAACATGATGGGCTTCCGGCTCATCCTGCGTCAGCAGAGCATTGTAGAGATCTTCCAGCATCGGCACGGTTTCGGGACAGGGGTGCTCAAAGTAAGGAGCATAGATTTTGTGGACGCAGCGGTCAATGACCGTTTTCTCCACAGGCTTCAACCCCTCTTTGCCGCCGACTACAAGTTCGCAAAGGGAAAGAATAAAATCGGCTTTCAAAGCCAGAGGATTATCTTCCTCGGAGTAGTTGGCATTGATGTCCATCGGGTTAATATACTGGGTGCTGGAAGGGCTGATATGGATGACCTGCCCGTGCAGACGTTCCACCAGTGGAGCATACTCCGACTCAGGATCGCACACAAGAATATCGTCATCCGTAACGAGAAAAGCATTGCAAATTTCTCGCTTTGCGCTGAACGACTTGCCAGAGCCGGGAGTGCCCAGAATCAGACCGTTGGGGTTTTTCAGCTTTTTGCGGTCCACCATAATCAGGTTATTGGACAGGGCGTTCAAACCGTAGTACAGGCTTTCCTTACCGTTGTCGAACAGCTCCTGCGTAGTAAACGGCACAAAAATTGCCGTGCTGCTGGTGGTCAGTCCCCGCTGAATTTCAATCTGGCAGTCTGCCAGCGGCAGCGAGGACATAAGCCCCTGCTCCTGCTGAAAATCCAGGCGGCACAGTTCGCAGTTGTGCTTCTGCGCAATGCTGACCGCCTGAAAGACGTTGGTTTCCAGTTCCTGCTCGGTCTTACCGGTGTTCAGCACCAGAAAAGTGACAAGGAACATCCGCTCGTTCTGACTCTGCAATTCTTTCAGCAGGGCTTTTGCATCCCGCCCGTAAGTCGCCAAATCGGACGGCAACACGTCCATGTCGTATCCGGCGCGGACGGCTTTTTTCTGTTCCTCGATCTTTGATCTATCGAGTTCAGTAATCGTGTGCTTGATGGTTTTGATGGCCTTGTTCTGGTCAACGGACTGGATGTGCATGGTAACGATCTGGCTGGAGTCCATGTCCAGAAAGTCCTTCAAAAGCTGGTCGTTCAAATCAGAAGCCGTGATATTCAGAAAGCTGACCGCCCCGAAGATGCCGCCCATCTGAAAGGTCCGGCTGTTCTTAAACGCCAGCGCAGTGGGGGCAATGGCATCCTTTACGGACAGACCACTGGGCACAAGGTCTTTCCAGTTGAAGTGGAACTTGTTGGCACCGTCCATGTTCAGCATCCCGTGCATCAGCCGCAGACGTTCCGTACCGTCCAGCGGCTTTGCCAGAACGCCCAGCCGGTGGAAGTTATTCATCAGGTCGTTCTGGATGTGTTCCAGACGCGGTTTGACCTGCGCCATGCTTTCGCCCTCGATGCCGTAGGTCAGAAACTTCGTTTTGGTCAGGCCGTTGTTGCCCTTGGAAAGCTGCTGGCGGAGCATCTGCGAATATTCCGCGCGAACATCATCAAAGCCGTCCTTCTGGTAAGGGATGCGGATGGACTTTTCAAAGTCTGCGCTGTCCGTGGCAGTGTTCACAAAGGAAAGTTCAAAGTGGATGCTCGAATCAAAAAAGTTGAGGAACGAACACCATTCCTCAAAAATCGCAGTCTTGTCCTCCTGCTGGGCGAGCTGGTAGTTGATGTCCTGATACTGGATGGTACGGGTGTAGTAGCCGGGGCGAACACGGCAGGTGCCGTCCTCAAACATCCGCTGAAACGGGATACTCTCTTGTGCCGTGCGGGGCACCGTGGACTTGGGCGGCTTCTTGCCGTCCTTATTCTTTTTCAGAAACGGAATCATCGGGCACTCCTCCCTTCATAAGCAGAGAATAGTAGTTGTTGGTCTGGTACGGACGCACTTTCGGTCGAAAAAAACGAGCCCGCACATAGTACATCAAGATTTTTTCGGCGGGCTGTCCGTTCTTCTGGTACATGGCCAAAAAGAACATGGGGAGCATCACTGCCATCATGCCGAGGGTGGCGCCGGTATTGTCTGCGGTATCCCGCAGGACAAAGAACAGCGGCACTCCTACGACTGCCGCCGCACCAAAGCAGATAAGCTGCCGCGCGGTCAGATTGAACATCACTTTGGACTTCACCTTGGTCAGATCACGCGGCACAGAAATATATGCTGCCAAAAAATCACACCTCCAATCAGTGGGCACCCAGTATGCTCTTGGCCACAGAACTGGTCTTGAACAAACTGAAACAAAGAAGCACCGTGTACCCCACGATGCTCCAGATCGAGTTGATGGCATCCCCGGATATGGCGACATTCTGAAGCAGGACAGCGTAGATCGCCACGCAGATCAAAATCAGGAAGCCCTGAAATCCCAACGCAAACAGCGAGCGAAGATAATTCTGTCCCACATGGCTCTGCTCATGGTTGCCCCATGTTGCCATCGGGATGGGAGCCAGACTGACGGCCATATAGATTTCGATCATTCTGCCATAAACAATGACAAAAATAACGATGGACAGGATACGCATGGTAATGCCGATGAAGAATGACTGCAAGAACAGCCCGAACAGCGGGCCGACTTCCATCTGCATCATGCTGGATTGCAGCATCGACAAGCCGATATCGTTGACCCGTGTGTTGCCGGAAATAATGCCGCTGGAATTTGCCACCACCTGCTGCGTCACATCGAACACCGCCATGATGATGTCGAAGGTGTTGGAGATCATCCAGACCGAAATGGCAGTCTTGAAGATCCATTTCATCAGCAGGACAGGCTCAAAATTTGCCATGTTGTTATGTTCTGTGATCATCTGAATCAGTTCATAACAGGCAACGAAGGTCAAAATGATGCCAGCAATCGGCAGCACCACATTGCGGGACAGAGCCTCGATCATGGCGAAAACGCGCGGCTCAAAATTGGATGGCTTTGTGCCGACCTGCTGTGCGATGCTGCCCACCTGTGTATTGACATCATCAAACAGGCCGGACAGATTGGACATGATGGCCGCAGTCAGCAGCGACTTGATCCAATCTGAAATCGCTTTGAGAACAGTTTCCACTCAGAGCCACCACCTTAAAAGAAATGGTTGATGAGGGTCTTGAGCAGGTTGAGAACAAAGATGAGGTTCGTCAAAAAATTCATAGAAACATCTCCTTTTTGATAGAACGTATGGCTTGAAAATTCGCTCCACAAGTACAAAAACCGTTAGCCACGGTGAGTTGGAGCAATATGTATGGGCGGCAGATGCCGCCCGCAGTTTTTAGCCGAACAGACCGCTCAGCAGGGGGATCAGGGTAATGCCGATCAGGGCGACACCACCGCCAGCCATGAGCTGCTTCATACCCTGACTCTTTGCGGAGGGGTTATCACCGCCGTAACCTTCCATGAGGTTCACAGCACCCCACACGCCCAGACCGGCACCCAGTGCCACGACCAGAGTCTTCAGAACGTCCACTGCACTGTTGAAAAATTCCATAGCTATATCTCCTTTGCTTTGAAAAAATGACTCCGCACACACCTGAAATCTGTTTGTTCCTATCCCGCAAGCTGCGGTGAGAGTTGATTTACTGGTGTATTTCTTGGGTCAGTAGATGATTTCGTTGAATTGAACGGTAGAAGGGATTAGCCGAACAGACCGCTCAGCAGCGGGATCAGGGTGATGCCGATGAGGGCAACGCCGCCGCCAGCCATCAGCTGCTTCATGCCCTGACTTTTTGCGGAGGGATTATCGCCGCCGTAGCCTTCCATGAGGTTGACAGTACCCCACACGCCCAGACCGGCACCCAGAGCAACGACCAGAGTCTTCAGAACATCCACTGCACTGTTGAAAAATTCCATAATTGCATCTCCTTTGTTTTGAAAAAGTGACCCTGCACACACCTGAAATCCAGTGATGAACTGCCGCAAACTGCGGCAAGCGCTGATTTGCTGGCGCGCCTTTTGGGCCAGGGTAAAAAATAACCGCTCGTCTTTGTCAGGCGGGCGGGAGTGAATCAACATCCACGAGGACGAACTGGTCATCCGAGTGGATTTTTTCTTTATGGCTCAGATATTTTTCAATATCCAGAGCGTTTTTGGGGTTGGCATCCGATGTTAATTTGTAGTTCGGATGCTGGGTCAAATCGTACTTGTCGCTCAAAAATGGGCGGACACCGCGCAGCTGCAGGATGCACTTGCCACCATCCAGAACAGCAAGCTCATCCCGGCTCATCAGCTCGTGGCCGAGTTTCTGGTAGTTGGTGCCATAGCTTGGGCTATTGCCGCGGGTATCGGAATTGTTGTAGCTGTCGATGGTTTCCTTGCCGAGTGCTTCGGCAAGATCTTTAAGGGTAGTAGGCTCGCTGCCACCCAGAAATATCTGGCTGTCCATGTTGCCCACGATGGTATCCGCATTATCCTTGTAGATGGCTTTCAACTGGCTTCTGGTTTGCAGCACAAGGCAGGCCGAAATCTCGCGGCTGCGGATGGTTGCCACTAGTTTTTCCAGCTGCGGAATCTGGCCAATGTTGGCACACTCGTCGATCAGGCAGCGCACATGGACAGGCAGCTTTCCGCCGTACACATCATCTGCCTTGTCACAGAGCAAATTGAAAAGCTGGGAGTAGATCATGCTGATAAGGAAATTGAACGTGCTGTCTGTATCCGACATGATAAGGAATAAGGCTGTTTTTCGGTCGCCCAGCTTATCCAGCTCCAGCTCATCGTACATGGTCGCATCCCGGATTTCTTGGATGTCAAAGGGCGAAAGGCGGGCACCGCAGGAAATCAGGATGGATTTTGCGGTCTTGCCGGCAGCCAATTTATAGAGCTTGTACTGCCGCCCTGCAAAACTGTTTGGCTTCTTTTTTGCCAAATCTTCAAAGAGCAAATCAACCGGATTCTGATAATCCTCGTCCTCCTCGGACACCTGCATGGTGTTGAGCATTTCCAGCAGCGTAGCAAAATTCTGTTCCTCAGCCGGGGCTTCGTAGTGCAGATAGGCAATCAGCGAGGTCAGCAAAAGCCGTTCCGCCTTGTCCCAGAACGGATCGCCGCCCTGACCTTCACCTTTGGTGTTGGTCATAAGGGTCGTGACCAGCTTCAAAATATCTTTTTCCTCGTGGATATATGCGAACGGATTGTAGCGCATGGACTTGTGAAAATTTATGGTGTTCATCGTCCTGATTTTATATCCGTTCTTCAGCAAGGCAAGGCCGCATTCTTGAATGAGACCGCCTTTGGGGTCAGTTACCACGAATGAAACCGGATGGCTTTTTGACGTGCATTGAAGCAAATTCGGCTTAATAAAATACCTTGTTTTGCCGCTGCCGGAACCGCCCACCACCAGCACGTTTTTATTCCGGGCATTTTTCGGGTCAGGTGGACGGTTTGACATCATCAACCGTTCCGTTTTGGTCAGGATGATGTTATCCTCAAACTTCGGAGCCATGAACGGCGCAATATCTGCCGGAGTACCCCACCGGGCAGAGCCGTACTCCATACCGTGCCGGTACTTTTTAGCGTTTTTGCTTTTTAGATAGACCGCCAGCCGCAGTCCGGCACCGCAGCAGATGCCCACCAGAATATCCAGTGGGTGCAGACTGGGCAGAGGGTTTGCAAATGCAGCCGGGAGCGTATCTATGAGTGACACGATTTTGTCGCCCAACTCCTTACCCTCGGCCAGCCGCCATGACTCGCCCAGATTGGTCGCGGCCAGCCCAATCACCAAATAGGGCAGGTACAGGGCCAGCAGCTTGGTAAACTTTTTCTTGTTCATAAGCCACGTTCCTCCTCTTTGTGCCGTACTTTGTCGGGGAGGTTGGCAATGACCTGTGCCAGATCGTGCAGCTTGGTCAGCACAGAGGGACGCTCGGCCTTGTTCAATACTGCTGCCGAATACTCCTTGAACGCAGCGTTCAGAGCGTCTGCATCCTGTGCCTTGAAGAAAATCAGAAACCGAGGTGGTGTGCAGGACAGGTCTTTTTGGATTGCATAGTCGATGTGATACCGCTTAGCGTAGCGGTCAAAATCCTTGATGCCAGTCTTTTCGATTTCCAGATTGGTCACACCCCGGTTCTGCCGTATGAGCCGCTTCATGGACTGCTTGCCCTGCGATGCACTCTTGTCGTACTGGCGCAGAAAGAACTGCGCCCCTTTCAGCAGAGTGCGGGCAGACAGTTTTACAGTCGAAATGGCAAAATTGACTGTTTTGTGCTCGATTTCTTCCTGCATTTCCATCACCTCCAGTGCAGAAAGTCGTGTTTAGCGGTCAAATCCGGCATCCTTCGGCGGGGTGGTTTTGCTTTCTTCCGGGCAGACTGCTTCATCGGGCACACGAACAACCATCATCCGATGCCCCAGCCGGATAAAATCTTCCGGCTGATGGAAAAGCCGCTCGTACTTCTGCGCCATCTCCGGGGTCAGGGATGCAAAATCCTCCTCGCCCAGCCCCACCACCAGAAAGGTTCCGGCAACGGCATCGTACATCTGCCCGTCCTCGTCCCGCAGGGCACGGTTCAACGGCAGTCCCATGAGCTTGCCGTCATCGTTGTAGACGATGGCTACCGGGTCACTGAACGGATAGCTGGCACCGATGTTGCCGCCGACTGCCTGCTGCAAAGATTTCAGGTCAGGGTCGATCTCGACCTGCTTCGGATACTGCCCCGGTACAATCTCCAGCACCGTCAGGGTGTTCTCGTTCTGTTCCATTATCGTCCTCCTCGAATTTGATAGAGATCTCCTGCCCGGCATGGGCGGCGTTCAACAGAGCTGCCACAAAGAAGCCGAAAAAAGCGCCGGCTTCAAAAAATGCGAAACCGATAAAAAAGTTCAGCATGGCACACCTCAGTCGATACAGATGCAGGGCAGTTTCTGGCCGTCAGCCATCAGGGTAACGCTGTGGCGCATCAGGTACTTCTGAAAGAGGTAGACCTGATCGATCGTCAGCGAGATGAACTCGCCATCCATATTGGTGCGCACCAGAATGACCGGACCGGTCAGATAGCGCTTGCCCGCCAGTTTCAGCACCTGCGCCGGGTTGTAGCTGAGCAGCAGCGAGCTGTCGGGGATGTTCAGGTACGCATCATCCTCGTCAAAGCAGGGCAGAATGTCGGGAGCCTCGTCCAGCGTGATGACTGTCAGTTCCATATCCGGGGCGATGGCAGCAAAATAGATCTCGCCACTGCTCCTGCTCTCCGACAGTGCCGCACAGATGTGCATATCAATGGTGACTTTCTCGGAACGAATAATGGGATTAGAATCATTTTTCATAGGCATTTTCTCCTTTTTTCTAAAGAAAAAGACCCAACCGGGTCTTTCCTATTCATATCCTGTCAGCGTTCTTCACTGTGCTGACGCTTTTTCTGCCACTGCTCCAGCAGCTTGATGATGGTATCTTCCATCTGTTTGGGCGTATAGCTGCGGGGAAAGTATTTTCTCAGGGTGTCATTTTTTATGGTCACTGTATCAAGCTCGCTCTTTTTCTCCTCGCCCATAATGGCAACGACCGTCTCCGTTGTAAAAGTTCCATCCTGAGCCAGCTTCTTGATACGCTTTGCTTGTGAGACAGAAGGAAAGTTCTGGGTATCATCCATTGCCCGGATCACTTCCTGCTGTTGTTCAGGAGAAAGATAGGAAAGCTCCACAGCAGGATTGAAGGACACGGTTTTGTTATCCACCATGTCCAGCAGTTCTGGAATAAGGTTGGTCAGACGGATGAAACGTCGAACAGTCTCACGACTTTGATTATTCTCTGCGCCCAGCTTTTCATTGCTCCGCAACTTCGACACAACTTGTGTCGAAGTTAAATCTGACCTTGTACCTTGATTTTTTATTGCGTCCAGCTTCATTTTGTAGGCAAATGCGCGTTCACTGGGCAGAATATGCTCACGCTGCAAATTGCTATCTACCATGAGGATTATGGCAGCATCATCGTCCATCTGGCGCACAATGACCGGCAGGGTTTCCAGTCCGGCCAGCTCCGCAGCGTGTTGACGGCGGTGCCCGGAGATAATTTCATAGCCGCCCTTCGGTCTGGGGCGGGCAATCAACGGCGAAAGCACACCGTACTGCTTGACACTTTCCACGGTATCGCTCATAGAATCATCGTCCAGAACCTTGAAGGGATGGTTCTTGAATGGAAACAGCTCTCCAATCGGAATCTGCCGCACCTGCTCGCGCTGTTCTTCCTGCCGGGATTCTTCGGTGGAAAAAATATCATCGTAGCTGCTCAGACTGGCGTTTACGCTGCTTTTCGGCATCGGCCAGCACCTCCTTCGTCAGAGATTTATAGGCTTCTGCCACTTTGCCTTTCGGGTCATGGACAAAGATGCTCTTACCCGCCGCGCTGATTTCCGCTGCACGGACGGAGTGGGGAATCGTCTGACCGAACACTTTGATGTGCTTTCCGTATGCCTGCCGGATCAGCGTGTCGATTTGTCGGCCATAGTTGGTGCGGTTATCTGTCATCGTCAGCAGGATACCTTCGATTTTCAGCTTTGGGTTGATCTGCCGATGCACCTTGTTGATGGTCTGCAAAAGCTGTTCCAGACCTTTCGCGGAAAGGTACTGTGCCTGTACGGGTATCAGAGCAGTGTCTGTCGCCGCCAGCGCGTTGATGGTCAGCATCCCAAGGGAAGGAGTACAGTCCAGCAGAATATAGTCATATTCCTGCCTTGCGCTGTCCAAGACCTGTTTCAACATCTTTTCGCGGCTCATGGTATTGACAAGGGCAACTTCCATCCCTGCCAACTCTATGTTGGCTGGGATGAGGTCTACTCCCTCTGCATGGTGCAGCACACCTTCACCGGGTGGAATGCACTGATCGTTCATAGCTTTTGCCATCAGGGTGGAAAGGGTAGTGGGCAGTTCATCGGGCTGCTGCCAGCCCATGCTGATGGTCAGGCTGCCTTGTGGGTCGGCATCCACCAACAGGACTTTTTTGCCCTCCATCGCCAGCCCGATGCCCAGATTTTCACAGGTGGTGGTCTTGCCGGTGCCGCCTTTCTGGTTGACGATGGCAATCGTGGTTGCTTTCTTTGAAATTTTCATCACCTCCGATTCGCTAAGTCGTGGTTGGTTTGGTTCTGGTAGGAAAGCTGCATGGTGGTGGGCGCGTTGTACAGAGAAGCGAGCAGATATTGTTTCATGTTACGGATCGGGCTGCTGTTCTCTGCAAAGCACTTCAGCACAAAGCGGATGTGGTCGGCGTTCAACTTCATAAACCGACTGCATACCACCTCGGCGGGCTTATCGTCCCCAGCAATGTGCAGCAGCTTACGGTTGGTAGCGCAGGTGTCCACCAGCAAGTCTACGATCTGGTAGATAATGTCCTTGTCATCCGGGCAGAGCCGGAGCAAAAGGTCTATCTCCAAAGACTGAGAAAAATATTCTTCCAGTTGGGTGCGTTTGCTCGTCCCATCCGCTTCTTCAGAATTGAATGGATCAGTCTCACTCATTTCAGTATCATTCTCTTTAGTCTTATTACATCGTGATTTTGAAGGGTCTTGACTTGCGTTTTTGAAGCCTCCAGAATCGTGAAAATCACGATTCTGGAATATTGATTTTGACGATTCTGCCGAAAAGTTCTTCACATACACCAAACTTGGCTTTCCCAGACCTCTGCGTTTTCGTTCAATCAGACCAAACTTTTCGAGTTCCCGGAGCAGCTTGGTCGCTTTGTTGTCTGCGCAACACAACGCCCTCTTGACATCCTCTATCGTGAAGATGATGAACACCCGGTTCTGCTCGTCCAGCCAGCCGTTTTTCACAGACAGGCTCATGCGGTCCAGCAGGATGCCGTACAGGGTTTTTGCATCGGTGGACAGACTCTGGAACCGTGGCTCCTGAAAAAGAGCCTTGGGAATGCGGTAGAATGAAAACAGTTCTCCGGCTTGTCCGTAAAAGTAGTCAAGGGTCATGTGGCTTTTTCAACGTTTTGCTCCAGCTTGTGTTCAAAAAATCAACCGCCTTTCGTTTGAAAATAAAAAGCGCACTCTTTTCTTATTGAAAAGTGGTGCGCTATGTAATATAATGGCTATATAATTTAGCTATCCAAAAGATAGTCGATGAGATATTCTTTCGGAATCATGAAAGATCGTCCGACTTTCAGGCAGCGAATTCTATGTTGATGGATTCTTCTGATGATGGCAGTCTGGCTTTTGAAACCGAGTAAAGTTGTTGCTTCTTCGACAGACAGCACATCAGGATAGTTCACAAATAATTTTTTATAATACTCTTTTGCTTGATTTTGATTCATTATCCTTGACTTTCCTTTCGTTTTGTGCCTAAGCAGAGGAGCGTTTTGCCCTGCATCCCTCCTGAACATCCCTCCAATTTCCATTTGGGCGGTCCAAACCGAAAAAACAGAGTAGAGGAAAAACGCATCGAAAAATCGTGGATATTTCAAATTATTGTTCGTTGAGGCGTGAATTTTGCCTTTGCACAGTGGGAACCAGATATCACTAGATATCACTGGATGACACCAGATGGAAGATGAGGATAAAAACTCAAAATCCCTTGTGCTAATAACACGTGTGGGTTCGACCCCCACCACCGGCATTGAAAAGCAGCTTAGAATCGTAAGATTTTAGGCTGTTTTTCTTTTTTGTCTCCCACATTCGGCTCATTTTTACACTTTTGTCTCCTCTGGGAAGATCCTGACGATGGCATTGGCAGAAGATACCTTACTGGAGAAATCCAGATGTGTATAAATGTTGCTTGTTGTGCTGATGTCACTGTGACCGAGCCACTCCTGAATCTCCTTCAGGCTCACGCCATTGGCATAGAGCAGACTGGCACAACTATGGCGCAGATCGTGAAAGCGGATACGCTTCATCTGGTGTGCGACCAGAAAATCCGGGAAATGCTGACTCAGAAAGTCGGGCCGAATCCGCTTTCCCATCGGGTCTACATAGATATAGTCAAGATAATCGGTGCAATAGCTTTTGC
>OJNS01000874.1_pt1 | contig 17233 bp, 18 predicted proteins | sample 1597911 | NCBI WGS metagenome assembly OJNS01 (sample SAMN01915214, study PRJEB22387) | human gut metagenome | isolation source: stool | host: Homo sapiens | place: USA
GTGGGCGTCAGTGACGATACCGCAAAGCGTTGGATGAAGGAACTTGAAAAATCGGGGATCGTGTTCTTCCTGCACCCCTACTCCAACAATCTTCTGAAGCGGACGATCAAAACGCCGAAGATGTATTTCTTCGATACAGGGCTGGTCTCCTATCTGACCCGGTACTCAAGCCCCGAAATTTTGATGAATGGCGCAATCAACGGAGCCATCTTAGAAAACTATGTTGTGTCGGAAATTATAAAAACCTACAGCAACAGTGCTAAGGATTGTCTGCTGCATTATTACCGGGACAAGAACAGCAACGAGATCGACTTGATTATGGAGAGCAACGGTCAGCTGCACCCCATCGAGATCAAAAAAAGCATTAACCCGCCCACACAAATTACGGGTGCTTTCAAGCTACTCGACAAGGCCTCTGTGCCGAGGGGCACAGGCGCGATCATCTGTCTTCGGGAGACATTGAGTGCAATCGACAGCAGCACATACATTGTCCCCGTGTGGATGATCTGATTTCGTTCCAAAAACAAATATTCTATACACAGCCGCTTGGTTTCAGTGCGAAATCAAGCGGCTGTTTCTATAGAGCGTGTTATCCCAAAAACATAAATGAAGGAGGAAGCAAAATGACAAACGAAGAATTGAACACCGCTTTATATAAGAAGGTGTTCGCAGAACAGGAGAAGTATCGGGAGTGGCTTCTTTCCCAGCCGCCCGACGAAATCCTGAACCACTGCTACGAGTACACGGTGCGGGAGGACATCGTGCTGGCGCTGGAGGAATACGACTTGTCCGATAAGCAGTGCAAGGCACTCCTGAAGTCGCCCAGTCCCCTTGCGGATGTGTTCAAGGACTTTGAAAAGCGGGAGACCGACCACATGGACAACATCCGGGACACCATCGAGTGCCGAGCCGATGCGGTCATCCGGGCCGATTTCCTGAGAGACCGGCGTGAAGCGAGGTGATGCCCTATGAGCTATATTGCCGCGGAGGATGTTGCCAAGGCCAAGGAAATGGACCTTTTGACTTACCTCCGCAATTATGAACCGCAGGAGCTTGTCCATGTATCCGGAAACACCTACTGCACCAAAGAGCACGACTCCCTGCGAATCAGCAACGGCAAGTGGTGCTGGTTCTCACAGGGCATTGGCGGCAGATCGGCGCTGGACTATCTCATCAAGGTGAAGGGCATCCCTTTCACGCAGGCAGCAGAGATCATTCTCGGACGGGAGGCGGAAAAGCCTCCCGTTTTCTATCGCCAGAAGGAACGAAAACACACGGAACTGCTGATGCCGGAGCTGTCCGAAACAACGGACTGCGTGGAGAAATACCTGCAAGGCCGAGGGATTCACCCGGTTATTATCCGTTATTGTCTGGATAACAGGCTGCTCTTTGAGTCGGCAGATTTCCACAGTGCGGTGTTCGTGGGGTATGACAAGGATGGCAAGGCGAGATATGGCGCTCTGCGCAGCACCGTCAGCAGCTACAAAGGCGAGCTGACCGGCAGCGACAAGCACTTCTCTTTTTTCTTGGAGGGAAAGCCGAATGCGGAGCACATTCATGTGTTTGAATCCGCCATTGACCTGCTAAGCTTTGCAACCTTGACGCTGCTTGCCGGGCGCGACTGGAAAAGTGAAACCTATTTGTCTTTAGCCGGTGTGTTTCAGACTAAACGAGAGAATGTTGTGCCGGTGGCCTTGAGCAGATTTCTTGACGAGCACCCATCCGTCCGCAAAATCCATCTTCACTTAGATAACGACGCCATCGGGCGCGGCGCTGTGAAGGGAATTATTTCCGGGCTGCAAGGCAGGTATCAGGTCTATGACGAGCCGCCCGCCCATGGAAAAGATGTAAATGACGAGCTGAAAATCCGTGTAGGACTTATGAGAGAAAGAAAGGAGCGGGAACGCACATGAAGATTGCAATTTATCAGATCAACCCGGACCGGGACGGGAACAATGTGGCCTTCTTGAACTATGAAAATATGGAGCGCTTTCAGGGCTCTGCCGCGCTTCGCAGCGAGATCTACGACAAGGTGTTCGAGGGCGAGGTGGAATGCGGCACCCTGGAAGAAGTGTACCAGATGTTCAACCTTGACCATCCGGACGGATACCGGGGTAGGTCCCTTTCCGTTTCGGATGTGGTTGAGGTCGTAGGTGAGGAAAAATCCACCTTCCATTTTTGCGACAGTATTGGCTTTCGGGAAGTGGATTTTGACCCGGATATGACCGAGCCCCTGAAAGAGAAGAAAATCAAAGTGGTGCTCTGTGAACCGGGCAAGGTTGCCAGAGTTGCAGAGATCGGGACGGAGCTTTCCGATTTGCAGAGGGTGGTCGGCGGGCTGATTGAGCCCTATTATCCCTTTGAAGAGCAGGTCTGCATCGTCTGCAACGATGAGGGCAAGTACAACGGCATGCGGCCCTGTCGAGCCATCTACGGAGAAGACAGGGAGATGATGGACATTATCTTCGGCCCCTTTTTCATCTGCGATTGCAGCACGCCGTACTTCGGCTCCCTCAACAAGGAGCAGCTGGAACGCTACACGAAGCAGTTCCAGAATCCGGAGCGCTTCTTTCGGGTCGGCGGGGAAATCAAGGCCGTCCCCTATAAGCCCGAAAAGGACCACGAGCGCTGATGGAGGTAATACTATGAAGATGATCGACGATGTAATCATAATCGGAATCGACAGCGGCTACGGCAATATCAAAACCGCAAACTGCTGCTTCCCGGCAAGCGTTTCCGCCTATGACCGGGAGCCGGTGTTCAAGGAGAATCTGCTTGTCTTTGAAAGCAAGTTCTACCTGATCGGTGAAGGGCACAAGGAGTTCCTTGCGGATAAGACGAAAGATTTGGACTACTATGTGCTGGCGCTTGCGGCCATCGCGCGGGAACTGAATATCCGAAAAATGACCTGCGGCAAAATCAGAATTGCGGCAGGTCTTCCTCTTACTTGGGTCAGTGGTCAGCGGGACGAGTTCAGGGACTATCTGATGCAGAACAAAGCCGTGGACTTCTCGTTCCGAAATGTCTCCTACCATGTGGAGATCGTAGGCGTGGATGTGTTTCCCCAGGGCTTTGCGGCGGTGGCAGATCGGCTTTCTGACTTTCGGGGCGTAAACATGATCTGCGATATTGGAAACGGCACCATGAATATCATGTTCATCAATGACAAGAAGCCGGTTTCCGGGAATATGTTTACGGAGAAATACGGTACGCACCAGTGCCTGCTGGCCGTGCGGGAGAATGTCATGCGTGCGCATCATACCACTGTGGATGAGGCGATTATCAACCGGGTGTTCCGGTTCGGTACGGCAGACATCAAGGAGGATTACCTGAAAACCATTACCGACACGGCCACCGATTATGTGGAGGGCATTTTTCAGAGACTCCGTGAGCACGAGTACAACCCGGAGCTGATGAGGCTGTATGTTCTCGGCGGCGGCAGCTGCCTGATCCGCAACTTTGGTGTGTACGATGCGTCCCGTGTGACCATCAACGATGACATCTGCGCTACGGCGAAGGGGTATGAATATCTCGCACAGCTGAGCTTTAGGAGAGGAACACCACAATGAGCTATAAGCGAATCAGCATCCGGTTTAATTTGGACATCGAGGATGAAAGAAACGCATGGGAACTGCTGCATAGCAGCAGCTGTGGGCCAATCAACAAAGAAGTGATTGATTCAATCAATACCGCACACAAGCTTTCGACCCTTGAGGCTCTTTTGAGAAAGGTTATTTCAGAAGAACTTCGTAATATTTCACTCCACATTCCTTTTGGGCCGGATACGGATTCTGCATCTGATGAGAACGAAAGTAGCATCATGGATTTCCTCGAAAGCTTCTAATGGCATCAATTTGGAGCCAATTTCAGCTATCTTTATACACCGTGGCATCAATTTGGAGCCACATGAACAGGGATACTTTCTTCGGTCTGTCAGATGACCCGTAGGAACAAGAGTGAGATTTAGGACTGTCGTTTCAACAGAAAAAGCCTATTTGAACTACACAGAACAAGAATGAAATATGGGGTTCTCGTGGCATTGTCTTAACAAGCAACGAATCTGTCCGTACAGATTCCGCTTGTCTGGGGCAATGCCCCTGAAACCCCAACAGAAAGGATGAGTGTTTTTGAGAAAAAGAAATTGCAGAGTGGAGGTTTGCTTCACCAAGGACGAGCTGACCGTGCTTTCCAAGAAAGCAAAGAAAGCAGGGCTGTCCATCGGCGGCTTTGTTCGCCACAGTGTAGCTGACAAGGAAATCAAGGAAGCGCCGCCTGCGGATATTCCCTTGCTGCTTCGGGCCATGCGGCAGGCGGGGTACAATCTGGATCAGACCTTGAAGAGATTCAACACCACTAATGTGCCGGATATGCCGCAGTTTCGGAAGGGATTGGAGGAAATCAGAGCCGCCACGAAAATGGTATCTGATGCGTACACCTCCGAATATCAGTAATGGCGGTTACATCGATCTGGCCCATAAAAGGACGGGTGGACAAGGTCATCAATTACGCCCGCAATCCGGAGAAAACGCATGACAAGGAAAAGCTCTCGGAGCTTCATGAAATCGAAGGCGTGGTGGAATATGCCGCCGACGAAATGAAAACCGAGAAAAGAGCCTATGTCACCTGCCTCAATCTCCACAGCGAGGAAACGGCGGCACAGGAGTTCATGGAGACAAAACGGCTGATGCATAATGAGGGCGGCAGGTCCTGCTATCACGGTTATCAGTCCTTTAAGGCAGATGAAGTGGATGCAGATACGGCACACAGCATTGGAGTCGCCCTTGCCAGAGAGCTGTGGGGCGACCGCTTCCAAGTGGTGATTGCTACCCACTGCAACACCGGGCATTATCACAATCACTTTGTCATAAACTCCGTTTCAGATGTGGACGGTAAGAAGTTCTATAACTCACCGGCAGATTACAGACGGATGCGGGAGGTCTCCGACCGGCTGTGCCGGGAAGCCAAGATTTCCGTGATAGAGTGCCCTGCCGACCGCAGAGCCAATTACGGAGAATGGCTGGCGGAGAAGAACGGCAAGCCGACCATGCGCAGCAGAATACGAGAGGATATTGACAGGGCGATCCTCGCCTCGACTACGGAGCGTGAGTTCCAGCGTGTCATGAAGGAAATGGGCTATGAGGTGATTACGAAAACGCCCTATTATCAATACAAGGAGAAAGCAAAGAAGGCCACCGGCCTTTACGCCCTGTACCTATATTACTGTTATGAGCTTCACATCATCGTGCATCAGCCGGCATCTGTAAAAAAGGTGTCGGCTTTTTTGCGTGAGGATGTGACGAAGCTTGACAGATACATTGCTCAGGCGGATTTCCTTGCCAAAACAGGAATCGAAACTGTGGAGGCTCTTGTCGGCCATAAGGCTGAAAAGGAAAAGCAGGTGGAAGCTCTGACACAGCAGCGCACGGGACTGAAAAATGAACTGAAGCGGCACATAAGAAAAGAAGATTTCCAAAGTGCTGAAGCAACCAGAGCCCGGATCGCGGAGCTGACCACAGAGCTGAAAACCTGCCGGAAGGAAATCACGCTGTGCTCCGACATTGCTGATCGGTCGGAACAGGTTCGTAAGAATCTTGAGCAAATCGAGCAGCAGAAAATCGAACGAAAGGAGAAAGCGGAAAATGAGTTACTCGTCAGGAGAAGCAGCCGAGCAGGTCGTGAGGATGACGCTCAACGGCGTTGAGGTGGCTGCAAAAATCAGCGGGAAGGCCGCTGAGCGTTTGGCGGTGCTGCTTTATGCGGTGCTGAAGGATCAGAAAAAGACACGCGGAAAAACAAGGCTCAACAGTATGCTCCGCAGCGGAAAGGAACTCAAGGTCTTTGCCATTGGCGACAGAGACCTGGAAAAGTTCTGCCGTGAAGCGAAGAAATACGGCATTCTGTATTGCGTTTTGAAGGACAAAACGGCGAACGACGGCCACACCGATGTGTTTGTCCGCGCAGAGGACGCCAGCAAGATCAACCGCATTTTTGACCGCTTCGGCATTGCCACCGCAGACATCGGCTCGGCGCGTACCGAAATCGTCAAGGCCAAGGAGGAACAGAAGAATGCGGACATTCCTGTTCCCGACCGAAGCACCACGGAAAAGGACAAGGAGGAAGCCTTCCTGGATGCGCTTCTTGCCCCTGCGCCCAATAAGGAGGAGGCGCAAACGCAAAACCCCACGCAAGGCCCGGCTGCGAAATCCCGTCCGTCCGAGCCTACATCAAATCAGCGCGAGAAAGCCGTCAGGGGTATCTCTGATCCAATGGAACACTCCCGCCCATCTGTCCGGCAGGAAATGAAGGAGATCCGGGAGGAGCAGAGACAGAGGACGAGCTCCGCGCAGAAAACCAAGGACGAACCCAACAGAACCTCTGAGCACAGGCCTGTGCCAAAAATGAAAAAAGACAAGGAGAGATGACCATGGCAAACTATGATGATATTTTCAATGCCTCCGCGCAGAAGGATATAGAGGATAAGAGCTTCGTTTCCTTCGACAAGGATGCGTGGGCTGCGCAGAAAAAGCAGGAGCGTGAGAGCGCTTTTGCCATGATTGATGAGACTGCACAGCGCATGGCAAATGACGGCAGCCTCTTCCAATCCTATCTGGATGTGCAGGCGCGTTTTGACCGCTACTCTGTGGGCAATGCGGTTCTGATTACCGCCCAGAAAGCCGATGCCACCCAGCTTTCGGATTTTAAGGGCTGGAAGAATAACGGCGTATTCATCAAAAAGGGCGAAAGCGGAATCGTATTGCTGGAACCCGGCGAGGAATACACCAAGGAGGACGGCACCGTGGGTGTCAGCTACAACTCCAAAAAGGTGTTTGACATTTCCCAGACGACCGCAAAGGCCAAGGACCGCCCCGCAATGAAGCGGGACGAGCGGCTGCTTCTGAAAGCCATCATCCACAATGCACCTTGCCCCATCGAGATCAGCCAAAAGCTGCCGGAGAACATCAACGCGGTATATCGTGCCGACGACAAGAAAATCTATGTTAGGCCTGGACTGGAGGCCGGAGACATTTTCCGCGGCATTTCCCAGGAGCTTGCCCATGCACATCTGGACGACGGCGCATATAAGCGCAGCGACCATGCCTTTACCGCCTACTGCGTGACGTATGTGCTCTGCAGCCGGTACAATGTGCCGAAGGATATGTTCCGCTTTGACAGACTTCCCGAAGGCTTCTCTACCATGGATGCCCGCAGTGTGAGAAACGAGCTGTCCAAGATCAGAGATGTGGCCAATGAGATCTCGTCCGACATGGCGAAGGTGCTGGACAAGAGCATGAAGCCCAAGGAACGCAGGGATGAAGCGAGATAAGGAGGTACCCCAATATGGCTGAGGAAAAGAAAGTCGTCACGCTGGACGATTTTGAGCAGCGTCTGATGGTCAGCGGACTGATGGATTTTCGGAACGATCTTCTCCGGGACGAAAAGCCCACAGAAGACATTAACGATTTGATCCTGAAGGTCATTGATGCCCCAACAAAGAAAGAGAAACGGAGAACCGACCGTGAGGCAAGATAAGCTCTCCAAGCAGAATGTGATCCTTTATCTTTGCGGCATAATTCCGGTTGTGTGGCTCGGCCTGTTGATTGCTCCCTGCTTAAAGGATGGGCTGCCCGGACTGGTTCAGCAGTTCGGATCGGTGATGCAAAACCCATTCCAGATACAGCTTTGTGAGGACAGTGTAAAAACTGTCCTCACTTTGCTTTTGGTGTACGGGATCGCTATCGGCGTCTATCTCTCCACGGAGCACAATTACAGACGGCGAGAAGAGCACGGATCAGCTAAATGGGGCGCGGCTGGTTCGGTCAACAAGAAATATGCCAACAAGGATAAAACGGAAAACAAGCTGCTGACGCAAAATGTCGCCATCGGCCTGGACGGAAGAAAGCACCGCAGAAATCTGAATGTACTTGTATGCGGCGGTTCCGGTGCAGGTAAAACACGCTTCTACGCCAAGCCCAACATTATGAATGCGAATACTTCTTTCGTCGTGCTTGACCCAAAGGGTGAACTGCTCCGGGATACCGGCCATCTGCTGGAGGAGAAGGGCTATGAAATAAAAGTGCTTGACCTCATTGATATGGAGAAAAGCCATTGCTACAACCCGTTCGTGTATATCAGCAGCGATGATGATATTCAGCGGCTTACCACAAACCTCTTTAAGAACACAACGCCCAAAGGTTCGCAGACACAGGACCCGTTCTGGGATCAGACGGCGGCGATGCTGCTCAAGGCCCTTGTCTGCTATCTCCATTATGAGGCTCCGCCCGATGAGCAGAACTTCTCCATGGTCATGGAGATGATCCGAGCCGGCGATGTAAAGGAAGACAACGAGGAATACCAGTCCGTTCTCGATGAGCTTTTTGAGAGATTGGAGGAAAGAAACCCGGAGCATATCGCCCTCAAGTATTACCGGGCATATCACTCCGGCAGCGCCAAGACGCTGAAATCCATCCAGATTTCCCTTGTCTCCCGTTTGGAAAAGTTCAATCTGGATTCGCTGGCCGGCATTACCCAATGCGATGAAATGGATTTGGGGCAAATCGGCGAAAAGAAAACGGCGGTATTTGCCGTGATTCCCGATAATGACAGCTCCTTCAATTTCATCGTGGGTATGCTTTATACCCAGTTATTTCAGCAGCTTTACTATCAGGCCGACTCCGTTCACGGCGGCAGACTGCCCGTGCATGTGCATTTCGTCATGGACGAGTTTGCCAATGTCGCTCTGCCGGATGAGTTTGATAAGCTTCTATCCACCATGCGAAGCCGCGAGATTTCCGTTTCCATCATCATTCAGAACCTTGCACAGCTGAAGGCTCTGTTTGAGAAACAGTGGGAAAGCATTGTGGGTAACTGCGATGAATTTCTGTACCTGGGCGGTAACGAACAGAGTACCCATGAGTATGTTTCCAAACTGCTGGGCAAGGAGACCATCGATACGAATACCTACGGACGGTCTCGCGGCAGAAACGGAAGCTATTCCACCAACTATCAGCTTGCCGGGCGAGAGCTGATGACACCTGACGAAGTGCGTATGCTGGACAACCGGTACGCACTTCTTTTTATACGCGGAGAGCGCCCCATCCGGGATCTCAAGTACGATATCCTTCATCATCCCAATGTGGCGCTTACGACGGACGGTTCCGCACCGGTCTATACCCACGGTGAGGATACCAGAAGTATTGCTTCCATGGCGTTCAGTTTCGACAAGAAGGCTTTCAAAAACGCTGAAAAAATGGAGGCAGAAAAACACGAATTCTTGCTCTACTCGGAAGAGGAGCTGGAAGAACTACTTGACGAAAAGGAGAAAAAAGACAATGAAGAAGCTTAATGCAAAGAAGAACACCAACAAGCCGGAGATTCCCGGCAAGGTCAAGAAGGGCTACCGTATTTATGTGATGGCCGTCCTTGCCCTTACGCTTACCATGAGCATGGGCGTGACCGCCTTTGCCGCAGGCGACCCCATTACCGTCGTCAACAACCTCAGCGACTTTATCTTTGGCCTCATCCGTGCGGTCGGCCTGATTCTGCTTGGCTGGGGCATTGTACAGGTTGGCCTCAGCTTTCAGTCCCACGATCCGAGCCAGCGTTCCAACGGATTTCTGACCCTGGCCGGCGGCGTTATCATCACCTTTGCAAAGGAAATCCTCAACCTCATTGTTGGCTGATCCGGTTTCCGCAAAAGGGGCGGTCGTAAAGACCGCCCCGAAGGGAGGTGTAACGAATGTCGGATAACTGGGTTGTGCAGAACCTCGAAAATGCGTTGGAAGTATGGAACGATAAGCTGTCGGAAATCTGGCAGCTGATCACGCAGTCACCGCAGACATTCAAAGGTGGCTCGATTTGGTCGATTATTTGCAGCATCCACGGAGCGCTGCAGGCCATCGGCTATGCTCTGCTGGTTCTGTTCTTTGTGGTGGGAGTCGTAAAGACCTGCGGCTCCTTTGCCGAGCTGAAAAAGCCGGAGCACGCAGTGAAGCTGTTCGTTCGTTTTGCGATTGCTAAGGGCTTGATTACCTACGGCATGGAGCTGATGATGGCGATTTTGGAGATTATTCAGGGCGTGGTCAGTACGATCATGAATTCTGCCGGCTTTGGAAGCCCACAGGCAACGGTGCTGCCGCAGGAGATTGTCTCAGCGGTGGAGGACTGCGGATTCTTTGAGTCTATACCCTTGTGGGCGGTAACGCTTATCGGTGGCCTGTTCATTTGGGTGCTGTCCTTCGTGATGATTCTGAGTGTATATGGTCGCTTTTTCAAAATGTATATGTACACCGCACTTGCGCCGGTTCCTCTTTCGGCCTTTGCCGGAGAACCTACGCAGAACATCGGCAAGAGCTTCTTAAAAAGCTATGCGTCGGTATGCTTGGAGGGAGCGATCATTGTTCTGGCCTGCATCATCTTCTCCGTGTTTGCGTCCAGCCCGCCTGTTGTTGATCCGAATGCAGCTCCGGCTTCTATGGTGTGGAGCTACATCGGCGAGCTGATTTTCAACATGCTCATTCTGGTCGGCGCTGTAAAGATGGCAGACCGGCTTGTGAAGGAGATGATGGGTGTTTAATTCGAAATTTAGAAGCAAAAATCAAAAATTTTGATTTTACAGGTTGTATTTCTTAAAAAACGGTGGTATACTATAGATGAAATATACGGAGGTGATCTTGATGCTAATCGAATTTCGCTTCAAAAACTATCGTTCTTTTCGGGATGAGGCGGTGCTTTCCATGGAAGCGACCGGACTGAGTTCCTTCAAAAGTTGCTTGATTCCGCTGTCGTCTACAGTAAAGCTGCTTCCTGCCATTGCAATTTACGGCAAAAACGGCGGTGGTAAGAGTAATGTGATTCGTGCCTTTTGGCTGGCCGTTCAGTTTATCCGAAATGCGCAGAGAACGCAGCACGAGCGTGCTGCGATTCCTGTCAATCCATTTGCACTGAATGACTATTCCAAGGATGAACCTACGGAGTTTGCATTTGAGTACACTTCGGGCGGCGTGAAATATTGGTATGGCTTCGCCGCTACGCGCGAGAAGATTTACGCAGAGTATCTCTACCATGCGCCGAAGGGGCAGAAAGCTTTGGTGTTTAAGCGTACAGAGCAGCACTTCGATTTCACAGAGGATAAATCAAAGCGAGCGCTGATCGGCGAAATGGTCGCTGAAAACCAGCTGTTCTTCTCAGTGGCATGCACCATGAACGATGCGGCTTGTGTTGCTGCTATGCGGTGGTTCCGGGATCAGGTGTTCTTTTCACGGGACTATTCTGATATTCCGCGGCAGTTGATCGAGTATTCGGAAGATAAGAATATGCTGAGGGCGATTTCAGATTATGCAAAGGCAGCAGACTTGGGCATCTTGGATATGCAGTTTGAGTTCAACAGCAATGAGATTCAAGATGACGAAAGCCTGCCGGATAACATCCCGGATGGGATCAAGGCTGCACTGGTGCAGTTTATGCATACTCTCGCCGAAACCTCCAACAATGGAGAGGTACACTTGAAAATGGGCGAGGTTTCCGCAAAGGCCAGCCACCAGGGTGAAAACCGTGATGGCCGGAAGGCGACCTATTCGTTGGAGCTTTCCGATGAGTCGGACGGCACCAGAAAACTGATGGCACTGGCCCCTGCAATTGAGTCTGCGCTGCGCACCGGCGGCATTTTACTGGTGGATGAACTGGAGCGTGAGCTTCACCCCATGCTGGTGAACTATATCATCGCCAAGTTCCAAAGCAAGACCACAAATCCGAATGGCGCACAGATCGTTTTTACAACACACAATACGGAGCTGATGAGTCTGGAGCTGCTGCGAAAGGATCAGCTGTATTTTGTCGATAAGCGTGACAAAGATGGTGCTTCTGAGTTGTATACGATCAGCGAGTTTTCCACCCGCACGACAGAGAATATCCGCAAAGGGTACCTTGTTGGCAAATACGGTGCAACACCGGATATTGAAATCGAGGAGGTGGAGTAAATGCCACGTCCTACCAAAAGAAGCAAGTCAGTTATTCTGGTGTTCTGCGAAGGGGAAAGTGAACAGGTCTACACAGATTTTCTGAAAAAAGAATTCGGAGATGTTGCGGCAATCAGACGGCCAGCGTCTACCGGCCTTTTTGATGAGGCCGATAACAAATTCAAAAAGGACAAGAAGTATCGGGAAGATGCCGAAGTCACAGATGAGATTTGGTTCTTTTTTGATGTGGAAACAAAGGATATTGGCTCATGGGATGCCCGCATGAAGATCATCAAGCGGCTTCGCTCACTGCGAAAAAGGCCTGGGATCAAGGTCCGCCTTCTGATGACGACAGGCTGCATTGAGTATTGGCTGATGCTACATTACGACATGTATGCGCCATCAATTCAAACCGTTGCCGAAAAGCAACGGGTGATGGATCGCTTGCTGGCCAAAGAACCGAATTACCGGAAGGGTGATGCTGCGGTAACAGCGAAGATTGCGCAGAATTATCCTACGGCAGTTATCAATGCGCGGCAGACGGTTTCTAATTTGCGTCAGCATGGGTTGCCCGGCTTGGAGGACACAGACGAGCGAAACCGCTGGCTTTGTCAGAAATGCCTGACTTTTTCCACTGTCTATGAAGCAATCGACTTTTTAACCAGCCTGCAATAATCATTTATCAAAGTGCCATAGGAGAAATCCGATGGCACTTTTTCTGTCTAAACCTAAACCGCCCGATAAAACCATGTAGGGAACTGTTGACTCCGTACTTCTACAGTAAAGTTCCCTACACAAGACTTTGACGCCTTCCAAAAGGAGGGCGTTTTTCTTATCTGAAACAGAAGGAGGTATCCTCTTGGAGGTCAAAATCAATAGAGAGATTCGGAACTATACCGAGTCTATGTTTTTCGGACTGTCCCTCAGACAGTTCGTTTTTTCTTTACTGGCTGTTGGCGTTGCGGTGCTTTTGTACTTTGTTTTGAAGCCCTATGTGGGATCCGAGACAGTTTCGTGGATGTGCATCCTTGGTGCTGCACCCTTTGCGGCAATGGGCTTTGTGAACTACAACGGCATGACCGCAGAACAATTTGTGTGGACTTGGCTCCGGAGCGAAATGCTGGAGCCCAAGCAAATCAAGTTCGAGCCGGTGAATATCTACTACGAGGCGTTGAAAGGCGCTATCGATGAACGCGAAAAGGAGGTTTCCAAGCACAATGATTAAGAGCATCAAAGCGATCCTTGCACAGGACAAGGAAAAGTTTAAGGTTCCGAGAAAAGTGCAGGACCTTATTCCCATCAAGAACATCTGGCCGGATGGCATTTTCAAGGTTGGGAATAAGTTCTCTAAGTCCTTCCGATTCTCGGATATCAACTATCTGGTGGCGAGCCGCGAGGACAAAGAGAGCATGTTTCTGACATACTCGGAGCTTCTGAACAGCTTGGACAGCGGAGCTACCACGAAGATCACCATCAACAATCACAGACTGAACAGATCGGATTTTGAGGAATCCATCCTGATGCCCATGAAGCAGGACGGGCTGGATGAGTACCGCAAGGAGTATAACGATATGCTTCTGGACAAGGCGACGGGAGCAAACGGCATTACGCAGGAAAAGTATATTACCATCACCGTGGCCAAGAAGGACATCGAGGAAGCACGGGCATATTTTGCGAGAATCGGAGCGGATTTGACCGCCCATTTCGCAAACCTGGGTTCCAAGTGTGTGCCCCTGAACGCCGTTGAGCGGCTGCGCATTCTCCACGACTTTTATCGCCCCGGTGATGAGGCGGCATTCTCGTTTGATATGAACCGGAAGGCGCGTCTGGGGCATGATTTCCGTGACTACATCTGCCCGGACAGCGTAGAGCGTACTGCGGATCATATCAAGCTGGGCGAGAAATATGCCAGAGTGCTTTTCCTCAAGGACTACGCCAGCTATATCAAGGACAGCATGTTCTCGGAGTTGACCGAGCTAAACCGCAATCTCATGCTCTCCATTGATGTGATTCCCATTCCCACCGATGAAGCCGTCCGTGAGGTGGAGCGCCTCTTGCTGGGCGTGGAAACGAACATCACCGGCTGGCAGAGAAGGCAGAATCAGAACAACAATTTCTCCGCTGTTGTTCCCTACGACATGGAACTTCAGCGCAAGGAATCCAAGGAGTTTTTGGACGACCTGACTATCCGCGATCAGCGCATGATGTTTGCGGTGGTCACAATGGTAATTACCGCAGACACCAAGGAACAGCTGGACCTGGATACGGAAACGGTGCTGTCTACAGCGAGAAAGCACATGTGCCAGATGGCGACGCTGAAGTATCAGCAGACGGATGGACTGAATACGGTGCTCCCCATCGGTACGCGAAAAATCAATGCCTTCCGAACTCTCACCACGGAGAGCCTTGCGGTGCTGATGCCTTTCAAGGTGCAGGAGATCATGGATAAGGGCGGCATTTACTTCGGTGAAAACGCCATTTCCCACAATCTCATCATGTGCAACAAGGCAAATCTCCTGAACCAGTCCGCATTTCTGCTCGGTGTCCCCGGCTCCGGTAAGTCGTTCTCGGCAAAGGAGCTGATCACCTTCCTCATTCTGAACACCAACGATGATATTCTGATCTGTGACCCCGAGGGAGAATACGCGCCGCTTATTGAAGCTATGGGCGATCTCGGCTCGGTGATCCGTGTGTCTGCCGGCGGCAGAGACAGACTGAATGCCATGTATATGGTGGACGGGTACGGTGAAAACAACCCCATTGTCGTAAAGTCCGAGTTCATTATGTCTCTGATCGAGCAGATCGACAAGAAGGGCGTCGGCCCGCAGCACAAGTCGATCATCGACCGCTGCATCACCAATGTGTACCGCAATGCGGTAGACACCGGGACGATCCCCTCCCTTTGTACCCTCCGCGATATGCTGCTGGAACAGCCTGAACCCGAAGCAAAGCAGATCGCGCTGTCCCTTGAGCTCTATACCACCGGTTCTCTGGACATCTTCGGCAAGCAGTCCAATGTGGACCTCGACAAGCGTGTCGTGGTGTTCGACATTCACGGTCTCGGTTCCCAGCTTAAGCCCACCGGCCTGCTGGTGATCACGGACACCATGCTCAACCGTGTGACGCTGAACTGGAAGAAGGGCAAGCGCACCCATGTCTTTATTGACGAGTTCCATGTGGTGTTCGAGAACGAGTTCTCGGCGCAGTTCTTCAACTCCGCATGGCGACAGTTCCGTAAGCGCAACGCATACCCCACGGCAATTACGCAGAATGTGGAGTATCTGCTGGATTCCGTTCAGGCCAGCACCATGCTTTCCAACTCGGAATTTGTGGTCATGCTGAACCAGGCTGCCTCCGACAGAGGGCAGCTTGCCAAGCTCCTGAACATCTCCAATGAGCAGATGAGCTATATCACCAATGCCGACGCCGGCTGCGGACTGATTAAATACGGCTCTGCGCTGGTGCCCTTCATCAATCGGTTCCCGCGGGACACCAAGCTCTATCAGCTTATGACCACGCGCCCCGGCGAGGGCAAATTTGCAAGAGGACGGGATTAACCCCGTCCTCCATTCTTTTGGGAGGAATACAAAATGAAAAAGAAAACCCTTGGAATCATTATCGTTTCCGTTCTCGGTGCGGCAGCGATTTTTTGCAGCGCCATGTTTACGCATCAGTATCTTGATGCAAAGAACAGCAAGGCAGCATTTGACGATCTGACAAATCTGATTACGGAAATCGACGAGCCGCAGAAGGACGCCGGAACGGAGGAGGAATCTGGCCTGAGCGCAGAAGAACTGGCGGCAGCAGAGGCGGCGCTGGCCCGTGAAAAGTATGCGGCGTTGTTTGCGCAGAACAACGACTTTATCGGATGGATCAGAATTGATGGTACGAATGTCAATTACCCCGTCATGCAGACTCCGAACAAGCCGGACTTCTATCTGAAGCGCAGCTTTGATAAATCATACAGCGACTACGGTGTTCCGTACATCGACGAGGCCTGTATGACCGGGATCAGCAACAACCTTGTGATTTACGGTCATCACATGAACGACGGCTCTATGTTTGCCGACCTCTGTAAATACACCGACGCCGATTTCTGCAAGGAGCATCCGACGATTGCCTTTGACACGCTCTCCAACCTCGGCAAATATGAGGTCGTTGCCGCTTTCAAATTCAATACGAACCGCGAAACCTTCAAGTACAACGAATACACGCTGATGGATGAGGACCAGTTCGACGAGTTCATGGAGAATGTCCGCGCAAGACAACTCTATGACACGGGCGTTACTGCCGAATACGGAGATCAGCTTTTGACCCTTTCTACCTGCGAATATACCTATCCCAACGGTCGCTTCGTTGTCGTAGCGAAGAAGGTGTGACTTGTCTGCTCTGAAGGGAGGCGATGGCTTTGGGCAGGATAAAAACAAGAGAGAGCGTTAAGGATATCAAGATTCTTGATAAAGCGGCTGTTGTCTCCGAGCGCATGAAGACGGCGCTCGTCCGTTCCAAGGATCAGGCGGAAAACCTGATGGACGACGGACAGATTTCCCCCTCCGAATACGCGGAGGACAAAATCCGCTATGCCGCTGAGGATGTGACCGATCAGGTTTGGCACGAGGTCTCCGACCAAACGAAAAAAGCCATTGAAAAAGGCAAGGAGGCGCACCGGGAGCACCGCAATGAAAAGCGCATCCACAAAAATAAAGAACGGGTTCGCCGCTATGAGGAGGAGCTGCGTAGGGGCGCGCCAAGCAGAACGCCGCGAGAGGAGGCTGCACGGCAGGCAGCGCGGCAAAATACGGAGGCCACACGGACAAGCATCCGGCGCAGACGAAATCAGACCATCAAATCTGCGGAGCGTACCGAGCGCACCATCAAGCAGTCTGCTCGCTCTACTGGGAAACAGACCGTAAAAGCCGGTGCAAAGGGAACGGTAAAATCAACAGAGAGGGCCGTAAAGACTGCGGAGAAAACCTCCAAGGCTGCTATCAAAACCGCAGAGGCAACAGCGAAGGCAACGCAAAAGGCAGCGGCTGCGGCTGCAAAGGCCGCTCAGAAAGCGGCCTTAACGATTACAGCATCGGCTTGAGGAAGCGTGCCGTATGCGAAGCTTCGCACTCCGCGACGGTTTCTGGCGTACCGGAGACGAGGATTTCGCCGCCGCCACTGCCGCCTTCTGGTCCCAGGTCGACAATCCAGTCAGCGGTTTTGATCACGTCGAGATTGTGCTCAATCACCACAATGGTGTTGCCCTGATCGCGCAGTTTATGCAGTACGTC
>OJNS01000886.1_pt1 | contig 17134 bp, 9 predicted proteins | sample 1597911 | NCBI WGS metagenome assembly OJNS01 (sample SAMN01915214, study PRJEB22387) | human gut metagenome | isolation source: stool | host: Homo sapiens | place: USA
ACAGGGGGCAAGCCCCAAGCGGAGAGCGTATTACACGACACGGATAAATAAATAGACTTTTCGGTGACGCTGACGCGTCAAAGGGTCGTCGAGTCGCCGACCCCTACAAAGGATATTGAAAAATTAAATAAACAGGGAAAAATCGGCTAATCCGTGCAATAACCCCTCTGCCTCGTCTCCCCTGCAAGGGAGCCATAATCGCAACCGCTCCGCAGAGCCCTGTTTGTCAATCTCTTAAATTATCTCATAAGGCTTCACTCTATATACAAGAAAAGTCCCGACAGGTATTACACTGTCGGGACTGAATTTATTTTACGGATACTTGATATTTTATCGGTCTTCTTTTTTGCGCTTTGCGGTGCAGCCGATAACGAATGCCGCGCCCGCGAAGGTTATAAGCATAACGGGAGCCGCCGCGCCGGTGTCGGGAACCTTGCTGTCGCTGCCGGGCTTATTGGTCTCGGGCTTCGTCGAGGGGACTATCGGGCTCGCGGGATCGGAGGGATCGAGCGGCTCGCTCGGATTCGACGGGTCTGAGGGCTCTTCCGGCTTCTCGGGCTTTCCGGGCCAATGGGGCAGACCGGGGATTTCGGGAAGCTCGGGCAGGTCGGGAAGGTCGGGAAGACCGGGCTTCTCGGGCTTTTCGGGATTCTCGGGAACGTCCTTCTCTGACTTCGAGAGCGCGAAGGAGTCGATTCTCTTTGCGCCGCCGTCCGCTTCGTCGTCGAGCATATATGCGTCGAAGTAGAGCTTGCTGCCGTCAACGGTTATTGCGGAGAACACCGCGTTGTCCGCATCGTAGATAGCCTCGGCTCTCGGGAAGAGCTTGTCGGTATCCTTGACGTCCTTTGTCTGGTAGCTCTTGACGCCCGCGCACGCGCTGATAACATAGACGGTGCCTTCGGGGTTGAGCTTGACGGTGTAATCTCTGCCGCCGAAGCTTATCTTCTGCTCCTCGGCCTTGACGATCTTGTTGTTGTCCATAACGTCGGTACGCAGATAGACGTGGTCGTGACCCTGGAGAACGACGTCGATTCCGAGGTCGGGCAGGAGTCCGCACAGCTGCTTGCGCATCGCCTTGACGTCCTTGTCGTCATAGTGCGAGCCGTTGGAATAGAGCGCCTTATGGAGGACGACTATCTTCCACTGGGCATTGCTCGCCGCGGCGTCCGCCTTGAGCCATGCGAGCTGATCGTCGCTGAGTGCCTTGGAGTCGCTGAGATTGTTGGTGTTGAGGACGATGAAGTGGGCGTTGTTGTAATCATAGGAATAGAACACGCCGCTCTCTCTGTCCTGATCGACTGTCTTGGGCAGGACAAAGTTCTGGTCGAGCATATATCCGCTCTTCTCGTGGTTGCCCGCTGCGGGCATGATAGCGGTGCTCTTGATGTTTTCGGAGGCATTGAAGAACCACTGCCACTGCTTGAAGTGCTTGGTATAATCTACCTGGTCGCCCGCGCTGGCAAAGAACTTGCCCTCGGGGAAGAGCTTGAGCGCGGTATCGACTACCTTGCCCCATGTGCCGTACTGAATGGCGTTCTGCGACTGCTCGTCGCTGACATGGAAGAAGGTGAAGGAGTCGGAATTGTCCTCCGTTTCGATTATACCCGTGCCGCTCCACCAGCCGCGCTTGGCGTCGCCGACTCTGTAGCAGTATTTGGTGCCGGGCTTGAGACCGGTTATTGTCGCCGTGTGGCGGTTGACGTTGAAGCCGAAGGAGATGAAGCCGATAATGCCGAGGTCAACACCGGGATACTCTCTCTTGACGAGCTCGGAGGTCGTATTGACCTTGACGCCCTCGGGAAGCTTATCCGTGAAGGTCGGGGTCTCCGAATATTCGGCTATCTGAATGTCGGAATTTTTAAGGCTGTATTTCGTGTACCAGTTGATGCTTCTCTCGGTCGAAGCGTCGCCGCTGAAGGTCGTGCCGATATTCGAGGGCAGGCGCATATTGTCAACCGTGACCTCGGGCTCGACGGGGCCGTCATAGACGAGCTTTACGTTGAGGTCGGACTTCACGTCGGGGTTGGTGTCCTCAACGAGGCTGCGAAGCATTCTGCCTATAGTGTAGCCGAGGCTGTCATACTGGCTCTGGGTCATATACTCATCCATAACGACGGTGTTGAGTATATTGCGCAGGCTGCTGTACTTCTCGGGCAGGAGGTTGAGCACGCTGTAGATAACGTTCTCGTAGCTCGGGTTGCCGCGGAAGATTATATTCATGAAGATGTCGGTCATAACGCCCATGGGGCTTGTGACCGTGCCGGCGGGGAAGAGCTTGCCGGGGTTGAACTTGAGGGTGGAGAGGATCTCTCCCTCGATAACGTCGTCAAGCAGGGTGTCGATAAGGAAGTTCAAAAACTCCTTGGCGCCGTCTCTGTTCTCAAAATAGTCGAGAACATCGTTCATGAACTTGTCGTCGCTGATATCCTCGTCTGCGTTATAGAGGGTGCTGATGACCGTATAGGCTGCATCCTCAAAGGTACCCTTTTCGTTCTTGCTCTCAAGTCCCATGCGCTCATAGAACCTGGTGCACTTGTAATCGGACACCTGATAGTCGAATACCTTGTTGATAACGCCGTTGATGACCTCAAAGACACGGTCGGGGTCGTTGATATAGGCCTCGTCTACCTGAGCGCAGAGATCCTTGATGAAGCTCATAATGTTGCTGCTGACCGTAAATATCTCGACGCTGCCTACCTCAAAGCCGTTCGTGCCGAGCGCGTCGATAATTATCTTCTCAAGGTCGATTCCCGACGCCTCAAGGAAAGCATAGAGTCCGCCGGCCTTTTGGATATTACTGAAAATTCCGGAGAGCGCGTCCTCGACCATGGTTGAGGCGAAGTTGCGTATATCGCCGGGGCCGTAGGTCTTGAAGAAGGAGTAGCTGTCCTTAAAGGGCTGAGCATAGGTCTTTGAAGTGCCGTTGGGGAAGTTTACGACAATGGGGCCGTCCTCGTCAATGTCGTGGGACTTGACGTCGCAAACGGTCTTGCCGTCTGTGGTATTGTCAAAGGTCACGGTTCTGAACTTGTTCGGGAAAGCCGTGAGAGAGGTCGTCTCGATATCATAGAGGGTCTCGCCGTTATCATTGGTGTGGGCGGCGATATCGGGGGTATGAAGATGTCCGCTGAAGGTGAAGTGCATTCCCGCATCGGCAAGAGCCTCGGTGCGCTCCATCCAATCGTCGAGCACGAAGGCATAGAACAGCTCGTCCTCTATCGTCATGTGCGGGACAAAGTTGTGGTGAGCCATGCCTATGACGGTCTCGCCGTTCTTCTTTGCCTTTTCGCACTGCTTGAGAGCCCACTCCATAAGCTCGGGAGTGAGGCAGCCGGAGGTCTCCTGAACATCGTTGCCCTTTGCGGTGGCATCTGCCGAATATTTGCAGGAATCAAGCACGAGAAGTCTGTAGCCGCCCTTGAGCCTGACCGCGAACGAGAGACTGCCCGCCTTGCCGCTCGAGGGAGTGAAAACATCCTCTTTTTCGTCCGTTACAAGGTCGCGGCCGAGATTCTTGTATATCTCGCGGAAAGCCTCGGGAGTGGTTATCTCCGCGGACTCCTTGACGCCGTTTTTGAATGTAACGCCGTTATAGTTGTTGATGTCGTGGTTGCCGTTTACAACGATGACCTGTATTCCGCTCTCCTTTTCAAAGGCTTCGAGCTTTGCGGCAAGAGCCTTGTGACCCGCCAGCTCACCGTTGAAGGTCAGGTCGCCGGGGATGAATACATAGTCGCTCTTCTCGGCAACAGCCTTTTTGAGCGCCGCGTCGATAAGGGCGTTGACTTCGTTGTGCTCGCGGTAGCCCCTGTCGTTCCATGCGTTGTAGGCTTCGCTGAATCCGTTCTTTGTGACCCCTGTTCCTTTTTCGGAATCAGCAAAATAGTGAATGTCGGAGATCGAGGTGACTCTGAGCGTGCCCTTTTCCTGGGCAAAAGCACCGAGAACTCCGGTAGGGACGGCGGCAAGTATGAGCGTCATGCAGACTATAACCGCGATGATGCGGCTTGCCAGTCTTCCTCTGTTTTTCATTTCGTTTCCTCCTTTTTCTGATTTTATTTAAAATAAAAACGAAACTTCTTAATTTTCCGGACTGTCATTATCTTCGGCTATGCCGAGATATGCGTCCGCTTCGGCGGAGTCCATGCTCTCTATTCCCTTGAGCTTGCCCGTCATAATGCGGTTTCTGTCCTGCGCGGCGACAAGTGTGCGCCCCGCCTCGTCTATCTTTTTCTTCGCCTTGTCGAGCACCTCACCGAACTTCTCATACTGCGCCTTGGCAACGGAGAGCAGGCGGCGAACCTCGTTCGCCTTCTCGTTTATCGCCACAGCCTTGAAGCCCATGGAGAGGGAGTTGAGAAGCGCGGTTATCGTGGTCGGCCCCGCTATCATGATGTTGTATTCGCGCTGGATACGCTCGGCTATGCCCTTGGGAGAGGACGCGATTTCCGCATAGAGCCCCTCCGTGGCCAGATACATTATGGCAAAAGGCGTGGTGGTCGGAACGTTTATATATTTTGTGATGAGCTTTGCCTCGCCCAGCACTCTGTCCTCAAGAGCCTTGCGCGCCGCGGCAACCTCGTCGGCGTCCGCGCCGTCGGCTGCGGTGCACAGGCGCACATAGTCCTCCAGGGGGAATTTCGAGTCAACGGGGAGATATGCGTCCGCTCCGCCGTCTCCGGCGGGGATGCGTATGGCAAACTCGACGCGCTCACTGCTGCCCGGGCGGGAGGAGAAGTTTTTCACATACATATTGGGAATAGTCTGGTCGAGAATGCCCTCGAGCTGAACCTCCGCCCAAGTGCCGCGAGCCTTGACGTTTGTCAGCACTCGGTTGAGATTCGTGACGTTCGTGGTGACGCCGGTCGAGAGTTCCTTCATCTCGCCGAGCGACTTGTAGACGTTTTCAAGCTGCTCGGAGACGGTCTTAAACGAGCTGTCGAGGCGGGTCGTAAGAGTCGCGGAGAGCTTTTCATCGACGGTCGCTCGCATTTCGTCGAGCTTTTTCTCGTTGCTCTGCTGCATTTTCTCTATCGACTCTGCAATAATTCTCGACTGCCTGTCGTTTTGTTCTATGTTGTTGCGGCGGATAGTGTCGAGCGATTTCGAGAACATATCCGTCAGCTGCTGCTGATGCTTGAAATTGGCCTCGGTCATCAGCGCAAGGCGCTCGTTCATCTTGTCGAGCGATTCGGTAAGCTCGGAGCGCATGTCCTTCTGGTTGCCCGCGCTCTCTCTGCGGCTGCGCTCAAACTCGTCGCGCAGCTGACCCTCGAGGGAGCTTATCTTGCTCTCGAGTTCCTTTATCTGCCCGTCTCCGGCGGAGAGGCGGCCGAGCTTCGTTATGACAATAACGAGCAAAACGGCGCACAGTGCCGAGAGAGCGGCGGCGATATATATAACAGCATCCATAATTTAATTCTCCGAAATCTGTAAGATATGATTAAGAATTGTAACAGATTTTTTAAAAAATTGCAACAATTAGACAGATATATTTAACAATAAAAATTTTTTGAGTAAAATTGAGCCCGCAAGAGATAATCTTTGCAAGAAACGGTTGATAACAGGTGTGATTTTATGCTACTATATAATGTATCGGGCGCGTATGCCCGTCCCGAAAAAATTATGCCTCATACCGCCCGCAAAGTTTGTCCGAATATGCCGGCGGAGCTTATATACGGAGGAAAACCATGAAAATTTTCAAGAGAGCCGTTTCGATAATTCTTGCGTTAGCGCTGCTTTTTGCCCTGGCCGCCTGCGGTAATGACGGGTCGGGCGCGGCGCTGAGCTATCCGATAGAGTCCCAGCCCGAGTGCCTTGACCCGCAGATAGCGCATGGCGCGGAGGCCAAGACCGTTGTGCTCAACTGCTTCGAGGGGCTTGTCCGCAAGGACTCCGAGGGGAAGTTCTCCCCCGCCGCGGCGAAGAGCTGGAGCTATGACAGCGCCTCTCTCACTTATACTTTTAAGCTTCGCGAGGACGCCCGCTGGGTCATAATGAAAAAGGCGTATAAGTCGATTCTCGGCGACGATATAGACAATACTTTCGATTCCCGCGTCACGGCGGCGGATTTCGTCTTTGCGCTGAAGCGCGCCGTGAACCCCGCGACGGGTGCGCCCGAGGCGATGAGCCTCGGCGTGATAAAGAACGCGAAGAGCATAATAAACGGCAAGCTCTCCCCCGATAAGCTCGGCGTCAGTGCCGTCGGCGACTTCGAGCTGCGCATAACGCTCGAGCACGCGACCGACGAGGCGGCGTTTCTCGACCTGCTGACAAAGGCCGTGTGTATGCCCTGCAACGAGACGTTTTTCAACGCGACCAAGGGCCGCTACGGGCTCGACTACTCGACCCTTATGTGCAACGGACCGTTCTATCTCTCCTACTGGCTGCACGACTCCGCACTGACCATAAAAAATAACGACGACTACACGGGGCCTTTCCCGGCAAAGCCCGCGAGCGTGTCGCTTGTAATCGACAGCGACGGCAATCAGAAATTAAAATACCTGCTCGACGGCACCTACTGCGCCGCTCAGCTCGGCACCGTCGCGCCCGATTCGTCCTCTCTCACGGTCACAAAGAACTACGACACCGTCTGGGCGCTGTGCTTCAACTGCTCCGATGCGCCCCTCTCAAACGCGGCGCTGCGCCGCGCACTCTGCACGGCGGTGGACATTTCGTCTCTGACGCTCGGCAGCGAGGATATGCAAAAGACATATTCCGTCATTCCGCCCTCCTGCTCTGTGGGCGAGGGCGCGGATTTAAGCAGCGAGCCCGTGAGCATACTCGGCCACGACATGAACAGATCCGCCGCATATTGGGAGAACGCAAAGAAAAATATAACGGGCAAAATAAACCTCGAGATAATCTGCCTGCCGGAGCACGAAAACGCCATGCGCCGCATGATTCAGGGCTGGCAGAAAATATTCGGCCTGAGCGTCAATTTCACCGTCGCCGCGCTCGACTCGGCGGAGCTCTCCTCAAGAGTGCAGGACGGCGACTATCAGATAGCGCTCGCCTCCATGTCGGCGGGCATAACCGACGCTGCGGGCTTTCTCTCGACGCTTTCCTCGCAGGGGACGAACAATATTGTCCGTCTCAGGGACTCGCAGTTTGACTCGGCGGTAAAGGAACTCAAGGCTTTGAGCGGCTCGGAGCTCGTCAAGGCGTGCCGCGGCGCGGAGGGCAGACTTCTCTCGACGGGCGCGGTGCTCCCGCTGTTCATAACCCCGAGCTATTTTGCGACCGCCAAGGGCATTGAGGGCCTGAGCGTCGACCCCGAGAGCTCGGCGGTGGATTTTGTTTTCGTAACGGCAAAGGACTGACATAAAAATGGAAAAATCAAGCAAGCTCAAATATATTTTACCGAAGAATCGGACGGTGCGCACTGTGCTCGCCGTCTTTTTCTGGTTTTCTGCGGCGATGTGCGCCGCCTGCATATTCTGGCTTTCGAGCAATGACGGCAACCGTTCGCAGGTCATGAGCGACAACGTGCTCGGCTTTCTCGGAAAGCTGCTCGGCCCGATTCTCAACAGCTTTATCGTGCGCAAATTCGCGCATTTCTTTGAATATGCCGCGCTCGGATTTGTTTTAGGCTGCGCGCTGTTTTTGACCCGCAGGCGGTTTTCGCCCGTTCCCGCGGTGATTTGCAGCGCCGTCTATTCGGTGAGCGACGAAATCCACCAGTATTTTGTTCCGGGACGCGCCTGCCGCCTTTTCGATGTCGGAGTCGATGTGTTCGGAGCGCTGACGGGAACGCTCGTGCTCGCGCTCATAATTCTTGTTGTGAACTCCGTCGCTCTGCGCGGAAAGGAAAAATATCCCGCGTAAAAATTTAGCGTTTCTATTGTCGTTTTACTGCAGTATATGATATAATAAAGTCTATATAGAGACTTTTGGCGAAGAGGTATATTTAATGGAACATAAAGAGGGGCTCATAGTCGGGCGCAACGCAGTGCTTCAGGCGCTCGAGAGCGGCAGAACGATAGACAGCGTGACCGTGGCGCAGGGTCAGCGCGGCGGCCAGGCGGGCAAGATAATAGACATCTGCCGCGAGCGCAAAATCCCCGTCAAGTTTGCCGACGCGCGCAAGCTCGACCGCCTCTGCGACGGTGCGGCGCATCAGGGCGTTGCGGCATTTGCCGCGGCTCACGAATATGCCGAGCTGGACGATATCTTCGCCCTCGCGCAGAGCCGAAACGAGCGCCCGTTCATTGTCGTGTGCGACTCCCTCGAGGATCCGCACAATCTCGGCGCTATACTCAGAAGCGCGGAGGCCGCCGGAGTGCACGGGGTCATTATCCCGAAAAGAAACTCCGTGACCCTCAACTACACCGTTGCCAAGACCTCGGCGGGCGCGATAGAATATGTCCCCGTAGTCAAGGTCGCCAATCTCCCCGCCGTTATCGACGAGCTCAAGGCTCGCGGCGTCTGGATTTTCGGCGCGGATATGGACGGCACGGATTACACCTCCCTCGACTACAGCGGCAGCATAGCCCTCGTCATAGGCTCGGAGGGCAAGGGAATAGGCCGACTCGTGCGCGAAAAATGCGATTTCATAGCCTCTATGCCGATGCGCGGCAAAATAAATTCTCTCAACGCCTCCGTCGCGGCGGGAATCCTGATGTTCGAAGCGGCGAAACACAGAAACTGACTTTTATCCGATTTTTTATATATTGGGGTGAGATGAGTGGAAAACAAATCTTCCGACAGACAGGGCAAGATTTCCCTTGATAAAATTGTCCGCGAGATAGCGGAGCTTGAGTCGAGCCGCGGCGAGCCGGATAAAATCTGGTCGCTCAGCGACATAGACGAGCTGATTGCAAGCACAAACGCCGTCTCCCCGGTGCCTGCCGACGAGGATGACGCCGAGCTTTTGACGAGCATTCAATATTACGAGGACGCATACTCCGACGACAAAGCGTCGGGGTACGAGCCCGTGCGCGAACCCGAGCCGGAGTATGAACCCGAAGAAACCGCCGAGCCTGAGCAGGGGGCAGACGAGCCCGATGTTGACATCTCCGACAAGACGGAGGACGAAGCGCCCGCAGAGCCGGAGGAAGCAAATAAAGCTCCCGCAGAAGCCGAACCGGCGGACGAAATGCCCGCAGAAGAAGCGGTGCCCGGGGAAGCGGTCGAAGCTCCCGCAGAAGAAGCGGATGAAGCTCATGTTGAAGAAGCAGTGTCCGAAAAAACGGACAGTGCTCCCGTTGAAGTCGAGGCGCCCGAAGTAGAACCCGACGGCGCTCCCGCTGAGGACGCAGATGAAGTCCCCTCCGAGGACGGCGAAGATATATACTCCGATTCAAAATTCGAGCTGTCGGTCGCAGAGAGCGACAGCGATACGGATACAGACGAAAACCGCGAAGCCGCGAGTGAGAATGTTGTTCCTCTCAACGGCGAGGAGGAGACCCCGCAGGACGGCGCGGAAGAGAAAAAGCCGACTGTCGAGGAGCTTTTCGGCGCGCCGGCGGCAAGATATTTCGGCGAGCCCGCCGAGGAGACGGAGAACGACTCCGAAAACGAGGAGCGCGCCGTGCCCGGACTTTTTGACGATACCGTTGTGTTCGGTCCGATGAAAACGCTCTCGGAGCCGACACGGAAGGACGGCGACGAATACAAGACAAAGCTTATTTCCGCCATAGGCTCGGCGAACGCGCCGCAGAGCTCCGAGACGATAGAGAAGCCCGGAGTTATCTTAAAGCGCGGCCCGCTCTCCGAGACGTCGGGGCTTGAGCCCCTGCCGAAGGTCATTCCCGCGGAGGACTTTGTCGGCTCGGAGAATGACACCGCTTCCTCCATAGAGGATAGGCCCTTCACTAACCCCGCCGCAGAAAACCGCCCTGAGGAGGAGCAGATGATGCTCAGCGGCTTCGGCGAAGAGCCGGAGACCGAAAAAATAGACGAGGACGAGCTGCGGGACGAGCTGAGCAAAAAAAGAGCGGAGAAGAAGAAAAAATTCGTTCTGCTGAGCAATCTCGACGAAAACGAGCCGCAGCAGGAGGAGTCTCAGCCCGAAGAAAAAGCGGAGGAGCCCGAGGAGCAGCCCAAAAAGAAGAAAAAGCGCTCCGAGAAAGCGCCGCTCGAATACGAAAAGCCCGAACAGCGCGGGCGCATATATAACAGCCTTAAAAACGCGGCCACGCAGCTCAAGACCTCGGCCATAGGGCTCTGCGTTATAGAGGGAGTCGCGCTGCTGCTGCTCCTGGTTCCGAAGATTCTCGAGTGGGCGGCGATAGACGCTCCCGCGTTTGATCGCGGCGGCGCGGGACTCGCGGCGGCGAATCTCGTTCTTCTGCTCGCGTCGTTCTATCTCGCGTTTCCGTGCATTCTCTCCGGCATGAAGGCGCTCGCCAAGGGTCGAGTGACCGGCGGCGCGGCAGGCGGAATTACGTTTATACTCGCGCTCGTTCAGACGGTGCTCTCGTTCTTCAACAAATCGCCCGAGGGCGCTTCCGGTGGGTTCTACTGCTCGGCGGCTGTATTCGCCCTGCTCATGACCGCCGAAAACGGCAGCCGCGGCTCGGCGCGCGTTATGCAGAATTTCCTTTTCTGCACCGCAAAGCGCAAGTCGGGGCTCTACGGCATAAGAGCCATAGAGAGCGAAAAGGATGCCTTTGAGGTCGGACGCTCTCTTAAAATGGGCAACCCCGACATTCTGTATTCCGGCAAGGTAAAGTTCCCCGCCGAGTTCATTAAAAATTCCGAGGCGAATTCGCCTGCGGACAGCTGCGTAAAGCGCAGCCTGATAATCTCTTCGGCAGTCTCCGTGCTGCTCGCCGTGATATCGGGCATAATAACAAGGGATTTCTTCCAGGCATTCGGCGTGCTCACCGGCGCGTTCTGCCTGACCTCACCCTGCGCCATAGAGCTCGCGCTGATGATTCCCCTCTATCTTGAAAACAGAAAGCTCAACTCGGAGGGCGGAATGATAGCGGGCTACGACGCCGCCGTAGAATGCTCCGAGGCGGTCGCCGCCGCAGTCGACAGCGCAGACCTCTTCGACCGCGCCGCGTGCGAAATGCACGGAATGAAGGATTTCCACACCGTGCGCATAGACGACGTTCTGCTCTACGCGGTTGCAATAGTCCTGAAGTCCGGCGGCCCGCTGACCGATGTCTTTAACCGCATTATCGGCGGCTCGACAGAGCTTCTGCCGCCCGTGCGCGATATGATATACGAGGACAGGCTCGGTCTCTCCGCAACTATATACAATCAGCGCGTGCTGCTCGGCAACCGGAACCTGCTCACGCATCACAATATCGAGGTTCCGCTCAAGTCCGACGAGGACAAGGTCAAGCGCAACGGACGCAAGATTCTCTACATAGCCATAGACTCCCAGGTGGCGGCGATGTTCGTCTTTAACTACGCCGAGGACGCCTCTCTCAAGGAGTCGCTCAACGAGATGGCGGACAACGGCTTCAGCCTTGTCGTTCGCACGGATGACCCGAATGTCACCGACGAGCTTATCGCCGCGCGCTTCGGCATAGCGCAGAAGGATATCAAAATGACGTTCTCCCACGGCGCGCGCATATTCAGCGCATACAGAGACAGCGTCGTTGACTCCGCGCCCGCAAAGGTCATGCACGACGGCTCCGCCCGCTCTTACTTCAAGAGCATAGCGGCCTGCGGCAGGCTCGCAAACTTCGCCTCGCGCTGGGCGGTGTTCGCCCTTATAATGCAGGCGGTCGTGGCGGCGGGAGCGATACTCTGCGTCGCGCTCAAGGCGTTCGCGTTCGTGTCGCCGCTGACGGCGGTAACAGTCCAGTGCGCGACAGTGCTTTTCAGCGTGATACTCGAAAAATTCAAGAAATAACTCACGGGGGCTGCGCCGCAAGGTGTCAGCCCCTTTCCGAAAGGGACGGGGGATATGCAGGAAAAGCTCGGCAAGACAAAAACAGACCTGAACGGCAAAACCGTGCTCGTGACGGGCGCGGCGGGATTCATCGGCTCTTTTCTCTCAAAACGCCTGCTCACGGAGTTTGAAGATATCCGCGTCATAGGCTTCGACAGCGTCAACGACTACTATGATGTCCGCCTGAAGGAATCGCGGCTCGAAGAGCTCCGCCGGTATGAGAACTTCACTTTTATCAAGGCGAATCTCGCGGACAAGAGCAAGGTCGGGGAGGTCTTTTGCGAATATGCCCCGCAGATCGTCGTTAATTTGGCGGCACAGGCGGGGGTGCGCTATTCAATCGAAAATCCCGACGCCTATATCGAGTCGAATCTCATCGGCTTTTATAATATCCTCGAGGCGTGCCGTCACTCCTATGACAGCGGCAGAACCCCGGTCGAACACTTGGTATATGCCTCAAGCTCGTCGGTCTACGGCGGCAACAAAAAAGTGCCCTACAGCACCGACGACAAGGCGGACAGCCCCGTCAGCCTCTATGCCGCAACAAAGAAGTCGAACGAGCTCATGGCTCACGCCTACTCGAAGCTCTATAATATCCCCTCGACGGGACTCAGATTTTTTACGGTCTACGGCCCTGCGGGTCGCCCCGACATGGCATATTTCGGCTTCACGGACAAGCTCCTGCGCGGCGAGACGATAAGCATTTTTAACTTCGGAAACTGCAAGCGGGACTTTACTTATATAGACGACATAGTAGAGGGCGTGGTTCGCATTATGCAGGGCGCGCCGGAGCGCAAAAACGGCGAGGACGGTCTGCCCGTGCCGCCGTATGCGGTCTACAATATCGGCAACCGCAGCCCCGAAAATCTGCTCGACTTCGTCGAGATTCTGAGCAGCGAGCTTATCGCGGCGGGCGTTTTGCCGCAAGACTACGACTTCGAGGCGCACAAAAAGCTCGTTCCCATGCAGCCGGGCGACGTGCCCGTGACCTATGCGGACACAGAGCCGCTCGAGCGCGACTACGGCTACAAGCCCTCGACTGACCTTCGAACCGGGCTTCGCAATTTTGCCCGCTGGTACAAGGAGTTCTACAAGGTCTGATTTATATGTTTATTTATAATGTATCCCCCGCAGATGCGGGACGAAAAAAATCCTACCTGCGCTTTTTTCGCGGGTAGGATTTTGTAATATAAGCTTTAAGCTTTATCTCCAGATATTTGTCCAGAACATGCTCTCGATGCCCGCAAAAGTGATAAGCTGAGCCATGTTCACATAGATGCAGGCGACTGTCGAGACGGTGAATATCAAATCGACGAGCTTTTTCGTGCTCTTCGACTTTATGCTCTTATAGAGCGTGAACGCAATGACCAGAGCGCCGATGACCATCGGCCACGAGATATCCGCGTTGTAGCGCACGGCATAGCCGCTCTCCCACGAGGAGAAGATTATCACGAGCGGCATGAGTATGCAGGTCACGCCGATGAGAAGTGCGGGCAATACGCGCTTTTTCTTCTCGACGCGCTTCAGAGCCTTGCCCGCGAACAGGTATGCGAACATGGGCAGCGCGCGGTATATCAGACCGACGGAGATGAGGTTCCTGCCCGCGTCGTCGATAAACATATAGCCGTTCAAGCCGAAAGCCTCCACCGAGGACGCGAGATGAGTAAAGACCTTGGGCGTGAAGTGCGGCATATTCAGAAGATAGGCATACATATTGATAAGCACATATCTCCAGTGGAACTCCGAGTGGGTGAAGTCGTTTATCGTCAGAGAATACTGTATGCCGAAGTCGAGCGGGTTGTCAAAGCGCAGATAGTTATATATCATCTGCCCCATGGCGATAATGCCCAGCGGGACAAGGGCGACTGCCGCATACTTGAAGAACGTGCGGGTCTTCTGCTTCTTTTCGAGCCCGTCGAGAGCTTTTTTCAGTCCGCCCGCGAAGAAGAACAGCGCGGCGATGCAATAGACCGCAAGGGTCGGGCGGCAGAGCACGGCATAGCCCAGGAAGAACGAGGCAAAGCCGAGACGGACATAGGAAATCTTCCCGTCCCAGAGTATATTCGAGCTTATGAGCAGATACGCGCCTATCGCCACGTTCATAAAGCCGGCGGCGATAGCCAGCTCATAGAAGAGCGGGCGCGCCGTGGAGAACATGATTCCCGAGGACATCTGCAGGGTTATCAGCCCTGCGAGCACCGTATTTGTCGGCAGCTCACGGAATTTTTTCTCTATAACCGCGAGATAAATCTTCGTCAGGAAGATTATCCCGACTAACGCGAACAAGAGCGTCGCCCAGCCGCAGGGGAAATAGTATCCCGTTATCAGGTGATACGGCAGGAACAGCGCAAGCACCGGGCCTATGCCGTAATATGAGTAGTATTTTCCGTTATACAGGCAGTGATCCCACAGGAAATTCTTCTGAGTGACTTCCGTGTTGCGCTTCGGGCTGTCGTAGGGATTTTCGAGCGAGAGCAGCTTGTCGTTCGGCTCCTCGAGCAGATGCACCTGATGATGCTCGAACGCGTCAACAAGCTCCTTTGATATCTGATTGCCCTCGTGCGAGGTGAAGCTGAAATAGGTGTTTGACCAGCCCTTCGCCACGCTCGTGAACGTGAAGAACACCGCGAGCGCCATGGTGACAGCGGTTATTGCCGCCGCCCAACGGGTGCAGCTCAGTTTATTGTCCAAAAACTTTTTGCGTGCTCCGGCGGGATTCGCAATTAAGTAGATAATAAAGCCCGCGACTGTCGCTATGAGCAAATAGGTCAAAACCGTTCCGACTATGTGACGGGCGCTTGCGGTTTGGTTGAGAGTTATGTTCTTGATTGTCACGTAGCCGTCGCCGTTGACGGATATGTTGAACCTGAGGCGCGACACATCGCCCGAGAAGCTGCAGGTCATAATATTGTCGGAATCCCCGTCTATGTCGAGCCTCGCCATGCCCTTGCGGTAGTACGAGGTGGTCGAATCCGAGAAATCGACGCGGACGGTGCTCTTGTCCACATTGTCGTCAAGCTCGACATCGAAGCCGATAGAGCCGACCCGCGCGTCTATGCCCGTGAACTCGAGCTCCGAGTGCCCCATGCCGACGGTTACGGTGCCGTCAAATGCGCTGTAGACAAAATTGCTGCCCTGCGCGCGGGAGAGATTGAGCTTTTGCTCCTTATAGCCGCCGATAAGTCTGTTGAGCGGAGTAAAATTCATCACAAACAAGCTGACCGCCGTCACTACAACGAACAGCACAGCCATGCATATAGAAAGCTTTTTAAGAAATCTTCTGTTTTCTCTGTCCATAAGCACCTCACGAAGCTGGATTTTTTGGCCGTTTAATTATACCCCATTTGCGGCAAAAGTTCAAGCTTAATTGCCAATTAAAAAATATGAACCGCAATCCACATTTTCTGCGAATTGCGGCTCTTTTTTATTTTCGGTTCAATTAATACTTGACGTTGGTTATCTCAAGATAGTTGTCGAGAACCGCATTGCCGGAGAACCTGCTGCCGAGCACCTTGCCGGAGCCGGTAACAAGGACATGCATATACTGATAGAGATCTACCATATGATTGGTCTTGGGGTTGTAGGTGAGCACTGCGGTGCAGTCATAGTACTTGAGCGAATACTCAACATCCTTGACGACCTTCGTGACGTTGGGGTCGTTCTGGAGGGTGTTGTCGATATCGGCCTTTGCAAGGGGGCTGAACATCGTTCCGGTGAAGCCCTTGGAGATAACGCCCGTCTTGGGATCGCAGGGCTCGGGGTTGATATCCGCCTTGAGGACTATCGTTATCTTGTAGTTGCCGTTCGAGAGAACCTCGCACTTTGCGCTCTTTATCTTGCTTACATCGGTCAGGGTGCATCCCTTTGTGGGATGCTGGTAGATCGGGAACCACTTCATGTCGGTGCCCTTCGGGTTGTTCTCGTGCTTCTTGCCCTTGGCATCCTTCTCGCTGGTCATGAACAGACCCGCAACGGGGAGGAGCATATTGATGACGGTACCGTCGAAGTTTCTCTTCTCCTTGGGCAGAACCTGCCACTCGGACTTCTCATAGCCGACCTTGCTGCTCTTTGCGAGATTGAGAACATCTCTGTAGGCCGCGAGAATTTCCGCATAGCTCTCGGGCTTGCCGTTCGAGGGCTTCGCGGAGTTGTCGGCAACAGCCTCTGTCCCTGCGGCGGTGCTGTCCTCTTTGCCGGAAGAAGCCTCTGTCTCGTCGACAACTGCATTTGAGGGATCCTCGGGAAGCAGGTCGTCCCCGACGACCTCGCCTAAAGCGGCGGGCTCGTTTGCGCCGGTGGTGTCATCGTTATTCTTATCTTTCTTGCAGGCCGCGAAGCTTGCGGTCATGACAATTGCGAGCATAAGCGCCACAATTCTCTTGAGATTCTTTGTCATTATTAATTTTCTCCTTGCTTACGAGTAATCGATTGCTCGGTATGTAATCAGTATTTGAAATCGGAATAGGTAACTGTCGTTGTTCCTGTTGCGGTGGGCTTTCCGGCTGCACCGAGGTCAACGTTGACATAAATATCGAACTTGATGTTGATATTCACAAGGCGGCCGGTCGCGGCGTCGACGGTTGCGGTAAGCACGGCTCCCGAATACTTCTCGGTGACCTTGGCGTTGCCGAAGACCTCGTCTATGGCGTCATAGATAACGCTCGCTCTCTTGTGGTCGTAGTAGTGCTTATCCTTGTCGCCCACGCAGATGCCGCTCTTGTCGAGGGGCGCGTTACAGGTGGCGGTGCCCTTAGTGGCATAGGAGTTGCCGTTTTTGATGTTGATTGTTATGACGTAGTTCGCGCCGTTCTGCTTGCAGGAAGCGCCAGAAACGTCGCCCGTGCCGAGGGTCGAGGCTCTGAGATAATACTTGTTCGGCTCGGTTGACCACTGACCCTTTGTGACCGTCTCATTGTAGGCATTCTCTTCGCCGATGCCAATGAAGCCGTAGATAACTTTCTTGAACTGCTTGACGATCGCGTTGGACTCTATCTTTTCGTTTCCGGTCTCTCTGTGCTTTTTGAAGCCGACTCTGCCGTCAAAGGCTGCCTTCGTGGCGGCATTGTAGTAGTTGAGGATTGCCGCCGTGCCGGAGGGCATTTTGCTGCCGGCCGGGGGCGCTGCGGGAGTCTTGCCGCTGTCGGCGGGCTTAGTCTCGACTACCTTGCCGGAGGCGTCGGTAACAGTCTCGGCCTCGGTGGATTCCGCAGAAGGATCCTCAGTGGAGGCATCTGCGGGGAGAGTTTCGTCGCCGGTGCTGCCGCCGACATCCGAGCTCTC